>Ga0138256_10005593_pt1 | contig 13275 bp, 9 predicted proteins | sample KNB2016incub_MG_FD_105486 | JGI IMG/M metagenome (GOLD analysis project Ga0138256, IMG submission 105486) | Active sludge microbial communities from wastewater in Klosterneuburg, Austria - KNB2014incub_MG | ecosystem: Engineered > WWTP > Activated sludge > Unclassified | place: Austria...
AGGAACGGCACCTTGGCAATGTCGGTGCGGTCGCTGAATTCGTAGACACCACCGATCACCACGGTCTGGCCGTCATCGACCAGCACCGCGGTATTGACCTCGCGCTTGGCGATCTGCGGCACCGAGCCAAAGCTGCCGGCGTCGACGAAGCCGTCCAGCTCGTCCTTTTTCACGCCCATGTTCAGGAACACGCGGCCATCGTTGGTGATGGTCGGGGTGACCTTCAGTTCCAGCAACGCTTCCTTGAACGCAACCGTCGGGGTGGCTCCCAGCCCGGTACCGGTGATCGTCAGATAGCCGATTTCCTTGCCCTGCCGAATCACCGATTCCTTCTGATTGCTGGTGACGATGCGCGGGTTGGAAATCACCTCGCCACGGCCCTGCTCCTGGATCGCGGAGAGCTCGACATCGAGCTGGTAACCGGCATTCAGGATCGACAGCGCCAAGGCACCGGCAGGATTTTCCAGGGCTGCCGGCAGGTTGCTCATCAGGCCGCGAATCGGCAGCGACTGCGTGTAGACCGGCCGCGGACCGACCTGACCACCGGCGACCCAGGCGGACATGTCCTTCGCGAACTGCAGGTCCAGCTCCTTGTCGCGATTGATCTTCGACTGGTTCGCCTCGAGGTTGCCGCTGAAATACTTGTCGCCGTCCTTGTCGCCGCTGACACCGAAGCGCGCACCCAGTTCACGCGCCACCGACTCGCTCGCGATCACGATGCGCGCCTCGATCACCACCTGATCGACCGGCTTGTCGAGTTGCTGGACCAGGTTGCGGATGTTCGACACCCGCTGCGGGATATCGATCACCAGCAGGGTATTGGTGCGCTTGTCGAAGCTGATGCTGCCGCGCGAGGAGAGGAAGCCCCGATCCTGGCTGTTCTGCCCGCCTTGTGACTGACCACCACCTTGCGAGTTGCCCTTGCTGTCTTCGGTCAGCAGCTTGGCGATGTCCTCGGCGTTGCCGTAGTTGATCGGCATGTACTCCGTGACCTTCTCGGCACGCTCTTCCAGGCTGATGCGGGCGTCTTCCTTGTCCTGCTCGAACTTGGCGATCTCCGCCTGCGGCGCGACCCACACCACATTGCCGCTGCGGCGCTTGTCCAGCGACTTGGCCTGCAGGACGATGTCCAGCGCCTGATCCCATGGCACGTTGATCAGGCGCAGGGTCACATTGCCTTGCACGGTATCGGCGGCAACGATATTGAGGTTGGACTCCTCGGCAATCAGTTGCAGCACGGTGCGCACCGGCACGTCCTGGAAGTTGAACGTCACCGGCTTGCCGCTATAGCGAACGGTAGCGGTGCTGCTGGTCGCACCCATCGCGGCCGCGCCCATCGCCGGCGTCGCAGCCTGCGACTTTGCCGCGACAGGCGTCGCACGCGGCACGATCTCGACGATGTAGTCGTTGCCGCTCTGGTAGGCCATCGACTCGAACGCCCCCTGGGTGCCGAGCACGAGTTGCGCGCCGCTGCTGGTGGCGCGTGCATCGATGCGCTGTACCGGCGTCGCGAAGTCGGTGACGTTGATCGGGCGTTGCAGCGCCGCCGGAAGCTGCGCATTGCCGATGTCGACGACCACGCTGCTGCCGTTGTTGCGCAAGTCGGGAGCCGCGCCTTCACCGCTGAAACGCAGGATCAGCTTGCCGGAGCCGCCGTCTCCCCGCTTGAAATCGATCGCCGACACGCTCACCGCATTCGGTGCGCGCTTGGCAGGATCAGCCATCGCCCCGGTGGCGGATTGCGCCATCGTCGCCGTGGTGACCACGGGCAATGCACCGGCACTGGCTGCATACAGCCCCACGGCCAACCCGACTGCGCAGGAGCCAAGGGACAAGGGGCGCCGGACAGGCCGCTGTTGCTTGACGTTGGTAACGGTCATCGGTCTATCCCCTAATCAATTGTCTTCGAGTGCAACGGTCGCAGGCCGTTCAAGCCAGCCGCCCGCGCCATCTGGAACCAGTTCGACCAGTTCGATCCGGTCTTCATGTACGGCGGTCACCCGCCCATCGCTTTGCCCCGCATAGGCACCTGGCCGCACGCGGTAGGTCACCTTGTCCGGTGCCAGCAACAAGGCGACGACACCGGCCCCCTTGCCGATCGTGCCGACCATGTCGAGGCTATCGAGCGGGAATTGCTCCAGCGTCTGCTTGCGCCGTCCCGGATCGGGACGTGGCCCGCTGCCGGCGCCGCCGCTGAAGGCTTCGCTGAAAGGATCGCGCAGGTTCTGCGATGCATATTCGAATGTCTCGAACTGCTGCATCACCGGCAACGGATCCAGCGGCGGTGCCGGACGCGCCTTGACCTCGGCGATCCATTTTTCGAGATCTCCCTGCGCCCCGCCGCATGCAGCGAGCACCGACGCAAGCAGGACGATGCCGATCATGCGGGAGTATCGGATGCCATTCGTGCGCATGTCAGATGCCTCCCTTGGCCGGCTCGGCTGCAGGCGGCGTCGCCCCCGCTGCAGGTGCAGGTGCAGCTGCCGCGGCCTGCGCCGCTGTTTCGTCCTCGTCGAGATAGCGATAGGTCTTCACCGTACCGGCAAGCTCCAACGCGCTGTTAGGACCGATTCTTGCGTTCGGGTCGGTCTTGGCGCTCTTCGGCTGCAGCGAGATATCGTGCATGGTCATGATGACCACGCGCGGCAGCGAGGCGACACCGCTGACGAAGGCACCGAACTGGTGGTAGGTGCCCACCATCCGCAGCGCGATCGGCTTCTCGGCGTAGAACTCCTTGGCGGTTTCCGGACCAGGCTGGAACAACTCGTTCTGGATGCCGGTGGCCAGTGCCGTCTGCGAGATGTCCACGATCAGGTCGGGCATTTCGGTCTTGCTGGGCAACTGCCGCAGCATCTGCTGCAACTGCTGCTCCATCTGCGCAAGCTGCTGCTTCAGCGGCTCGAGGTTGGCGGCACGCCCCTGCTTGGTTTCGAACTCGGTACGCAATTCGGTTTCCTGACCTTGCAGGCCTTCCAGTTCGGTGCGCTTGTCGCGCACGAACAACAGCCAGGCCAGCAGCAGGATCACCAGTGCGATGACCGCGCAGAGACCGATCTTGGCGTTCTGCGGCCACTGCCCGATGTTGTTGAAGTCCAGTTCGCGGAGACTCAGCTGTTTCTTGCTCACGATGCGGCCCCTCCTGCTGCGGGCGCTGCGGGCGCTGCGGGCGCTGCCGGTGCGGCGGCGGGCGCGGCGGTTCCTGAGGGAGCCTCCTCGCCTTCCTTCGGCGCGTTCGGATTGGCCAGCTTGACCTTGAGGTTGAACTCGTACGGCAAGCCCGGGTTGCCTTCCTTGGCCTCGATGATGTTGAGGTCGGGATTGGTCATCCATCCCGAGCTTTCGAGGTTGCGCATGTAGGTCGAGACGCGAGCGTTCGACTGCGAACGACCACCCAGGGTCAGGATGTCGCCTTCCTGCTTGATGGACGTGAGACTGACACCGTCCGGAATCGTGCGCACCAGCGAGTCGAACAGATGCACCATCTGCGAACGATTGGCCTGCAGTTGCTCGATCACTTCCTTGCGTGCCAGCAACTTGTTCTTCTTCTTGTCGAGCTCCTCGATCTCCTTGATCTGGATATCGACCTTGGCGATCTCTCCTTTCAGGAATTCATTGCGCGCGTTCTGGCTGCTGATCCTGCCGCTGTACCAGCTCACCACCAGGAACGAAGCAAGCACGCCGACCGCGACGGCCAGCGCGAGCATGCCGAGAAAATCCTTCTGGCGCAGTTTGCGGCGCTCCGCGCGCCACGGGAGGAGATTGATCCTGGCCATCAGTCGAAGCTCCTCAGTGCGAGCCCGCAGGCGATCATCAAGGCCGGGGCATCCTGCGCCAGTGCATGCGCCTGCACGCGCGGCCCCAGGGTCATGTTCGCAAGCGGATTGGCCAGCGCCGTCGGCACGCCAAGCTGCTCCTCGACCATGCCGGCAATGCCCGGGATCGAAGCGCAGCCACCGGCCAGCACCACCTGGTCGACGCGATTGAACTCGCTGCCCGCGTAGAAGAACTGCAGCAGGCGACTGACCTGTTGCACCATCGCTTCCTTGAACGGGTCCAGCACCTCGATCTCGTAGCTTTCCGGCAATCCGCCCTGGCGCTTGGCCAGGCCGGCTTCCTCGTAGCTGAGGCTGTAACGGCGCATGACCTCGTCGGTCAGCTGCTTGCCACCGAACACCTGCTCGCGGGTGTAGATGCTGCGTCCGCCACGCAGGACATTGAGCGTGGTCATGGTCGCACCGACATCGACCAGCGCGACCAGCCCGTCGCGGGGCACATTCAACGTGCCTGCCATCAATGCGTAGGCATTTTCGATGGCGAACGCCTCGACATCGATGACCTTTGCCGTCAATCCGCCCAGCTCGAGTGCGGAGGCCCGCACTTCAACGTTCTCCGAGCGCGATGCCGCCAGCAGCACCTGCACCATCTCGGAATTGCCGGGCATCGGGCCGAGCACCTCGAAATCGAGATTCACTTCCTCGACCGGGTACGGCACGTAGTTCACCGCCTCCAGCTCGATCTGCGATTCCAAGTCGTCCTCGTCGAGGTCGGCGGGCATCGGCACGATCTTGGTGATCGCCGAAGACCCCGGCACGGCCGCGGCGGCCAGCTTGGTGCGCGAACCGGAGCGCGCGACGGCGCGGCGGATCGCCTCGCCAACGGCTTCGACCTCGACCAGGTTCTTCTCGACCACTGCACTCGGCGGCAGCGGCTCGACCGCGTAGTGTTCGACCCGGTAGCGATCCCCTGCACGCGACAGCTGCAGAAGCTTTACCGCAGTCGAACTGATATCGACGCCGATCAACGGCGATTGTGTTTTCGTGCCCAGTCCCACTGGTATCTCCCCTTCCCACGGGCGCTTACGCGCACTTGGTGCTCCAGTACATGAATAACGGACTTTTCACGCGAAGGCAACCGGTCGCGCCTCGCACCGCGAAAAAACCGCACCACGACCTGCTCAATCCCCTACGGATCTTCCGGGGAAAACCGGCCGCCCCCCTGCAGCCAAGTCATCACGGACGCCTACATCTATACTCCGCGACCACGAAACCCGCAATCGGAATCTGCGCAATGCCCCGCCTCCCCCGCACCCTGCGCCTGATTTTGCTGGGCGGCGTCACGCTTGCCGCGATTGGCGCGATCGCCGCCGTCCTCCTGGTGATGTCGCTGTCCTCGCGCCTGCCCGACGTGCAGACCCTGCGTACCACCGAACTGCAGGAGCCGATGTACGTGTATGCCAGCGATGGACGCCTGATGGGGCTGTTCGGGGAAATGCGCCGCTACCCGGTCGACATCAAGGACGTGCCGCTGCGGGTCAAGCAGGCGTTCCTGGCCGCGGAAGACGACCGCTTCTACCAGCACCACGGCGTGGACTACAAAGGCACCGGGCGCGCGATCTGGCTGGTGCTGACCACCGGCAGCAAGAATGTGCCGGGTGGCTCCACCATCACCCAGCAGGTCGCGCGCCAGTTCTTCCTCAGCACCGAAGTCAGCTACACCCGCAAGCTGCGCGAGATGCTGCTGGCCATGAAGATGGAGCGCGAGCTGTCCAAGGACGAGATCCTCGAGCTCTATCTCAACAAGAGTTTCTTCGGCAACCGCGCCTACGGCGTGGCGGCGGCGGCGGAGTTCTACTACGGCAAGCCGCTGGACGCACTGACCCTGGACGAGGCCGCCACCCTGGCCGGTACCCCCAAGTTCCCCTCCAGCGGCAACCCGCTGGACAACCCGAATCGCAATCGCGAGCGCCGCGATCACTACATCCTGCCGCGCATGGCCCAACTCGGCTATGTCGGTGCCGCCGAAGCCGACGCCGCCAGGTCGGTGCCGATGCACGCGACCCCGCACGAGCGCCAGATCGAGGTGTACGCGCCGTACGTGGCGGAAATGGTGCGCCAGGAGATGATTGCCCGTTTCGGCGAGGACGTGCTGACCAAGGGCTACCACGTCACCACCAGCATCGATCCCGCACTGCAGGCGGCCGCTGACAAGGCGGTGGTGGATGGCATGCGGGTGTACGACCATCGCCACGGCTGGCGCAAGCCGGAGCAGAAGGTGGAGATCCCGGCGGACGCCGACGCCAAGTCCATCGGCAAGCTGCTGCGCGGCATCCCGCCCCAGGGCGGCCTGCTGCCGGCGGTGGTGACCGGCAGTGGCGGCAACGGCCTGCAGGTCGTGCTGGCCGATGGCAGCGAACTGACCCTAGGCGGCACTGCCACCAGCTGGACCGGCAAGAGTGGCCAGGCCCTGGCGCAGCGTGGCGACGTGGTGCGCGTGCGTCGCACCAACCTCGACAAGCCGGACGCTGCGCCGGTGTGGGCCATCGACCAGATCCCGCGCGCGCAGACCGCGCTGGTCTCGCTGGACGCGGACAACGGTGCCGTGCGTGCCCTCGTCGGCGGCTACAGCTACGCCGGCAACAAGTTCAACCGTGCCACCCAGGCCAAGCGCCAGCCCGGCTCGAGCTTCAAGCCTTTCCTGTATGCCGCGGCCTTCGAACGCGGCTTCAACCCCGCCTCGATCGTGCTGGATGCCCCGGTAGTGTTCAAGGATCGCGCCGGCCACATGTGGCGCCCGCAGAACGACGGCGGCAACTTCGCAGGCCCGATGCGGGTGCGCGAGGCGCTGGTGCAGTCGCGCAACCTGGTGTCGGTGCGCCTGCTGGATGCGATCGGGGTGGACTACGCGCGCCGCTACATCAGTCATTTCGGCTTCGACGAAAAGAGCCTGCCGCCGAACCTGTCGATGTCGCTGGGCACCGCCTCGCTGACCCCGCTGTCGGTCGCACGCGGCTATACCGCGTTTGCCAACGGCGGCTTCCTGGTCACGCCGTGGTTCATCGACTCCGTGCGCGATCGCGACGGCAAGGAACTGTTCAAGGAAAAGCCGGCGACCGCCTGCCCGTATTGCGCCGTGGCGAGCGTGCCGGGACAGGCATCGGCAACCGTCGTGCAGACCAAGGTCGACGGCTTCGACCTTGGCCCCACCGGCAGCGCCCCGGCCGACGCCGGCAAGCCGACGCAGACGGCGATCTCCAGGCCGAAGCCGGCCAAGCCGGCCGACCCGAGCATGATCGTCGCCCCGCGCGCGATCGACCCGCGCGTGGCCTGGCAGCTGCAGTCGATGATGCGCGACGTGGTCAAGCGCGGTACCGCCACCGATGCGCGCGTGCTCGGCCGCGAGGACGTCGGCGGCAAGACCGGCTCCACCAACGATCACCGCGACGCCTGGTTTTCCGGCTTCGGCGGGCGCTACGCCACCACGGTCTGGGTCGGCCGCGACGACTTCAAGTCGCTGGGCTATCGCGAATACGGCGGCAAGGCCGCACTGCCGATCTGGATCAACTACATGAAGGTGGCGCTGAAGGAACAGCCGGAGCGCGACCTCGATCCGCCGGAGGGCATGGTGCAGATCAAGGCCAACGGCGTGGTCGAATGGCTGAAGGTGGAAGACGAGGAACGCATGCTGAGCGAACTCGACATTGCGCCGGAGCAGGACGCGCAACCGGACGAGGAAGCGTTCGACATTTTCTGATGATGCGCCCGGGATCGGCACTGCACGCGGCCCGGATGCGCGTGTCATCGCAGTCCGGTACAGTCGCTGCAGGCCGTACCGGGGTTCTGCGATGCGAAGCGCCGATCAGCACAGCCGCCAACACGCCAAGCCCCACGCGCATACGCATGCGCAGACTCGTACCCGCGAGCGTCGCCAGCACCTGGCCTTCGAAGCCGCCCGGCTGATGGCAGAGGGCGGGATCCGCGACTATCACCAGGCCAAGCTCAAGGCCGCGCAGCGGCTCGGCATCCATGACGACGCCTCGCTGCCGCGCAACCGCGAGATCGAGGACGCGTTGCGCGAATACCAGCGGCTGTTCCTCGGCAACGACCAGGCCGCCGAAGTGCGCCGCCGCCGCGAAGCGGCACTGCGCGCGCTGGAGTTCTTCCGCGACTTCGAGCCACGCCTGGTCGGACCGGTGCTGGAGGGCACGTCGGACGCCAATACCGCGGTCGCCCTGCACCTGCACAGCGACGATGCCGATGCGATTCCACGCCACTTCGATGAGCATGGTGTCCCCGCGCAATCGCGCAGCCGCCACCTGCGGCTGGATCGCAACCGCGAAGGCGACTTCCCGATCTGGCTGTTTTCCGCCGAGAACCTGAGTTTCGACGTCACCGTGCTGCCGGCCGACGTGGTGCGGCAGGCCCCGCTCTCGGGCATCGACGGGAAGCCGATGCGGCGCGCCTCGGCGGCGCAGCTGCGCGCCTTGCTGGCGGAAGACGAGATCGCCGGCTACGAGGGATCATGAGCGCCCCTGTGGGAGCGGCTTCAGCCGCGAACTCCTTGCATCGGGGCTGAAGCCCCTCCCACATGAGCATCGCCAGCAAACGAAAACGCCCCGCGATGCGGGGCGTTTCTCCGGACGTCCGGGGCGGCGTGCGCTCAGCGCGCGCCCAACGCCACGAAGTCCCTGGTCGCGGCACCGGTGTAGATCTGGCGCGGACGCCCGATGCGGTTCTCCGGATCGTTCTGCTGCTCCAGCCAGTGGCTGACCCAGCCGGCAGTACGGGCAATGGCGAACATCACGGTGAACATCTCGACCGGGATGCCGAGCGCCTTGTAGATGATGCCGCTGTAGAAATCGACGTTCGGGTACAGCTTGCGCTGCACGAAGTAGTCGTCCTTCAGCGCGGCTTCTTCCAGCTTCATCGCCACGTCCAGCAGCGGGTCGTTGACGCCGAGCTCGGCCAGCACCTTGTGGCACATCGCGCGGATGATCTTGGCGCGCGGGTCGAAGTTCTTGTACACGCGGTGACCGAAGCCCATCAGGCGGAAGCCGGACTCCTTGTCCTTGGCCTTGTCGATCGCCGACTGCACGTTCTCCGGACGGCCGATCTCGGCCAGCATCTTCAGCACGGCCTCGTTGGCACCGCCATGCGCCGGCCCCCACAGTGCCGCCACGCCGGCGGCAACGCTGACATACGGATTGGCCCCGGTGGAGCCGACCAGACGCACGGTGCTGGTGGACGCGTTCTGCTCGTGGTCGGCGTGCAGGATGAACAGCAGGTCCATCGCCTTGGCCGCAACCGGACTGAGTTCCAGCGGCTCGGCCGGCAGCTCCTTCAGCATGTGCAGGAAACGCGTGGTGTATTCGAGGCCGTTCTTCGGGTAGCGGATCGGCCAGCCGATCGAATAGCGATGGCAGGCCGCGGCGATGGTCGGCACCTTGGCGATCAGCCGGATCGCGGCGAGGCGACGCTGCTCGGGGTCGTCGATGTTCAGGTCGTTGTGATAGAAGCTCGCCAGCGAGCCGAGCATGCCGGTCATCATCGCCATCGGATGGGCGTCGTGACGGAAGCCGTACAGGAAGGTGCGGAAGGCCTCGTGCATCATCGAGTGATGCGTGACTTCGTGCTCGAACTTCGCGAACTGGCCCGCATCCGGCAATTCGCCGTTCATCAGCAGATAGGCGACTTCGAGGAAGTTCGAATGTTCGGCCAGCTGCTCGATCGGGTAACCGCGGTACAGCAGCACGCCGGCATCGCCGTCGATGTAGGTGATCGCCGACTTGCAGGATGCGGTGGCACCGAAACCCGGGTCATAGGTGAAGCAGCCGGTGTCCTTCGGCAGCCTGGCGATGTCCACGCATGGCTGGCCGAGCACCGGCTGGATGACCGGCAGGGTCGCCGACTTGTCGCCGGCAGTAAGGCTGATCTGATCGATTTGCGACACGGACGCGCTCCTGTGGGGGAACCGCGCGGCACCATGGCGATGGCCATGCGCCAGCGCATGTGAAGCGGAAATTATCGCACAGGCCGAACCGAGCCCGGACTCGGACAATGGTCGAAGCCGGCATCGCGACGGCTTGCCGGCGCACAAAACGAAACGGCCACCGCGAAGGTGGCCGTCCGGATGTCACGAAGTCGCCCGGCTGGGCGCCGGCGTGCTTACTTGGCGTAGCGCTTGCGGAACTTGTCGACGCGGCCGCTGGTATCGATCAGCTTGTTCTGACCGGTGTAGAACGGATGCGAGGACGACGAGACTTCGATCTTGACCAGCGGGTACTCGTTGCCGTCTTCCCACTTCACCGTCTCCTTCGAAGACAGGGTCGAGCGGGTCAGGATCTTGAAATCCGAGGTCACGTCCTGGAACACGACGTCGCGGTATTCGGGGTGGATGCCGGCTTTCATGGCGTAAACCTGAGTTGGAGCGGGACTGAGCCGCGCATTATAGAGGCTCATCCCGGCCATGCGCAAGCCGGCTCAGCGCGCGGCCAGTGCCTGCGCCAGCAGGCCTTCGAATCTGGCCTGGTCGTAGCGCATCAGCAGGGCAGCGTTGTCCGGCCGACCGTGCTGGCGGTTCCAATCGACGATGGTGGCACCACGACTGTGGCGGCCGTCCAGTTCCACCGCCAGCGGCCGCTCCAATACCTCCAGAGCACCTTCCGGCTGCAGGGCAAATGCCATCGCCAACGCATCGGCGGCATGCCAGCGCTCGCCCCGCCCTTGCCGCGACCAGGCTCGGGTGTGCGCGGAAATCCCGGCATAGAACCCGGCCCGTGGCGACTCCGCCGCCAGCCAGCGCTCCGCGTCCGCGTGCAGGAACCCGTGCGCGATCACCGCTTCCCAGTCGGCCACGTCGAGCTTCGGGAACGCCGTGAACACGATGTGCGCGGCCTCCGGGTCGAATGCGATGTTGAATTCGGCGGCGGCGGTGATGTTGCCATGCGCACTGACTGCGCCGCCCATCACCACGCAACGCGCGATGCGCTGCGGCAGGGTGGGATCCAGCTTCAGCGCCAGCGCGACATTGGTCAGCGGCCCCAGCGCCACCAGCAGCAACCTGCCGGCGTATTGGTGCGAGAGGCGCAGGATGGCGAGCGCGGCGTGCTCGGCCTCGGCCCGGCGCGCGGCGGGCGCGTAGCCGGTATCGCCGAATCCGTCGCGTCCGTGCACGTAGGCCGCGTCCGCGGCAGGATGCAGCAACGGATCGGCAGCACCGGCGAACACCGGCACATCGACATTGCAGACCTCGCACAGCTTCAGCGCGTTGGCCACGGTGTGGTCGAGGCCGACGTTGCCGGCGGCGATGGTCAGGCCGACCACCTCGTGACGCCCGCTTTCGGATTGCATGTCGTTGAAGGCCATCAGCAGGGCCAGTGCGTCGTCGACGCCGGGATCGGTATCGATCAGCAGGGGAATGCGTTCGTTCGTCATCGTCCGATTCTAAGGCCGTTCGTCATGCCGATGCGTATCGTGCCGCGCCGCCCACCCAACGCGCGACGATCGCGTCTGCCGCTGCCGGCGCATCGCGCAACAGCGTGTCCGCCAATGCATGCACCTGCGGCAACAGGTCGGCATCGCGCGCCAGGTCGGCCAGCCGGAACGCGGCGAGGCCGGTCTGGCGCGTTCCCAGCAGCTCGCCGGGTCCGCGCAGCTGCAGGTCCTTCTCGGCGATCTCGAAACCGTCGTTGGTCCGCCGCAACGTGTCCAGCCGTTCGCGCGCCATCGCCGACAGCGGCGACTGGTAGAGCAGCACGCAGCTCGATGCCGTGCTGCCGCGCCCCACGCGCCCGCGCAACTGATGCAACTGCGCCAAGCCGAGCCGCTCGGCGTTCTCGATCACCATCAGCGAGGCGTTCGGCACGTCCACGCCGACTTCGATCACCGTGGTCGCCACCAGCAGGTCGATCCCGCCGGCCTTGAACGCCTGCATCGTCGCCTGCTTGTCCGCCGCCTTCATCCGCCCATGCACCAGCCCGACCCGCGCGTCCGGCAGGGCCGCCTGCAGGGCCTCGAACGTCGACTGCGCGGCCTGCGCGACCACCTCGTCCGAGTCGTCGATCAGCGTGCACACCCAGTACGCCTGCCGGCCCTCGGCGCAGGCCATGCGAATGCGTTCGACCAATTCCGGGCGGCGCTCGGCGGCCAGCGCGATGGTCGCGACCGGCGTGCGGCCCGGCGGCAATTCGTCGATGGCGGACACATCGAGATCCGCATAGGCGCTCATCGCCAGCGTGCGCGGGATCGGGGTGGCGGTCATCACCAACTGGTGCGGGATCGCGTCGCGCCGCCCCTTGTCGCGCAGGGCCAGGCGCTGGTGCACGCCGAAACGATGCTGCTCGTCGACGATGGCGAGCGCGAGGTCATGGAAGGCCACGCCCTCCTGCATCAGCGCATGGGTGCCGACCACCACCTGCGCCTCGCCGGAAGCCACCTCTGCCAGCGCCTGCGCGCGCGCCTTGCCGGTGACCTTGCCGGCGAGCCAGCGCACCTGCACCCCCAGCGGTTCCAGCCAGGCCTTCAGGTTGTTCAGATGCTGCTCCGCCAGCAGCTCGGTCGGTGCCATCAGTGCCGCCTGCCGCTTCGCATCGACCGCCAGCAGCGCCGCCATCGCCGCAACCACGGTCTTGCCGCTGCCGACGTCGCCCTGCACCAGGCGCAGCATCGGCCGTGGCTGGGCCAGATCCTCGCGCACCTGCGCATACACGCGCTCCTGCGCACCGGTGAGCGCGAACGGCAACCCCGAGCGCAGGCGTTCGACCAGCCGCCCCTTGCCGCGCAACGGCCGCGCACCCTGTTGCTGCAAGGCGATGCGCTGGCGACGCAGGCTGAGTTGGTGCGCCAGCAATTCCTCCAGCGCCAGCCGACGCTGCGCCGGATGCAGGCCGGACTGCAGCGCGGCGACATCGGCGTCGCGCGGCGGGCGATGCAGGGTCAGCAGGGCATCGCGCAGCGAAGGCAGGCGAAGCGCATCGCGCACGTCACGCGGCAACAGTTCCAGCGCTTCCGCAGCGGGCAACGCCTCCAGCGCCTGCGCCATCAATTTGCGCAGGCTGGCGGGACCGATGCCTTCGATCTCCGGATACACCGGATCCAGCGATGTGCCGAGTGCGTGCTCGCCCTCGCCGAGGATGCGATAGCTCGGATGCACCATTTCCAGGCCGTACTGGCCGGGGCGCGGCGTGCCATAGGCGCGGACGCGAACGCCGACGCCGAACTGCGCCACCTGCTGCGCGCGAAAATGGAAAAAACGCAGCACGAGGGTGGCGCGCGCATCGTCGGCGATCGCCACGCGCAGCATCGGCCGGTTTCGGAAACCGCGCTCGACCGCCTCCACCTTGCCATCCACCTGCGCCGCCACGCCGGGCAGCAATGCCCGGATCGGGGTCAGCGCGGTGCGATCCTCGTACTGCCGCGGCAGGTGCAGCCACAGGTCCTGGACCGTGAGCAAGCCACGCGCAGCGAGTTTTTCCGCGATCGACGGACCGACCCCGCGCAG
>Ga0138256_10005594_pt1 | contig 13274 bp, 10 predicted proteins | sample KNB2016incub_MG_FD_105486 | JGI IMG/M metagenome (GOLD analysis project Ga0138256, IMG submission 105486) | Active sludge microbial communities from wastewater in Klosterneuburg, Austria - KNB2014incub_MG | ecosystem: Engineered > WWTP > Activated sludge > Unclassified | place: Austria...
AGCAATTAAAAAAATGGCATGAAATTTATATTGGCTGTGAATACCTTACAAAATCAAGGCTTTTCCAGCTTGAAAGTCAAGCTATTATTAATGTCGGATGCTGTGAATACCTTACAAAATCAAGGCTTTTCCAGCAAATGAAAAAACTTGACCAAATTTCAAAACGCTGTGAATACCTTACAAAATCAAGGCTTTTCCAGCCTGCAAAGAATGCACAATTGACACAAAAGGGCTGTGAATACCTTACAAAATCAAGGCTTTTCCAGCAAAAGGGATTATTGCAATGTTTGACTATGGGCTGTGAATACCTTACAAAATCAAGGCTTTTCCAGCAAGTTCGCCTTAAAAAAGGTGTTTCTACAAGCTGTGAATACCTTACAAAATCAAGGCTTTTCCAGCATAGCTTTTGTAAAGTATTGATATTCTTTTGTTTAGTCCATTTTTCGTTTTAAAAAATCGAATCAATTTATTAGAATTTTCATTTGTTATGATCATTTTTTTAATTGAATCTTACTTTTGAATTTGTGAGACCATATCTTCATATAATTTTATCCCTATTTGAGCTAATTGCGAGGCTACTCCAATTTTTTCTTCCCCACTACATACATCTTCAAAGTACATAATTTCTGGATATTCATTGTGAGAGAACTTATTTCGCAAATTTGATGATTGTTCTTTTTGTTCTGGAGTCAGTACAAATTTCTCTTCAAAATATCTAAGATATTGCCAATGTTCTACGCGATTATTTTCTGCTATGATATTATCAAAATAGAATTTATCATAAGCATATAATTTTTGTTCAAATTCCAATACTTTTTCCAAAAATAATATTCTTTGTTTTTGATATTCACCAAGTTCATATTCTAATTCTGAGCGAGAAATTCTTTCTTTTTTAATATAAGCCATTAAATTTATTAAACGTCTATCTTTGAGAAAACGATGGAATTCTCCAATTTTTTTTATTTGTATTTCTTCTTGAAATATTTTCTTTTCTCCATATTTAATTTCAAATGGAATTCTTTTGGCTAATGGAGAATTGATAGCATTTGGAACAAAGTCTTGCAAAGCAATATTATTGAATTCTCCAGGAGAAAAATTATCTGAGATACTTTTCACTATCATAAGATAAAGAACTTGGTCTTGCGTTTTTTGAAGTCGAATCTCTTTTTCATTTTCTTCATAATTTTTAAATAGTGTTGTCAATTTTTCTTTACTCAAATTTGAATTTCCTCTTTTGATTACATCCCTCTCTGCTAATGTCTTTATATATTCTCTATGCTTTTTTAATCCATGTCCTAACTCATCATTAGTTTTATATTTCTTAGGCAAAGGATCGAACATTTTTTTTCTATCATCTTCTAGTCGGTCATAGATTTCATAATTTCTCTTCCATTCATAAAATGATTGCGATTTATTGTTTTTCTCATGCTCTATATATCTATTAATTAGAAAGTGTGAATTAACTCTTTTAGTATTCGAAATAATAGCTTTCATTTTATCATTCTTTTCAAGTTCAGACTTTATCGCATCATCAAAAATTCCTCTAGGAAAATTATATGGAATTCCAGCTTGATTGCCATTCGTTTTAACTAGAAACTGATCTACTAATTGTTCTCCTGTGATGTTTACTGATTTTTTAAGCTTGATAAATTTTAAAGCTTCTTCAGGCTTAGTTTCAATATCCATCAACCATTTTTTTCGTTCATTTAGATACCATTCATAAAATTGAATAATGTTTGGAAATATTTTAGTCAACTTCGAAAGAAAGGGGTGACTGAATTTATCAGAATCAATCAAATTCAGTTTTTTGAATATAGATTTAAATTCATCTATATATAAACTATAGTAAGCTAACTTGTATTGCAAATGTTGATATTCTTGACTATTGGCTTTGTCTCTAGAATTATCTGACTTGGCTTGTAGAGCCAACATATCCTGAGCTAAAAAAGATGCCAGTTCTCCAGATAGAATAAGTTTTGAACCTTTCTCTCCAGGTTTGTTTCGCTTTTCTAAGTTATGTTGTAATTTGTTCAATAAATGATTAGTTTCTACCTGCATACTTTTTATTATTGGTATGACTTTAAGGGAAATATCTTCATGCTCAATATTGAGTAGGTAGTATAATATCATCTTCGGAAGATCATCTAATGCTAATTTATATTTTTTTAGTTTTTCATTTAGTTCAATTTTTCTTTTCTCGATTTTTTCTTTTAAAATTACTTGTTTTGCAGTATTAAATTTTTTATTGGAAGGAGAATATGGATTTGGAATCTTATCAAGGGCTACTTTAGTTAATTCTCCTGATTTAATATCATTCAATAATCTTTCAATGTTGCTTTTTTGAATAGATAAAATAGTTTCAGCACTTTTACTTTTATCTGATCGAATCATTTCATAGAATAATAAAGGTGCTAATTCATAAACACTTAAGATGCCATCTGCTTGCAGCAATCTAGGTCTTGGATGAGCATTGATATTATTCTGATTTTCTATTCTAGCATCAATTCTTGGCCAATGAGTCGTATCTGGTTCCATGAATTTAAAATATATGTTATTATTTTCAATATGATAATGAGGCTCCATATCATTGATATATGGATCAGGAAAATCTTCTGGAATCTCATGGCTTTTATTTATTAAACTTTGCCATATTTCAGGAATATTCTTCTTGTTCTGATAGTCTTGAATTTGGCCAAATCCTCTCAACATTTGAATTTGTCTTCTCTTACGAGTTTCACCTAATATTTCTTTATCCTTTACACTAAAAATAAATTTTCCAAGATTAATTTGGAATCTTATGTTTGGAAATAATTTATAATAATCAATATAGTTTAAAGCAAACTCTGGAAATTGATCTCTATATCTTTTATGAAGTGACTTTTCAATAAGATCCCCTTCAATTGGTGTTTCAAAAACGTCAACATTACTTTTGCAGTTTTCTTGATCAGCAGGACTTAAAGTTTTAAATATTTGATCAGGTACTTTTTCCAGGTAATTCATCATTCTTAATAATAATTCTTCCTTAGTATATTCTTGGCTAGTTATCTTAGGATTGGGAAGTCGCACGTGTTGTATTGTGAAACAATAAGTCGTTGCATTTAATGAATTAGTACCAGCATTTTTAAACCCTTCTATCTTTTTAATAAATGAGTATGAATCTTTTACTTCAAGAAACAAATTTATAAAAAACACTAACCCTTTCTCACTTATGCTACTATTATTGCTCAAGGCATATTTAAAGTTTAGTTTTTCCCCATCTTTGTTATTTCTCTCTAGATGTTTTATTTTATGTGGTTCTAGTTTAAATCTTTCTTTTACCATTCGCAATGAAGCATCATAAATGGATTTTAGGTTTTTTATTAAATATGAATCTGGAACATGACTTTTATTTTCACCATGGCAATATTCATTTCTATAGCCATTCAAGTCAGTAAGTAATGATTCTATAATTTCTCCTTCTTCTTGAGGAGTTAGTATCTTTCTTTCTCCATTTGAACTTCTTATATCTGATAATTTATCAGTTAGAATTTGTAAAAATGGGAAGTGAAAACGTATGAGATCCAAAGATTTTGCAATGAGATCTGGTTTGCTACTTTGTTTTAAGATTGTTAAGCATTTAAATTTTTTGAATTGTGCATCATCTTGCACATTCTGATCTATAAAACCAAGACGCTGATTAATATGATGCAAAATAATAAATGCATTATGCCTTGCTAAATTTAAATGAGCTCCAAAGTAGGCCTTATCATCTCGAATGTTTTTTGCTTGGGCAAAAATTCTTTGTTCTAAATTTTGTTCATTGTTCATATTATAATTTTAAGATAGAAAAGTGTATAAATTTTTTAAAACTTCTATAAACCATTTTTTATATAAGTGCTGTGAAATGATTCTACTGATCACAACACCTATGCCACAGATGATAAATGACAATATAAAAAAATTGGCATCAACAGGCGTTGTATGATTGCAAGCAAATTGACTTAACAATTTGAGTAAGATGATGAGGAATACAGCAATAAACCATGCCACAAGATTTCTGTAAAAAGTAGCAGAAATAGAAATAACTCTTATGTTTGCCCCCCATGATTGTTGATAAATTAAATTTTTGCCAATATCAAATAAGTAGTCAAGATCATTTTTCCTATCTTCAGGAATATCAATAAATTTTTGTTTTATCTTATCAATAGCAATTTTTTCAATTCCATCCTTGCTTATTTCTAGTAATGGGTGTTTTTTATTTTGTGACCTGTCGATAATCCCTTCTGCTAAATTTCCTCCATAACTAATGAAATGTCCAAGCAAATATCCAATGGGGATAATAAACACGAGGTATAAATAATTAGAATTATCTAAACTTGAAGGTAATGATATATTAAAGAGGTAGGCTATAAATATAGCCATCAAAGATCCAGGTAAAAGAATCGTTAAAAAATCAAATAAACCAATTTTTTCCATATTATATAAATTTTAAATGAAGTAATCACCTTAGGATTAATCTCAATTCTTATAAAAAAGAACTCTTGCCACCTCAAATATATGTGATTAACACTAAAAGAAATAAACTTACTTTATGTATTTACATATTTGTTCTCTATTTATTTCTGTTAAATTTTTTTACTCTATAATCATCATCACGCTAATCGAATAATTCAAATCTCCCAACCCTATTCACCTTCCCCATCGATAAGACTCATTAACTACACCAAGTAAATCAATCACTCTATTGGTCACCGTGCCGATCACTTCTTCGATTGTTTTTGGTTGCGAGTAAAATGATGGTATCGCGGGACAAAGGATGCCACCAGCGAGTGTGACAGATTTCATATTCTCTATATGGATTAAACTCAATGGTGTCTCACGCAGGACCATGATTAATTTTTTTCTTTCCTTTAGCATGACATCTGCTGTACGCGTCATGAGATCATCAGAGACTCCTGATGCCACTCTTCCTAAAAAGCCAGCACTGCATGGGCACACCACCATAGCATCCCACTGAGCTGATCCAGAAGCAAATGGAGCCATGAAATCATTTTTGGAATACAACATCGAACTGAATTTTTCATAACTGTTGTCGCCGATTTCAATCTCCCAATTCTTCATGGCATTATCACTCATGACTATTGCTAGCTGAACTTCTGATTTTAAGATCAATTTATTGATCAGGTCTTTTGCATATATCGATCCACTGCTCCCTGCTATTCCTATTACTATTTTCATCAAGCTATTATTTTATTGTAAATGAAATGATTCATTATCTTTCAGAAATAAATTCTATCAAAATATCTGGAAATCGATCTGGACTGCAACTAATACATTTTAATCCAATATCGACCAATTGTTTTGCCATATCTTGATTCACGACATGCTTCCCTTCAAGATCTAAACCAAAGATACCAAGAATCTTTCCATTGTTCTGCAAGATGTGAGAAATATTCCTGAGCAATTGACTCTTGCTGCCATATTCATCCATATCGCTGATTAAAAACATATAGGCAGAGGACAACTGTTTGACTTTTTGCAAACAATACTGTACAGCCGAGGCTATATCTGTGCCACCTCCTATAGGAATCGAAAAAATAAGATCAGTCGGATCTTGATATTGATCAGTCAGATCCATGACTTCATCATTAAAAAAAATAAGATGTGTCTTAATACTGTTTAAGGAAGCCAATACCGATCCAATAATTCCAGAATAGATGGCACTCTCTATCATTGACTCACTGGTATCGATGATTAAAAAAATTTCTTTTAATTGATTTTTATTCTTAGATATATAAAAATTATCTGGAATGATAGTTTGATAATCACTTTGATAGTTTTTGAGATTTTTTGAAATGGTTTTATTCCAATCTATTTTGCCTTTTTGAGGATCACCTTTCTTACTGATTCCTTTATTGTATTTTGAAAAAGATTTAAGCACTTGTGTCTTCAATTTTCTTTCAATCTCATTCACAAGTTTTCTCACTATATCTTTTGCTACAATTCTTGTTTTTTCTGGCAACAAATCTTGCATCTGGAGTATCGTAGCGACGAGACTTATATTGGGTTCGATCTTCTCGAGCAACTCTGGCTCTAGCAACATCTCCTTCATGTCTTTCCGCTCCAATGCATCTCGCTGCATGATGCTCACTATGTTCGGTGGGAAATGCGTTCTGATTCCCTCCAACCAATTTTTTATATCTTTTTTAGACTGCGATTTCTGTTTTTGATTTTGGCTTTTTGGATGATATATCTGTTGTAGTAATTTATCTTTTTGCTGTTCATCCTGATTCAAATCAAAATCAAACTCACTCTCTTTATCGTCACCCAGGATTAATCTCCAACGCTTTAATTCTTCCATTTTATTTTTGCTTTAATGGAATAATTCTCCCTTGAATACAGACGCTGAGAATTCTGAATTTTTTATCTATATACTCGGCAATATAATTGACTTCAGGATATGCAGAATAACTGAGGAGTGTAAGCCAATAGCTATCAGGATTAGTACAAATTAATGCTTCATGATTTTTAGATACTAAATATAATCTATGATGCAAGATTGCAAATTTTAGCTTCTTTAATATAAACAACTGATGATTCATCCATGGACAAATCTTAACGCGCTCTGCTATCTTATCTAATGCTTGTTCTAAATAAATCCCTGATAAATTGATTTCACCAGCAGCAATCCCATTTTGAATGTTTACTTCTGTGCCTCTCATTTTCACTGCACTTGGATAAAAATGAACTGTATCCAAATATGTTTTATTAAATTCAAAAAATCTAGAATTAAAAAACCTTCCAACTTGAAAGTCTATACTTAGAAAAACAATCCCTGTATTTTTGCCAATAAACCAATTACGTATGATACTTAAATTTTCTTCTTTATCTACCATCGTCCCTAACAGAATCCAATGATCTATGATGCCTTCACTAGAACTGATGACTTCACTTTTTTTTATACTTATTCCAGCGTATGCCAATATATCTTCCGGATGATATTTTATCTTGGATTGATTTCTGAAGGCTGAAATGAATAATATGAACTCTGCTAAAAGTTCGGCACAATACTCCTGCCAGTCTTTGTCTAGTTTTAATTTTTCTGGAATAACCCTCAGCTTCCTTGCGATACCTGAAAGTCCATAGTCCACCATTCTGGTGCTAATCTCTTCAATTTTTGATCCATCTCTAGACAATTGCTCGATTCCATTAACTACTAAATTGTCTATCCATAATTCCAGAATATCGATTCCTGATTGAAGTGACTCCAGTTTTTTTTGATTAATCCTTGGGAATGGATTTGGAGAATTTTGGGCTTCCATAATTATAGTCAATCAAGCGATTCCGATTTTTGAAGGACGATAGAAAGTGCGATTTCAGCTGCGACTTGTTCAGCACTTTTCTTATTAAAATCTTCTGCTGATGCGATTTCAACATTATCTATAAAGACACCGACTTTGAAGCGATCTCTCTTATCCGTTTTATATTTATTGATGATGCGGAAGTCGATTTCTTTAGTATGTTTCTGACACCACTCTAACAACTGACTTTTGTAATTATCATCATACATTTCAAGTCTGTTGATGTCCACAAATTTCCGAATAATATTTTTTAAAATATATTCCTTAGTATACTCAAAACCCTGTTCCATATAGATAGCGCCAATCAATGCTTCGAGCGCATTTCCCAGCATAGATTGAGATATAGCTGTTTGATTGAATTCCATCATCAGATGATCCAAGCCCATTTGCTCAGCGATATAATTGAGCATTTTTCTTTTTACGATTTTGGATCTCATTTTGGTGAGGAATCCTTCATTGGCTTGGGGATACTTCTTGAATAAATATTCACCTACTACAAAGCTCAATAGCGCATCGCCTAGGAATTCAAGTCTCTCATTGGATTGAAGCAATCCATCAGACTCGGTGATCGTTTGATTATTTAAAGTCGACTTATGAAAAAAAGCAACTTTAAATATATGCACCCTTGACGGTGTAAAACCAATGAGCTCATTTAATCTTTCGACAAAAAACTTGTCTTTAGAAAAATACCTATGATTTGTCTTTCTGTAAAACTTAAAAATAAAATCTAGCATTGTTTAAATATCACTGAACTGTTATGCCCTCCAAATCCAAATGTATTGCTTAAGAAAGCTTTGACTTTTCTCTCTTGAGCAGAATTGAAGGTAAAATTAAGTTTTGGATCCAACTCTGGATCGTCAGTAAAGTGATTAATGGTAGGCGGTATAAAATTGTGGTTCATGGCCATGATCCCTGCAATAGACTCAATGACACCAGCAGCTCCGAGGAGATGACCTGTCATTGACTTGGTTGAACTGATATTTAGTTTGTAGGAATGATCGCCAAAAACTTTTAGTATAGCTTTAACCTCTGCGATATCTCCGAGAGGTGTGGACGTTCCATGAGTGTTTATATAATCGATTTCAGAAATATTGAGATTTGCTTCTTCTAGCGCCAGTTTCATGGCTTGCATAGCGCCTAGACCATCGGGATGTGGGGCTGTGATGTGGTAAGCATCAGCAGTTAATCCTGTTCCGACGATTTCTGCATAAATATTTGCGCCTCTCTGTTTAGCATGCTCATATTCCTCCAGAATCAGCGCACCTGCGCCTTCTCCTAGCACGAATCCATCACGATCTTTATCATAAGGTCTCGATGCAGTAGTGATGTCATCATTTCTTTCTGACAAGGCCTTCATGGAAGAAAATCCTCCAATTCCTGCCTTGGTCACTGCTGCTTCTGATCCACCAGTAATCATTAATTCTGCTTTTCCCAATCGAATGTAGTCGAAAGCATTGGAAATAGCATGACTACTTGAGGCACAAGCAGAAACTGTCCCATAATTGACCCCCATAAGACCATATTTAATAGATATATGTCCAGGTGCGATATCCGAAATCAATTTTGGAATAAGAAATGGGCTGTATCTAGGTGTCCCTGAATGCAATGCTGCCTCAGACAAATCGGTTTCCAATGTATGAAAACCTCCGATGCCAGATCCCCAAATGACCCCAAACTTCAGTTTGTTGACTTTTTCAAGATCCAAACCTGAATCTTTCATAGCCTGTTCTGCAACAACTAAAGCGTACTGAGCAAAAGGGTCAATCTTGCGCGCTTCTTTTTTATCAAGAAACTCTTCAGCATTAAAGTTTTTCAACTCACATGCAAATCGAGTCTTGAAGAGTGTGGGATCAAAGCGAGTAATAATATTGGCGCCACTCCTGCCTTGTTGTAAACCTTCAAGGTAGGAAGTTTTATCTGCTCCTATAGGTGAAAGGACTCCAATTCCAGTTACTACGACTCGCTTCATAGCACAAAATTATAAAAGTAAAGCAAAATAAATTTTATTTTCTGCCTACTCTGTATAAAATCATTATAAAAGCTTGATTTATTTGCAGTTAGCCTCCAAATAATCTATAGCATGACCTACTGTTTGGATCTTTTCAGCTTGGTCATCAGGAATAGATGTATCGAATTCTTTTTCGAATTCCATGATAAGCTCTACAGTGTCTAGTGAATCTGCTCCCAGATCGTTCACAAAACTTGCTTCATTCGTAACCTCGGACTCATTTACGCCCAATTTATCTACGATAATTTTCTTTACACGTTCAGCGATTGTTGACATTTTAATTTTTTTATTTTAAAAGTTTCGGCAAATTTAAAATATTCATTTACTAATTAAAGAAATAATTTGCCTTTTTTTATTTTGTTATGCAGTTAAACAATTTTATATGCTTTAACTGTTCCTTATAATTGATATTTTTATAAAATAGTTCAAATGTTACAACATAATACAAAAATTGTGGCCACTTTAGGGCCTGCAAGTTCAAGTTTGGAAGCTTTGGAGGCGTTAATAAAAGAGGGAGTCGCTATTTTTCGCTTGAATTTCTCCCATGGAACCCATGCTGACCACAAGACATCTATTGACAGAATCCTGAGCTTAAACGAAAAACTAGGCACTCATGTTGGCATTTTAGCAGATTTGCAAGGTCCAAAGCTTAGAATAGGCCAAATTGAGAATAATGCCTTAATGCTTAAAGAAGGCGATATTATCACCATTACCAATGAGGAGTGCATCGGTACCATGGAAAAAATATACATGAGCTATGATTCCTTTGCCGATGATCTTAAAGTAGGTGAAATGGTATTGGTCGATGACGGCAAGCTTCAATTTGAAGTCGTTGAAGTTCATCCAGACAAAGATATCGTAAAATTAAAATGCTTGTTTGGCGGTATACTTTCATCTAATAAAGGAGTGAATCTTCCAGACACTGAGGTAAAATTGCCATCACTTACTGAAAAAGATCTAGAAGACTTGGATTTTATCGTGACCCAGCCAGTAAATTGGATCGCACTCTCATTTGTGAGAAAAGCAAAAGATGTAGAAGATCTTATCAGCAAAGTGGAAGCTGCAGGTCACTATGCAAAAGTTATTTCCAAAATAGAAAAGCCAGAAGCCATAAAAAATATTGATGCCATCATCAAAGCAAGTAATGGAGTCATGATCGCAAGAGGAGACCTCGGGGTAGAAATGCCTATAGAAAAATTACCCACAATCCAAAAAATGATCGTGGCAAAATGCATCCAAAGATCGAGACCTGTTATCGTAGCGACTCAAATGATGGACAGCATGATCAACAATCCTTCACCCACCAGAGCAGAGGTAACTGATGTCGCCAATGCAGTATTAGATGGTGCGGATGCAGTGATGCTGAGTGGTGAGACTTCTGTAGGTAAACATCCAGTTAAAGTGGTCGAAGCCATGAATAGAATCATCGCTGAAGCGGAACAACATTTTTCATTTCAAATAAGAAAACCTTCGGCTTCAGATAAATCTTCAACTTTCATTTCCGATGTCGTATGCTTCAATGCAGCCAAGACCGCAGAAGATATCTCTGCATCTGCTATTATTGGACTCACAGTATCTGGATACACTGCATTTAAGACTTCTTGTTATCGACCGTCTTGTCCCGTATATATCTTCTCTAGTGCCTACCATATGCTGGGGACATTAAATTTAGTATGGGGTGTGCATTGTTTCTACTATAATGAAAATAGGTCAACAGATGAAACCATTGATGACCTTGTCACGATATTAAAAGAAAAAGGAAAAATCAAATCCGGAGACTTTGTAGTCAATACTGGTACGATGCCACTTTCTAAAAAAGGCAGAACTAATATGATGAAGGTGACAGAAGTAGAATAATTGCTTGATTGGAAATATATTATTAATTAATTTTTGAACGTTTACTAAAGTATAAATAAAATAAATTTGCTAAAAAAATTACTGCTTTCATTTACCATCTCAATTTTCTTGTTTGCTTTCGCAAAAGCGCAGGAAGAAGCTATACCTAAAGAAATAAAGCTCCAATCTGATTTAATTGAAGCATTCAAACTAGAACAAATAGGAAAAACTGACAAAGCAATTGAGCTTCTAGAAAAGTTGAGTATCGAAGCTGAAGTAAGGTCAGCCGCAAAATATCAATTGGCTAGACTATATGAAAAAATAGGAAAAAATGAACTCGCCGTTGAATCAATAAACCAGAGCATCGTTGCTGATCCTAGCAATAAGTGGAATTATATTATGAAAATAAATCTACTAGAAAAATATGGTCACAATGAAGAAATTGCAAACTGCTATTCCACATTATCAAAATTAGAACCTGATAATTATATATTCTACGACAATGCTGCCATATACTATTTAAAGGCTAATCTCTTGGAGAAAACGATGTCAACCCTCGAAAATGCTGAAAAAAAATTTGGACTTTCTCCAAAAATTGCATTAAAAAAATCAAATATTTTTGTCCTACAAAAGAAAGAAAAAAAAGCGATCGAAACGCTTGAAACCACAATCAAAGAATATCCATACCACAGTGAAATTTATCCAGAATTGATCATCTTATGTGGAAGAAATGGCCTTGATCAAAAAGTAAAACAATATAGTGATAATTTGACTAAACTCGACAGCGACCATCCATTCTTAAGGTCTAAAGCATCTATGGAGTCATCCGTTCCAAACCAATCAGAACCCATTCAAGCAATGATTGAAAAAGAAGAATACAGCATCGACTCTAAAATCAAATTGCTTATCCCCTTAGTTCAAAAATACAGTACAAGTCCAGAGCCTCAATTGCTTACAGAATTAAAACAATTCGGACAATCAATATTAAAACAATATCCAGACGACTCGAAATCTCATGCTTTAATTGCTGACATTTATTTTCAATCCAATGAAATGAACAAGGCAAAAGAACATTATGAAACCGCAATTCAAAAAGGAAATGTCCCCTATCCAGTATATGAAAATGTAATCATCGCAAGTAAAGAAATAGAAGCATGGTTGAGCGCAGAGAAATATGCAAATAAGGCCTTAGATATTTTTCCAAATCAAAGTTTTTTATTTTACGCTCTAGCTGAAGCATTATATAATCAAGGACAGTACGAGGAAGCATATAGTAATATCAATCAAGCACTCCTTATTTTAAGAAATAATTCTGCCAAAAAAATGGATGCTAAATTATTATTAGCAAAAATATGTGATGCCAGTAAAAAAACAGAAGAAGCTCAGAAAGCTTGGACAGAAGTGGCAAATAATACGACTTCAGATATTTCAATCATAGAATTTCAATTGAATGAAATCAAACAGGGTAAAAAAGAAAATTCAAGCCTGTTGGAAAAATCATTAAACTCTAATACATTAGATAAATCTAAACAAATTTATTATAAAGCAGAACTCGCCCAATTAAAAAATGAAAGCGAAAAATCTAATGAATTATTGAATCAATATATTAATTACGCCAACATTAAAAAACCCAGCATCCATGCGCTCATGGCAAAGAATTATTTAAAATTGGGCAATAAAATAGAGGCGAAGAAAAATATAGAACTTGCCATAGCACTCTCTGAAAACAAAGCAATGTTAAAAAAATGGCTATCAGAAATCAATTAATCATACTTACAGGTTTATTGTTTTTTATTGCTTGTAAGACCAGTAAAAAGGCTATCAACCCAAGTGAGAAAAAGCAATATAGTGCAAATGATCTTGTCAAATTTTTGGAAGCGAATAATGAATGTGAATATTTCACCGTAAAGGGCGATGTGACACTTATTCAGCCAAACAATCAGATCAGTGGCAATATCCAAATCGCTAGTAAAAAAGATAGCATAGCCATAATCAGTTTGAAAAAATTTGGCATTGAAGGATTTCGCATTAAAATAGATAAAGACAGTTTATACCTTCTTGATCGATTGAATCAAAGTTTTTCTGTGTAT
>Ga0138256_10005595_pt1 | contig 13272 bp, 8 predicted proteins | sample KNB2016incub_MG_FD_105486 | JGI IMG/M metagenome (GOLD analysis project Ga0138256, IMG submission 105486) | Active sludge microbial communities from wastewater in Klosterneuburg, Austria - KNB2014incub_MG | ecosystem: Engineered > WWTP > Activated sludge > Unclassified | place: Austria...
AGGTTTTAGTTTAAAATTAATTTAAATAGAAACTACTCTTCCAACATAAATGGATATCGATAATCAGAAGGTGGTGCAAAATTCTCTTTAATCGTTCGTGGAGAAACCCATCGATATAAATTCAATACAGATCCTGCTTTATCATTTGTACCTGAAGCTCTCGCACCTCCAAAAGGTTGTTGTCCTACCACAGCACCAGTAGGTTTATCATTAATATAATAATTCCCAGCTGCATTTCTAAGCGTATGTGAAGCTTGTTGGATCACTTCTCGATCCTTTGCAAACAAAGCACCTGTAAGTGCATAAGAATTACTATCAACCAATGCCAAGGTTTCATCCCATTTATTATCTGCATAGACATATATCGTCAATACTGGACCGAAAATCTCCTCACACATACTTACATAGTTTGGAGTTTTTGCTAAGATAACTGTCGGCTCGATAAAATACCCTTCAGTCTTATCATATCGACCTCCAAATAAGATTGAAGCATCATTTGATTTTTTAGCTTGATCAATATACTTAGCTATTTTATCAAAAGACTTTTCATCGATTACAGCATTGATAAAATTTGTAAATTTTTCAGGAGAACCCATTTTCATAGATTTTAAATCTTCACCCAAGAATTTTTTTACTTCTTGCCACATAGATTTGGGAATGTATGCTCGTGATGCAGCACTGCATTTCTGACCTTGAAATTCAAAAGCACCACGAGATAATGCAGTAGCAACAATTTTTGGGTCTGCAGAATGATGTGCAATGACAAAATCTTTGCCACCAGTCTCCCCCACCAACCGCGGAAATGATTTGTATTTTGAAAGATTATTTCCAATTGTTTGCCAAATATTCCGAAAAACTCCTGTCGAACCAGTAAAGTGAATTCCAGCAAAATCTTTATGATTAAATATAACATCACCAGCTACAGCGCCATCCACAAAAATTAAATTAATAACTCCTTTTGGCAATCCTGCTTCTTCTAAAATTTCCATAATCAAAGAAGCTGAATATATCTGAGTTTCAGCAGCTTTCCACACTACTGTATTACCCATCAACGCTGGTGCACAAGGTAAATTTCCTGCAATAGATGTAAAATTAAAAGGAGTCAAAGCAAAAATAAATCCTTCCAAAGGCCTATACTCCATTTGATTCCAAATTAAAGCAGATGACTCAGGTTGATTAGAATAAATCTCTGTTAAAAATTTTACATTAAATCGTAAAAAATCACAAAACTCACAAACCGCATCGATCTCACTTTGATAAATATTTTTAGACTGACCCAACATCGTCATAGCATTTGTTCTTGCACGATAAGGTCCAGAAATTAAATCAGCAGCTTTAAGAAAAATCGCAGCTCTGTCAGACCACGCCATTTTTTCCCAAGATTCTTTAGCAGCCAAACTAGCATCTATTGCTAATTTAACTTGATCCTTTCCTCCTTTATAAAAATATCCTAAAGTGTGTCTTAATTCATGAGGAGGATGTATAGATTTTTTATTTCTTGTTATTATTCTGTTACCATTAATGACCATTGCAATTTCTTTCTTGGTAGATTTTAATCTTGCTATTTCAGCCTTTAGTTCTAATTTTTCTTTTGAACCTGGTAAATATGTTAAAATGGGTTCATTTTTTATTTCTGGAATACTTAAAATTGTATTTGACATAAATTTTCAAATTATTTTTGTTGATAAATATTTATAGCCGATGGAGTGAATGAACTCACATCAGCTTGATTAAAATAAAGCTCCCTTACTATTGATGAGTTAATGTGCATTAAATCAGGCGAGGAAAATAAAATACATGTTTCTAATTCTGAATAAAATTTTCTATTTACTGCACTTACCATCTGCTCAAACTCAAAATCAGTTGCATTCCTTACACCTCTTACAATTGCAGTTATATTATTTGTCTTACAAAACAAAGCAGTGAGACCTGAATATGCAACAACCGAAATATTAGGATTCGACTGAAACGTTTTCTCTACCCAAAATTTTCTTTGTTCAAATGAAAATAATTTTTGTTTTTTTGAATTCTCACCTATTCCGATAATGATTTTATTAAAAATCGTTAAGGCCCTCAACACGATATCTTCATGCCCTTTTGTGATTGGATCAAAAGAACCTGGAAACAAAGCTATTTTAGATTCTATACTCATAAAACTAATCTAAAATTCTATATTTATTATTTCTGATTTCTACAATTCTAATATAGGCATTTTCAAAATAATCAACATTTTGTTTATCAGTTGATTTAGATACTGGAATTAACTGAAATGAACTTTGCAATCCAGAAGATATTGAATTTGCATTACTCAATTGAAAATCATGGCCATAACTGTGAAGTGACCGAATGCAATAATTCATCAAATCATAACCTTCCAATGCCTCTTCAGATGGGAACTCACGATATTTATTATAATATTTTTTCTTAAATGAACGCACTTCTTGATTATCACTATCCACAAAATTTGATATGCTCAATCTGATTTTCTGAATACTTAAAAACTCTACGATTTCTGTCTTAAGCTCAAGCCATTTATGCATTCCATATACATAAACATCATTCGTCCCTTTTTCAAGTGAAACCCTTCTTAAGAAATGGTAAATATAATTTTCGTCTTTTATTGATGCTAATGGTAATATAAAAACAGTAGGTCCATTAGTTTTAATATATGGTGTTAATACATTTAACTGAGTAGATGCCAAGTCTTCTTCTTTAATAATCTTCTCATCTATTTTTTCTGTAAACTGTGTTGTATCATTAAAATATTTACTCTTAGAATCATCCGCGGACTTAGAGACTAACACAATATTAGAAACACTAAAATTATTTCGTACATGATTATTAATCACTTTATACTGGGAAGTCAACCCAGCTTTAATTTGTATGTAATATGGATTTTTTTCTGTGATGGATGAACTGCTTACCCAAGGACTTATGAGACTTGTTTCATGAGACTTAGCCCAATCTGCAGCAAATTTTAACGATTCAGCTTTATATGGACCAATGATTAAATGAGGCGGTCTATTGTTAAATTTAGATAATAAATTTGCACTGATATCATTAGACTGTGTGTCAAATATATCTAATACAATTTTTCTTCCACCATCGTAATTTCTCTCTTCAATCGCCATCTTCATACCAGCATAAAAGTGAATAAATCTTATGTTTGATGAAGGTATTTTTGAGATCGTAGTATCTAACTCATCTGTTTTAAGTGGCAGTAAACTAACTATTCTATATATAGAATCTTCTTTTATATATTTTTTTGTAATAACAGGTGGTTTTTCACTAGGTTTAGTTGGCTTTGATTCTACTTTTGATGGTGGAGTTGTTTCTTTTGAAGGCAGGTCATTTTTCCATACAACTGTGTCCAATTTAGGTGTAGTCTTTGCAGGAATTTCCTTTTTAGGTTTCCCATTATTACTCATATCAATCTTCTTCTTCGAAGGACTACAAGAAAAAATAAATAAACCGATTATAAATATATATTTACTCCCACTCAATTGTTGCAGGAGGTTTTGAACTAATATCATAGACTACTCTATTTATACCTTTAACTTGATTAATAATTGTGTTTGAAATTTCACTTAATATTTGATGTGGTATCTGTGAAAATTCTGCTGTCATACCATCTAAAGAACTTACAGCTCTAAGTGCCAAAACACTCTCATATGTTCTTTCGTCCCCCATTACTCCAACCGAATTAACTGGCAATAAAATTGCACCAGCTTGCCATATGTCTTTGTAAATATTTTTTTCTTTTAAAATATTAATATAGTGATAATCTGCTTCTTGGAGCAACTTTACTTTACTTTCTGTTACTTCACCAAGTATTCTAATTGCTAATCCAGGACCTGGAAATGGATGTCTTGATAAAATAGAATCAGGTATCTCCAAACTCTTCCCAACTTTACGCACTTCATCTTTAAAAAGCAAACGTAATGGTTCAATAATTTTTAGATGTAATTTATCTGGAAGCCCTCCGACATTATGATGGGATTTTATTTTTGCAGCAGGGCCATAAACTGAAACTGATTCTATTACATCTGGATAAATCGTCCCTTGGCATAACCACTTGACATCAGTAAATTTTTTTGCCTCTCTTTCAAAAACATCTATGAAAACTTTGCCAATCGCTTTCCTTTTTTCTTCTGGATCTGATATGCCTTTTAATTGACTTAAAAATTCTTCTTTTGCATCTATACCCTTAACATCAATACCATATGCTTTATAAGAGTTTAATACTTCTTCAAATTCATTTTTTCTAAGTAAACCATTGTCTATAAAAAAACAATGTAAATTTGAACCAATTGCTTTTAACATAATACCAGCAGCAACTGAGGAATCCACTCCTCCTGACAATGCTAATAAGACCTGTTCATTTCCTACGATACTTTTTATTTGTGCAATGGATTCTTCAATAAAAGATTCGGGAGTCCAATTTCTTTCTATGCCACAAATTTTAATTAAAAAATTTTCAAGTAGTTGATGTCCAAAGAGACTGTGGACGACTTCAGGGTGAAACTGAACAGCATATAAAGGAAATTTTGATCCAACAGATTTGAATGCAGCTATTGGAATACTTTCAGATTTTCCAATTGCAATACAATTTAATGGAAGCTTAGTTATTGTATCTGAATGTGACATCCAAATTTGTGATTCATTAGGAATGTTTTCCCAAAGTGGATCTACTCCCAATTGTACTAATGACGCTTTACCATATTCACGCTTTGTTGATGCGTTTACTTCGCCTCCCAATATGTGGGAAATCAATTGAGCTCCATAACAAATTCCAAATACAGGATATAAATCTTGGAGTTCTTCAATATTTAGCTTTGGAAAATTTTCTTCTCTTACTGATGCAGGACTACCAGATAAAATTATTGCCTTAATTTCGTGATTTGGATCATCAATTATTTTATTATAAGCCTGAATTTCACAATAGATCCCAATCTCTCTAATTCTCCTCGCAATTAACTGTGTAACTTGAGAACCAAAATCCAGAATTAAAACTTTTGACGAAGATTTCATCTTTTGCTTGTTGGAAATTAAACTATTCTATTCATCTAACAAACCTCTTCCTTCCTTTTCTATTATATTTTTATCTTGAAGATCTTTCATTAATTTATCTAAAACACCATTGACAAATTCTTTAGACTTATCAGTACTATATGTCTTTGAAAGCTCAACATATTCATTTAGCGTTACTTTACAAGGAATAGTTTTAAAATTGATTAATTCAATTAATGCCATTTTGATCAATATCATATCAACCAACGCTACTCTTTCAGATTCCCAATTTTCTAGGACTGGTTCAATCATTTTTTCAAGTTCATTATTCTCTTTGACTACAGTCTTGAATAAGAATTCTCCAAAATTCATTACAGTATCATCATCGGGATAATGCTCCATGTAAAAAGCACCATCAGTTGGAAGACTTTTTAATGACTTTTTTAATGTCCCTATAACTAATGATTTATCATCTGTCCAAATAGCATAACGATCATCCATGACTTCATTGAAGACTTCACTTTTTCTACATACTCTGTATAACTCTAGTAACAATTCTACAGTATCTTCATTGGAGTTTTCAGGGCTTAGAATATATTTCTGATGCGCTTCTTCTTTTATAAAATCTTTATAAACTTTTCTTAAGACATCATCTTCAATTTTATCAAAACCTTGTTTTTTAAATTTATCTTGAAGACCTTTATTCTTTATTAGAGACTGTATCAAATCATTTGTAAATAATTTATCTGTGAAGTTCTTATCTTCATCAGTTTTAATATGTTTTGTCATCCGATGTTTTAAATCTTCAGACGAAAACGCACAAATTTTTTGAATACAATAAAGATTCAGTAAATAGAGGTTAAATGTATCCTCAATACTTTCATGAAAAGCTTTTAAAGCTTGATCAAATGTCAAATCCTTATCCTGAGATAAACTGTACAATCGTTGCATCACTTTGACGCGAACATTCCTTCTACTGAGCATGTATTAAGCTAATCTTAAATATGGCACAAATTAGAACTTTTCTGGACATTTTTTATCTTATTGTTAAAATTACTAATATAATTTTAACGAATTATAATGAAATTGATGTTCTTTGACTTCTTTTATTTCAGGAAGTTGTCTGTAATGCCATTTATTTATAACTGTTCCTTCCCTTAAATGCATTATTCCAGGATTGGATCTCATTATTGTCTTCAACAGAATATCATCTGCCATGAAATACGGCATTTCTACTCCAATTGTTTTCTTTAGATCCAGCAAAGCCTCTTCGCTTATACCTCCTATAATTGCATAATAAGTAACATTATCCCCTTTCAAACTATCGATAAATGGCAAAATATCTTTCTTCATCCGATTTAAAAATTCAGAATCCCAGGTATAGATAGTCTTCTTTATTTCTTTATTTTCTACATGGGAAAACCTATTATCTATTCGTAAACTATCTTTTTTCTTTCCAAAATAAATACTGTCTTGAACAAAAATGGAGTCAGAAACAGTTACTTTTTCTGATTTTGTTGTATATTTTACCTTAGGACTTATTATAATTAGAGCATTTTTATTGTCATCTAGAATTAAATCTGTCATTGAGTTATTTGTGGCATCGGTAATCTCAAAATCTGATATTTTAGTGATTGGAATTGCAGGCTTAGATTTTACTTGGTCCACCACACTCCAGTCTGTTTTAGGATATTTTGAGAAGTTTTTCATATATTCCTCATTTGGAACTATCTTCAATTCGCCAGTATTTTTATTCTTTAAAGACCATGCAATAATCTCAACATCTGCCGCAGCTTTCTTCTCATTTGCCAATTGTTCTTTAATATTAACACCCTTCTTAAATGGTCTAAAATCAATCATTGGTTCGTTCCATACAAAGTTACTTAAACAAAATAAGATCAAACCTATTGTTGCAAATCCTGTAATTGAATTTCTTAGAGATCCTGTAAATAATTGATGTAGGTTTCTCCATCTGAATAAAAACCAAATAGCAGGTATCAATAGGAAAATATCCTTGAAAAATGAAATTTTTGGCTCAAGTTTAATAAAGTCACCAAAACAGCCACAATCCTTAACCTTCATATTATTATCAGAATACAGTCCCCAGTTTTTAAAATCAAAGAAATTTACACCATCTGGAACATACCCAGTTAGATATGTGTAGCCTGTAAGAGCAGTAAAAAACAATATAATTCCAAAAAATAGCCAAGATGTTAATTTTCTATAAGCTCCAATAATTAACATGATCCCTAAAACAATTTCTAAGACTATCATGAAAATAGAAAAGCTTAAAGAAAATTTCTCTAGAATTGGAAATAGTGGTGCTATAAATTTCATCCAAGTACCAGCAAATGTTGATTCAAATTGTTGAAAATATTGCTCCAATTTAAACCCAGTACCCATAGGATCTATAGCCTTTACCCAACCTGAAAATATAAAAAGTGCTCCACAAAAATTTTGTAAAAAACTATCTATTATACTTATCTTTTTGTTGAAAAAGTAAATTAAAGCTGTTAGCAAAATAGCTACCAAACCAATATTGAGAATTAAACTAATTATTGACATAATTTATATTTTAAAACATGAAGATAAAGAGCAAATATCACTCAATACTTCTTTTATCTGGGTTAACTGAGTTCAAACTCTTTAAAACAAAATGTTAATAAGCCTGATTGAACACCTACAAATTTATGCTGAGTGTAATTCGAATACACTGATTTCAGGCCAAATCCCCACCCTTCCTGCAAAACCTAAGTATCCAAAACCACGATTTACATAAAGATAGCGCCCATTTTCTGAATATAAACCAGCCCATTTTGGATAAATATATTTAACGGGACTCCATTTTAAAAATGGAAATTCAACACCCATTTGGGCGCCATGTGTATGTCCAGACAAAGTCAAATGAAAGTGAACTTGATGATCTTTTACCTTTGAATCAAAATGAGTTGGATCATGAGAAAGCAAAATATTTATACCTTTAGATTCCATTCCTATGATTGCTTTATCCAAATCACCTCTTTGTCCAAATTTTTTTCCCCAATTATGAACTCCAATCAAATTAATGGAATCATCTCCCTTTGTAATTTTAACATGTTCATCCAATAATAATTGAAATCCAATTGTCTTTTGGTATTCCAATAGTTTATTAAAATTTGCTAATTTATCCTCTTTGGATTGCCAATCAAAATAATCTCCATAATCATGATTTCCTAGGATAGAATATTTACCATTCTTACTTTGAATTTTTGAAAAAATATCTAGCCAAGGATCCAATTCGTCTGCTTTTGTATTCACCAGATCTCCAGTAAACACAAATAGATCCGCATCTTGCTCGTTGATTAAATCTATACCTTTAATGACACCTTCTGGATCATCGTAACTACCTGAATGAACATCTGATATTTGAACTATTTTATATCCTTCAAAAGCTTTGGGAAGATCTTTTAAGTAAAGAATTGTTCTATGTACTTTGTAATTAAATTTTCCTTTTGTAATTCCATAAATAAATGATAAAAATGGTACAGAAGCAACTATTATCGCTGTTTGGCTTAAAAATTTTCTTCTACTTGCAAAGACATTACCAGCTTCATCTGATTGTGTCAATGAACTAAAAATTCTGTAAAAAATTCGAAAAATATCTTCTCCCAGTAAAAAGACGATAACAATAAGTTGTGTTATTAACACCGACAAAAATAAGCTTCCAGAAATCCGGCCCCATGAAGGCATCAAACCAATTTTAGAATACTGAAAAAAACTTACTATCATTACCAAAGGAAGACCAATGCAAATTAACCAGTAGAGGATGTAAATCAGAATTTTTATTGATTCACCAAAGTTGGCACTAACAGATTTTAAACTTTGAAAGGCATAGAGGTCAATTCCTAAAATTAAAAGAAATGCAACTATTTGAAACATAATTTTATTCAAACGCTTTGAAATCTAAAATAGTTGACTACTTCATTAATTTAACAACTGATTTAAAGAAATGAATTCTAAATCTGCGATATTAAGATCTTTTTTCTTTGAATATATTTTAAACTCCCGACTGATATTCGGTTCGAGATCAAAGAAGTTATCAGAGAGTATGATATCTTCTTCTGAGATATAAGCAAATGATTTTACAAAAACATCTGATTTAACACTAATATGATATTCAAATGGATAAGGTACATTCTTTTCATTGTTTTCAATAGTCGGAATAGAAGATATTGAAATTACTGCCTTTGGCAATTTCAATTCTTTAAATTTTTTAAAAAAATAATTTTTAACAACTGTATTACCACTTTTCACTTTTAAGTAAAAACTTTCCTCTTCAAAATTTGAAGAGAATTCATATTTTGAAAATTCAGATAATATTGATGCTGAATCAATTCCAACAACCCCTCCTATTTGCTTTGTCCACAAAACTCGACCATAAAAATCACTTAACTCTAATATCAAGTCCAATGAAACAGACTCACGTCCATCATTTACAGATTGAACAATATAATTTCCATCTCCTTTGTCTGCAATTGCAATCATATTTGGCTTAAAGGCATCTTTTGTATAATACTGAAGTGCTTTCCACTTGCCGTAATAATCAATACCACTCCAACTAATTCCTGGCCAACAATCATTATATTGCCAATAAAGAGAACCCATACAATACGGTTTGTTCATTCTATGATATTGTATACCAAGACTGATTCCTTCAGCTTGTGTAAGTTGATTTAAATAAATCAACTCTTTGAAATTTCTTGGTGAATTAAAATCAGTTTTGATATATTGCAGAATCAATTTATTCCCTCTAGGATGTTTTTGATGCGAAAGTAATGGCTTTGACTCTAAATAAAAATCTTTTGAATCTGCGATTTTACTAATGGTATTTAAATTCGGTAGGGATTGAAATCCAAATTCACTCATAAATCGAGGAACGCGCTCTTGGAGGCTTGTAAAGGGAAGTTCATCATGCCATAATCCCCAATCATGAGCATCGCCATGAGTTTTAAATTTTTTATCTCCACGGCCATAAAGTGGCGATGATTCCCAATAATTATTAAAATTACTATAATGAACAACAACTTGAGCCAACAGCTCATGAAATAAAATCTTATAATCGTTCCAAAGTCTATCTTGGGTTTTGGGTAACTTTCCAATCTGCCATCCCCACCGATGCCAACCCTCATTGTTTTCGTTATTTCCACACCACAAGCCAATACAAGCATATTTTGAAAGCCTAATACACTGATCTTCCGCTTCTTGTGCAACATTTTCTAGGAACTTTTGATCTCCTGGATACATGCCACAGGCGAACATAAAATCTTGCCAAACGACGATGCCATATTTATCACATAATTCGTAGAATTGTTCTGATTCATAATTACCCCCACCCCATACTCTTAACATATTGAAGTTGCATTCTTTCGCCGATCGAATTAAATTTTCGATTCTTTCAGAATTGGACGGATAACTTTGAAATATATCATGTGGAATATAATTAGCCCCTTTTGCAAACATCGGCAAACCATTTACTTTAAAATAAAATGATTTCCCAAAACTATCAGGCTCTGATACTAAATTTATTGTTCGAATACCACAATTCCACTCAGCTAAAACAATTTCTTCACCATCTATAATTTCAAGTTTGCATTGATATAAAAAAGATTCTCCCATTCCATTTGGCCACCAAAATTTAGGATTGTTCATTTTAATTGGAACTCGTACTTCGTTTCTTCCTTTATGAACAAAATGTTCTAATTTGAAATTTAATTCTCCTACCGATAAATTGAAATTTATAATTTGAGATTTAGTGCTATTAATAAGTATAAATAATTCCAAATTTGCAGAACTGTCAGAAATGTTTTTAGTCAATAATGACTGATCTTCCAATCTTACTGTACTATATGTAAGCAATTTTATCCTACCATTTAAACCTGAACTAATATATCTAGGGCCAAAGTCCCAACCATAATGATATTGGGGTTTTCGGCTCATGACTCTTTCTTCACCAGGCAATTTTACAGACAAATTATCATATTTGTTTTTAGAAACAATTTGTGCAGATTTTATTTTTATCAGCAAGACATTTTTTCCAATTTTTAAAAACTTTTTAACTGAAAAAAAATATACTCGAAAGGCATTATCAAGTTCAACAAGTTTTCTACCATTAATGAAAATTTCCGCGTACGTATCTATTCTTTCTAGATATAAATCAACTTCTTTTTCTATGCTTTTATTATCAATTGAAAATTCAGATTTAAACTCCCAATCTTTTTCTCCAATCCATTGCAATTTATTCTCGTTATCGGCAAAAAATGGATCTTGAATCAAATTATTTTCTAACAGAGCTGAATGCGAATTCCCAGGAAACTGGAAAGAACGCCAGATACTATCTTGACTTGATTTAAATTCCCAATTCTTTAGATCTTGACAGTTTGCAGACACAATGGATTGAATTAAAATAAATGAAATGATACCAATTTTTATACGAAATATCATATTGCAAAAGTAACATATATATTCAATTAATAATATTCTTCTATCACAGACTAAATTTAACCAAATAAAATCAATCAGCCAAATTTCATTCGAAAATCAATTCATTCTACTGTTTGAATCCAACGAAAATTTGCATTAATTTTCAAATTCTTTAGAATAAACTGCCTGTTAATATTCTGGTAATAATTAGAGGCGTCGCCAATATTCATAATTAAATTATTGTAAATCAATTGAATACATTTAATAAATAAATATCAAATTTAATTAAGGAAATCTCTGAAAATTACACCAAAGTATGTTTATATGACGTATATTTGCGGAGTTTTTTAAAAAATAAAGTATTTTTAATATATGGAACAAAAAGGCTTAATTAAATGGGTATTGATAGCTCTTTTAATCGTATGTGTTTTCCAATTGGTATTTCATTTACCCACTTTAAAAGTGGAGCGCAATGCAGATACATATGCTCAAGAGGCTTCTTCAGCAATATCAGATCCCGTTGCAAAATACAATGTTGAAAAAACAGCTCGAATAAGGTATTTAGATTCAATGTCAGGCAAAGAAATATTTTCTTTACCATTGTTAAAGAAATATACTTACTCGGATCTTAAAAAGCAACAGTTAGCGCTTGGTCTAGACCTCAAAGGGGGAATGAGTTCTATTATTCAAATCGATTTAAGAGACTTTCTTGTTTCTTTATCTAACAATAATTCAGATCCTTTATTTAAGTCAGCTCTTGATAATGCAGATAAAGCTTTAGCGAATTCTCAAGCAGATTATATTACATTATTTGCTCAAGAATATAAGAAAGTAGCGCCAAACCAAAAATTAGCTGCCCTATTTAGCAGATCTTCCACACTAAAGGATCAAATGAATTTTGAGACATCAGATGGTGATGTTCAAAGAATAATTAGAAAATTAGCTGACGAAACAGTTGATTTAACTTTTAATAGAATTAAAGACAGAATTGACAAATTCGGAGCAGTTCAGCCAAATATATCTCTCGACAAGAAAAGAGACATGATATTGGTTGAATTACCAGGGGTAGATAACCCGGAAAGAGCTAGGAAATATCTTCAAGCAAGTGCAAAACTAGAGTTTTTTGAAGTATATCGTCTTTCAGATCCAGGTGTATATGATGCCTTATTATCTGCTGATAAGAAATTAAAAGCAATGATGTCAGGTGATACATCTGCAGTCGTTAACACACAAAAATATACACTTCAAAATAGATATGAATTTAAAAGAGACAGCCTTGGGAATATTATAGATTCAACTTTAGTAGGAGTAGATTCAATACCTACATCAAAAGACCCTTTCGCGGATGCTGGTCCATTGTTTAAAATGTTAACCCCTAATGGAAATTCTGGCCAGGGCTGGAATTTTACACAATGTGTGATAGGAACAGTTGATAAATCAAATAAAGATAGAGTTCTTGAAATGCTGAACAAGGCTGAAATCAAATCTTTATTTCCTAATGATTTGATTTTTAGAGCAGCTCAGAAGCCATATCAAGTAAAAGATGCAGAGGAAGCAAATACAAATTATGAAATCTATGCACTTAAAACAAAGAATTCAGGCGCTGCAGCCTTAGATGGTGAGAGAATTGCTCGTGCTTTTGCTACTTCAGACCCTGTAAAAGGTGATGTTGTTGTTAGTTTATCGATGGATAATAAAGGAGCTAAAATTTGGGGTGATATGACTACCAAAGCAGCAAATGACAATAATAGAGAGATAGCCATTACTCTTGATGATGAAGTTGTTTCAAGTCCAAGAATTAAT
>Ga0138256_10005596_pt1 | contig 13269 bp, 12 predicted proteins | sample KNB2016incub_MG_FD_105486 | JGI IMG/M metagenome (GOLD analysis project Ga0138256, IMG submission 105486) | Active sludge microbial communities from wastewater in Klosterneuburg, Austria - KNB2014incub_MG | ecosystem: Engineered > WWTP > Activated sludge > Unclassified | place: Austria...
AGTTGCATTTCACCGGCGGGCCGGCGGCGCAGCAGGACACGGCGGGCATGCCGGGCAACATGGTCGACCTGGGGCGATTGCACGGCGATGATGCCGTCGTGGCGGCCATGCAGGATGCGGATGCACTGTTGTTTCCGTCGCGGAGCGAAGGGTTCGGACTGGTGGCTGCCGAAGCGATGGCGTGCGGGCTGCCGGTGGTGACGACCCGAAGCGCATCCCTCGTCGAGGTCGTTGCCCATGAGCGAACAGGCTTGCTGTGCCCGCCCGGCGACGTGGCTGCATTCGTGAAGGCCATCCGTCGCCTGGCGAACGAAGCGCGGGTCCTTGAAGTCATGGGCGTTGCAGCACGACGCGATGCGTGCGAGCGGTTTTCGGAGCAGTCGATGCTGGATGCCCACATCCGCCTCTACACGGCAGCGGGTGCGGCGGCACGCAGCAGGATCAGTGCGGCAGGCCCAGCAGGAGTGCGATAGGCCGGCGCCAGGCCTTGTCGGCCCAGTACAGCCAGGCCTTGATCGCCCCGACGCGGGGAGATGCGGCATGGATGCGCCTGTACTCGCCGATGCGCTGCCAGAACTGGCGACGGCTGATGCCGCCATCCTGGATGTCCACGGTCACCAGTGGCAGGTCGAGGCAGGCAATGTCGCGGGGAAGGCGGAGCAGGAAGTCGAAATCCGCAGCGATCCTGAATCCAGAGTCGAACGAGCCGTGACGTTCGAACAACGCGCGGTGATGCAGGAGGCCAGGGTGGCAGAGGCGGATCCGGCGCGGCAGCTTCGCATCCGCCCATGATGTGCCGACCAGCAGCGTGCTGGCAGCTGATGCGCCGACGAGGTTTCCGCGACAGGTGACCAGGTCGTAGCTGGCGTCTCCGATCGCAGAGAACACGTCGGACAGCGTTTCGGGTGAATGGAACGCATCGTCCGCACCGAGGAAGCAGACATATTCGCCCCGGGCATGGGCCAATGCCTGGTTCCAGGCATCGTAGATGCCTGCATCCGGGCGTGAGTGCCAGTAGGCGATGTGCTCGGCATGCGTCTGGATGATCCCGACCGTGCCATCCGTCGAGCCGCCATCGATGATGATGAGTTCCCAGTCACGGGAAGTCTGGGCGGAAATCGACTGAAGGCAGCGATCCAGCGTGCGTTCGGCATTCCAGGTCGCGACGACAATCGATAATCGCGGCTGTCCAGGATTCATCGACGGAGACCTGCGCGTGAATCGAGGATTCCATGGAGATAGTCGCAGATCGTGTTGCCAAGCCTCGATAGGTTCGCATTTCCCAGTGCAATCACTTCGTCCTTGTGTCGCCTTGACCTTGGTTGCAACAACACGGACGTGACTTGTTGCGCAAGATCGTTTTCGTCCCCAGCCTTGAAGAAACGGACGGCTCCCTGATCGATCTCGAGGTTGATCGGAATGTCGGAGACAATGGATGGCACTCCCAATCCGATTGCCTCATATACAGAGCCACCGCCAGGTCCGCCCTCGAACAGCGTTGGTTGCAACAGCGCTTCACAACCGCGCAGCAGAGCCAGCTGGTCGCGTTTCGGGATTAGCCCGAGGAAACGTGTGTATTCGACAAGCCCGAGGTTTCTCGTGAGATCTTGCAGCCTGTGGTAATGCCTGGGGTCACGCTGGTCGATGGGATCGCCGGTCATGACCAGCCCAAGATCGGCGTTGGCGGGATCTGCACGAAGCAGGGCGAATGCCCGTAATGCTGTCGCATGATCCTTGTGCTTCCAGAAGTGGTTGCACACCAGCAGGTAGCGGCCGCGAATGCCGTGGCGATGCTGGACATCCTCCGGGCAGGCATCGAACCAATCGGGAAGCGCGTAGGGGGAGAAGGGCAAGGTCAGGATTCTCGATGCCGGGAATCCGAGAAATTCCACGACCTCGCGCATGACAGTGCGGGAATTCACGATGATTCCGGTCGAGTCCTCGGCAATGCGGAGGAATTGCTTATCCCGTTTCCTGCGAATGCGAGGAGAGAACAGTTCAGGAAGGCGGCGATGCTGGAAGTCGTACAAATATCCGATCCGCGCGGGGTCTCGATCGCCAAGCGGAATCGTAGTGGGGAAGATGACGTCGGCTTGGGAGATCTCCGCAGCTTCGAGGATGCCCGCAGGACTGTCGTGGCATCGAACCGCAGGACGATTGCCGATCAATTCCAGTGCGGCCTGCAGCAATGCGTCACGGTCGCCTGCGGGGCTTTTCCCGAGACTCCCAGCCAGCATCTTGCGGAATTGGCGGAAGCCTGCATGCAGGAGTCGGTTTGCCCCGGAATCGATCGGGATCGCGAAAGTCAGCGTGATTCCGCGATCGGACACGCTCTCGATCGCCGCGACGAGCAACCTGATGAAATCGAGCCCGCCATTCCAGCGGACGAAACCATGGAGTGGGATGAGCACTTTCATGAACGCAGGCGTGCTGGTATGCCTACATACGTGCCTGACTGGTCGAGTGTTCTCGTGACCGTGGCACCGGCACCAATGATGGTTGCGTCGTGAACATGGACATTCTCCAGGAATACGGCGCCAGAGCCGACGAAACAGCCTCGTCCGAGAGCGACGCCGCCAGAAACATGCACACCCGGACTCAGGGTGCAGAATGCGCCGATCATGGCGTCGTGACCGATGGTGCAGTTCAGATTCACGTGGGCGAAGTCCCCGATCTTCACATCGGTGGTCAGTGTGGTGCCGGCACAAATGATCGCCCCGGCCCCGATGTCGATGGCTCCAGACCGATGGTCATGCTGCACCGATGGATGCACTAGCGCTGGAAAATTCACGGCGGCTAGCGCAGTGAGGCACTTCTCGTGCAGACGTTCCTTAAGCTGGGGGGATCCCACGGCAAGATAGGCATTGAGACGGGTTCTGTAGTGTCGTGCGAAGAAGTCGGACTCCGCGACAATCGGGGTGCCGTGAATGTTCTGGCCTATGCTTGGCGCGTCGTCGCTGGCCACGAAGGCATCGACTTGGCTGGCCATTTCGCCCTGACGCGCCAAGTCGTCCATGAGCCAGCCGACCTCCCTGGCGAAGCCGCCGGCACCGAAAATGACGTTCACGTGCCGCGCCCGAAGTAGCTTGAGATCGCCTTCGCAATCCGTGCGACCTCAGTCTCCGCAAGGTTTTGCCAGCTTGGGAGGTTGATGCCGCGCGCGGCGATGTCCTCGGCGACGGGAAACTCGGGTTGGCCGGCGCGGTACATCGGCATGCCGTGGACGGGGTAGAAGGTCGGGCGCGTTTCGATGCCGGCCTCGGAAAGCGCGGTTCGCACGGGCTCGCGATCATCGCGTTCCGGCACGAGGACGGTCACCATCCAATGCGAGGACACTTCGCCAGGGAGGCTGGTCTGGAAGGCGAGCGGCAGGCCGACGAGTGCATCCCGGTAGTGGTTGGCGAGTGCCGCCTTGCGCCGCAGGATATCGTCTATACGTTCCAGTTGGGCTAGCCCGATGGCGGCGCAGATATTCGTCATCCGATAGTTGTAGCCCACGATGTCGTGCCAGTACTCGCGGTTTTCCGCCAGACCCTGTCCGCGCAGGCGGCGCACCTTGTCGTCAAGTACGGCGTCCTTGCAACTCACCATCCCGCCTTCGCCCGTGGTGATGGTCTTGTTGCCGAAGAAGCTGAAGGTGGCGACATCGCCAAATGTTCCGACGTGACGATCGTCGATGCGAGTACCGATGGCTTCGGCGCAATCCTCGACCAGCTTGAGGCCGCGCTCGTGGCACAGGTTCGCTAGCCGCGCCATCTCGCAAGCGCCACCGTACAGGTGCACACACATGACCGCGCGCGTCCGCGGGGTGATTCGCTTTTCGACATCCTCGGGATCCATCTGCCATGTGTTGGCCCGGGAGTCGCAGAACACGGGGGTTGCACCGACGTAGCGGATTGCGTTGACTGAGGCGATGTAGGTCAGCGTCGGAACAATGACCTCGTCCCCCGGGCCGATTCCAAGCGCGAGCATGGCAAGGTGCAGGGCTACCGTGCCATTACAGACGCTCGCGGCATGCGATGCGCCGATGAAACTGGCGAACCCGGTTTCAAACTCCCGGATGAAGCGACCCTTGGACGAGATCCAGGTGCTGTCCAGGCACTCAAGTACGTATTCACGTTCCTTGCCGGACAAATCGGGCTGGTAGACGGGGGTGTGCGGCATGCGAATGAGTCGGAAGTTCAGTATTGGCGGGAGGTGGCGTGCGCGAGCAGGCGCGGCAAGAGGACGATTGTTGGTGCGAGACTGATGAGAGAGTAAGTCGCAATCGTGGCCCATGGAACTCCCGCGATGCCCACGTAGCCAACGGCCGTTACCTTTGTCGCGAGGCATGCCATGGCGAAGATGATTGCCACGACGACCTGGTAGCGGACGATGCTTGCAGCGTTGAAGAATGTCGCGATGGCTGTCCCTGCCGCATCGACCACGCACCAGATGGCAAATCCGGCCACGAGCCAGCCACTTACGGGCAGGGGTTTCTTGATCCAGAAGCCGATGATGACATCGAACCCAAACCCGATGAACAAGGCGCCTGCTATCGCCAGGCTGACCGCACCGATGATCGATCGTTTTAGCGTGCGGCGAACCCATGCATGATCCCCCGCAGCAAGTGCCTGCCGGTAGATGGGCCAGAGCGGTGTCCACAGCAACCCCAATCCCATCGGGATCACCGAAAACAAGCGTTGCATGATGGCGTAGTTGCCTGCCTCCTCCGATCCGAGCAACGCGGAAATCAGCGGCAGATCGATCGAGAATGCAAGCAAGGCGGCCAGTTGCAGTACGAAGAAGAGGGCACCTTCGTTGCGGATCTCGGTCGCGACAGCAGGATTCCGTGCGCACCCTTCATTGGCAAATACGGGGGCACGCCACAGTTGCAAATTGTTTGCCGCTGACGCGAGCAGCGGGGTGGCGACCGCGGCAGCAACCAGCATTTCCATCGATGCCCCGTGTCTGGCCAACAGGATCACAAGGAAAGCGGTGATCGCTTGTCCAATGGCTTGCCAGCGGAATGCGCGTTCGCCTTGCCCCATCCCGAGTTGCACGCGGTTGGCTAAGTTGAGGGGAACCGCGAGCGCGATGGTGAACAGGACGATGGCGACGGAGGTGCGCGCACTGTCGGACATGGTGTCCGGTACCCCGACCAAGCGGTGCCAGGGAACCCAGGCGATTGCGGCGGCAGAGATGACTGCTAGCAAGATCGCGATCAGGAGCAGGGCGCGGCGTGCTTCACGAACGATGGTGCCGAGATGCTGCTCGTTGCCCTGGCCATGTGCAGTGGCGACCATGTTCATGGTGCCGTTGCCGAGGCCGAAATCAAGGAAACCAGCGAAGGTGACAAGTGAGACGAGCGTGGCCCACACGCCGAACTGGGAAGCGCCCAATGCTTGGAGGACAAAAGGAATCGTCAGGAACAGGTTCGCAGCTGCCGAAGCCTTGGCGATCAGTGACCAAGCGCCGGTGTGCAGAATGCGCTGGCCTCGTGCTCCAACCTTGAGTCGCGTGCCTCCGGGTCGCATCGGATCGCGCGTCATGCTTGCCTGAGGTCAAACCCGCTGTATGTGGACTGCAATCCACTCCGCAACCCGACCGACGGCTGCCAGCCAAGTGCACGAATCCGCGAAGAATCCAGCAACTTGCGCGGCGTCCCGTCCGGCTGCGAAGTGTCGAAACGGATCGCTCCCCGGTATCCCGCGACATCCGCAATCAGTTTCGCGAGTTCGGCAATGCTCACCTCCTCGCCGCTGCCCACATTGACGAGTTGCGCGTCGCTGTAGCGCTGCATCAGCAGAAGCAGCGCATCGGCCAGGTCATCGACATGCAGCAACTCGCGCAGCGGCCTGCCGCTGCCCCACACCGCGACCTCCGGGGATCCCGCGAGCTTCGCCTCGTGGAACCGCCGGATCAGCGCCGGCACCACGTGCGAGTTTTCCGGGTGGTAGTTGTCCCCTGGGCCGTAGAGATTGGTCGGCATCGCGCAGATCGCATCGAAGCCGTACTGTTTGCGGTAGGCCTGGCACATCTTGATGCCGGCGATCTTGGCGACGGCATACCACTCGTTGCTCGCTTCCAGCGGGCCGGTCAGCAGGTACTCCTCCTTGATCGGCTGCGGACAATCGCGCGGGTAGATGCAGGAAGATCCGAGGAACAGCAGTTTCTTCGCGCCGTGCTTCCAGGCCGAATGGATCACGTTGCCCTGGATGGCGAGGTTGTCGTGGATGAACTCGGCCGGGTAGGTGCTGTTGGCGTGGATGCCGCCGACCCTGGCCGCCGCCAGGAACACGTACTCGGGGCGTTGCGCGGCATAGAACGCGTCGACGGCATCCTGATTGGTGAGGTCGAGTTCACTGTGCGTGCGCAGCACGAGATCGCGGAAGCCTTCGGTGCGCAGGCGACGGACGATGGCGGCACCCACCATCCCGGTGTGGCCGGCGATGTGGATGCGTGCATCGGTTCGCATCGTGCTCATTCGTGGTGCCGGCTCACGGCGTAGCCAGCCTCGCCGACCAGCGAATCGCGTTGCGCGAGTTCGAGGTCGGTCTGCATCATTTCGGCCACCAGCTGGGCGAAAGAGGTGCGTGGTACCCAGCCAAGCTGCTCGCGCGCCTTGCGCGGATCGCCGAGCAGGGTCTCGACCTCGGCGGGGCGGTGGTAGCGCGGGTCGATGGCGATGATCCGCTGGCCTGCCTGCAGGCGGGAGCCGGCGGGCGCGTGCGCAACGATGCCATGCTCGTCGGTGCCGGTGCCGCGCCATTCGATGCCGATGCCGAGTTCGTTGGCAGCGCACTCGACGAATTCGCGCACCGAATGCTGCACGCCGGTGGCGATCACGAAATCTTCCGCTTGCGCTTGCTGCAACATCAGCCACTGCGCTTCGATGTAGTCGCGCGCATGGCCCCAGTCGCGCCGTGCCTCCAGGTTGCCGAGGTGCAGGCAAGCCTGCAGGCCAAGGTGGATGCGCGCCAGCGCGCGGGTGATCTTGCGGGTCACGAAGGTCTCGCCGCGGATCGGCGACTCGTGGTTGAACAGGATGCCGTTGCAGGCGTACATGCCGTAGGCCTCGCGGTAGTTCACCGTGATCCAGTAGGCATACAGCTTGGCCACGCCATAGGGCGAACGCGGGTGGAACGGCGTTCGCTCGGTCTGCGGGGTTTCCGCCACCAGGCCATACAGTTCGGAGGTCGAGGCCTGGTAGAAGCGCGTCTTCGACTCAAGGCCGAGGATGCGGATGGCCTCCAGCAGGCGCAAGGTGCCCATGCCATCGGCGTTGGCGGTGTATTCCGGGGTTTCGAACGACACCTGCACGTGGCTTTGCGCGCCGAGGTTGTAGACCTCGTCCGGCTGCACCTGCTGCAGGATGCGGATCAGGTTGGTGGCGTCGGTCAGGTCGCCGTAATGCAGGATCAGTCGGCGATCCTGCTCGTGCGGATCCTGGTAGAGGTGGTCGATGCGCTCGGTGTTGAACGACGACGAACGCCGCTTGATGCCGTGGACTTCATAGCCCTTGCCCAACAGGAATTCCGAGAGATAGGCACCGTCCTGGCCGGTGATCCCGGTGATCAATGCACGTTTCGTGGTCAGCATCGACAAGTCCAGGCCTTCATTGGTGGCATGCCATCCATCGGTCAATTCTTCCCTTCACGATTGCCATCCTGCATTTCGACCACGTCGACATACACCTCGGTCACCGGCAGCGTCATGTCCAAACACTCCAGCGGAATTCCGCCCTGCTCGAAGTACTCCACCTGCCAGCCGTTGCCGCGGCGGTACAGTTCCACCCGCTGCATGTCCTGCTCCACCAGCAGGTAGGCCTGCAGGCTCGGCAGGGTTTGGCAGGCCAGCAGTTTTTCGCGGCGGTCGATGCGGGCGGTGGAGTCGGACAGCACTTCGACGATCATGCAGGGCGCACGCCGGAAATACGGTTCACGGTCTTGCGGATCACGGGACAGCAGCAAATCCGGGTAGTAGAAAATCGTCTTGCCGCCGATCTCCAGGCACAGTTTCATGTCGGAGCTGAACAACTGGCAGCCCTTGCGGCGCGCGGCCGGAGTCATCGCGTAGGCCATGGCATTGACGATCAGGCCATGCCGGTCGCTGGCCCCGGTCATGGCGTACACCTGGCCGTCGATGTACTCGCTGCGTTGATCGGCCACCTGTTCGCCGACGAGGTAGTCGTCGACGCTCAGCGTGGGGTGGCGTGATTGCAAGGTGGACATGGCCAGCCTCAGTGGCGGTACGGGTGGCGGTTTTCTGCAGGGATAGTATGCAACGGACAGTGAGACGTGGCCCCGGTGGTTCGAGCGGCGGAGCCCGGCTGGATCAGTGCAGTGTTGCGGCGGATCGGCGCTTCGACGAAGCGCCGGGGCAACCGTGCCGGCCGCAGTGATGGCAGGATCAGCAGCATCCAGCCGAGCAGCCGGCCGCCGTGCCCGGCGAGCGCGCCGGGTCGCCAGTGAAGGAAGCGCTTCAGGCTTGTGCGGTCCTGGGTCATGGAGTGCCGCGATGCATGCTTGCTTGCACGGAAATGCCATGTTCCTTGCCGGATTCCCCTAGTTTCTCGCCCAGCGCTTTTGCCAGCGACTCGGCGAAACTCCCGGTCAGATGCTGGTTGTCTCGGAATACCACCCGGCCGTCGAGCTCCGCCCGGCACAGGTCATCGGGACAGACGTGCGGGTTCATGTCCAGTAATTGCACGTTATCGAAGCGTGCAATGGCGGTCGTGAGCCACCGGCGGACATTGGTGGCGTGCGCGAAGGTGGCCGGTGCGCTGCAGGTGGTGCCTTGGCCGAGCCAGCCTGGACGCGTGGCTTTGCTCATCAAGCAGGCGGGGCCATCGAACGGCAGGCCGGGGGTGTCTTGAAGCAGGAAGACGCGGCCCGCCGACGGACTGAGTTGGGCAAGGACGCTGGCGGTACCTTCCGTCCACTGTTCTTCGGTGAAGTCTGGGGTCGCGCCGCCCAGCAGCACGAGGTCAGGGGCGAGTCGCCGGATCTGGCGAAGGGCTTCTGCACGCCATTGGCTGCATTCGGTGTAATCGCGACCGATACGGGCATAGAAGAACGGCACATCCACCATCGGGCAGGAGGATTTTGTCAACACCAGCAACTGCCAGCCAGGCTTGTCCAATACCTTTCGGACGGCGGGAAACCATTGTCCGACATGGCTGTCGCCGATCAGTACGGCAGTATGTGCTGCATTGGCATCGCCGAATCTGCAGGCTCGCACGTCGGCGCTGCGGTACCAGTCATCGCAACCCATGCGATAGATGGCTGGGGCATCCGCGCTTGCGGAGGCGTAGCGTTGCAGCTTGGGCGAGTGCAGGACGAACTGTGCCTGTTGCGCCCAGTGGTTGCCCAGCAGGCAGATGGCGGCCATGCCGGCCAGAGAAGCCAGCACGGCGGTACGCGGGAACGCCAGCCATTGCTGCCAGCGGCGCAGCGGCGCTTCCACCAATGCATGAGACGCCGCGGCCAGTGCAAGCGAGAGTGCAACCAGCAGGATCCGATATTCAGGTGCGTGGTTACTGTTGTAGGCAACGCCAAGCAGCAGCACCGGCCAATGCCAGAGATACCAGGAATACGAGATGCGTCCCAGCCATTGCAGCGGGGGGAGCGTGAGCAGGGTACCGGCACCACGCTGGCCGCCAGGCAGGCAACCGGCCAGAACGACCAGTGCCGCACCCAGCGTCGGCAGGATTGCCCATGCGCCGGGGTAGGGGCGTTGATCATCCAGCAGCAGGCCGCAGGAAAGGATCAACCCCAACCCCAGCAGGCCTAGTGCGGGTGCCGCGCGAGTCAGCCTGGGCGAGGCTGGTGGCGTGCGTGCGAACAGCAGCCAGACCAAGGCACCTGCGGCGAATTGCCAGGCACGTAGCGGCATCATGTAGAACGCCAGCAGCGGCGCGGCGCTGGTCAACGCAATACAGCCCAGCAGGCTTGCGATCAGCACCGCTGCCATGCCCATCTTCAGTCGCGCCACGCCTCTTTCGCCGTCACGCGCAAGCAACCACAGCAACACGGCGGGCCAAAGCAGGTAGAACTGTTCCTCAACTCCCAGCGACCATGTATGCAGGTACAGGTTGGTTTCGCTGGCGGCGGCAAAGTAGTCGAGGTTGCCCAGTGCGAAGTGGATATTGCTCAGCCATAGCGCGGCCATCCGGGCGGTGAATAGCTGCTCGGGTTGCTCGAGTGGCGACAGCAGCCAGGTGGAGGCAAGCCCCACGACGAGCAGCATCAGCAGCAGGGCCGGCAGCAACCGGCGCAGGCGGCGCACGTAGAACGGCAGTAACCGGATGCGGCCAGTGTCTGTGGCCTCCTGCGCCAACGTGCCAGTAATCAGGAAGCCGGACAGGACGAAAAACACGTCCACGCCAATGAAGCCGCCGGCCAGCCATGGCACGCCGGCATGTGCGGCGACCACCAGCAGGATGGCAACCGCCCGCAAGCCTTCGATGTCGGGGCGGAAGGTCAAGGCGCGACTGCCGTCATGGGCGAGGCCGCGACGGGGTTCCGCCGCGCTCGTTTCATTGGCCGCGACGATCGCGCGCGAATGCCTCCAGCCGCTGTGCCCATTGCGCATATCCCTCGGCCTTGAGGTCCGCCACCAGCGCGGCGGGGAAGCCGCTGCCGGGCGGCGAGGCCTGCACCGCCTGGGTGAAGTAACGGTAGGCATCGGCCTGCAGCCCGTTCTTGGCGGCGTAGTAACCGAAGCCGACGTATTCCTCCGGGCGGAAGCCGGCGCGCTGGCCGACGATGTCGATGATCGGGATCACGTTGCGCGCAGCCACGCGGCGGTCGCCGTTCGAGTAGCGCACCAGGTACCAGGCCACCCCGGCGTTGCTGGCGGTCATGGTGGTGGTGCGCATGCGTTGCTGCAGGCGTGCCCAGTCCGCCGCGGTGGCGCTGCCCGCGATCGTTTTCATCACCGTGAGGCTGGCCAGGTTGGATGCGCCGTACGGCATCGCCGCGCCCTGCGCGCAGGCGTCGAGGGCGGCAGCGAAATCGGGGGTGCCGGGCTGGCCGCCACTGCGGTCGAAGTGAACCTGGCACAGGTTGATCCAGGCGCGTTCGGACTGCGGGGCGATCCGCGTGCTTGCCTGGGCGAAACCCAACGGCGAGCCCCAGGTGTTCGCCCGCACCAGGGTGGTGCCGCCGAGCGCGGCCAGCAGCAGGCAGGCGCAGGCGATCGCGCTGCGCGGCGACAGCCGCAGGCGCGCGGCGGCGGCGGACAGCAGGTCGCCGAGGGCCAGCACCGCGCCGATCAGCGGGAAGTGGTTGCGGTGTTCGAACGCCAGTTCCAGGCCCACCACGTTGCTGGTGATGAAATGCCCGGCGAAGAACAGCAGCACGCCGAGTGCGAACAGTGGCCGGCGGCGGCGCAGCCACCAGGCCGCGCCGAGCAGGCCGAACACCAGCAGCAGCGAGGGCAGGGTCGTCCACGGTTGCAGCAGCCCGCGCGACGGCACCAGCCCGTCGTAGTGGAACGGCATGTGGCTGGGCAACGGCAGCACGATCTGGCCCAGGTACATCGACAGCACCCGGGCCTGGGTCAGCAGCCGCTCCCAGCTGGAGAAGTCGCGGGTGGGGTAGGCATCCCAATGCCAGTAATGCGGCACCACCACGGTCAGGAACAGCGCGGTACCGGCCACGGCCGCCAGCAGATAGCCGCGTCGCAGGCCGCGCGCCAAGGCCTGGCTGGCGGCGCGGAACTGCAGCACGGTCAGCTCCAGCGCCAGGGTGTAGGCCGGCAGCAGGGCCGAGTCCTCCTTGCTGGCCAGCGCCAGCACCCAGCACAGGCCGGTGAGCACGCCGAACTGGCGGCTGCGTTCGCCGGCGATCTGCGCCCGGCGCATCGCCAGGTAGGCCCACAGCGCCAGCACCAGGAACAGCGTGCCCATGGTCTGCATGCGCTGCACGACGTACAGCACCGACGACACCTGCAGCGGGTGGATCGCCCAGGCCAGCGCCAGCGCCGGCGCGGCCAGGGTGGCCCGCTGCGGCGTGCAGCCGGACATGACCAGCAGCAGGCGGAACAACCCGGCCAGGGCCAGGGTGGTCAGCGCATGGATCAGGATGTTGGTGGTCTTGAACGCCGCCGGATCCAGCCCGGCGCGCCAGTGGTCCACGCCGAAGGTCAGCATCGGCAGCGCGCGCGAGCCGCCGCCCACCTTGAAGCCGTAGGCGGCCTGCTGCAACGCGCCAGCGTCGAGGGTGGTGATCTGCACCGCCGGGTTGGCGGTGATGGTGGGCTCGTCGTCGAGCAGGAAGCCGCCGCCCAGGCCGGGCAGGAACGGCAAGGCGGCCAGCAGCGCGCACAGCGCGGCCAGCAGCAGGAAGTTGCGTGTAACGGGTTTCATCCGCTGCGGTCCGTGCGCGTGGGCAGCGGCAAGCATAGCGGGCGGGTGTTGCCGCGTGCGGCGGTGAATCAGATCAGGCGGCAACTGGCCTGGCCGGAGGCACCGTCCATGCCGCAACGGATGGTACGGGTGCCGGGGCTGCGCGGGCTGGCATCGAGGCCGTTGCCGATCACCGTGGCCGTCTCTGCGGTCAGGCAGGCGGTCGCGGGTGCGGTGGCCACGGTCTGGCTGTTGTACAGCCGCACCAGCGACTCGTTGGAATAGCCCTTCATTTCCGCCAGGCAGGCGCTTTCCGCGGCGTTCTTGCGGTAGTTGTCGTAGGCGGGCAGGGCGATCGAGGCGAGGATGGCGATGATGGCCACCACGATCATCAGCTCGATCAGGGTGAAGCCGTGTGCTGAGCGGCGCATGTCGATGTCCCGTGGTTGCTGATACCTGGAACTACTTACGCAACAATCGGGCCAGCTTTGACCGCCTGCGCTGCGGCGGGCTGAGCAACTGCCGGATCTGTGACCGCTGTCCGTTTCCGGCGTGCGGACAAAACAAACCCCGCCGTAGCGGGGTTTGTGGGTGCAACGTCTGCAGTGCTGTTCGATCAGAACAGCTGGCAGGTCGCGGTTTGCTCCGAGCAACGGGTATCACGCACGCCAGGGGAGACCGAGTTGAAGGTCGCGTTGTAGTTGACCGTGGTGCTTTCGGCGTTGGATTCAACCGGAGCGGTGCCGGCGGTGCAGCGGCCAGGCTGGTAGGTCGGCGGGGTGAAGCCGCTCTTGGCAGCCGAGACCCACGAGTTCATGTAGGCCTTGGCCTCACCCATGCAGGCGTTCTCGGCCGAACGGATGCGGTAGTTGTTGTACGCCGGCAGCGCGATGGCGGCCAGGATGGCGATGATGGCGACGACGATCATCAGTTCGATC
>Ga0138256_10005597_pt1 | contig 13269 bp, 12 predicted proteins | sample KNB2016incub_MG_FD_105486 | JGI IMG/M metagenome (GOLD analysis project Ga0138256, IMG submission 105486) | Active sludge microbial communities from wastewater in Klosterneuburg, Austria - KNB2014incub_MG | ecosystem: Engineered > WWTP > Activated sludge > Unclassified | place: Austria...
GGCGCGCTTCCAGGCCGAGCAGGTGCCGATCTTCCTGATCAGCCTCAAGGCCGGTGGCGTCGGCCTCAACCTGACCGCCGCCGACACCGTGATCCATTACGACCCGTGGTGGAATCCGGCGGTAGAGGCGCAAGCCACGGATCGCGCCCATCGCATCGGCCAGGACAAGCCGGTTTTTGTCTACAAGTTGATTTGCAGCGGCACCGTCGAGGAAAAGATCCAGGCCCTGCAGCTGCGCAAGGCCGAGCTCGCCGCCGCCGTGCTCGAAGGCGGCAGCACGCAATCATTGCGTTTCGACGAGGATGATCTCGCCGAGTTGTTTGCGCCGTTGTAGCGGGCGGGAGCCGGACTCGGCAACAAGGCGCTTCCTGCCTGAGCGATTCGCGCGGGCCGCAGCGGGTTGCTCAGGCCCTGAGCTTCCAGCCGCTGCGGAAGATCCACCAGACGATGGCCAGGCAGATGAGGAGGAAGCCGAGGGTCATGCCCGTGCTGACGGCGATGTGCACGTCGGCGCGGCCGGTGAAGCTCCAGCGGAATCCGCTGATCAGGTAGACGACCGGATTGAACAAGGTCACCTTTTGCCAGAACGGCGGCAGCATGTTGATCGAATAGAACGCGCCGCCGAGGAAGGTCAGCGGGGTGATCACCATCAGCGGGATCACCTGCAGCTTCTGGAAGTCATCCGCCCACAGGCCGATGATGAAACCAAACAGGCTGAAGGTGACCGAGGTCAGCACGAGGAAGCCGAACATCCACAGCGGATGGAGAATCTCGTAGTCGACGAAGAATCGCGCGGTGATCAGGATGAGCAGGCCGAGCATCACCGATTTGCTTGCCGCTGCGCCGACATAGCCGATGACCACCTCGATCCACGAAACCGGTGCCGACAGCAGCTCGTAGATCGTGCCTGCCCACTTCGGCATGTAGATGCCGAATGAGGCGTTGGAGATGCTCTCGCCAAGCAGGGACAGCATGATCAGGCCGGGAATGATGAAGGCGCCGTAGCTGGTGCCGTCGATGTCGCCCATGCGCGATCCGATCGCCGCACCGAAGACGATGAAATAGAGCGAGGTCGACAGCACCGGCGAAGCGATCGATTGCATCAGCGTGCGGAAGGTGCGTGCCATCTCGAAGCGGTAGATCGCGCGAATGCCATGGATGTTCATGCGCGATCCCCCTACGGCTTGTGCACAAGGCTGACGAAAATCTCCTCGAGCGAACTTTCGCTTGATTGCAGGTCCTTGAAGTCGATGCCGTGCTCGCCAAGTCGGCGCAGCAGGCTGGCGATGCCGGTTTCCTCGGACTGCGTGTCGAAGGTGTAGACCAGGGTCGCGCCATCCGCCGAGAGTTCCAGCGGCAACCCCGCCAGGCCCGGCGGGATCCCCCGCATGGTTTGCTGCAGGCTCAGGGTCAGTTGTTTCTTGCCGAGCTTGCGCATCAGCGTGTGCTTGTCCTCGACGAGAATCAGCTCGCCCTTGTTGATGACGCCGATGCGATCGGCCATTTCCTCGGCCTCCTCGATGTAGTGCGTGGTCAGGATGATCGTGGTGCCGCTTTCGCGCAGGCGGCGCACCATCTGCCACATGTCGTGGCGCAGCTCGACATCGACGCCGGCACTGGGCTCGTCGAGAAACAGCACTTTTGGCTCGTGCGCCAGCGCCTTGGCGATCATCACGCGACGCTTCATGCCGCCGGAGAGGGTCATGATCTTGTTGTTGCGCTTGTCCCACAGCGACAGCTCGCGCAGGATGTTTTCCAGATGCGCCGGATGCGGGGACTTGCCGAACAGGCCGCGACTGAACCTGAGCGTCGACAGCACCGACTCGAAGGCATCGGTGTGCAACTCCTGAGGCACGAGGCCGATCGCGGCGCGCGCGGCGCGGTAGTCGCGGACGATGTCATGGCCGTCGGCGGTTATCGTGCCCGTGCTGGCATTGACGATGCCGCAGATGATGCTGATCAGGGTGGTCTTGCCGGCACCGTTGGGTCCGAGCAGGGCAAGGATCTCGCCGCGGCGGATATCCAGATTGATCTGCTTGAGCGCCTCGAAGCCACCCTTGTAGGTCTTGCCGACGCCGCGGATGGAGACGATGGCATCGGGCGTTTCCGCTGGGTGCGAGGCAAGGGATGGAATGGCGGCCATGCAAACTCCGTGGTCGTGTGTTTCAGGGTGGCACCAGGGCGACAATCGGGCCGTTGCCGGACCCCTGGCCAGTTCATGCAGGATCCGGCCGATCGTGGTCGAATGCAGATTCCCACAAACCGCGAGGAGAGCGCCATGAACTATGTCGATGGAATGGTCATTCCGGTACCGAAAGACAAGCTGGCCGAGTACAAGAAGATCGCCCGCAGGGCCGGCAAGGTGTGGATGGAACACGGTGCGCTTGCCTATACCGAATGCGTCGCCGACGACGTGCCGGTCGGCAAGCACACCTCGTTTCCGCAGAGCGTGAAATTGAAGGAAGGCGAGGTCGTGGTGTTCTCGTGGATCGTCTACGCATCGCGCCGCGAGCGCGACCGGATCAACAAACTGGTCATGGCCGATCCCAGGCTGCAGGACTTGATGACTCCGCAAGCCATGCCGTTCGACGGCAAGCGCATGTTTTTCGGCGGCTTCAAGGAAATGGTGAAGTTCTGAATGCCTGCGCTGCCTTGACCGCGCTCAGGGCGCGCGGGTTTGCATGCGCACGCGGGTCAGCGCCGTGAACAGTCGGCTCATGCCCTCGGCCGTGCTGAGTTTGGGCGCGTAGCCGAGATCCCGCTTGGCGGCGGTGAGGTTGAACCAGCTGGCATGGCTGAACAGGTCGAGCAGGTAGGCCGTCAGCATCGGCGGCGTGCCATCGCTGGCCGGACGCGCGGCAGTGGCCAAGGCGCGTGCGGCGATCGAGTTCATGCGCCGCTGCTCGGGCGGGAAGCCGCCGGCGCGCAGCAAGGCGTTGAGGAATGCCTCGATCGTCATCGGCTCGCCCTGGCTGATGAAATAGGCCTTGCCGGCAATGGTCGCGCCCGGTTCGAGGCGGGCCAGTGCCAGCGCGTGGGCATGCGCGGCATTGTCGATATGGCAGGGGTCGATCTTGCGATCGGGTTCGCCAAACAGGCGCAGCTTGCCGCGCCGGGCGAGATCGAGGAGTCCCGGCAACAAGCGGGATTCACCGGCACCCCAGAGCAGGTGCGGACGCAGCACGCAGGTGGCAAGGCTCGCGCTGTTGGCGGCAAGCACGCGTTGCTCGGCCAGCGCCTTGGTGTGCGGGTAGGCCGAGCTCCATTGCGCCGGATAGGGCTGGCGCTCGTCGGCATTCTCGAGATCGCCCTGGCCGATCACGACATTCGCGCATGAAGTCAGCAGCAGTCGCGGCACGCCCACCAGTTCACAGGCACCGAGCATGCATTCGGTCGAGCGCACATTGGCATCATGCAATTGCTCGATGCTGGCCAGCGCATCGCTGCAACCGGCGGCGTGGACAATCGCCTCGCAACCCTCGGCCGCCGCGCAGACATCCTCGAAGGCGGTGACCTGGCCGTGGCGTTGTTCAATGCCCAGCGCGGCAAGCTGGCGGCTTTCGTGGCGAACGATCGCGCGAACCTTGTGCCCATGCTCCTTGAGCGCGGCGGCGATGGCCTGACCGAGAAATCCAGTCGCGCCGGTCAGCAAGATCTGCATGTCTGCCTGTCACTCTCGATAGCGCCGCAACGCGGCATCCCCTGCATCCGAGTGTGCCGCAGCGGATCGCCAATATCGAGTGTTTCAGCGCATTGCCGGTGCTGGCAGTTGCCTGCGCGGTCGCGGTGGATTGCCGGACGCGGCGTTCCTGCGCTCAGTGATCCTTGATCGGAAAGGTTTCCACGCCCGATTCCGGAGCGCGTTGCGATCGAGACGGCGAGCGTGCGCCATCGCCACCGCAGACATAGGCGTTCCACTGCTGCTCGCCATTGCGCGGCGGGCCGACCGGCTTGATCGTGTCCGCAGGCATCGACCCGGCCTGGTTGCGTGCCATCACTTCCAGTTCGTCGCTGACCTTGAGCCCGCCGCGACGCACCGGCCCGACCTTGTCGAGCACCGAGACCGTGATTGATCCGACCGCCCGGCACTGGCTGACGTCATCGTTCCAGGCCACGCGTACATCGCGCCCGGCGGAATCAAGCTTGATGCCCCAACTGCAGGCGCCAAGCAAAAGCAGGGTTGCAACGGCAAGCACATGTTTCATCGCGGACTCGATATCGAAGGCAGGGGCGGGCGCGAGTCTAGGCGATCGAGGATGAACGGCGGGCGGTGGTGCGCCAAGCACGCTCCCGCTGCAACGGTTCCATCGTCAATCCGCACTGTCGACGATTGGCTGTTTTTCTGCGCACTGTCCTGAATAGACGGGCGTAGTTGAAAGTGGAGCACCAAGAACGCGCAAGATCAGCACGCCAGAGTATTTCTGGAGTACAAGCGACGCTTCGAACGAATCAATCCCGGGCGTCGAGGGCGCAAACAGGATGGTGCCGTTCAGGTCAAACGCATTCTTGCGCTTGAGCCTGCCTTTCGCCTCGCCGTGGCCGAAGCCTTCAATATCAAGCCTGAAATCGTTGGCGGATATCTGCAGCAGTGCCGCGACCCCGCCCCTGGAGTTGACTTCGCCATTCGCTGAAAGATACCCGTTGCAATACAGTGAACCGTTTCACGGGCGACCAGCGGTGTCGTTGCGCAACCGCCGACAAGCAATGCAATCGGAAACAGCAGGGCAATCTTCATGGCAAGGGGATCCGTGATTTCAGCGAGAGTCAGGCAAACGGAACCGCTTGCCCGACCGCGTGCAGAGGCATTGTGCAGTGATCAAAGATTGGCCGGCCAGCGCGCAACAACCGCTGGCGATGCTTGAACCCCGCCTCAGGAATTCAGGCCAAAGGTGTACAACATCTTGCATTTTCGCGCCTTGCCCGTTCCCTTGAAGGCGTTGTTGTCGACGGAATCCAGGGCGGCCTGACCAAAGATGCCGTTTGGCTGTTCCGCCTCGATCCGGCGCGAGACCAGCGCGCCCTCGGCGGACAACTCGATGTCCACGACAACCCAGCCCTCGATATTCGACCGATACGCTTCTTCCGGATAGCGCGGCATGCTCTGCGCGTCGATTCCGTCAGGACATTTCTCGGCATCCGCAATCACCGGCGCGCCCAGCCTTTGCGCCTGATATTCGGATCTGTCGTTCACGCCCGCGCAACCGAAAAGAAAGGGCGTCAACAACAACGAAACAAAAAGAGCGCGCATGCATTCCTCCAACAGCCAATTTGCCGAGGCGCTCGGCTGCAATGCGCAATCAAACCACCTCGGAGGATGCAAATATGCTTGATATATTCAGTGGCAACAAGAGCGAAAAATGGCGAAACGCGCACAACAGGAGATTTCGACCCGAAAGATAACCCGATCTGCGTTCCGTTCGGCAACGTAGATCGGGCAGCACCGTCGATGTTCTTGATCGGTGGCAATGCGCGCATTCGGTTTTGCCTATTCGATCAATTATCACCACTCGAATGCGTGTTTGAACCGGAAGAGACGATTATCGAACCAGTACGCAGGTTCTGCTTGACGACCCGCCGGCGGCTGCCGTACCGCAATTCCAGGAACCTTTGTTGGTGCCTATTGGAATCCCGAAAGAATTCATCAGCGAGCCAAAATTACTGAAGTTGGACGAACCTGCACCGCCGGGGAATACGTAGGGGCTGTAGCTGATTTGTCCGGGGGTCGATGGAATTGGGTTTTGATCGGAATCACGCGCCGTATCCGGCTTCAGTTTAAATACCCTGATATCGTCGGTGACTTGAAATGTTGCAACACCATCCCTGAAATCCACGACGACAATCGATGTCTTCGGATTTTCATCATATTTGATCCCGGGGCTCACTTGAATCAGCGCATTGAGTCGTCCGATGGAATCCGGCAGATTGATCAGACTGGAATTCGTGGCGAGGTATTGACCCAGCCAAGCTCCAAAGCTGGCTCCGCCGTTCGCGGAAACGACGCTGAACACACTGTCATTGCTGTGGCCGCCAGCGTTGGCCAGCCCGGGCAAGCTGATATACAACGTTTTTGAGAACGAACCGTACTGATCGCGATAGTTCAAACTTTGATCGAAATAGGCGAGATATGCAGGATCCGCCCCAATCTCGATAGCCTCGTATAGGTAGCCGCCACCCGGCTTGGGTTCGCGATTTACTTGGTAATAGCGCAACGTGCGCCCGCTGAAATCGTAGAGATAGCGCTTGCCAACGCCGAAGCTGATGGCCTTGGATTCAAATTGCATTTCGCTGCAACCATTGCAGGACTTGGCGCTGATATCAGGGAGGGTTGCAGCAGCCGGTGCGGCGATTGCAGCCAACAACAGTGCCGAAAACAAGGGGATCTTCATGATTGAGTTGCTCCAGATATGGGTCGAGGGAAACTTGCGAGCCGAATGCACGTCCTCACGGGAGGGAAGGTGAGTCCGGATTCGCAATATATTCGATATGTTCGGGGGGGCAACAGATAAAAATTATAAACCACGCACAAGAACATGTTACAGATAAGTGAATGTCTGAGTGGGCCGCTTGCCGACCCACCTCAGAAAAGTGGATAAACAGCCTCAGCGGATCAGCTTGCCATCGGCATCCACCACCTTGACCTCGCCAAGCTTGAGCGCGCGTACCGGTGCTTCGATCTTCTTCAGATCACCGACGATGACCCAGGTCAGGGCGTCGGGTTTGATCACTTCGCGGGCGGCGGCTTCGATGTCGGCCTTCTTCTGGCCCTGCATGCGCGCCTTGAGCGTCTGCACGTAGTCATCCGGTCGCCCGTACAAGGCGTTGCCGGAGAGAATGCCGAGCACCGAGCCGGTGGTTTCGAAGCTGCCGGGCAGGGCGCGGATGCGCTGTGCCTTGATCTTGGCGATCTCCTCGTCAGTGATCGGCCTATCGGCGTTTATCGCGCGCGCTTCCTTGAGCACTTCGGCAGCAGATTCGGCGGTCTTGTCGGTCTGTACCGAGGCATAGGTCATGAACGGGCGTTGCCCGATCGCATCCTGCAGGAAGCTCGATGCGCCATAGGCCCAGCGCTTGTCCTCGCGCAGGTTCATGTTCAGGCGCGAGGTGAAGGTGCCACCAAAGACGCTGTTCATGGTCTGGATCTCGATGTTGTTGGCCGCCCGCGTCGATGGCGCGAGCGAGCCGCTGAGGATCAGCGACTGCGGCGAATCCGGACGATCGATCAGGTACACGCGCGCCTGCTTCGGTGCTTCGACGTTGGCGATGGTCTTCGTCGGCACCGGAGTTTCGGTGGCCTGCCAATCGCCGAACACCGCATCGAGCTGGCGCGTGATCTCGGCGAGGGTGGTGTCTCCGGCAATCAGGATCTTGACGTTGTCGGGACGGATGAATTCGCGATGGAAGCGGCGCAGGTCGGTGACCTTGAGCGACTTGATCGAGGCCTCGGTGCCGCTGCCGGTGAACGGGATGCCGTAGGCGTGCTTGTCGCCATAGAGCAGCGGCGGCAGGGTGCGCAGGGCAATGCCGGTCGGCTCGGTCTTTTCCTGGGCAATGTCGGCCAGCCACTGGCCACGGATGCGCTCGATGTCGGCTTCGCGGAAGGCGGGATTGCGCACGATGTCGGCGAACAGGGCCAGTGACGGTGCCAACTGCGAGTTCAGCGCATTCAGGCTGACCGATGAACTGTCCAGCCCGGAGCCGGCACTGATGCGCGCGCCCAGCAGTTCGCTGCGCCGCGCGATCTCCACTGAATCAAGCGTCAGCGTGCCTTCGTCGAGCAAGGCCATGGCGAACGACGAGGTGCCGAGCTTGCGACCCTGGTCGCTGGCATAGCCGGCGTCGAACTGCAGCTGCATCTGCACCACCGGAATGGTGTGGCGTTCGGCGAGTGCGATCTCGATGCCGTTCTTGAGCGTGCCACGCTGGATTTCCGGGAAGCTCAGGTCGGGAAAATCACTGACCTTCGGAATGCCCTTGCTGCGATCGAGATCGCTCTTGCTGGTGCTGTAGTCGGCCTTCGCCGGCAGGACCGCGGCAGGCTTGCCATCGGCAACCGGCAAGCCCTTCGGCGAGCTCTCATCCAGCGCTTCGCCGGCAGCGGCCGGGAGCACGGTCAAGGTGTAGTCACCGCGGGCGATCCAGCGATTGGCCGCTGCCTTGACCGATTCCGGCGTGGCCTGCTGGATGCGTGCGAGATCAAGCTTGTAGGCAGCCGGATCGCCGCGATAGACCTGCGATTCGGCAAGCACGGTGGCCTTGCCGCTGAAGCCGCCGACCTTTTCCAGGCCACGGATGAAACCGGCGCGACTGGACATGCGCGAGCGCTCGAGTTCCTCATCGGTCGGCCCGTGCTTGAGGAAGTTCGCCCATTCCTCGGCGATTGCCTTTTCCACCGTCGCCGGATCGATGCCCTGCTTGACATCGGCGGTAAGGACGAACTGGCTGGCCAGCGCGAACGGCTGCACTTCGACGGAGATGCTGTCGACCAGCTTGTCCTTGTAGACCAGGCGTTGGTACAGGCGCGAGGTCTTGCCACCGCCAAGGGCATTGGCGGCAAGTTCGAGCAGGGGTTCATCGACATGACCGAACTGGGCCACGTTCCACTCGCGGATGATGCGGGTTTGCGCGACATGGTCTTTCTGCTCGCCGCGGGTCGAGGTCTCGCGGGCGGCAACCCACGGCTGCTGGCGTGGCACCGCGGGGCCGGCCGGAATATCACCAAAGTATTTCTGCAGTTTTTCGCGGGCGATTTCCGGGGTGATGTCGCCGGCCAGCACGATGGTGGTGTTGGCGGCGCCGTAGTAGTCGTTGAACCACTGCTTCACATCGGCCAGCGAGGCGGCCTCGAGATCGGCCATCGAGCCGATAGTGTCGTGCTGATACGGATGATTGGCCGGAAACGCATTGGCGAGGATGTTCTCGTCGGTGCGCCCGTAGGGACGATTCTCGCCCTGGCGCTTCTCGTTCTGCACGACGCCGCGCTGGGTATCGAGCTCCTTCTGGCCGATCGCGCCAAGCAGGTGGCCCATGCGATCGGATTCCATCCACAAGGCCATGTCGAGCGCCGTGGTGGGCACGGTCTCGAAATAGTTGGTGCGATCAAACCAGGTCGTGCCGTTCATGTCGGTGGCACCGACCTGCTCGAAGGGTTCGAAGAAAGTGCCCTTGCGATTCTCCGAGCCGGAGAACATCAGATGCTCGAACAGGTGCGCGAAGCCGGTCTTGCCAGCGGGCTCATCGGCGGAGCCGACGTGATACCAGATGCTCACCGCGACCACCGGTGCCTTGTGGTCCTCGTGGACGACGGCGGTCAGTCCATTCGGCAAGGTGAAACGCGTGAACGGAATATCGATGCCATCCTCGGCACGCTGCGTTTGACTCGCCGCGGCCGCGGCAGGTGCCGTCGCCTTTGCCGGTGCGTCCTCCACGCTGAAGGCGGTGGCGCCTTCGCTGGCCAGCGCGGACGCGGCGAACAATTGCATCGACAGCACGGTCGCCAGGTAGAGCTTGTGCATGGGGAGTCCTTCGAGTGGCTGGATGAGCCGGGCAGGCTAACGGTGCTGCGCACGCGACGCAACGATCGGGCCGGCCCCGATCCGCGCTGCCGGGTAGACTGCCGCCTGTGCAGGAAGTTCTGCATGGCGAATCGAGGAGGATGACATGGCCCAGTTTCTGGTGACCGGTGCCAATCGTGGCCTGGGTATCGAGTTCGTGCGTCAGTTGCTTGCCCGCGCCGATCGCGTCATTGCCTGTTGCCGGCATGTGGCGCGTGCCTCCGAATTGAACCGCCTCAGCGGCGAGTATCCGGGACACCTCAAGGTGCTGCCGCTGGATGTCGCCGAACCGCGCTCGATCGGCGAGCTGGCGCGGGAGATCGACATGCTCGATGTGCGCATCGACACCTTGATCAACAACGCCGGCGTGTTGACGCCGGGCGAGGCATTCGGTGCCGTCGAACCGAAATCCCTGGACCAGGCCTTCGCCACCAATGCCGCGGGCCCGTTCCTGCTGACCCAGGCGCTGGCACCGCGATTGGCGGATGCGGCCAAGGTCATCGCCATCAGTTCCGGGCTCGGTTCGATCGCGCGCGCCGCGCGCTTCGGCACGCCGAGCTACAACATCAGCAAGGCTGCCCTCAACATGGTCGTGCGCATGCTTGGATTCGCCCTTGCCGAGCGCCGCATCGCCGTGCTTGCCTTGAGTCCCGGCTGGGTCAAGACCGAGATGGGCGGTGCCGGTGCGGACCTGGAGCCGGCGCAATCGGTGGCCAACATGCTCAAGGTCATCGACGCCTTGCACTTTGATGCAGACAACATCGGACATTTCCTGGGCAACAGCGGCAATGCCGTGCCGTGGTGAGCCCTCAAGCGAGTGCTTGCATCAATGCGCGTGGCGCGCGGCGCGCTGCGGCACGAAATGGATGAGCAAGGCGATCACCGCCAGGATCACCAGCGATGCCGTGTAGCGGCTGAGCGCAAGGCCGCCTTCGGCCAGCGGTTTGTCGAGCAGGTCGCCGACCACCGCACCCAGCGGGCGGGTCAGGATGAAGGCCGACCAGAACAATGTCGTGCGTGAGATGCGCGTCCATCGCCAGGCGGCGGCGATGGCAATGAGCAGCGCGCTGAAGATCAGCGCACCCCCGCTGAAGCCGAGCCCCGCCGTCTTCGCCGTCCAGTCGCCCAGCGCGGTACCGAGTGTCTGCGAAAACATGATCGTCACCCAGTAGTGCATCTCGCTGCGCACCGAGCGCACCGAAGCGATCGCGAGCGATCCGGTGTCGCGATACCAGATCCACAATGATCCAAGCAGCAAGGCCAGCAGGATCGCCGAACCACCGGCATAGCCGATGCCGAGCGAGCGCGTGGCAAAGTCGGCCAGTGTCGTGCCGACCGTGGTCGTGGCGATGATCGTCAACCAGTACAGCCACGGCCGGAATTCGCGCGCGGCAATCTGTGCCAGCACGACCACCACGAAGATGGCGGCGAAAATCACGCTGCCAAGGAGATAGCCCAGTCCCAGCGACATGGAAACCGCATCGCCCGCCGTTTCGCCAAACGTGGTGGCGAGGATCTTGATGATCCAGAACACGGCGGTCACTTCCGGGACCTTGCTGGCTGCTGCTGTCTGGATCTCGCGCATGTCCCGCTCGTCACGCCATGGAGTGCGGCACAGTCTTGCGTGGTGTGCGTCGAACTTTCGTGATGCGTCCTTGCTGCGCCGATGCGTGCAGGTTCAATGGCGAAACGGTCGTACACTGGGCGCATGCGCATTCCGCTCGCAGCGATGCATGATCATGACAGCCGGCCTCGGCCCTGGTACACGACACAGTCTCCCGCATTGCACATTTCCCTGATGGGTAGCGGCATTGCCACCGCCTGCGCTGCGCACACGGCGCTGCGGCCATGACCCGGATCACGGCGTTGGCGCGAAGCGTCTTGTTCTGGACATTCCTGCCCGTCGTCGCCGCGCAGGGTTTGCGTCTGCGCCGCACCGCGCCGCGCCTTGCGGCGGCGGCGGGCGAGTCGTGCGGTCGCGTTGGCTCGGGTCGCGCCCTGCGCGTGCTTGCCATTGGTGATTCGATCGTTGCCGGAGTCGGTGCCGCGACCCTCGATCGGGCCTTGGTCGGCTGCACCGCCCGCGCGCTTGCCGGGACCATGGACGCTGCCGTTGAATGGGAAGCGCGCGGCCGCAGTGGTGCGACCGCGGCCGAAGTGCTGAGTGAGCTGGTTCCACTGATCGATCCGCGTCCGGCCGACGCCATCGTCGTCTCGGTCGGCGTCAACGATGTCACGGCGTTGTCGACAATCCGCGCCTGGCGGGCAAACCTGCTTGCCTTGGTCGCCGCGCTGCAAGAGCATTCGCCGGCGGCGGTCATCGTCGTCGCCGGCTTGCCGCCGTTGCGGTCGTTCCCGTTGATTCCCGAGCCCTTGCGCCGCCTCATCGGCCTGCGCGGTGACAGCCTCGATGCAGCCAGCCGAGATGCGCTGCGCGAGCGCGCCGGAGTCTTCCACGTCAGTGTCGTCTTCAACCTGCGCGAGGGCAGTTTTTGCGCGGATGGCTTTCATCCGTCGGAAGCGAGCTACGCCGAATTCGGCGAGGCCATGGCGGCGTTCATTGCGACGCATTTGGCGCGGCCTTGACCGCTGCCGCAAACCACTAGGCGGCGCCGCGCTTCCAGACCACGCAGAAATTGTTCGCCGGCATCGAATGCAAGGCAACGCGCTGGAGGCCTGCGCCGGCGGCCAGGGCATCGACATCGGCGAGATCGCGAATGCCCATGTGCGCGGCTTGCTCATGCAGCCAGGCATCGAATGCGGCATTGCTTGCGCTGGTGAACTCGCCAGCCACCTTGAACGGGCCGTAGACGACGAAGATGCAATCCGCGTCCATGATCGCGGGCAATCGTGCAAACAATCGTTGCACTTCCGCCCAGGCCATGATGTGCAGCGTGTTGGCGGTGAAGATGGCGTCAAACCTTGTGCTCGGCCAGTCTTCCTGGCCGACGTCGAGGACGATTGCCGGCGGCGTGTTGGCCAGGGCCGCTTCGTCCAGCCAGCTTTGCACGCCGTTCACCGATTCGCTGCGCTCGGAAGCCTGCCACTGCAGATGCGGCAGCGCCGCAGCGAAATACACCGCGTGCTGGCCGCTGCCGCTGCCGATTTCGAGCACGTTGCGGCGATCCGCAAAGGCCTCGCGAAGAATGCCGAGAATGGGATCGCGGTTGCGCTCGCAGGAAGGCGCGAACGGTTTCCCTGACGAGGGGTTCATCCCTTCATCTCGGCATCCGCCAGGGCAGGCGCTTCGCTGTCGACGGGCCTCGGCAATTCCGCCGCGAGCGGCTGCAGCCCGATCGTCGCGCGCCAGCCAAGGACAAAGCCGAGCAGGATGAGCGAGGCGGAAAGCAGGAAGGCGGCACCTGGCAGGTGCACCGGTGCCGAGGCATCGATGAACCAGGCGAAGGTCTGGCTGAACACGACCGGCCCGAAAATCGTCGCCAGGCTCGACAGGCTGGTTATCGCTCCTTGCAGGCGTCCCTGTTCGGTCGGATCGACCTGGCGGGTGATGATCGATTGCGTGGTCGGCCCACCGAGGCCGGCCAGCGCCAGCAGCGGGATGCCGAGCAGGAAGATCGTGCTGCTGCTGGCCAGGCCAAGGGTGATGAAACCACTGAGGCCAAACAACAGGCCGGCGAGCATGACCGGGCGCTCGCCAAAGCGGGGCACCAGGCGGCGCACCAGCCCGGCCTGCACGATGCCGCTGCAAACGCCGACC
>Ga0138256_10005598_pt1 | contig 13268 bp, 8 predicted proteins | sample KNB2016incub_MG_FD_105486 | JGI IMG/M metagenome (GOLD analysis project Ga0138256, IMG submission 105486) | Active sludge microbial communities from wastewater in Klosterneuburg, Austria - KNB2014incub_MG | ecosystem: Engineered > WWTP > Activated sludge > Unclassified | place: Austria...
ACACGCGAGAGCCAGGAACATTGGCTTGACATACCCAGTTTCGGCTTCACGTTTGAGTCGCTCGACTATACTTTCGGCGTCGGCCTGTCTCCCGGCAGCAACATAAGCAAAGGTCAAATTATAGAGGGCAAGCGACGATCCCGGCATTAGTTCGACGCCCCGCTCAATTGACGCAACCGCCTCATCAGCACGGCCCAGTTCACACAGAACATTGCCTCGCTGAAGATGTCCCTGCGGAAAGCTTTCGTCAAGGCTGATAATTTCATCGGCCCTTGCGAGTGCGGTTTCAAACATTCCGATTTGGTAGTAGCTCCAAACCACGATCGTCTTTGTACGCAGTGAGAGCGGGTCAAGATCTTGTGCCAGCTCGATTCGCTCAATCGCCTCCTGAAACCGCCCGCTCGAGATCAAAATGTCCGAGTACCATTCATGAACATGCGGATAATGCGGGGCCAGTTCAATGGCTTTCAACATTAGCCTCTCTGCCTCGGCCACACCAAATTGATTCATTACGATCAATGCAAGCGATGCATACGCCTCGCCGAGTTGATCATCAAGCTCCAGCGCCCGCTTGGCTGAAACCACCGCATTTTTGTAATATTCCGAGCTTGGAATGAGGCCGTAAATGTTTGCCCAAATGTAAAAATCAGCTATGCCGACGTGCGCCAGAGCATAGGTTGGGTCGAGATCAACCGCCCGCCGAAACGAATCGATCGCATTACCAAACGATTGAACAGTAAACTGATTCCAGTAAAAACGTCCTCGCAGGTATGCTCCGTATGCCTGTGGGTTGTTGGTTCCGCGTTTTGCAAGTTTTTTCTTATCGTCGCCCGTTAGTCGCGGAATTAGAGCCGCGGCAACCTGTTCGGAAATTCCGTCCTCTAGTTCAAGGACGTCCGTCAGGTGTTCGTCAAAATGCCCGGCCCAAATCGCCGACCCCTTGTGTACATCGAGCAACTGAAGCGAAATTCGCAGGCGCTCACCAAACCGCCGTATGCGCCCGTCAAGGACAAAATCGACGCCGAGTTCGAGGCCTGCTCGAAACGGGTTAATTTGGTGTTCGTTATAGCGTGTAATGGAACTGGTCGGCCTGACGGTCAGTTTCCGTACGCTTGCCAGGCGAGTAATGATCGCGTCGGCCAACCCAACCGTCAAATATGCTTCATCCGTGCTTTCACCGGTTGCCGGACTCATCAAACTAAGCGGAAGGACGGCCACCAAGGTAGTCTCCTCTTCATTTTTCCCCGCGTGTGTTCTCGACGCGGAACTATAATACGAAGGAATTTGAACGCCCTCACCATTCAAATGACGATTGATGTCCGCCCGGAAAGCGGCCACCGATTCGTAACGTTCGTCCGGATCCTTTCTGAGCGCCTTGCGAATAATGTTGTCTATATTGCCGCGAAGTTGATTGCGCAACTCTTCGGGTGATTCGCGTCGAAGCTCGGCCAGGCTGGTCAATGTCGTCGCATTTGGGTTCACTTTTACTACCGGCAAAGCCCCGCTGCCGTTACCCATCGCCTCGCTGGCCAACGACGGCTCATCGTCACAGATTGCCCGGGCTATGTCATGAGGTGTGCGGCTCTTGATATTATAAGGCCGATGCCCGGTCAAAAGTTCAAACAGAATCACGCCGAGGCTGTAAACGTCCGTTGCGTATGTGACCTTTTCGCCGCGAACCTGTTCCGGGCTTGCATAATCGACGGTCATCATTCGCAGGGCCGTGGCCGTCGGCTGGAGCGTGTCCGACGCCATGTCCGGATCGAGCAGCTTTGCGATGCCAAAATCAAGCAAACGCGGGCTGCCGTCGTTCGCGATAAAAATATTGGACGGCTTGAGATCGCGGTGAATGACTAGTTTTTGGTGAGCATATTCGACCGCTTCGGTTACACGGCAAAATAGCCTAAGGCGATCGTTTACGCTCAGCCTCATTTTGTCGCAATACCGGTAAAGCGGCAGGCCGTCAATAAATTCCATTACGAAGTACGGACGGCCGTCTTCGGTTGTCCCGCCATCGATCAACCGAGTAATAAACGGGTGATCGAGCGCGGCCAGTATTTGCCGTTCGTTCCTGAACCGTTTGAGAACAAAATCGGTATCAATACCGCGTTTTACGACCTTCAGAGCGACCCGAAGCCTAAATTCTCCATCTGCCCTTAATGCCTCGTAAACGGCACCCATACCTCCGCGGCCGATTTCACGTTCGATCCGATAGCTGCCGAGCAGTTTTCCAACCATCGGGTCCTCGCCTCCGTCGTCCATAAGGGCCGACAAGACATGATTTTTGGCACTCGCATACAACGGCTGTTCGATAAAACTGCTGGCGTCATTAAACTGTGTCAGCAATTTCTCAACCTCGGAGACTAGATCCTGATCGTTTGCAGCTTTCGCCTGAATGAATTTTGCGCGCGCGGCCGCTTCGAGGTCCAAAGCCTCATGAAAGATCTCTTCGATCTGCTGCCAGCGTTCAGGGGTCATTAAATGGGATATTGAAAAAAATCTTCTATTGCCGTCTAGTTTATATTTTTTCGATCTTCAAGACTATCAAATACGTTGCGGGTTAGGTGCGGAGTTTCAACTCTTTCGCGGCCCGAGTCCGTACCTATGCAACGGCGATTAATCCAACCTACCCATTTCGTATTGCTCACACTCAGGTTTGAGCACTTTGGCAATGAATGTTTCGGAATGCCCGCATTGCTTGACTTCAACATCATTTGGGTTTACAAAGAGAACAATCGAAGAATCTAAAGCCGAAAAGGAGAACCTAAAATGGGACGTAAGATTTTGGCAATTATCGTGGCATTGATCGCCGCATTCGCGGTTATCGCAATCGTGCAGATGCTCGGAACGCTGGTAAATACGCCGCCAAGTGGGGACGTGATGAATGACCCGGCACGCCTGCGCGAATACATGGCCGGCCTTCCAACCTCAGCCTTCGTCATGGTCCTGGTGAGCTATTTTCTGGGAGCCTTCACCGGTGGCTATATTGTCAAAAAGATGAGCCGCCGGGAAAGCCCGGGCCTCGGTTTGCCAATGGTGATCGGAATTCTTCTGACGCTTGCAGGAGTACTGAATTTTGTGACACTTCCCGGACAGCCCCTCTGGTTTGCGGCAATTGCCTTACTTACCTTTATTCCGGTAACGCTCCTGGGCAGCAAAATCGCGGGCAGGTGATCTCTCTCGCAAGCTCGTTTGAGGTGGCCCGGACTCAAGCGAGACTTTACAATTCAGCATTGTATCTGTTCTCGGCCCTGCGCCGGGTGTTAAGCCCCTGCTTACACCCGGGCCTCTGAATTCCTAGGGCTTCTTCCCTTCGTTCCACGCCGGCACGAAATTGGAATTGACAAGCCACTGAACCGGCTCGACCATCGAATTGATTGACCGTGTCATGTGGCTGAAATCAATCGTTTTTATCTCGTCGCTGGCCTTGTGATAGTCGGTATGCAGGCCAAAGCTCGATACCGTATGGGCGATAATTCCCTGTCTCGCAAGCGTGTAATTATCTGATCGCTGAAAGAAATTCTGGTCTGGGTGCGGATCCTGAACAAGCTTCGCACCACGTTTGGCCAGTTCTGGTCCGAGATTTGAACGCTCATAACCCGTCAGCCACAGTTCTTCGGGCTTGACCTTAGCGTCGGGCCGGCCGATCATCTCGAACTCCAGGTTGGCAACCAATTTCTCTTTTGGAAAAGGCAAATTATTAACAAAATAAGTCGCCCCGGCCCCGCCACGTTCCTCGCTTCCAAAACAAACAAAATAAACCGTGCGTTTTGGCTTCTTTCCGCCCGCGAGCATGCGGGCAAGTTCAACGACCGCAACCGAACCCGACGCGTCGTCGTCAGCGCCATTAAATATCTTGTCATCGCCCGGAGCCGCCTGATTTACGCCTACATGATCGAGGTGCGAGCTGAGCAAAATAACCTCGCCCGCCGCGGTATCGGTGCCCGTGATCTTGCCAATCGCGTTCCAGGTTTGCTGCACCTGACCCGGAACACCGGCAAAATCGACAACTGTTCCGTCCGCGAGCCCGTTCAATACCTCGGCCGAAGCTTTGTCCACGACTATCATTACGGACGGCTTTGCAGGGGCTGCCGGAACTGCATATGAGAGCGTTCGACTTGCCGATCTCTCCCAACCGGCACGGTATTGCGCCGTTTCCTCAATGATAATTATTGACGCCCCGGCGGCGGCAACACCCTGCAGCGCCTGCATCGGATTTTGAGGCGCCGCTGCGGGCATTTTTACAAATACCGCAGCTCCGGAATTTGGTTTGTCGCCAAGAGTGATTTTTTGCAAATGGCCTGATAGGATGTCTGCACCTGCTCGTATGACAAGCATTGCCTTGCCGTGTTCGAGTGTCGTTGACCCGATTTTGAGTGTTGGGTTGCCGACAAAATCGCGGCGGTTTGAAACGGCCGTTTGCACATAGCTCGGCTTTCCATCCCAACCCGGCTCGCCGGCAGGTTCCAGCCCGAATTGCATAAATTGTGAGCCAATGTACTCGGCTGCAATTCGTTCAAAAATTGTCCCGCTGCCACGTCCCTGCATAGCATCGCTCGCCAAAAAGCCCATCGCAGAACGTACATTTCGTTCTTCAATGACTGCCTTACCATTTTGTGCAAGGCCCAGTATATTCGCGGCTATTATGAGTGCCGCGACCATTGTTGATCGTCTCAAAGTATTTTTCATCGTGTATTATTACGAACTGCCGGAAAATTAGTTTGCGAGGCCCGTGTAATATCTCCAGCTAGGTTTGTGATCTCTCGTCAACTTTTGTTTTGTCAGGACGGCACGCACCATCTCAACCGGAATCGATCCCTCTTTCAGGATCGCATCGTGAAATTGCCTGTCCGTCATCTTACGCGTATCGACCAGGTCGCGATGCAGTTGGTAAAACTGGAGGCCGCCCATCATGTACGCCATCTGATACAGCGGGCCGTAATCACCTGAAAATGACCGCCTAACCTCGGCAAGTGCATTATCGCGTTCGTGGCCAACTTTATTTACGAGTAGGTCAACACATTCCTGAGGCGTCCATTTTTCAAGATGAAAATTAAGCGAAAAGATAATTCGCGCTGCTCGATGCGAACGCCAAAATAACGCTCCGATCTTGTCCTCGGGAGTTTTGGTAAAGCCGCGGTCCCAAAGTAGAAATTCCCAATACAATGCCCAGCCTTCGCTCCAAAACGGCGTGCCAAACATCTGTCGATAGGGCCGATGCCGCCGCGTCATGAATCCTTGCAGATGATGTCCGGGTATCAACTCATGATGCGTCACAGCACGTGCAAAATGAGGGTTGTTTCCCCGCATCGACATCAGTTTTTGCTCATGCGTCATGCCGTCTGTCGGATACGAAACCAAAATGGTTTCGCCGCCGAGGAAAAATGGTGCGACAAGTTGGCGCTCAGGCGTCATCATCTCCATCCGCCAGCCGTCGCGTGCGATCGTTGGAACCGTGACTAGGTCATTCTTTTCGACATATTCGATCGCCTCGTAGGCGAGTTTCTTAATAAGCTCAGGCTGCTTGCCCGGTTCGACATATTTCTGCTTGACCGCCTCAATTGCCTTCATGTAATCGTCGCCGAATCCCATTTCACGCGATGCCTTCTTAAATTCGGCAACGCACCAATCAAATTCCTTGTTGGCAATCTCGACGAGTTCCTCGGGCGTGTAAGGTATCATTTCAAATTTCAACTCTTCGATAAGAGCCTCTCGCCCGATTGGATCGCCGATAATCGTCGTCCGGTCATCTGCGCGAATGCCAACGAGTTTCTCGGTGATAAAGGTCGAGTATTTTCCAAGAGCGTCATCGGCCGCCTTATATGGAGACTCGCACCACCACGTAAATGTCGGGTCATAAGCGTTATAAAACCCGTACCATCCGCGAAGTGTACGCCGCAGGCCGTCAACGGTTCTCGCCGCGCGGCCGGCAACTGTGCGTTTCGGTTTGACTGCGTTTTGCCCCTCAAACGACCTTTGTGTGGCAATTATCCTTTTGCCGAGGTCATTTAATATCTCTGCGGATTTTGCCGGATCAGCAAAATCGAGTTTTCTCCGTGCGTCTTCCAGGTCGCTGATCGTCCGTGCAAACGGCATCAAATTTGCCATTTCTTTCAGTTGATCTTCCAACCTGGAAAGCTCCTTAAGCTCACGTTCGAGGTGATTGCGTAGCAGTACATAATCTATTTGTTCATCATGGTTTAGACCATCATAGTTAAGACTGGCTAACAGCTTTTGCTTTTCCTCATACAGGGCCCTGAAACGGGCAATTCTATTCGGTGAGGTGGCGGCGGTGTAATAGCGATTGAGGATGCCGATATCTTCGTTTAGTTTCTCTATCACCCCGCGAAGCCGCGACGGAGCTTCGTTAAATTGCGACAATCCATCAGTTGTCGCTTGCGAAAAAATCGGTTGCAAAACCAAAAACAGAAGCAGAACGATAACGGTTGATTTAGAGGCCAAATCTCTCATAGTTTTAGTCAGCGTCAACGACCGCACAAAAGCCGATCGCAAGAACGTGGTCCGAATTTTAGGTTTTAGTCAGAAGCAATATCATATCAGCTTTTTCTCTTGCCAAACAGCGACCCAACCATTAAAATCTCGCTGTCAGCAAAGACCAGACAGTAATAACATTTTGAGGAGATAGTTTTATGAAAGGTGCCAATAACATTTTGCGTATTTTTGTGCTTTCAGTTGCCATAGTCCTTATCGGTACTTCGGCTGCAGCTGCACAGGACAGTGAGTTTTCGTTCAAGGTGTTTAACCGGACGGAAACAGCGATCAAGAAAATGCTAGTTTCGGTTGACGGCAAGAAATGGGGATATTTTGACATTGGCTCAGGCATCGCCGCTGGTAAATCAGCGGAGTTGGTCTGGAGTAAGGCAACCGACAGCGAGCCCTGCAAACAATGGGTAAAGGCGGTCTATGCGGACAAATCCGAATCAAAGCCGGTTAAGTTCGATTTTTGCGAAGAGGACCTTGAGTTAGAGTTTACGGACTAGACCTCAAAAAATGTTTACCAAACAGGCAAGTCGCAACGGCGATTTGTCTGTTTTCCTTTTTTGGTCGCCGTTTGCAACTAATCCGCGAGCATCAGAATCTATTTTTGACAAGAATTCAGTTCGTTTGCGTAGGCAGTATATGAAGTATCTAACCTTGTCTTTCGTAATTTTGCTCACTCTATCGACGGTGCATCGCGCTCAGACACCTCAGGTTGCGAGTTCCATTCACGACTTCATCAAAATCAACTCGCAGATTCTCAACGAGGAGCGAACAATCCTCGTACGCGTACCCGCGAATTACCGAGATCCGAGCACACGGTTTCCGGCAATCTACATGCTCGACGCTCACGCTCCGCAGAATGCAATGATGGTCGGACTTGTCGAGCAACAGGCCTGGGGCGGCGTTACGCCTGAAATGATCGTAGTAGGAATACAAAACACAGAAAGGACCCGTGACCTCACACCGACAAAAGAGGGCCGCGCAACGGTCGGCGGCGGCCTAGACAGATTCCTCGAATTTATCGAAAAAGAGGTAATCCCGCTCGTCGAGAAGAACTATCGGACCCAACCCTATCGCGTATTTGCCGGCCATAGTTACGGCGGCCTTGCTGTGGTTTATTCAATGCTGACTCGGCCCCGGATTTTTGATGCTTATATTGCCGCGAGCCCGACGCTGCATTACGACAACGATCTCGTAATCAAACGAGCGGAAGAGGCTTTTAAGCAGAACAAGGAATGGGACAAGACGCTGTTCGCGTCGATTGGCGATGAGCCGGAATATGTAAAAGGCTTCAATGCATTCCAAACCCTGCTGAAAAAATCAGACTTAAAGAAACTCAAGTATGATTTTCAGGTTTACAAGGACGAAAACCATGGCTCTACGGTGCTGCGATCTTATTACGCCGGGCTGCGAAAGGTTTTCGACAGCTGGGCTCCGCCCGCTGAGATTTCTGTCACTTCTCTAGAAAATCATTATGAAAGCCTGTCGAAGCGCTTTGGATACAAAATCGCAGTGCCCGAGGCTCTGCAAAACCGCGCGGCCTATTCACTGCTTCGGGCAAATCAAATCGATGAAGCTATACGGTACTTCAAAAAGAACGTCGAGAATTATCCGAATTCCGCAAATACCTACGATAGCCTCGCCGAAGCCTACGAAAAAAGCGGCCAGGTCAAGCAGGCCCTCGAAAATTATGAAAAGGCATACAAAATGGCCGAGTTGCGAGGAGAATCCCAGTTGGCGGTTAGTTCAAAGGCAAGTTTCGCGAGGCTGGCGGCTAAAATAAAATAGTCGCGTTATTCAAACGTGATGCGGTCGTAAAGGTCCAAGTGCGAGATCGTGCAGCCGATCGATTCGATCTTAAACGAGGCTTCGAGGCCGTCGTACTCGCGAAGCAGCCATTCACCATTCTCAAGACGAAGGTAATGCTCGACGTGAGGCTCGCCCTGGGATATCAGAATATAGTCGGTAAGGGTCGGATTGAAATTTCGGTAACGCGTGAACTTCGTGCCCCGGTCAAATTCCTCGGTCGAATCGGATAACACCTCGATAATCACCCTCGGATTAAGGATGACGTCCTTATGGTCGTCGTGATATTGAGGCTCCCCGCAAATTACGACCATGTCCGGGTACGAGATCATTCCCCGGCCAAAATGTTCCATCAGCGCACCACTCCGAACTTTTGAATCCTTAGTCCGTCCGCGACAGTTTGTTCCTTTTAGCTGCGTCTGGAGCAATCCGGCGAGATTCATCGAAATATCCGCATGAGCACCGCTTTCGCCTGCCATCGCGTAGATCTCGCCATCGATAAATTCGCTCCGGTCATCAGCCTGCCGTTCCCACGCCAGGTATTGCTCAATCGTATAGTGCGGTTTTAGGTTTAAGTCCGTAACCGGCATCACGGTAATCTTACAACAATTCCGCTAAGAAACTATCACCATCTTCGATCCGCACGCCAAAATTCTCAGCGATTGTCTGTCCTATATCGGAAAGCGATTGACGCGTTCCCAAATTCACGCCGGTATTCGCCGCCTTTCCATAAGCGATCAACGGCACATATTCACGGGTGTGGTCCGAGCCCTCTTTTGTCGGGTCGTTTCCGTGATCGGCGGTCATGATCAAAAGGTCATCTTCATTCATTGCCGCGATTATTTCCGGCAGTCGTGCATCAAAGTGTTCGAGTGCCTGGGCATAACCTTCGGTATCGCGCCGATGACCGTAGAGCATGTCAAAATCGACGAGATTGCTAAATATCAAGCCGTTAGATTCTGTTTTTAAGGCATTGATCGTTTGGTCGATAGTTTGCTCATTATTTTTGGCGGTCAGATCTTCGGTAACGCCCATTGAATCGTATATTGACGCTATTTTTCCAATGAAGACCACGTCGAGTCCGGCATTTTTTAACAGCGGCAGCAGGTTGTTGTCCGGCGGAGGCACTGCATAGTCGTGTCGATTCTCGGTACGCTTGAAATTCCCGGCATTCGAGCCTAAAAACGGGCGGGCAATCACTCGGGCAACCTGATCTTCACCCTGAAGGATTCTCCGGGCGATCTCACAGATCTCGTAAAGCCGATCGATCGGCACGACCTCTTCGTGGGCCGCGATCTGAAAAACCGAATCTGCCGAAGTGTAAACAATTGGCTTGCCGGTGCGTAAATGCTCCTCGCCGAGCTGCTTGATGATTTCGGTACCGCTTGCCGGAAAATTGCCAAGAATGCCGGGAATCGCAGCCTTTTTAACAAATGCGTCAATAATCCGCGGCGGGAAGCCTGCAGGAAATGTCGGAAAACCCGTCTTCAATATGATGCCTGCCATTTCCCAATGACCGGTTGTTGTGTCTTTTCCGTTTGATTTGAGTGTGCATTTACCAAATGAACCCGTCGGGTTATCGACTGGCGCCAGGCCATTTAGTGCGCGAATATTGCTCAAACCCAATTTCTGCAAATTCGGTAAATTTACCCTTCGCGATTCCAAAATATGGCCAAGCGTATCGGCCCCGGCGTCGCCCCATGCAGCCGAGTCCGGCATCTCGCCGATACCGGCGCTATCGAGCACCAGCAAACAAATTCTATTAAACTTAGATATCATAAAAATATTTTGTCACTAACGAAACAAATATCACGAAGGAAGCCTGCGTCGGAATGCGAGATTTTTGCGAATTAGTGGCAGGAGCTAAAACCTAATTTGCGGGAGCGGTGTATCCCTCACGCGCCCGAACGGTCGTCCCCGCCGGCAGCCCTTTCAATTCAACCTTGATCTTACGATAGGTCCCGTCACGCTTTTCGTTTGAGGAGTAATAACCGAGCGTATATTTGGTCCCGATCTCGTCCGCCACGTTCTTAAAAGCATTGCGGGCCTCAGAAAAATCACCAACCGGGAAAACGCGGCCACCGGATGTTTTCGCGAGCTCCTGCATTTCGCTATCCGCTATCTCATAGAGTCTTTTGCTGATGGCCAGCCGTTCAAAATCACCGAGCTGACAAAAATTTACTGCCTTTTCTATTCTGGCCCCTTTCGAGGAAATCGTTCGATAGTAACGCCTGATCTGCGCCGACGAAAATCGCGTAGCCGTTTCGCAGTCGCCGAGTAGAGCTTCCTCAAAAAAATCGCGGGTATCGACCTGGATAAAAAAGGAGATTAACCCGATTCGTTCAAAATCTTCCTTCGCGGCTAAGAAATCGCCGGCGCTCGTCGAATCGACTCCGTCGGTCAGAGCAACCAGGGCGCGGCGTCCGCGAAACTCGCTGGCCGGGCGTTGATTAAAAACCTTGTCCGCTACCTGCAGCAGCGAATCGTAATATGGCGTGCCGTTGCTGGTTCTTACCCGATCAATTGCCGAGGCCAGGGCCGTTCGGTCGCCCGTTAGAGGGGACAGCATTTCACTCACGGCGTATGCCTGATTATTCTTTCCTTCCGTATTGAAAGCGATAACAGCCACACGGTCACCCGGGCGTAGATTGGAGATAAAATCACGGGCCGCACGTTTTATCAGCGGCAAATCGTTGCGTGCAGAACCCGAGGTATCAAGCAGCAGCGCCACCTCAAACGGTGCCGTTGTCGTGGAAAAATCGATAACTTCTTGCTTCTTCCCATCCTCATAGACAAGAAAGTTCGTCGCAGCTAAACCCTTGACGGGCAATCCTTTTGTATTGACAACCGCAAGCGGAACATCGACCAATTGAGTATCAATACGAATAATCTCATCCTTTACGGGCGGCTTGCTGTCTTGCGCCGCCGCCGGGAATGTTACGCAAAAACTAAAAATCAGTATCGGTAAAAGCAGCCACGCACGCATCATTTTTAACTCCACGCTTTTTTTGCAATTGTAACAAAAATATCGTGGTAATTGTTTTTTTCTACTGTCACAATACGGCGGTTTTATGCTATCCTTTTTCAAAGTTATCTTTTACAAAAAAAGCTAGCCCGGCGTGAAGCATTGAAACATTGGTCACTGATTGTGCGATATTTGCACGCCATACCTTTAAATTCTTACGATTGAGGGGATTTGAACTAATGAAACGAAATTTAATCTTAGGCGTGTTGCTGCTATCGGCAATGTATGTTGGATCAATGTTTATGGGCCTAGTGTCCGCACAGAAAGAAGGCGATGAGCGGATTTCTGCCGACGGCCCGTCTGCTTCATTGTTAACAGAGGATTTTAGCTATACGGCTGGTGGTTTGCTGACCGCCAATGGTTGGACAAACCACAGCGGAACAACGAACGCAATCGCCGTGACCTCACCGGGACTCACATATACTGGGTACGCCGGTTCGGGCGTTGGCAATGCCGCTACGATTACCAACACCGGCGAGGACGTCCACCGGACATTCGCGGTCCAATCGACCGGCTCGGTTTATGCGGCCGTCATGCTAAATGTTACCGATGCCATTGACGATGCCGCCGGGTTGGGAGGATATGTTTTTCACCTCGGGCCGGATCCTATTTCGACGACCTTTAGGGGCAGGGTATATGTTAAAAAGAACGCGGCTAACCAGGTCGCTTTTGGCATCACCAAGGCCACCTCATCAACTGCCTCAGATATTTCGTTTACGCCATTTAGCTATGCGCTTAATACTACTCATTTGTTAGTGGTCAAATACACCGTTGTTGACGGTGCGACAAACGATACGGTAGCACTGTTTGTAAATCCGGCGTTAGGTGGAGCGGAACCGGCGGCAACTGTAACCGCGCCTGACGTTTCCGCGTCTGACATTAACCCAGGCTCGGTCGCCCTGCGACAGGGGTCAACAGCAACTTCCCCAACAGTTGTTGCGGATGGCATTCGAGTAGGCACTGCATGGGCCGATGTTGCTGCATCGGGCGGCGGAGGTGCTACGCCGACGCCGACCCCGACTCCGGTTGCGTCGCCGACACCGACGCCGACTCCGGCTGGTTCCCCGTCTCCGACGCCTTCGTCGCCGAAATTCCTTTTCACGACTCGGATGAATGGGGCCAACGAACGCCCGACGCCGAATAATTCGACCGGGACCGGGTTTGGACGCGTCGTTCTAAACGCCGCGGAAACCGAAATCACCGCTTCGTTCTATTGGAGAAACCTCGGAAGCGGAACTACGCTAGGACACATTCACACCGGACCTGCGGACGGAACCGGCGGCGTAACATTTAACATGACCCCGCCGACCGGCCAGACGAGCGGTTCGGTAATTGATAAGGTATTTTCGATCACCCCCGAACAGGTCGCCACGCTCAGGGCCGGCGGCATGTATTTTAACATTCATACGACAAATTTTGGCGGCGGCGAGATTCGCGGCCAACTGGTGTCCAACCTTTCGGATGCACCGAGCGATTTTGACGGCGATGGCAAGACCGATTTTGGTTTGGTAAGGCAAACGAATGGCGGTACGCGATTTAGATGGTTCATCCGGACAAACTCGGCCACACCGACCGAAACTCAAACGGAATTCGGTATCGGGTCCGACAATATTACTACCGGCGATTTCGACGGTGACGGAATGGATGACATCGCGACCTGGCGTTCTGAGACAGACAACTCGAAGTACTACATTCTTCAGAGTTCGACCAATACAATGCGGGTCGTAAGGTTCGGAATTCCGGGCGACGATCCTTTCCAGATTGCAGATTACGACCGTGACGGCATCGACGACCCGGCGGTTTACCGCAACGGTGACCCAGAATCCGCTCAGAGCTACTTCTGGTGGCTAGGCAGCTATGGAATTACCAAGAACGTTGAGGTTGTTGTTCCGTGGGGGTCCGGCGCAGATGTTATCGCTGCCCCGGGTGATTTTAA
>Ga0138256_10005599_pt1 | contig 13267 bp, 10 predicted proteins | sample KNB2016incub_MG_FD_105486 | JGI IMG/M metagenome (GOLD analysis project Ga0138256, IMG submission 105486) | Active sludge microbial communities from wastewater in Klosterneuburg, Austria - KNB2014incub_MG | ecosystem: Engineered > WWTP > Activated sludge > Unclassified | place: Austria...
ACAGCCGGCAGGAAGATCCGGACCAGTTCAGCAAATGCGGCCTGATCGCCCAGGCGGGCGGCGAGTACCAGGGATGCGATGCCCGGCGCTTCACTCATACCTGGTGGGAAAGCATGCCCAAACACTCTGCATTAATCGACGGGCTGCACAGCGCTTGCTATTCACCCTGCGTGATTACAGGCCTGCGCGTCACGGGCACCACGGCGCGCTTGAGGAACAGAATCGCAAAACAGTGATCAACGGTGTCTGGCCCTTTGTTCTCGCCCAGGGGCTTCATGCCCACGATGTCGGGCCAGGCGCCATCACTTTGCTGCGTTTCGACCAGAAGCAGCGCGCCTTCTGCATACCATTCAGCGTCGGCCATTTTGCGTACGTTACTGAGCACTCCGGCGCGTTCGATGGAGTAGAGATCGTAGTACTTGCCCCAGCCTTCAGCGTAGATTCGCGTCGGCGATTGGCCGCGCACATAGCGATACCCGAATTTGCTGCCAACCCAATGCAGCGCGCCATGGATATGCAGGTCAATCTCCCCCTTGAGCTTGGCGTCAAGAAGACCGCTCAACCTGAGTTCGTCGCGACAGATGACCAGGCTTGAAATCCCCGCTGCTGTCATGGCCGACGCGGTCCCGGGCCGGACAGTGCCCGCGCCAGTTTCTGGTGTAGGCTTGAGGCTCGCGTAGTCCCAGCCGCCAGGCACGATCGTCGAGGAACCGTCAGTGCCCGTGCGCCTTTCGTCGTTCTCGCCAGTAAGCCTGACGCGGATTGCCGGAAATGCAGGGTCTGGCTTGTAGCAGCGAATCAGTCTTTTCGCTTCGCCGGCGAGAATGGCGCGGTCAAAGCTAACACCAAGCAATGACGCGGACTTCAATCCCATGACCGCGTACTGCGAATTGCTGTTGTCGCGGTAGGCGGTGGAATAGATATCCTCAGTTTCACCGTCTTTCGTCCCCGGCGCAAAGTAACTCCAGCCGAAGCTGTGATCATCTTTGGTCAGTACCGCGACCATCTTGCCGATCATCTCGCGATGTTCCGGTCTCACGCCGCGCCAAACCTTCGCCGTGGCTTTCTTGTAATCCTCTGAGTCCTTCGCTTCGAGCACCTTGGCTGCCAACTGCTCCTTCTCGTAGTACTTCTGGAAGAGCAGCAGCGCGACGGCGTAACTGTAAACGGGCCCATCAAGTTGCCCCGTTGTCAGCCGGCCCGCATCCATGTTCTGCAACGCCTTTAGCGCCTTCTGGATGCAGACGTCGTCGCGCGACATTCCTGCGTCCAGCAGCGCCAGCATGTTCAGGCAATGTCCGCCCAGTCGCGCGCTGAAGTACCCGTTGAAAGTCCCGTCGGGTCGCTGCTGCTCTTTCAGCCAGTTTGCGGCCAAGCTGATGGCGCGGGTGATCTTGTCCTGAAGGCGCGGCGTCTTGTGCGCGTCCAACACCGCAAGTGCGCTGGCCCAGCTATTGAATTCCTGGGGAGTCCCGATGACGGTACATTTCTCAGTGGGACCAATCCCGCCGCAATAACCCAGCAGATTCAGGCTGACCTGGGACACATAGTGCTTGTCGTCCAGCGAGGTGGGCGCCAGGTCAAGATCGCGCATACTCTCGGGCAGATTCCACGTAGGTTCGATCAGCCAGCCGGTTGCGCCCGCAAGACCCAGACCCGCCGACTTGAAATCAACTGCTGAAAAGTAGGAGAGCGACCTCCTGCGCAAGTGGCCCTGGAGGGGCTTGCATGCATCGGGTTCCATCTCTTTTGGAAACAGCGCAAACAGCGCTGCACCATCAAGATCCATCCCGTTTGCCCAGGCGAGGCGAATTTCAGTGATTGACCGGGTCAGAGCGCGGCAGGCTGCAGTATAGCTACCAGCGAGTGAGCCCTTGGTGATGTCCATGCAGGTCTCAAAACGCGTCATCGAGAGCAATGCCCCCATCCAGAGCGCGCTTTGGGCCGGAGTTGAGTCCTTTTCGGTAAATGACACGGCTTCTGGCCAGAGGCGGCCTTTGGAGCGCAGGCGCCTGCAAAGCGACTCAACGACGTCAGTCCAGCCCGTGGGAAGCTCAACAGCCCAGCCGCGCCGGGCGGCATAGCGCCTGCAGAGCGCCTCGCAGCCCAGGTCGCGGAGCTGTTCGGCGTTTGGCGGCGACGAGGGCTCCTTGGAGGTCCAAGTCAGCAAGGCACAGGCTTCCTTGGCGCGGGTCGAGGCCTTTGCCTGCAACGTGGCGAACTCTCTTTCTTCACGGGCGCAAACGGCGTCACAGACAAGCAAGTCAAGCAATACCTCACTGAAGCGCCCGGCTTGCGCGCTGCGCTGAGAGTTCAGGTAGTTGGCGGTTTCGACCACGAGCGCATCAACTGCGGGGAGTCCCGCGCGCAACAGTGCTGCGAGTCTCAGGGCATACTCCGGCGCAGCGGCAAGGCTTGCGCCGCCGGATCCCAGCGCTGAAGCGTTAGGCAGGCGGTTGATCGGCGCGGCCTGCGCGCTGTCATCAGGCCGATTGGCCAGAATCCGCAATGCGTTGGCAAGGGCAAGCTGTTCAGGCGTGAGCTTGCTCAGCGCGGCTTCTGCTTTGCTGACTTTGTCAGCCGAGGGCCGCCAGGGTTCTTCGATGCGCTGGGCGTCAGAGGTCGGCGTCTCCGCAGGCTTGACGTCTTTTCTTGCCTGTGCGTCTGTAACCCCTGCGGCCCCAAAAATGGAGAGCAACGCAAACGCCAGGTAGGCCGCATTGGTGGGGTGGAACGCCTTCATGGCAACTCCCAAAACAGGAAGTGAACCCGTAACAGCGAACGGCATTGAGGACGCACGGGGAAAGGACACGGGGCCCCCCCCGGAAGTTGGAAAAAAACTGCGGCAGCTCCAAATTCGCTCCAGAGGCCCGAGCGCCGAAAACGAGTCATATCCCGCTGAAAAACTGGCGCGCCCGCGTGGACTCGAACCACGGACCGTCCGCTTAGAAGGCGGATGCTCTATCCACCTGAGCTACGGGCGCGTTTTGGGGTACTCTGCGATGAAGGCTACGTCGCCCCCTGCTTGCCGCAAGCAGGTGCGATGGCTCCCCTCAACACGCCCCACGCGCCAGTTTTGAACTTCGCCGCTGTCGGCCGCCCTTCGCTTAACGGGTTCTGGCCGTGAATCCTGCTAACCTCGAGGTACAATCACTGCGCCCTGCTGCCCCTGGGTGACACTTCCATGCGAATCTTGTTTGCGCTGTTTGCGACCTGTTCATTGGCCCTGGCCTGTCTGGCTCAGGCAGCGCCGCCCCCCGACCTTCTCAAGGCCTACCTGGCAGAGACGGATGGGCAGAAAAAGGCCGCGCTCAAGCTGGAGTTGCTGAAACTCACGCCTCAGCAAATGCGTGAGCTGATCATCCAAACGTCCGTGTCTGAGGCTGAGCCGGGTGTTCATGCACTTGAGGTCGCCTGTGCAGATGGCTTTGTGCGGAAGTGCTTCGTCACCGTTCCTGAAGACTACGAGCCGCTGAAGGCCTATTCGCTCGTCGTGCTTCTGCATGGTGGAGTCAACGGAAGCTCCGAAGGAGCCGGCGAAAACCTGGCGCGTGAATGGCAGCGCTTCATGAGCGAGGCCCAGCGCAAGAGTGTTTTCTTTCTTGTGCCAACGGCGAATTGCGAAGACACCACCATCAACGCACGTTGGTGGCGTGAGGGCGGCATGAGCAACGTATCAGCCATGATCGCCGCAGCCAAAGCACGTTACAACATCGACGACGATCGGCTTTTTCTTTCGGGTGGGAGTGACGGCGGCAGCGGCACCTGGGCCATGGCCATGCGCCGGCCCGATACCTTCGCGGGTTTCTTTCCCATGGTCGGCCATCCACTGGTACCCGCCACCGACAGAACAGCCGCTTTTTACGAGAATCTCAAGGGCATCAACCTCCTCAACATCAGCGGCGCAAAAGACACCGTTTATCCCGGCGCCGAAGTCAGCCGGATTGTCGGCGAGATCAACAGCGTTGGCCCCAAAGTCCTTCACAAGAACTACGAGCAGGCCGGCCACGATATGAGCTATGCCGAGCTTGAAATCCCGCACATCTTTGAGCTCATGGCAACCTGGAAGCGCGATCTGCTAGTTAAACAACTGGACTGGAGTACTGACAGGGCGGCCTTTGGCAGCCGCGCCTGGCTTCGCATCGACGAAACGCTCGAACTGGAGCGCGGCTTCAATAAAGGCCCCAAGGCCACCCCGCGCGGCACTGGCATCATTCGCATTGATCTTGGCGTCCGGGTCGCCACGCCGGCCTCGCCTGATGACATGGATCAACCGGTGAAAGTAAAACACCTGGAGCCAAAGAGCGTGGCCGAAGTCATGGGCATGAAAACGGGCGACGTGATCACGAAGATTGACGGCAAGAAAGTCGGAAACCTTACCGAAGTCAACGCGATCTTGAGAACCAAGGGCGCGGGCAAAGAAATTTCAGTGACCGTTGACCGCGCTGGGGAAGAACTCACGCTCAAAGGCAAGTCCCCGCCGCTGGAGTTGGAAGCGCCGGCTGGCCGCGTTCAGGGTTCCTGGCAGACGGGAAGCATCGATGTGAAAGTGAACAACGTGCGAAAGCTGACGGTGCGCGTGGCCTTAGAAATGCTTGACACCAAGGGCGAAGTGCGCATCAAAGTGAACGGCAAAGAAGCGTTCAAAGGCAAGCCCCCAGGCGGCGTAGAGCACATCTTGGCGCACTTCGAACAGACCCGCGACAAGGGCTGGCCCTTTGTGTGGGAGTTCAAGCTTGATGTCGAGCGACTTCTGAAATGAACGCCGGGGTGTCAGCAAACTCGGTTCAAGGTTCGCGCAGTTCACCTGCAACCGCCGCTTGATACACTGCCCCCATGAAATGGGTGACCAGAACCAGCACTCCCCTTGTCTTTGCGCTCTTGCTGGGTGTTGGGGTGGTGTTTCCGGCCATGCACATGGCGCAGGAACGGCAATTTGATTGGCTTATGCTGTTGGCCCTCTTTCTCAATGGCATCATGTTCCTGGGCATTCCGGCTGTCCTGCTCGTGTTTGGCTGGTTGCGCATTCGCGCCCTGCGACGTGAAGCCATTGCCGGAGTCTCTGGCGAATCGGTTCTCGACTTCGACGAGTTTGGCCGGGGCGCACCCCTGCTTCGATTTGAATGCCACCAAGGCGACCTCAGCCTGCAACGGCCCGTCGCCACCAGTGATAAGCGCTCTGCGCCTTCGACGGGCGAGATCCCTCGGGCATCCTTGCCCAATTACGGGGACCTGAAATAGGGCGCGAAAGAGCCCATCGATTCACCGATGGGCTCCGTGGCAATACCCTGATTAACAGGTACGTTTTCTATTTCGCTGCCTTGTGGTCGATTACGATTTTTTCGACGACGCCTGGGTCGGCCAAGGTCGTGATATCTCCCAACTGTGAGTACTCGCCGGCTGCAATCTTGCGCAGAATGCGCCGCATGATTTTGCCGCTGCGCGTCTTGGGCAGGCCGCTGACAATCTGGATGACGTCGGGTGTCGCAATGGCGCCGATTTCGCGGCGCACGGCGTTCTTGAACGCGCCTGCCAGTTCCTCGCGGTCTTCTTTTTCATACTCCGGTTTGATCACTACGAACGCATAGATGCCTGTGCCCTTGAGGTCATGGGGATAGCCGGTAACCGCGGCTTCCGCGACTGCCTCATGCGTGATCAGGGCACTCTCGATTTCAGCCGTGCCAAGCCTGTGGCCGCTCACGTTGATTACGTCATCGACGCGGCCGGTGATCCAGTAGTAACCATCCTCGTCACGTTTGCAGCCGTCGCCGGTGAAATAGAGCCCGGGATAGGTTGAGAAGTAGGTTTGCTTGAAGCGCGAGTGATCACCATAGATGGTCCGCGCCTGCCCCGGCCATGAACCGCGCAGGCAGAGATTGCCGGAAACGCCATTGCCCTTGAGTTCATTTCCCTTCTCATCAACGACGACCGGCTGCACGCCAAAAAACGGCAACGTGGCTGACCCCGGCTTGCAGGGAGTCACACCCGGCAGCGGGGTTATCAATATTCCGCCGGTTTCGGTCTGCCACCAGGTATCGACAACGGCGCAACGACCTTCGCCAACAACATCGTGATACCACTGCCAGACTTCTGGGTTGATGGGCTCACCCACGCTGCCGAGCACTCGCAGGGAATCGCGTTTGTACCTCGTTACGAACTGGTTGCCCTCGCGAAGAATCGCCCTGAGCGCGGTTGGCGCTGTGTAAAAAATGTTGGCGCTGATGTCATCGATGATTTGCCAATAACGCCCGGCGTCGGGGTAGGTAGGAATGCTCTCGAACATCACCGTGGTCGCGCCATTGGCGAGGGGCCCGTACACGATGTAGCTGTGTCCTGTAACCCAACCCACGTCAGCCGCGCAGAAGTGGATGTCGCCTTCGTGGTAATCGAACACGAGTTTATGCGTGAGCGAGGCGTAGACCAGGTAGCCCGCGGTCGTGTGAAGCAGACCCTTGGGCTTGCCGGTGCTGCCGCTGGTGTAGAGCACGAACAGGGGATCTTCGCTGTGCATCCACTCACAGGGGCAGGTGCTGCGCTGTTTGTCCATTTCAGCGTCGAGCCAGAAGTCGCGGCCCGGCTGCATGGGCACATCGGCGTCGGTGCGGCGTGCGACGAGCACAGTCTGAACCTGCGCCAGGCCTTCAACGGCCTGATCGGTGGTCTTTTTCAATGCAAGGCGCTTTCCGCCCCGCAGGCCTTCATTGGAAGTGATCACAACTTTGCAGCCCGCGTCGATAATGCGTCCGCGCAGGGACTCTGCGGAAAAACCGCCAAAGACCACGCTATGCACCGCACCAATTCGGGCACAGGCCAGCATGGCGTAAGCGGCCTGCGGAATCATGGGCATGTAGATACATACGCGGTCGCCCTTTTTGACACCGTGTGCAATCAACACGTTGGCAAAGCGGGCGACGGCGTGTTTGAGATCGCGGTAGCTGATGTATTCGTACTGCCCGGGTTCGTCCTTCGCCCAGATGATCGCGGGTTTGTCAGGTGTGGCAATCGCGTGCCGATCAACGCAGTTGAAACAGGCATTCAGCATTCCGCCGCCGAACCATGCAAAATCGACGGCTTCGTGATCGTAGTCGATGATGCTGTGCGGATGGTGATACCAGGTAAGCGCCTGAGCCTCTTTGCGCCAGAACTGGTCTGGGTCACGCAACGACGAGTAGTATAGCTGCTTGTACTCTTCCAAGCTCTTGATGTGCGCCTGTTGCACGATGTGAGGCTTGACCGGGATCATGGACATTGGGTCCCTCCAGACCCGACTCTAACGCGCCTTTGACAATGTTCCAGCCATGCCCTCGCGGTCCTGCCCCCAACCCGTTTTCGGTGGAGCGGTCATGCTGTACCGCTAGACCTGTCGTCTCAAGAAACCGCGGTCGCGCTCCATTCCAATTCTGGCCATTCTGGACGCGTGCGCATTGCTCAGAAGAACCCATGCCCCGCCAAACCCTCGTACTGGCGGTCTTCTTGACAGTCTCGCTGCTGGTCAGCGGGTTAGCCGCGCAGCCGGCCAACGCGGGCCTGCGTTTCAGCGACCCCGCAGCGGCGGTGGTGGTGGCGGCGGGTGCGCCGCAAGTGCAGCCAGCTCCAACTCGGCGTGGGTTGCACTCCTCGCGCTACTTGCGTTAACCGCAGGCATGTTGAAGCGCCGGCGCGCTTAACGCGGCTTTGAGCGCCTGAGATTGAAAGAACGAGGCCCGAGCCTCGTTCTTTCAGTTAGAGGATATTGAGCTGGAGCTTCGCGGCGTCGCTCATCATGTCTTTGCTCCAGGGCGGCGCCCAGACCAGCGACACCTTGGCGTTGCTGACTCCTGGAACAGACTTGATCTTGTTCTGGACCTCGCCTGGCAGGCTGCCAGCTACAGGGCATGCCGGGCTGGTCAACGTCATCACCACGTCAACGTTGGCCGTGAGGTCAACACTGACGTTGTAGACCATTCCCAACTCATAAATGTTGACCGGTATCTCCGGGTCAAAAATCGTCTTCATCACTTCAATGACACGCTCTTTCAGGTTGCGCGCCTCAACAAGGGTAAGCGCGCGGCCCGAAACAACGGGGGTCGAAACCACCTGCGGCGTGGATTCGACCGAAGCGGCTGCCACCTGATGGACAGCACCGCCGGCCTTTGCCACGAGAGCCGCGGCTCCGACGGGCGCGTTGGTCGTTTGAGGTGTTGGGTTGCTGTTTGACATCGTTCTCTCGGTGGCTGGCCTATCCTGACGGATTCAAACAAATCAAGCGAACATGCGCTGCACTTTGGCCAGACCTTCCACAAGCGCATCGACTTCGTCTTTGGTGTTGTACACGGCAAAGCTCGCACGCGCGGTGGCCGGAACCTTGAACCGGTCCATCACAGGTTGTGCGCAATGGTGGCCCGTGCGAACAGCAATCCCGCACTGGTCTAAAATGGTGGCCGCGTCGGTGGCGTGAATTCCGTCAAGCACGAAGCTGATGACGGCCGCCTTTTCACGCGCCGTGCCGACGATTCTAAGGCCCTTGATTGCCGTCAGTTTCGCCGTGGCATAGGCCAGCAACTCATGTTCCCAGGCTGCGATCTTCTCGATGCCCACCGCCATCATCCACTCAAGTGCCACGCCCAGCGCGATGCCATCGGCGATACTTGGCGTACCGGCTTCAAACTTCGCAGGAATCTCCGCGTATTCCGTCTTGTCAAAGCTGACGCTCTTGATCATGTCGCCGCCGCCCTGCCACGGCGGCATAGTCTCAAGCAGTTGTGCGCGGCCATAGAGCGCCCCCACGCCGCTTGGCCCGTAGGCCTTGTGGCCCGAGAACGCGTAGAAATCGCAGCCAAGCTCCTGCACGTCAACCTTCACGTGCGGCACTGCCTGAGCACCGTCAATCAGCGTTACAATGCCGCGCTGCCTGCAACTGGCGATCATGCTCCTGACAGGATTGATCGTTCCCAGCGCATTTGAAACATGGCTCAGGGCCGCGATTTTCACCTTGGGCGAAAGCAGTTTCTCGAATTCCTCAAGGACCACTTCGCCCGCCTCATTGATCGGCACCACTTTTAGCTTTGCGCCTTTTTCGGCGCAAAGCATCTGCCAGGGCACGATGTTGCTGTGGTGCTCAAGCGCAGTGATTACGATTTCGTCGCCGGCTTTGACATTGGCGCGGCCATAGCTCTGCATCACAAGATTGATGGCTTCGGTCGTGCCGCGCGTAAAAATGATTTCCCGGGCGTGCGCCGCATTCAGGAAGCGCTGAACCGCGACGCGCGCGTTCTCGTAGCGCTCCGTCGCTAGCTGGGAAAGCTCATGAATCGCGCGATGGATGTTGGCGTATTCGTTGGAGTAAAAATCACGCAGGGCGTCAATCACACACGAAGGCTTCTGAGAACTTGCGGCATTGTCGAGGTACACCAGAGGCTTGCCGTTCACTTCGCGTTTGAGAATTGGGAACTCTCGCCGGATACTGGCGATATCAAGAGCTTCGGTAGTCCTGGGTGCCGTCACCATCTGCCTCGTTGCCTCAGGTCAATCGGGCCTGCACCAAACCAGACAACGCCTCTCGCAATGCCTGCGGCTTTACGGTTTCGATCAACTCTGCGGCAAACGCATAGGTCAGCAAGGCGCGCGCCTCACGTTCGCCCAAGCCGCGCGAACGCAGGAAAAAAAGCGCTTCCTCATTAAGTCGGCCACTGGTGGCGCCGTGCGCGCATTTGACGTCGTCGGCGTAAATCTCGAGCTGGGGCTTGGTGTCGATGCGGGCGTCGTCGCTCAGCAGCAGGTTGTTTTTGGTTTGCTGTGCGTCCGTCTTCTGGGCATCGGGACGGACGACTACTTTCCCTGAGAACACGCCGTGTGATGCACCGTCGAGCACACCCCGATAAAGCTGCCGCGACGTACCGTGGGGCTTTGAATGTTCCACATGAACGTGTTCATCCACATGTTGGCTGCCACGGCCCATGAACAAGCCGCCCAGCGTGGCCTGCGCGCCTTCGCCATTGAGCACACAGTGCAGGTTGTTGCGCGCCAGGGCCGCACCCAATGCAAAACAGCGAGAGGTCAATGATCCGTTTCGATCTACGCGCACTCGCTGTGTGCCCACGTGATAGGCCAAATCATCTTCAAATTGAACCAGCGAGTGCTCCAGGTGCGCGTTCTCCCCGACAATCATTTCACTCACAGAGTTTGCAAAGCGTGCCGGGGCACCCAGCCCCGCGAAAATCTCAATCACGTTGGCGCGGCTGCTCTCATCCAGGATTATCAAGGCCCGCGGCTGGGCAACCACGGGTTGATCACCAGCGACCGTCAAATGCAGCACCTGAACGGGCTGGTCGAATCCGAGTCCACGTTGCACGTGAATGAACGCGCCGTTCTCGAAGAATGCGGTGTTCAGTGCCGTAAAAGCGTCCCCCTCGATTTCGGCGTGGCGTGCCAAGTGTGCCTGCACCACCCGCGCCGAAGGCCCCTTGCTTTCCAGCGCCTCGCGAAGTCCCAGAAAATGCAGGCCGGCCGCAAGGCGTCCCTGCGTCGAAAGGCGCGTCACCAGCCGGCCATTGATAAAGACCAAGCGCGGCACATCAAGGCCGGCAGGCAAAAAGCGTGCGATGTCGAGCGGTCTAAGCCGAGAACCAAACTCCTGGGGTGCGACCCGCCAGCTGATTTTCGCAATTGGACTGACGCTGGTATAGCGCCACTCTTCATTTCGGATCGTTGGCAGGCCCGATTCCCGGTAGGCGTCAAAGCCCTGGGTGCGAAGGGCATGCAGCCAGGCCGGACCTGCCGGCGCAGGCGCCTGCGCCGTTTCATAGGCTTGAAGCAGGGTATCGGGTGTCTGGGTATCGTTCATGATTCTTCGAGCACATCAGCCATTAATCAAACCCGCACACTGCCCGGGTCTTTGGCAGCCTGTTCTTCTTCAATCCAGGCGTACCCCTTCTTTTCGAGTTCCAACGCAAGCTGCTTGCCGCCGCTTTTGGCAATCTTGCCCTGGAACAGAACGTGAACGAAATCGGGCACGATGTAATCAAGCAGGCGCTGATAGTGCGTGACAACCACAAAGCCGCGCTCCTTGGCGCGCAGCGAGTTGACGCCGTTGGCAACGATTTTCAGGGCGTCAATATCCAGACCACTGTCGGTTTCATCCAACAGGGCCAGGGTGGGCTCCAGCATGAGCATTTGCAGTATCTCGTTGCGCTTTTTCTCGCCGCCGGAGAAGCCTTCATTGATGGGCCGATTGAGCAATGCCGGGTCAACGTCAACGAACTTCGCCTTCGCCTTGACCAGCTCCAGGAACGGGCCGGCCTCCAGATCGGGCAGGCCGCGGTGTTTTCTGTGGGCATTGAGCGCAGCCCGCAGGAAGTAAGTATTGCTCACTCCAGGGATTTCCAGCGGATACTGGAAGGCCAGGAAGAGGCCCTCACGCGCGCGGACTTCAGGCTCCAGATCAAGCAGGTTCTTGCCTTTGAAGAGCACGGAGCCGCTCGTGACCTGATAGGCCTCATGGCCGGCCAGAACCTTGGTCAGAGTGCTTTTTCCGCTGCCGTTTGGCCCCATGATGGCATGCACTTCGCCGGCATTGACGGTCAGCGAGAGCCCGTGAAGGATCTCGGATCCTTCAACGGAAACATGCAGGTCTTTGATTTCGAGCAGTGGCGTCATATTTTTTTTTGAACCACAGATGGACACAGATTCACACAGATAACGACCTAGAGCGCAATGCGTTTGACATCGACGCGAGATTTGCCGAAGTTGATCAGGAGGCACAGCGGCAAGTTCGAGACCTTCAGGTAATTGATGCACATCGCAGTGTGAACACTGTCGAACTCCTTCACCGCTTTCAGCTCAAGCAGGATCGTGTCCGCGACCACTAAATCAGCGATGTATTTGCCGACCACCTGACGCTCGTACATCACTTCGTACTCGACCTGTTGCAACACCTTCAGCCCCGCCTTGCGCAACTCTATCACCAGCGCATTCTCGTAGACTTTTTCCAGGAACCCAACTCCAAGCGTATTCGCCACTGTGAAAACGCAACCGATGATCGACTCCGTCAGCGTGTTCAGGTGGGCCAGCTTGTCGGTCATGGTTTGTTTTTGAACAGCTTTGGAACCACAGATAGACACAGATTCACACAGATACGATTCATTTCAGCATGGCTTGTTTTTGAGCTGCTGCTGCGTCCTGCTTCGCGGAATCGTGCCACCAAGGACCCAATTGTTTCTTTTCCTTAATTTCCCGGCCCCACTGGTTGCCCCACTTCAAAAGCCGGTAAAGCCAATAGCCGTTCTTATCGTCCTGGGTATCAACCACCATCACAATGTCTGGTACATCATCGCGCGACTTGCAGAGCTTTGGAACAAACGTCTCTGCTAAGTCAAAGCTTGGGACAAGCCGGTTTGAACCTGTTTCCATAGCGTGCTGGCGCACTTCAAGTAACATCACCGACGTGGCGTTGCCGCCTTTGGATCGATGCAGCTTCGGGAGCTTCTTGTCGAGGGCGCGTCCCACGCGATTCTCAAAGGGCTCTTCAGTTTCAAGCTCCTTGATGGCTGAGACTCGGAACCATTGATCGAACTTTGATTCCGGTGGCCAAGCTTCAACGCTTAACGTCACAGGAAACGGGATCACACTATCGGCTTCGCGGTGGTCATCCGCTGGCCGGGTAGGGCCATCGGATCTGGCATGCAATGCGGGGACTCGCTCCAATACCCAAGACTTCAGTGCGAGCTTGATCTGTTCCTCGGCGTTGGACTTTTGGAAAAGTCCGTTTCGTTTGGCTGGAACTCTGAGGACGCACAATGCGCCATGAGTTAGCGACGGTTCAATCTCCTTGGCCCACGCGCTGAAGTCCTCAGCGTCGCTCTTCTCCATTGCTGTGTGGTCCCCGAAGGGCTCCAACTCCGTGTGTTCAAGCACGAAGCGCGCATTTCCTATCCAAAATTCCAAGTCCACCGCTGGCTGATGTCGCTCGGCCTGGTCCGGAAAGCTTGACCCGGCAACTGACCCGCCTGATTCTTTTGCAATCCAAGCAGCACAGGCCAGCGCCACGCTGTCGCGGTGCCTTTCGCTGGAGTCGCGCTCATTCGACGGGCGCAATCTGTGTTCATCTGTGTCCATCTGTGGTTCCAAAGTCCCGCCTTGCAAGAACGCCTACCCAACAGCGCCTTCCAGTTTCAGGCCAAGCAGTTTTTGGGCTTCTACGGCGAACTCCATGGGCAGCGCGCTCAGCACCTGCTTGCAGAATCCGTTTACGATCAAGTTCACGGCGTCTTCTTCGCTCAAGCCGCGCTGG
>Ga0138256_10005600_pt1 | contig 13266 bp, 9 predicted proteins | sample KNB2016incub_MG_FD_105486 | JGI IMG/M metagenome (GOLD analysis project Ga0138256, IMG submission 105486) | Active sludge microbial communities from wastewater in Klosterneuburg, Austria - KNB2014incub_MG | ecosystem: Engineered > WWTP > Activated sludge > Unclassified | place: Austria...
AGAGTCATTTGTAAAACTGAACCCCCGGCTGATGATCAAAAACCCGGTGATGTTCACCGTAGAAATCGGTACAGCCATAATGCTGGCCGTTTGCTGCTATCAGGTTTTCACCGGTGACAATACACAGGGTGCCTTATGGTATAATATCACCATCTTCTGTATTCTGCTACTGACCGTGCTGTTTGCCAATTTTGCAGAAGCGTTGGCCGAGGCAAGAGGAAAAGCACAGGCTGAAAGTCTGCGAAAAACCAGACAGGATACAGCCGCAAAAAAAGTGATGAATGCAGGAAATATGTTTCAAAATGAAACAAAAGTAATTCCGTCTTCACAACTGAATAAAGGTGATTACTTCATTTGTGAAGCCGGAGATGTTATCCCAATGGACGGCGAAATTGTGGAAGGCATCGCCACTATTGATGAATCAGCGATCACAGGTGAGTCTGCACCGGTTATCCGGGAATCAGGTGGTGACAAATCATCTGTTACCGGTGGTACGAAAGTATTGAGTGATCAAATCAAAGTGAAAGTAACCACCGCGGCCGGAGAATCATTCCTTGATAAAATGATCGCCCTGGTGGAAGGCGCTTCCAGGCAAAAAACACCGAATGAAATTGCCTTGACAATCCTGCTGGCTGCCTTTACACTGATATTTGTGATCGTTTGTGTTACCCTGAAGCCTTTTGCAGATTATGCCAATACACCGATCACTATTGCAGCATTCATCTCCCTTTTTGTGTGTCTGATACCTACTACTATTGGCGGCCTACTCTCTGCTATTGGAATTGCAGGAATGGACCGGGCGCTCCGGGCCAATGTGATCGCCAAAAGTGGTAAGGCGGTGGAAACTGCCGGTGATATCGATGTACTCCTGCTGGACAAAACAGGCACCATCACAATTGGCAACAGAAAAGCCACTCATTTCTGGCCGGCCGATCATGCAGAGATAAACGGTTTCATCAGCAATGCAGTATTTGCCTCTCTGGCAGACAGTACACCGGAGGGAAAGTCAATTGTTGAACTGGCGAAAGAAAAGAATATTGAAGTCAAACAATTACCAACCCATACTAAGCTTATTGAATTTACAGCAGAAACCAGGAGCAGTGGAGTGGATCTTCCGGATGGCATGACAATCAGAAAAGGGGCATTTGATGCCATCAAAAAAATATCCGAAAACAACGGACAAACCTTTCCTGAAGAAACTGAAGCCCGTGTAAAACAAATCGCTTCAAATGGTGGTACTCCACTCGTATTAGCTGTGAACAATGTAGTACAGGGTGTGATAGAACTGCAGGACATCATCAAGCCCGGTATCCAGGAACGTTTTGAGCGCCTCAGTAAAATGGGAGTAAAAACAGTAATGGTTACAGGTGACAATCCTTTGACCGCAAAATTTATTGCAGAAAAAGCAGGGGTTGATGATTTTATTGCAGAAGCCAAACCGGAAGATAAAATGAATTATATCCGCATGGAACAGCAAAGCGGGAAACTGGTGGCAATGATGGGAGATGGCACCAATGATGCCCCGGCCCTGGCCCAGGCAGATGTGGGAGTGGCCATGAACAGCGGTACTCAGGCAGCAAAAGAAGCGGGCAATATGGTGGATCTTGACAATGACCCTACCAAGCTCATCGAAGTGGTGGAAATTGGAAAGCAGTTGCTGATTACCCGGGGTACACTGACCACTTTTTCCATTGCTAACGATGTCGCCAAATATTTTGCAATTGTTCCGGCTCTTTTCATCGCATCGATTCCGGCTCTTCAGTCGCTGAATATTATGGGTCTGAAAAGTCCGGAATCAGCCATCCTTTCTGCGATCATATTTAACGCCCTGATCATCCCTGCTTTAATACCATTGGCACTGAAAGGTGTGCAATACCGGCCCATTGGTGCCAGTGCATTATTGAGAAGAAATTTACTGATTTATGGAATCGGCGGCATCATCGTACCCTTTATCGGTATCAAACTGATTGATCTGTTATTGGGTTTGTTTATGTAATTATAAAATGAAGAAAAAATGAAAAAGAATCTACTGATATCCGCAAAGCTGACCATCCTCATGATCATCCTTTGTAGTTTGCTGTATCCTTTGCTGATTGCAGGAATTGGAAAAGCCAGTCCGGGTAAGGGGAAAGGGAAAACAGTTTCCATAAACGGAAAAGTAGTCGGTTATGAAAACATTGGTCAAAAATTTACTTCAGAAAAATATTTCTGGGGCCGTCCTTCTGCCGTTGATTATAATGCAGCCGGATCTGCCGGAACCAATAAAGGCCCCTCCAATCCTGATTATTTACAAATAGTGAAGGACCGTATTGATAGTTTTCTGGTTCACCATCCCGGAATAAAAAAAGAAGAAATTCCTGCCGATCTGGTGACAGCCAGTGGCAGCGGGCTGGATCCGCATATTTCACCTGCTGCTGCTTTGATTCAGGTAAACCGGGTTGCCAAAGCCCGCAATCTCCCGGAAGAAAAACTGCGAACTTTGGTGGAACAGCAGGTGGAGAAAACGATCCTGGGGCCTGCTGTGATCAATGTGCTGAAACTGAATATTGCAGTAGACAACTTGAAGTAAGAATTAAAAAAATTATTGTACATGAAAAAGATATTATCAGGAATGCTAGTTTTTCTGGCCTTACAATTGAAGGCGCAGGACAGTACCGGCTCTCTGACCATCAGTGGTTATGCTGAAGCCTATTATCAATATGATTTTAATCAACCGGCTGATAATAACCGGCCCGGATTTATTTATAGTCATAACCGCCACAACGAATTCAACCTGAACCTTGGGTTCATCAAGGCCAATTACAGCGCTGCAAGGGTCCGGGCCAATATGGCATTGGGGACCGGAACTTATATGAATGCCAACTATGCTGCTGAGCCTGGTGTGCTGAAAAATATTTTAGAGGCCAATGTCGGGATTAAAATCAGCAAGCAAAAAAATCTCTGGATCGATGCCGGTATCATGCCTTCACATATCGGTTTTGAAAGCGCCATCAGTAAGGATTGCTGGAACCTGACCAGAAGTTTATTGGCCGATAATTCACCCTATTTTGAAACCGGGGCTAAAATCACCTACAATTCCGATAACGGAAAATGGCTGTTCAGCGGAATGGCACTCAATGGCTGGCAAAGGATAAAAAGAGTGGATGCCAATTCGCTGATGAGCTGGGGCACCCAGGTGCAATTCAAACCTTCCGGAAAAGTATTATTGAATTACAGTACGTTTATAGGCACTGATAAACCTGATAGTGTAAGACTCTCAAGGTTCTTTCACAACATATATGGCATCTTCAATATCACGGATCAGTTTGGTATTACCGCAGGTTTTGATATTGGCACAGAGGAGAAATTCTCTGGCAGTGACAAAAAAAATACCTGGTACAGTCCGGTGTTGATCCTGAAATATGCTTTCAATAGTAAGTGGGCCATTGCAGGCAGGGTGGAACATTATAATGATAAAAACGGGGCCATCATCGCTACCGGGTCTCCCAATGGTTTTCAGACCACCGGGTATTCCCTGAATCTTGATCATAGTCCTTTTAAGAATGTTTTATTTCGAATGGAAATCAGAAACCTGAGCAGCAAGGATGAGATTTTTTCGAAGCGCAATGGTAGCGTAACTAATAATAGTCCCTTTTTAACATCTTCACTCGCTGTTTCATTCTAATGCCTGATCAGGAAGCAAATATCTGGCTGGATAAAATCCGGCAATCCAAAAAGGGAAAGCTGAAAATCTATATTGGCATGAGTGCCGGTGTGGGCAAAAGCTACCGTATGCTGCAGGAAGCACATACCCTTTTGCGCAATGGTGTGAATGTGAAAATCGGGTATATTGAAACGCATGGCAGGAAAGAAACGGAGGCATTGGTAGAAGGGCTTTCTGTGGTTCCCAGGCGAAGGGCTTTTTATAAAGGCAAGGAACTGGATGAACTCGATGTGCAGGCCATTCTGTTGCTGCAACCCAAAATCGTTATTGTGGATGAACTGGCACACAGCAATATCCCGGGCAGCAAAAATGAAAAAAGATGGCAGGATGTGATTGACATTGTTGATGCAGGAATAGATGTGATTACCGCTGTGAACATCCAGCATATTGAAAGTATCAACGAAGATGTAAAAGACATCACCGGAGTGGAAGTAGCAGAAAGGGTACCTGACAGATTACTGCAGATGGCAGACGAAGTAGTAAATATCGATCTGACAGCCGACGAACTGATTACCCGGCTGAAAGAGGGCAAGATTTATGAACACAGTAAGGTGCAGCAGGCTTTACAGCATTTTTTTAAACCTGAAAAGATTTTACAGCTTCGGGAACTGGCACTGAAGGAAGTGGCAGGTCAGGTGGAAAGGAAGGTAGATCATGAAGTAACTACCGGTGAACGCTTATTTAAGCATGAACATTTTCTCGCCTGTATCTCCACCAATCACGAAATTGCTCAGCGCATTATCAGGAAAACAGGTCGCCTCGCCTCTTATTATAACAGCCGGTGGTATGTACTTTATGTGCAAACACCCAAAGAGGCGCCCGATAAAATTTCGCTGGCCGCACAACGTCACCTGATCAACAACCTGAAAACAGCAACTGAACTGGGGGCAGAAGTGCTGCAGGTTAAGCACAACAATATAGCCAGGGCCATCATTGATGCCGTAGTGGAAAACAAAATCACAACCGTATGTATTGGGAAACCTCACCTAAATTTGTTCCAGGTAATTCTGCGAACGAATGTATTCAACCAGTTATTAAAAACCCTTTCCGAGAATGAGGTGGACCTGATAATTTTATCCTGATGGCCATTAAACTAAAAACAAAAGTTGCGCTGGGGGGCCTGTTCCTCTTTCTCCTGCTGATATTGGTTGGGGCACTCAGCCTTTTTTATTTCAACCGGCTCAGTAATGACTCAAAGGAAATCATCAAAGACAATTATGAAACCCTGAATTATTCCCGCGAGATGTTGCTGGAATTAAACAACCTTGCTGCAGGCAGTGGCTCTATCAGTCATTTTGAACAAAACCTGCAATTGCAGGAAAAAAATATTACCGAACCCGGGGAAAAGGAAGTTACGGAAGCTCTCCGGAGAGATTTTAATCATCTTAAAGCAACCGGTCATACCGACTCGATAAGTCAGATCATACATAATAATATCAGCAGGATCATGCAAATGAACCTGCAGGCCATTGACAGAAAAAATAAAGCAGTACAGGCATCAGCAGAAAGCGCCAAGACTATAATTGTGCTTTGCCTGACAGTATGTCTTCTTCTGGGTCTGACCTTTATTTTTAATTTTCCCTCCCTTGTTGCATCTCCGGTTGCCAAGCTTACAGAAGGAATCAGGGCTGTTGCCAATAAAAACTATAGCGAACGAATCCATTTGAACCGGAAGGATGAGTTTGGGGAGCTGGCCAATGCCTTTAACATCATGGCAGAACAGCTGGACAACTATGAACATAGTAACCTGGCCAGAATTCTTTTTGAAAAGCAAAGGGCAGAAACGGTAATTAACTCCCTCAAAGATGCCAGTATCGGTATTGACCACAAGGGAACTGTACTCTTTGCCAACCAGCAGGCCCTGCAATTACTAAATCTAAAAGAACAGGAAATCGCGGGCCTTTCGCAGGAAGAAGTTAAAAACAAAAATGATCTCTTCCGGTTTCTGATCAATGAACAAAACAATATTCCTTTTAAAATTGTGCTTGACGGCAAGGAAAATTATTTTACCAAGGAGATCATTGAACTCCGGCAGGCCGATCAGAAAACCGGGATGGTAATCGTGCTGAAAAATATTACCCCCTTTAAAGAACTGGATGTTGCCAAGACCCATTTTATTGCCACCGTTTCGCATGAATTGAAAACCCCTTTGGCTTCATCTGATTTCAGCCTAAAATTACTGGAAGATGAACGGGTGGGAACACTTACCCCTGAACAAAAAGAGCTGGTAGCAAGCCTCAAAGATGATAATAAAAGACTACTGCGGATCTTAAGTGAGTTACTGGATCTGTCACAGGTTGACAGTGGTAAAATTCAATTGAACAAAGAGCCGGTACAGGCTGCAGCGCTGGTCGATAAGGCTGTTGAATCAGTTTTGAATGTTGCCAGGGACAAGGAAATCCAAATCAAAAAAGAAATTACAGCGGATCTTCCTCTTCTACATGCGGATCCTGATAAAACCACTTGGGTGCTGACCAATTTCCTTACGAATGCAATCCGTTATTCAGCTGCCGGGTCAGTGATTATTATTGCCGCCCTTCCATCCGGAAGTAAAACAGAATTTTCTGTACAGGACTCTGGAAAAGGAATTGACCCTCGTTACATTGATAAAATATTCGATCGCTATTTCAAAATACCCGGCGCCACCGAAGGCAGTGGTCTTGGCTTAGCTATTTGTAAGGAGTTTATTGAAGCCCAGGGTGGTACCATTTCCGTTGCTTCTGAAACTGGAAAGGGGAGCCGTTTTTCATTTGAGCTGTAATTCACATTCCGGCGGGCCCGGCCTGCTATTCCGAATAAATTCTTTTTAACCGCAGGTTGGGTATCTGTCCAACTATTAAAGGAAATTTTTCGATGGTTACATTCGCCGGGTCGAGTCCAAAACCCTTTTCTTCAGAGAGGCTGATATCTTTTAACCAGAAATGCAGGCGCATGACCAGCTTTTCAAAGAAAGGAAGTTCACTATCCTGGCTGATATATTTTTCCATGACCACGAACTGGAAATCCCCAACGGTATTGCTGCTGGCCAGGCTTTCATAACGGCTGATTACATTCACTTCTTTGTTCATTACCAGTTCTTCAACGGCCTTCCGGAACAGCAGATTAATCCTGGGTGCAATCCGGAATCCAAGCTTAAAGTCAATTCTTATGATCTCATTGGGAATGATGTGTTCCACCTTGTACTCGCAATTGTATGGATTATCTACAGTATCCACATGTACCAGCCAGTAAATATCCGCCCGCTTAGGTTTTCGGTTCAGAATGGAATAAATGATCTTGTGTTCGATTTCACGGGGGTTATCAGCACTGGTGAGATATACCAGATGGGTGGCGTACTTCGCAACAGTACGGTCATTGCTCAGTTCCTGTAATTTGGAAACATATTCTTCCAGTCTTACAAACTCAACATATCTGTTTTTAATCTTTCTTGCCTTAAACCAGATATACATAACGCCAAATAAAATACCTGCTACGATCAGGGCCACATAACCGCCATGTGGAAATTTCTGGATATTGGCAATAAGAAAACTGATTTCGATCATCAGAAAAACTGCCAGATAAAGATAAATCCACAGCGACCTGGCCCTTTTCAGCACCAGGTAATTGGAGAAAAGAATCGAAGTGGAAATCATACAAAGCGTGATCGCCAATCCATAAGCCGCTTCCATATTGGTAGCCTTCTGGAAATAGAGTACGATTCCAATACAGCCAATAAACAACAGCAGGTTGACAGAAGGGATATACAGCTGCCCCCTGGTTTCCGTAGGATAATTTATTTTCAGTTTGGGCCAAAGGTTCAGTCGCATGGCCTCACTGACCAGTGTAAAAGATCCTGATATAAGGGCCTGGCTGGCTATAATCGCTGCTGCAGTGGCGATCGCAATGCCGAAATAAAGAAACCAACCCGGCATGACTCCATAAAAGGGATTGAACCCGGCATTGATCATGTCTGCCGTAATGATTTTCCCTTCAAAATGACTGAGCAGCCAGCCTGCCTGTCCCAGGTAATTAAGGATCAGACATATTTTTACAAAAATCCATGAATTCCTGATATTCCATTTACCGCAATGCCCCAGGTCCGAGTATAAAGCTTCGGCCCCGGTCGTACAAAGAAATACGGCTCCCAGGATATAAAAACCCTTGGGATACATGATCAGTAATCTGATCCCGTTATATGGGTTAAAAGACTCAAGGATAGTCAGGTCATCAAGCAAATGAATACTTCCAAGTGCGGCCAGCATCAGGAACCAAACGGCCATCACGGGACCAAAAAATTTTCCAATAAAGGCAGTCCCGAACTGCTGAATAAAAAATAATACCGAAAGAATACCGATGACGATATAAATAATCGTGGTTTGTGAAATAGTGGAGAGTACAGGTACCTGCTTTAACCCTTCGATGGCAGAAGTAACAGAAATCGGTGGAGTGATCATTCCATCTGCCAGCAGGGCTGCCCCGCCAACCATGGCTGGGACTACCAGCCATTTTTTACGGCGTCTGACCAGTGCAAAAAGTGAAAAAACACCACCTTCCCCCTTATTATCGGCATTGAGTGTCAGTATCACATACTTGATCGTGGTTTGGAGAGTCAGGGTCCAGATGATGAGAGACAATGCTCCGGTAACCAGTTCCCTTGTGATCATTTTGCCATTGGTAATAGCATTTAACACATACAAAGGCGAGGTACCTATATCTCCGTAAATAATGCCCAGTGCAATGAGGAGGCCGGCTGCGGATACTTTATGATGAGATGACATCGGGTTTGATAAAATAGCAAACGTCAAAATTATAACAGCCTGTCAACAAATTATAGCCAGAGAAAAATCTTTATAAAATCCTTACACAGGAGCGATTTTCTTTTATACCACGCTTATTTCGGCAGGATTACCTTTGTTCCATATTGACCGCAGATGTTGCAGCGTTTGACCAAACTCAGTTCCTTCAGCCAGTTCCTGATCAGCATTGCCCTGGTAGTACTGGCAGCGGCAGGCTGCTTTACTGTTTCCGCTTATATTGATCACAGAGTTGTGGCGCTTATCCTGCTGCTGACAGTGTCCCTGATTGCAATAGTATTTGACATTGTTCCGGTACTGACCGCCGCCACACTGAGCGCATTAATCTGGAATTTCTTTTTTATTCAGCCAAAATTTACTTTTCATATAGGTACTGCTGAAGACGCTTTTTTGTTTCTCATGTATTTTGTAATTGCCCTGATCAATGGCGTACTGACCAACCGGATACGACGGAGTGAACAACTGGTTCGTGAAAAAGAAAAGAAAGAAAAAACAGTGAAGTTGTATAATACTTTGCTCAACTCTCTATCCCATGAACTGAAAACACCAATTGCCGCTATCATAGGCGCAACGGACAATCTGTTATCGGACAGCTCCGGGCTATCTGAAGAAAATAAAAAACAACTCGTGGAAGAAATTTCCATCGCTTCCCTACGGCTTAACCAACAGGTAGAAAACCTGCTCAGTATGTCAAGATTGGAATCTGGATTTATCGCCCCCAAAAAAGACTGGGTTGATATGAATGAGTTGGTATATAATGTCATTAACCGGCTGGAAAATGCCTTAAAAAATCATAAGATTCAAATCAGTATCGAAGAAAACCTGCCTTATTATAAACTGGACTACGGCTTAATGGAACAGGTGCTATATAACCTGCTTTATAATGCTTCTATATATACTCCCCCATATACAGAAATCCAGATTCACGTTAAAAATAATGCTGATAAGATTTATAAGCTGGATCTGGACATTCATGACCAGAGAAGGATCCGTACGGAGACTAATTTTTTAGTGATCACTGTAGAAGACCGGGGACCTGGTTTTCCACCGGAAGAAATTGAAAAAGTCTTTGAGAAATTCTATCGCCTCAGCAATGCCAGAACCGGGGGAACAGGTCTGGGTCTGTCTATTGTAAAAGGATTTGTTGAGTCGCATAACGGGACAGTTACGCTGGAAAATGTGCCACATGGTGCCCGGTTTACTATTGAAATACCTGCAGAAATTTCGCATATCAATAATTTAAAAAATGAATAACGCAGCAATTCTGATCATAGATGATGAGGTGCAGATGCGCCGGCTGCTTGAGATCACGCTCGAAAGCAACAGCTTCATTGTAGAGTCGGCTGAAACAGCCAGGGATGGATTGCGCATTGCGGCCAATCACCCACCCGACCTGATCATCCTTGACCTGGGATTGCCAGACGAAACCGGACACAGTGTACTAAAAAAGCTGCGGGAATGGTATACCAAACCGGTGATCATTCTGTCCGTACAAAGCAATGAAGAAGATATCGTTGCTGCGCTTGACAATGGCGCAAACGATTATCTGGTAAAGCCCTTTCGTACCGGAGAATTACTGGCCCGTATCCGTTCTGCGTTACGCATATCCATCGCCGATGAACAAAACACAGTAGTGGATGCGGGTAATCTGCAGATTGATCTGGCCGCAAGAATGGTCAGAAAAAACAACGAAACTGTAAAGCTCACTGCCACTGAATATAAACTACTCAGCCTTTTAGCACAGCACGAAGGCAAAGTACTCACCCACCAGTACCTGTTACGGGAAGTCTGGGGTCCAGGGTATATCAATCAATCCCAGTACCTGAGAGTTTTTATCGCCCAGCTTAGAAAAAAAATTGAACTGGATGCCAACAGGCCGCAATACCTGATTACCGAATCGGGCGTAGGCTATCGTTTTATCAGCGGCAAATGAGTAAGTAACCATATTCCGTGATACTGTAAGGGTTGCTTGCCAGGTAGTGCCGGCTAATAATAAGCAAAATCCTTTAATCAGAAGATCCCGGCTCAATCCACAGGCCCGTGCCTGATATTGCTCCAATAAGCAGCCGGTTTCCGACCCTTATCTTTGCATAAACTTCATTACATGAGAGTATTGCTTGCCATTTTCTGCCTTTGCTTTATTGCTGGTGCCTCCGCCCAGGATAGCATGGCTGTCCGTTACAAAATTTATGATACCCGCAGCAAACAGATCGTAACGATTGACCAGATCGTAGCCGATATGGCAAATGCTGATGTGCTGTTCTTTGGTGAAGAACACAATGACAGCGCCGGACATTACCTGGAAAATAAAATTTACCGGGCCCTCCATGCTGCTTATGGAAGTCAGCTGGCCCTCAGTCTTGAAATGTTTGAAACCGATAACCAGCTGGTACTGGATGAATACCTGCAGGGAAGGATCGATGAAACAAGACTGGGAAAAGATGCAAGACTCTGGAGTAATTATAAGGATTACCGGCCCATGATCGAATATGCCAAACAAAATAAATTACCTGTTATTGCTGCCAACCCTCCTCGCCGTTATGTAACTATGGCAAACCGCAGGGGAATGAAATCCCTTGACAGCCTAAGCAAAGAGGCAAAAGCTTTTTTACCGCCACTGCCCTATGACACACTCAGTGGCCGTTATCGGGATAAATTTATGGAAACCATGCGCGGTGCCCCCGAATCTGCCAGCCGCAATGTTTATTACAGCCAGAGCCTCTGGGATGCCGGTATGAGCTACTCGATTTACCGTTACCAGAAAAAAAACAGGGATCAGAAAATATTTCATTGTGTCGGCAAATTCCATACGGATGAAAAACTGGGAACCGCCCGTCAACTGATGATGCGCAATAAAAAATTACGTATCCTGAATATCAGCTGCTTTCCGGACAAATCATTTGCCAGCCCTGACTGGAGTAAGTTTGAAATGCTGGGAGATTATGTGATTATTACCGACTGGGATTTAAAAAGAACATACTGAGCCGGGAACTAAGGCAATCAGGCTACTTCTTTTAGTCCGTCATTTCCAAAATCCGCTTCCTGCAGTTCTATCCTGCGTGTGATATCACTAAGCGATGATAATCGTTGAACGGTATAGGGAATTGTATCCAGACCGGAAACGAAACGCTGGATATAACTGTATATGCCAACCAAACTCCCGGCTTCCAGGCCGGAACCTGCTGCTTTATTGGTAATCACAAGCGACAAGCCAATCACCAGCATCACCAGAAACTCCATGATCCCAAAATTCCAGGCCTCCTGATCACTTATCCGGATCTGCCATTTGCGCAGGTTATCATAGTGTTGTTTAATCAAATGGGTATTACCGGTTGATATAATGTCCACCTGCTGTTCCAGTTCATCATTCTTTTGACGGTTCAATTGCTGCATCCTCCTGCCATATAACCAGCTGAATAATATCACCGGTAAAAGTATTCCCAGACAAACCAGCACTACCGATGTATCATAGAGGAATAACAATAATAGCGAACCCAGAATACTGTAAAAAGCCTCCATCACATAAACCAGATCAAATTCCAGAAAGTCAACAAACTCACGTGCCAGAGTAGAGTGGGCACTTAACCTGGAAACATCTTTTTTGTGGTAACGCCTGGTCAGTAACCTTGTCACCAAAGAAGAGTAAATAGCAGAATAGGTCCGTGTATCTAAACGGTGCCTCACAATTCCAATCAGCAACCAGCCAAGATGTACAGCAGATAAGATAATCAGCCCCCGATAACTTCCTTTTACTAAATCATTGATCGCGACACCCAGGAAAAAAGGGCGTAACAGGTTACCCAGCATCTCAATCGTAAATAAGATATAGGTCAGCACCAGCCGGTAGCGGTGCTGCATCATGATCTGTTTTAATATGGCAAAACGTGACATAACTTACCTGTTTGGAAAATCCATGATAACTCACAGTTGATATCCAACTGTAACAAAACTTAAACTATTAATGGGTATTAGTGGCTGAACCAGGCAGGTTGGATGGTAAACCTCTTTCCTTACGCAGTATTCAGTGCTGGTAGTAAGACCCGGCACAAACTCACTGGTTTAACCAATGCAAAAATACATTAAAAAAAACGCCGGATAGAACCGGCGTTTGATCAGTTTTATACGGTACTGATAATGAAGGATTAAAAATTAATTTCCCAGTTGGCTATATATATTAATTAAGTCCTATTTATATCCTTATCGGGTAATAATCTTCATTCCCCCGCTACTGCCATTCTGTAATCCCGTTTTACTTAAACTATATGTAAAACTCAGTAAAAAGAACCGGCGCAGGGTTAGCACCCGGCTGTCTTCAATATAGTTGTTGTTCGTATTCCGGCTGATGCCTACATTTTTATTCAACAAATCACGGGCACTGAGTTTAATCTCCCCCCTGTTGAATTTTAATATTTGTTTACTGATACTGGCATTCCAGATCGGCACTTTTATATTGAAACCCGCTGCCCGCTGGCTATTGATAGTATAATTGAAATCGGTGGCAAAGAAGAAACCCTTGGGCAATTGCCAGTCAAATGAAGCATTGTAATCCTGTGAGAAAAAAGTGGCCGGTGCCAGGGATTGAACAGAATAAGTGGAGCGGTTATAATTGATGCCTGCACCAAATCCCAGGTTAAGTTTATCGGTCGGACTCAAATCAAACCGGAGATCCGGTCCAACAGTTACCGTACGGATATCATTCATCACCGCTTTGCCACTGATATCATTGATCAGTAGTTTATTCCGGGTATATCCTCCTCCTGCACTCAGCTC
>Ga0138256_10005602_pt1 | contig 13260 bp, 12 predicted proteins | sample KNB2016incub_MG_FD_105486 | JGI IMG/M metagenome (GOLD analysis project Ga0138256, IMG submission 105486) | Active sludge microbial communities from wastewater in Klosterneuburg, Austria - KNB2014incub_MG | ecosystem: Engineered > WWTP > Activated sludge > Unclassified | place: Austria...
GTTCATGCTCGGCGAAATGCAGGTCGAGTTCGTCGGCGCGCGCAAGGAGAGCTACAGCCGCAACAGCCGGAAGCCGGAGGTGGAGGCCGGCAGCATCCAAGACGATCAGGAGCGGCGTGACTTCACCATCAATGCGCTGGCGATCTCGCTCAATGCTGGCAGCATGGGAGCGCTGGTGGATCCTTTCGGCGGCATCCTGCACTTGGACCAAGGGCTGATCCGCACGCCGCTGGATCCGGACATCACCTTCAGCGATGACCCGTTGCGCATGTTGCGCGCCATCCGCTTCGCCAACCAGTTGGGCTTCACCATCGATCCGGTGACCTTCGAGGCGATCCAGCGGAACGCCAAGCGGCTGGAGATCATCAGCGCCGAGCGGATCCATACCGAACTGAACAAGATCATCGCCACGCCCGCGCCGAGCATCGGTTTCAAGCTGCTCTTGGAAAGTGGGTTGCTCGCCGAGTTCTTCCCTGAGATGGTGGAACTGCAGGGCGCCGAAGAACGCTACGGCATCGGGCATAAAGACAATTTTCACCACACGCTGCAGGTGCTGGACAACGTCTGCGCCAAAAGCAACGACCTGTGGCTGCGTTGGGCGGCCATTCTGCACGACATCGCCAAGCCGCGCACCAAACGCTTCGTGCAAGGCACCGGCTGGACCTTCCACGGCCACGAGGACAAGGGCGCACGCATGGTGCCCACGATCTTCCGCCGGATGAAACTCCCTTTGGACGAGAAGATGCGTTTCGTACAGAACCTGGTGGCCTTGCACCTCCGGCCCATCTCCCTCACCAAGGAGGAAGTGACCGATAGCGCGGTACGTCGCATGCTCTTCGATGCCGGCGACGACATCGATGCACTGATGATCCTCTGCCAGGCGGATATCACCAGCAAGAACGAGAAGAAGAAGGAGCGTTACCTGCGCAACTACGAAGTGGTGATGCGGAAGTTGGCCGAGGTGGAGGAAAAAGACCGCGTGCGTAACTTCCAGCCGCCCATCACCGGCGAGGACGTGATGCGCGCTTTCGGCGTTCCGCCGTGCAAGTTGATCGGCGACATCAAGACGGTGATCAAGGACGCGATCCTCGATGGTGCCATCCAGAACGACCGAAAACAAGCCTGGCAGTTGATGCTGGAGACGGGCCAGAAGCTTGGCGCGACACCGGTCATCACCGAAGACAAGGCGCGCGAACAGGGGCAGGAACAGGGGCAATAGCCCGGTTCGACACCCCGCGATCTTCGATCGAAGCACGATAGCTAGTTTCGCTAGCTGAAATCGCTTGCCCCTGGTCCTGCCCTTGCGCCTCTCATTTCCCCTGCCTACCGCCCTTTGAGCCCATGCGCATCTATCGCTTCCGCGTTCTGCTCGACGATCCAAGTGAAGCGTTCCGGGACATTGAGATCCAGAGCGAACAGAATTTCAAGCAGTTCCACACTGCCATCAAGAAGGCCTTCGGTTTCGAGGGCGAAGAGATGGCCTGTTTCTATGTAAGCGACGAGGAATGGGGCAAGGGTCCGGAGATCCCCTTGGCGGATCTGGGGTTCGGCGAAGATGGCGATACCCCGCCAGCATTGATGGAAGAGGTATTGATCAGCGACCACCTCCGCAGCACCAAGCAGCGCTTCATCTATGCCTACGACTTCCTGCATATGTGGATGTTCATGATCGAGCTCATCGGTGTGCACGAGCCGGAAAAAGGCAAGAAATATCCGGAGGTGGTGATGTCCATGGGCAAGGCACCGGCCGAGAACAGCCGTATGGACGCGGCGTTGATGCCGCCTGCGGACGATGAGAACTATACGGAGGAGGCTACCGAGGTCTACGATCCGGATGAGGAGATGGGCCACGAGGATGAGGACCACCACGGCAACGATAGCGAGGACGACGGCCTGAGCGGGCACGAGGAACTTCCGGACGAATACCACTGATGACCGCGCCGTTGGGCACGCTGATCGTGGTGGGCGGCCCCACGGCTGTGGGCAAAACGACCGTGGCCGTTCAGCTCGCCCAGCATCTCGGCACCGAGGTGATCAGCGCCGACGCGCGGCAGTTCTACCACCAGTTGCGGATCGGTGCGGCGTTACCAACTCCGGAGGAGATGATGGGTGTGAAGCACCACTTCATCGGTCAACTCGATCTACATGAAAGCATGAGCGCCGGGGCCTATGAGCGCGCCGCCCTGCCGGTGGTGTTGGACCTTCTTCACCGCTATGGCACCGCGATCCTCGTAGGTGGTTCGGGGCTGTACATCGATGCCTTGCTGACCGGATTGGATCCTCTGCCACCGTCGGACCCTGAATTGAGGCGCAACCTGCTCCAGCGTATGGAAGCGGAGGGTCTTCCCGCGCTGGTGACACAACTCGCGACCCTCGACCCTGCGGCGCATGCGACGATCGATCGGCAAAACCCGCACAGGGTGCTACGTGCTTTGGAGGTTTGTCTCGCCACGGGCACATCGTTCAGCGCACACCACGCCAGGACCCCGAAGGCACGTCCATGGCGCACTGTGAAACTCGCCTTGGAGGTGCCGCGCGAGGATCTTTATGCGCGCATCGACCAGCGCGTGGCGCGCATGATGGAACAGGGGCTTCTGGAAGAAGCGCGCGCGCTCCTGCCCTACCGTCATCTGAACGCGTTGAACACCGTGGGCTATAAGGAACTCTTCGATCATTTCGATGGGCGCACCGCGTTGCAAGAAGCCATCACCCTTATCCAACAACACACGCGGAACTATGCGAAGCGCCAGATGACCTGGCTGCGGAGGGATGGCACTTGGGAGTATGTCGCTCCACCAGATATTGAGCGCAGTGCGGACAAGGCCCGGAAAGACTGAACGAGGCGACCTGATAGGTCAGATCTGTATGCCGATCAACAGCACATCATCGACCTGGTCCATTTCTCCCTTCCAACTGCGGAAGCGATCGCTCATCGCCTGGTACACGTCATCGATCGGTAGCGCCGAGGTCTCGATCAGCCATTGCTTCAGACCGGAGGCTTTCAACTTCTTTCCCCGCTCGCCACCGAACTGATCGGCCAGGCCATCGCTGAAAAGGAAGATCCGATCCCCCCGCATCAAAGGCACGCGGGTGGTGGTAAAGTTCCGCATCTCCCCTTCCTCGAACCCGATGGGCATGCGATCGCCCTTCACCTCGACCAACTCCTGGCCCCGCACGAGGTAGAGCGGACCGAAGGCCCCGGCATGATCCAGCATCAAGGACTCCATGTCGATGGAAACGAGGCACGCGTTCATTCCGTCGCGATGATCTCCGGCGCCATCGTGCTTGCTCAGCGCCTGTATCATGCCATCGCGCGCACCGTCAAGGATGGCCCCTGGGTCCGTCATCCGCTTCTCCACTACCATTTCATGGAAGAGCGATGCACCTATCAAGCTCAACAACGCCCCAGGCACGCCATGGCCTGTGCAATCAGCAGCGGTCACGATGTAGCGCCCGTCCTGCTGGGCGAACCAGTACAGGTCGCCGCTAACGATATCACGTGGACGGAACATCACGAACGAGTCAGGGAACAGCCGCGTGAGGTCCTCCGCCTCGGGCAGCACCGCACGCTGGATGCGTTGCGCATAGCGGATGCTGGAAAGCAGTTCTGTGTTCTGCTGCCGGACCAATGCCTGCTGATCGGCCACGCGCCGTTGCAGTTCAAGGCGGGTTCGGATATCCCGTGCGAAGAGGATGATAGCTGGATCCCCGCGATAGGTGGTTACGCGCGTGCTGCACTCCACGGCGATCAGCTCTCCGCGCGCTGTTCGGAGCGGGATGTCCTCGTAGACCAATCCTTTGCTCTCCCACGCCTCGGCGATGCGTTGCGCACTGAGGTGCAGGTGTTCCGGGGGATGCAGATCGAAGATCGTGCGCGCAGCGAGCTCGATCTTGGTGTAGCCGAGCAGCGCGGCGGCCTGCTCATTGGCCTGGTAAATGCGGCCGTTCACGAAATTGATCACGAAGAGCGCATCGTTGCTGCCTTCGAGCACCTCGAGGTAGCTATCCCGGTCGCGTTCACTGCGGGCATGGCGCAGGCTCAGCCGATTGTAGGCATGGGAAAGTCCCACCGACGCGCCCAGCAACAGGACCGGCAGAGCGCCGAAGACGAGGCCTACGCTGAGGTCCATGCCAGGGTGCCCTCCGCAGGCAATTCGTTGAGCACATTGAAGATCAGCTCCGGGTTCAGGAACTCACCCACACGGTCCGGCCGTGAGGCGTATCGGACCATGCCGTGGACATCGACCAGGAAGGAGGCCGGCAGAGGGATGCCTTCCCTGTAGTCCACCGTGAGCTCAATGGCCGGGTTGCTGTATACCACGCCGTACTGACCGCTCACGAGTTGTGTATCGTCCGAGAGCATGCGATAGCCCACGCCGATGCGCTTCGCCATGTCGTTGTTCACCGCGATGTTGTCCGGGCCGATCCCCAACACATGCACCCCTTTTTCCAGGAAGCGTTCACGGTTCCGCTCATAGGTCCGCAACATCATGTGGCAGCCGGGGCACCAATCGCCTCGAACGAAAATGAGCAGCAGCGGGTGCTTCCCACGAAAGTCCGAGAGCCTCACCAGGTTCCCGTCCTGATCCCTGAGTTCGAATTCTGGCGCGGGCTTGCCCAACTGCACGCGGTACCCGAAGCGCATATGCTTGCGCATGTGGAAGGCATCCTGGAGATAGCTCAAGGTGAGGAACACGGCGCAACCGATCGGCAACAAAGGGGGTAGCCAGAGGTCCCATTGGAAGGATGATCCCGCGATCGCGAAGACATAGAGCAGGGCCGAGACCAAGGCAAGACCAGAATCCAGCCAAAGCCAGTTGACATAAGTAAGATGTTGCATCCCGGCTTGGCGCACTACCATGGCCGTACTGGCAAGGAGCATCGAAGCGGTCAGCCAAGGCCATTCACCCCAACGCATATCCAGCGCGATCCCCAGAAAAGTGGCCGTACCCACCAGCATCACGAACTGGAACCCGCTCGTGTACTTCTTGAACTCAATGGCTGTGAAACCGAAGGCCAGCACCACGAGAACCACACCCACGGGGTGCATCCCCATGGCGAAGAACAAAGGTGCCACCAGGGCGAGCAACAGGCCCATAGCGGTGAACGGATGCAAATGGCGGAACATCAGGCGGCATACGGAAGAACGGTCCTGCTTGTTCCATGGCAGCGGCAACGAGCTAGTGGGTATACCACGATCATGCTATTTCCGGAGCTGACCGGCCCCGGTACCTTCGCTGCCCTTCCCCGTAACTACCGCTGACCGGACTTATGCGCCCCCTCCTTCTGCTCCTTCCATTTCTGTCCGCCTGCGGTACCCCTGGAGCGGCCCCCACGGATGACACACCCGCGAAGGAAGTGAACGTTTACAGCCATCGACACTCCGATACGGACGCCCAACTTTTCAAGGCGTTCACCGCAGCGACGGGAATCCGCGTGAACCTTGTGATGGCGGACGATGATGAGGTACTGACACGAATGGAACAGGAAGGTGCCAACAGTCCGTGCGACCTGCTCATCACAAGTGATGCGGGTCGCCTGGGCCAGGCGCGTATGCGCGGATTACTTCAGCCGATACGAAGCGCCGAGTTGGAACGGAACATTCCCCCGTTCCTGCGCGATCCCGATGGCCATTGGTTCGGTCTCACCATGCGGGCGAGGGTATTCGTCTACAACAAGAACAAGGTGCGGCCGGAACAATTGACCGACTACAACGACCTGGTGCGCCCGGAATGGAAAGGGCGGGTGCTGGTGCGCTCCGCGGAGAACCTATACAACCAAAGTCTCTTGGCAGCGATGGTGGCGCACTTCGGCACAGAGACGGCGCTGGCATGGGCCACAGGAATCACCGTGAACATGGCGCGTACGCCAAAAGGCAGCGATACCGACCAACTCCTCGCTGTAGCCGAAGGGATCGGCGATGTGGCCATCGCGAACTCTTACTACGTGGGCAAATTGATGAGCAGCAGCGAACCCGAAAAGGCCAAAGCGCGGGAGAACCTCGCCGTGGCTTTCCCCCATATGGGACCCTACGGCACCCATGTGAACGTGAGCGGGGCCGGGGTGGCCAAGAGCGCCAAACACCTGGCCGAAGCGATCGCTTTGCTTGAATTCCTCGTGGGCGAAGAAGCACAACGCCTTTTCGCCGAAGGCAACAAAGAATACCCTGTACGCCCAGGTGTCGCCGTGGCGGATGTCCTGCAGCGTTTCGGCGAACTCACACCGGACACGCTGGACCTTGCGCAATTGGGTCTGAACAACGCCACGGCCGTGAAGCTCTTCGACAAAGCCGGCTGGCGGTGAACCTCGCGATCTCGATGGCAAAGCCCCCCCAAGGTCTTCTTCCTTGGTTCATTGGGGCGCTGGTGGTCGCGATATTGGCACCCATGGTGGTGGTGGTGACCGCACCGTTCCATGCGCCCGCGCCCGAATGGTCCCATGTTTACCGGGACGTGCTACCGATGCACCTCCTGGAAACCATCTTGCTCTTGGGCGGGACCGTGCTATTAACCGTGGTGATCGGTGTCCTGAGCGCATGGCTCGTAGCGGCCTATTCCTTCCCACTGCGCGGTGCGATGCGGTGGATGCTTGTACTGCCCCTGGCGCTTCCCACCTATATCAGCGCGTATACCTACGCTTCACTGTTCGGAGCGACCGGCACGATCAGCTTGTGGGTACACGACCTTTCCGGCTTTCGCCCGGACATCGTGGGTCTTCCTGGCCTCATCGTGGTCATGGCGTTGGTCCTCTTCCCCTATGTCTACCTACCGGCACGCGCGGTTTTCGCGAGTGGATTACGCGAACAATTGGAGGCCGCACGGATGCTTGGTGCCCGTGGCAGCAGGCGCTTTTTGCGCGTGGCCGTTCCTCTGGCACGCCCGGCGATCGTGGGTGGCGCTGTGCTAGTAGCCATGGAGACGTTGAACGACTACGGGGCTGTGAAGTACTATGGCATCCGCACGCTTACCACGGCGGTGTTCCGAAGCTGGACCGGGCTCTCCGACCTGGGTAGTGCATTGCGCGTGGCCATCCTCCTTCTCCTCCTCGTCGTGTTGCTCCTTTGGTGGGAACGACGTAGCAGGATCCACCGCCAGCAGGCTACGGACGCAGTGCCCATGGTCCGTCAGCGGCTTACCGGCAAGCGCGCGGCGTTGGCCACGATCTGGTGTCTCCTGGTGCTTGTCTCAGGCTTCCTCCTGCCAGCCGGAAAACTGCTACTGGACGCGTTCACCATCGACCGAACGGACACCTGGGCCATCGACCTGATCGCGCTGCGGAACACGCTCGGGATCGCGACTGGGGCGGCCTTCCTGACCCTGCTCATCGCGTTGTTCCTGGTGTTCATCCTTCGGCATGAGCGAAAAAGCTGGACGCACGGCCTGGTACGCGCCGCCACCCTGGGGTATGCCGTGCCGGGTGCGGTGATCGCGGTGGGCGTGATGACCGCGGCGGGCACTATCGACAGGCAGGCCGGACTGTCCTTCACCCTCATCGGCACGATCGGTCTATTGCTCTACGCCTTCACGGTCCGCTTTCTGGCCGTCGCTGTGCAACCCTTGCAAGGATCGCTCACCCGGCAACACAGCAACGTGGACGATGCCGCGCGCATGTTGGGCGCTTCCCCGGGCCGGATCTTCCTTCGTGTCAACCTGCCGCAACTGCGTCCGGCGATATTGGCCGCGGCCATGCTGGTGGCGATCGATGTGGTGAAAGAACTTCCACTCACCCTGATCCTGCGTCCGTTCAACTTCAATACGCTCAGCACCCGCGTATTCGAGATGGCCCGGATCGAACAACTCCGTGAAGCGGCAGCACCAGCGCTGCTCATCGTACTTTGCGTGCTGCCGCCGTTGCTGTTCCTGGACCGTCAACTGGCGCGATCCGAGGGATGAGCCACCCACTGCTGAGCGTTTCCGATCTGCACTTCGCCCATACCGGTGGCAAAGCTGTGCTCAGCGGCGTTTCCTTCACCATGCCCGTGAACGAAGTGCTCGTGGTGGTGGGCACCAGCGGTAGTGGAAAGACCACCCTTTTGCGGTGCATCGCCGGGCTGGACCTGGCGCAGCGCGGCCGCGTCGTGCTCGATGGCGCCCTGCTCCAGGACGAAGCCGAGTTCATGGCCCCGGAGGAACGTCCGGTGGGCATGGTTTTCCAAGGACACGCATTGTTCCCCCATCTCACGGTGAAGGGCAATATCGGGTTCGGGCTGTACCGGGTACCCAAGGCCGAACGCGTCAAGCGGGTGGCCGATGAGTTGGCGTCCGTAGGACTCAACGGCTTGGGCGATCGCTACCCGCACCAACTCAGTGGGGGCCAGCAACAACGCGTGGCCATCGCCCGTTCGCTGGTGTTACGGCCGCGCCTGCTGCTCATGGACGAACCCTTCAGCGACCTGGACCGCCGCACACGCCAGCAGGTCCGCACGGAGGTCTTGCAGATCCTCCGCGCCCACGGCACGGGTGCCATCGTCGTAACGCATGACCGCGAGGATGCCTACCACCTGGCGGACCGCATCGCAGAGCTCGATCAAGGCCGTTTCGTTCGCATCGCGCCTGCGGAAGACCTACGAAAGGAATGGGCCCAACATCCACTACAAGGATGAGCGCCGAGCGCCTGGATCAACTGCGTGGCATGCTCGCCGAAGAGCCAGGGGATGTGTTCCTGCGGTACGCGATCGCGCTGGAACTGAAGCGCAAGGGGGAAATGGGACCCGCGATCGAAGCACTGGAAAAGCTGCTCCGGGACAGGCCGGACCATGTGGCTTCCTACTACCAGTTGGCCTTAATGCTCGCCGACGTGGGACGCAACAGCGAGGCCATCCACACCTGCGAAGCCGGTAAGTTGCAGTGCATCGTCTCCGGTGATCGCAAGGCACGCGCGGAACTGCAAGAATTGCTGGCTTCACTGGAAGGTGATTGATCGATGGGGCGGGTCCGGAAGATCCTTTTCGCGATCGTCACGATGGCCGCGCTGGTCATCATCGGCATCGCGGCGAGCGGACCCTTCCTCGCAGTGAAGCGACCCTATGGCCGTGGGACCTTGGTCGTGGAGGGCTGGATGCCTGAAGCCTCTTTGCGCAACGCACTGGAGGTTTTCGGGAACGGGCGGTACGATCATATGGTCATCACAGGAACGGTCCGGCCGGTCAGTCATCATCTCCGGGCGGACGAAGCATTGATGGCCACGCTCGATGCGGGCGGTACCACCGAAATAGTAGTGCGCGTCGCTGGGCTTCCCGGGGTACCCTGGACCTTGCATCGCGATCACGTCTTGATCAAGAGCGGTGTGGCCACAGCCGAACCGATCGATGTTCGCGCCGATGTCAGCGGGTCGGGGCTGCACACCTGGCGATTTGGAGCGGACAGCGCGGCGTATCTCACGGCTGCCGGAACCGATGCCCTGTTCGTGGGCGGGTGGCAGGTGAACGGCCGATCATTGCACATCGTGGCGGACAGTTTGTGGATCGCCGACCGCACTGGAGCATCCCGACCAGCTGCCAGGGACCATGCCGGCCAAGCGGCACAGCTGCTCATCTCCATGGGGATGGACCCCTCGGACGCGACCATCCTGCCTGCGGGACAGCATTACAATGGAAGAACGAACGCCGCCGCACAGCGCTTCGCACACTATGCTACCGCGCAACAGCTGGATACGTGTGATGTGGTGACGCTGGGCGTACACGCGCGCCGGACCTGGGGGGCCTTTCGCACAGCCTGCGGCCCAGGCGTGGCCGTCGGCATCCTCGCATTGGATGATCCCGGATGTTCGGCAGGAAGGTCGATCGAGTTCGTTCGATGCTGGATGTTGCGGGCGAAAGAGGTGATCGGCCTTTTCGCTTCCCCGGTGGACTAGCCCGTTACTTTTGAGCACATGCGCCATTCGGCCCTTGTCGTTCTCTGTGCATTAGCGATCACCGGTTCGGCACAAACCACCTTCCGTGTGATGGTGTACAATCTGCTGGCCTTTCCGGATCCCATACCGGTGAACCGGCAGGATACGTTGGCGAAGATCATCGCGTACCATCCGGTGGACCTGCTGATCACCGAAGAAATGCTGACCGAGGCAGGGGCCGATCTAGTGCTGACAGAGGCCCTGAACGTAAATGGCACCACGCGCTTCAGCCGCGCTGCGTTCGTGGTCCAGATCAGCGATCCCAATTCGCCCTACAAGCTGATGCAGACACTGTTCTACGACCATGAACAGTTCACCTTGAAGCAGCAGCGAACGCTGACCACCAGTGTGCGCGACATCAACGTTTTCACCTTGTACATGAACGATGTGGACCTGGCCCAGACCATGGACACCACCTTCATGACGATCTACGCCGTGCATTTCAAGGCAAGCCAGGGCGCGGTGAACGAATACGACCGCCAACAGATGGCCGAAGTGTTGATCGACGACCTCATCACCCTTCCACCGGGATCGAACGTGGTCGTGGCCGGTGACATGAACATTTACAGTGCCGCTGAAGGCGCTTACACGGTGCTCACCGCCACTGGCGCTCCCCTCACCTTGCGCGATCCGCTCACGCTTCCCGTGCAATGGAACGCGAACGGAGCGATGGCCGAACACCATACGCAGAGCACGCGCAGCAGCCCCTTGTATGGCGAGGGCGCTGGGGGGGGGCTGGACGATCGTTTCGATATAGGCTTGTTCAGCGATGCATTGATGGATGGTACCAATGGATCGCAACTGGTCCCGGGCAGCTATCGCCCGTTAGGCAATTCAGGCACCTGCCTCAACGACAACATCACCGATTGCAGCCCGTTGCAAACGCCCTACTCGGTGTTGCGTGCCCTCTACTACATGAGCGATCATCTTCCGCTCGTTTTCGATCTGTCCTATGCACGAACGGTGACCGGCGTCCCATCGCAACCCCACACCGTCAGCGCGATGACCCTTACCGGCCGCGAGGATGGTACCGTGTGCTTGGGAACCGATGCCCCGGGCACCGGCATGCTCCGTTATTCGGATCTGAGCGGTCGGATCATTTTGGAACAACAGGTTCGATTCGGTGCGGGTAGCACATCGTTCATTTCACCCGCTGGTCTTCCGGCCGGTAGTTATGTGGTCCAGCTGGTCACAGCGCAACACACCATTTCCCTTCGCACCTTGCTTGAGCCATGATCGTCACCGGCATACCGGATCCCGCTGAGATCCCCACCTTCTACCAACGCTATGTCGCGCAGGTGGGCGGGAACAGTTTGTTCGAAGGGCTGCTGCTCGCGGCGAAAACACTGCGCGCCGCGATGGAACGTGTTCGCCCGGAACAGGAGGAACACCGCTATGCACCGGGCAAATGGAGCGTGAAGGAAGTGGTGCAGCATGTGATCGATGCCGAGCGGATCTTCGCCTACCGCGCCTTGCGGTTCGCACGGAACGATGCCACCCCCTTGCCCGGGTTCGAGGAGAACGACTACGCGCCCGCTGCACGCTGCGAGCGCCGCACACTTGCCGATCTGCAGGCCGAATATGGCGCAGTACACCATGCCACCCTCGAACTCTTCGTCAGCATGGACGGTGAGATGCTTCTACGCACCGGCATCGCGAACGGGAACCGGATAAGTGTGCGTGCTCTAGGTTGGACCATTGCCGGGCATACGCTCCACCATGCCCGCATCCTCACGGAACGCTACCTCGATCATGGCACAGCGTAGCATCCACGCGTGGCTCGAAGAATATGGTGAAAGCCACCGGAATCCTGTGAACAAGGCGATCCATTGGATCTGCGTTCCAGTGATCTACTTCTGCGTGGTGGGGTTCCTGGCCAGCATTCCTCCGCACACGCTACCCGGGATCGGCCGGATCCCCTGGGCCAAAGCAGTGGTCGGGGCAGCGTTGATCGGGTTCTATCTCCCCCGCTCGTTGCCCTTGATGGTCGGCATGGCGGTGTGGAGCTATTTCTGCCTTTGGCTTTCGAAAGTGCTCATCGATCAGGCGCCCTGGCCACTATGGGCCATTTGCGCCGTGCTCTTCACGCTCGCTTGGATCGGCCAGTTCTATGGGCACAAAGTGGAGGGCAAAAAGCCCAGCTTCCTGAAGGACCTCCAGTTCCTCATGATCGGCCCGGCCTGGTTGATGGCCGATCTGTACCGCCGTCTCGGCATTTCCTACTGAAACAGCGGCCGATAGTAGACCGGTGCGTGCTCCGGAAGAAGCTCTGGATGGAAGATGGCGATCAGGTCCGCCAACGCGACATCCGGTTCCAAAAGCGCCGATCCGAAGAGGTCCGCTTCCGCACTGTTGGCCACGAACAGATGTCCCTGTGCCATCACGGGAGCCCGGGAGAGCCGCTCTTCCAAGCCCGGAAGTTGCCTCAGCGAGCGGAGGTCCGGTACCTCGACGATCATGCCCCAATGATCCGCGCGATGGGCATCGGCCATCACCGTTTCCACATGGAGGTCCAAGTTACCCATGGAGGAATGCTCTGCGTAGAGATAGTCAGCTCCGGCATCATCGATCAAACGGGCCATATAACTGTTACCCGACGGCACGCTCCAAGCGCCTTGCCATGCGCTGCCGAAGAACACCTTGGGACGCTCTGTGCTTGGAACGACGGTAGCGACCATCCTTTCATAGCGCCGTTCGATCACGGAATACGCACTGTCCGCCCTCTTCTCTTGACCGAAGAGCACACCGAAGAAGCGGATCCATTCGGTCCGGGCCAGGGGGTGCTCTTCCAGGTATTCGCAAACCGGGACCCACGTGCCGGCGAGATCTTTGGGAGGCAGGGTATGGCCGAAGGGATGGTCGAGCACAAGGTCCGGCGAGAGCGCGATCAGTTGCTCCCGTCGTGCTTCGGTGCTTTGGGTCACGGCCACAAGGCGGCCTGCCGTCAACGCTTCATGGAAAGCCGGGGAACGTGATCGTTCCGACCAAGCGCACGCGAGTATGTTGCCTACCGCGTTCAGCGCGTCAACGAAGGGAACGCTCGTGGTGCTTAGAATAACCGCACGGGGATCGGTCGCCGGGAGCACCGCATACCCGCCACCCCAGGGCATTCTGGAAGGCGCCTCCCCATCCGTGATCAGGAATCGTCCAATGGTGTCTAGGTCGCCACCAGGTCCCAGCACCAGCGCTGCGCGATCCCGGCCTCGTTGCCAGAGCTGGAAATGCGAAGCCCGCTTCAAGGGTATCGGCAGCCAGGGGCCTTCGTTCCCTCCAAGATCGTCCGCGGTGTCAGGCGTTACGCAACCGGCGAACGCGAGGGCGGCGGCGCAAGCGATCGCGAACCTCACTGCAGCTCCATGATCATCTCCA
>Ga0138256_10005603_pt1 | contig 13260 bp, 11 predicted proteins | sample KNB2016incub_MG_FD_105486 | JGI IMG/M metagenome (GOLD analysis project Ga0138256, IMG submission 105486) | Active sludge microbial communities from wastewater in Klosterneuburg, Austria - KNB2014incub_MG | ecosystem: Engineered > WWTP > Activated sludge > Unclassified | place: Austria...
ACCATGCGCGATCAGCGACTGGTGTCCGGTTTGCAGACGCAAGATCTTCCGTTGGGCTCGGAGTCGTACGCAGCTCCTGCGGTGTGCTTTACAGTGCTCAGCGCCGGCAACCGTTTCGCTTTGCCGCTGATTCCTGCAGCATGCCGTGTCGTTTGGTGCTCTACGCGGGGAAAGATGTCACTCAAGGTCAATGCGGCGGTGCCGGGCCTGGTTCTGGCGCTGGTGTTGGGCTTGCTCATGCTCGACGGTGGTGCGACCCATGCCGGTCAATCGGCGGCGCCAACCGTGCTGCCAGACGACAGCAAAGTGGCGCAGGCCACGGCACGGCTGTCGGAAGATCAGGCAGGCGCCTTGGCGACACTGCGCGCATTGTGGGACGACCCGCGTGAACCCGAATCCAGTGCCGCCGCGGTAGCACTGGTCAACGCCTTGGCGAAGGGCGCCGAGCCTGGCGAAGTGGCTGATCTGTGCGAGGCCATGCTCGACAGCGGGCGATTGCAGCCAGGCGATGCGCCACAGGTATTCGCAAGGTGGTTGCCCAGCCTGATGGCCAGCAAGCGCTGGCCCGAGGACGAATCGGCGCTCCGCGCCCGGGCGCAGGCGGTCTCCGAAGCCGCGCCCGCAGGAAAAGCACGCGCGCAGCCATGGATGTCGATTGGCATAGCGGAGCTCGGCTTCGGCAGATTTGCCCAGGCGGAGTCGGCCATTCGTACCGCGCTCGACCTGCAGACTGATCACCCACCGTCCGAGTTCCTCAAGGCCACCCAGTCCAACCTCGGCGTGGCGCTGGCGCAGCAGGGCAAGATGGATGACGCGCTCGCCGCCTTTCTGGCCTCGGAGGCCACGCGTGAGGCGCTGGGGCTGCCGGAAGATGCGGGCATGCTCGGCAACCTTGCGACGCTTTATGTGCACCTCAAGCGTTGGGATCAGTCGATCGAATACAGCAGGCGAGCGATCGCCGCGAGCGAGCCAGACACGGCGCGGCGGGCGAGCTTCGTCAACACCCTCGGCAATGCACTGTTCGGCCTCGACGACCTCGCGGGGGCGCGCGTCGCTTTCGAAGAGGATCTGGCCATCAGCGAGCGCATCGGCGCGCCAACGACGAGAGCGCTCAACAACCTCGCCTTTCTGCTGCTCAAGCAGGGCAATGCCCGCGAGGCATTGCAGCGATTCGAGCAGGTCGAACGGCTCGCTGCAGACGGCAATGACTCCTCACTCAAGGGCGTCGCCAGCAAGAACATCGGCGAAACCTGGATTGCGCTGGGAGACCGGGGGCGCGCGGATAGCTACCTGCAGAAGGCGCGCGCAATCTATGCCGCCGACGACAACCGGCCCAAGCGCCTGGAGCTGTATCCGGTACTGATCGACAACCTGGCGGCACAGGGCAGGCACGCCGACGCGTTGGACGCGATGCGCGAGTTCAAGCTGCTCAGCGACGAAGTCGTCAATGTCAGCTCCAACGAGCGGATAGCCGAACTCGAAAACACCGTGGAACTCAAACGCAAGGAGGCCGAACTGGCAATCAGCCAGGCCGACCTCGTGCGCCTGCGTGCCCAGGAGGCCGCCGAGCGCCTGCAGAGCCGGGCCATGTTGTTTGGCCTGTTCGGCTCGCTGCTGGTGTTCGGCCTGCTGTTGCTCAATCTGCGCAACAAGGCGCAAGCCAACCTCAAGCTCACCCGCCAGAATGCCGAAATCGCGGCCCAGGGCGAGCGGCTGCAGGAGATCAACGAAGTGGTTCGCCGGCAAAGCGAAGAGGATGCGCTGACCGGCTTGCACAACCGCCGCTACCTGCAGGCGCGCTTGACCCGCGAATTTCAGCACGCAATCGGCAAGCCGCCGCCGCCGATGTTGGTCGTCGTCATCGATCTCGACCACTTCAAGCGCATCAATGATCAGTACGGCCATCTGATCGGGGATCAGGTGCTGCAGCACGTCGCCGACGTACTGCGCGAATGCCAGCGCAGCGGCGACGACCTGATCCGCTGGGGCGGCGAGGAGTTCGTCTGGCTGTGCCCGGACGCAAGCGCTGACCAGGGACCCAGCTTCTGCCAGCGGCTGCAGCGCGCGCTGGAATCGACACCCGTCATGATCGACGGCAGCGCACTGCAGGTTAGCGCGTCCTTGGGTTTCGCCGGCGTCCCGGTTTGGCGCGACCGTCAAGCCGATCCCGATCTGGCACTGCGGCTGGCCGATCATGCGGTCTACGAGGCCAAACACGCGGGACGCAATACCTGGCGCGGCTACGCAGGACGGCAGTCACCGCCCGTTGAAGCAGGTCTGGCGCGGCAGCCAGTCGAGGCCATGCTCGAAGCCGGCTGGCTGGCGCTGCTGGAGCAGGGTACCCAACAGCATCCGTAGCAGCTGCCGCCTGCGCGACGGACCGCTGCCAGCCGGTCCACCCAGGATATGAAGGGGTGCCGACGACTTCCGAGTCGACCTGCCCGGTTGATCTGAAGCAACTCCGCACGGACCATTCTCGGGCCGCAAGCCGAGTAGTCAGAGTCCGGAGAATCGGACCCGAATCCTGACGCCTCCGCGGCGCCGTCAACTATGCCGGCAGCGGATTCAGACAGCTGAATCGATGACCCTCGGCGCCTTCGCTCTCACAGTACATTCCGTATGTCATTGTTTTATAATGGCCGTTCTTTACGTGAACAAGCGCACAGCCAAGGGCGGCCGGGACTCTCACCGGGCACAGCGCTGCGGCAAGCGTCGGTCACGAACGGACAGCGGGTATGGAACTCGCATCCGGGTGGGCGATTCGAGGGGCTGGGAATCTCTCCGCTCAGCTGCAAGCGGTCGGCGACGACGGCTGGATCGTGCGAGGGATTGGCCGACAGCAGCGCTCGGGTATACGGATGGCGCAGATGGCGGAAGATCTCGCCGCTCGGGCCCTGTTCGCCAGAGAATGGAAGCGCCAGAGAATGGACACCCCGATCAGAGAATGGACACCCAGAAACTGCCGTTGAACTACCTTGCGAAGTTGGTCGCACGGGAATAGGCCGAATCTGCCCCAGACCGGATACGCGAGGCGCCGGGTGCTTTTCTTCGGTAAGAATTACCATCCCTTTAAGCGCACCGGCAGCAGCGACCACTGCGCCTGCATACCAAGGCGCGAACAAGGCCGCTCGCAGGAGAAGCACCATGTCCGACGAATCCTCCTACTCCGCCAGTTGGCGTGAGCCCGGCACCGATTGCCACGTCAGCGCGAGCAAATATGGGGTGAGTTTCTCCCGGTCGACCGGACCGCGCCCGGATGATGGCTGGGGCGAGTCCTACACCTGGGAGCGCTGGTTTGCCGAGGGCAATGCACGGGGTGGTGGGCCGAGCGATATGCTGACGCGCATTGAGGCGGTCGGGCGCTTTCTCGGCTATGCGGCGAAACCGGCGCCAGAGGCTCGTTACGACAGCCGCGAGGAGCACGCTGGCGAGCGCGAAGCGCAGCAACAGCGCTATATCCGGTAGTTGCGGCGAAAGGCGGCGCACAGCACGCCGGAGACCCTGATCGTCTCGCGTCGGCAGTTCGAGAAGTTGCGCAAGCTGGCGTTGCAGCGCGCGCAGATCTTGTGGGACTTGTTGTGTCCGGGGACTCAGGTGAAGCGCCGTGAGCCTTCCTTGGTGCTAGTCGGCACGCGAAGCCAGCGCTTCACCGAATTCAGCCCGGCCGGGTCGGGAGTCGGCTACACGCTGGTCGAGACTGAGGATCGTTTCGAGGGCGAAGACGGGGTGTCGGTCTGGTATTCGCTGCGGGTGCAGTGTGCGCTCAGCGACAAGCGCCAGTTCGGCATCTGGTTTGTCGACGGGAATTGGCAGCTCGAGATCATCGTCGGCGATGAGGCGGCCGTCGATCGCCTCGGTGACGAACTCCGGAAAGCGCATCCCGAATGGGCCAAGGACCCCACCCTATGCGGCGCGGTGCGCGCGTTCGCGGAATCCGCCACCACCAGAACCATGTTCAACCGTTGTTTCGGTCACACCGGCCCGACGCGCCTAGCCGAACAGCAACGCAATCAACTATGGCCGATCAGACTGCCAAAGGTGGTGAAGTCAGCTGCAAGCGACGTGCGATTGCCGGCACTGCGACTGTGGTCGCCGAAGGTCAAGCGCATCCTCGGTTTTGCTTTCGACGCGGATGCCGACGCCGCACTCAAGCGCCGGGCGATCGAATCCGGGTTGCATTGGATCGTGCCGATCGGTACCACCACCAGCAACTGCTGGCTCGGCCTGCGGCGCCTGCCGGGGCTGCGGCTCGAACGCTGTCCGGTGCTGCTGTGCCACGGTCCCCATGCCGCCACAGTGGCCACTGAACTGCGCGATTCCCTGCCGATGCTGGTCTGGTGGTTGGGGCCGCGCAGTGATCCGGAGCAAACCGAAACGCTGCGCCAGAATTGGGCGCTGGTCGAGGACCATCTGATGGCCTGCGCCGAGGGCATCGGTGGAGCGGCGGCGATGCATCGCCTGCGCCAGTGGCTCGACGCGGAGCGCGACCCCAGTCTCGATCAGCCGGCAAACAGCCTGCAATACCTTGCCGCGTGCGCGCGAATCATGGGGACACTCGATCTCGGCCAGGCGAGTTATCGCAACCTCGTAGTGGCGCTCTCGGAAACGCCCGATATGTCCCTGCAACTGCGGATGGGCGATGTTGGACCCGCGTGGCAGCAGGCTCCGCTGGCGACCGCTTATTCGGCCAAGGTGGCCGATCCGGAACGCGCCTGGGCGCTGGCCGGCGCCCTGCCGTCGCTGGATCTGGCAGGACGCCTGGGCGTCAGTCATCAGCTCAATGTCAAGGTCGAAACAACGCTGCCGACGCTGGCCGCCAGCGTCGCGCTGCGGCAGCCGCGCAGCGGCCCTCTGGCGAAGGCATCGCAGGCCATCAACGAGGCAAAAGCGGCAGGCAAAGCCTACGACGGCACCGCCCATATCGAAGCCGCGGCGCGTGCCAGCATCGATGGCAATCACCAGGTCGCCTGGCAGTTGCTTGGCGCCGCCGGCTACTGGTCCGGACGGGCCAAGGGCAAGGCCGATCCGGTGATCTTCGAGGGCGCACAGGCGGTCGCGAAGCAGGCGGGGTATGCAGCGCTGACGTAGTTCAGTTTGCCGCGCGCAGCAGTGACAGTTGCAGTTCGATCCGCTTGACCTCGCGCAGCACGCGGTTGGCCTCCAGGTGGGTGCCCATGAAGCTCTTGCCCATCACGGTGATCTGCAACAGCGCGAGTCCGGCAACACCCCATTTGACGGTCACCAGCACGTCCATGGCCGCATACACCTGCCACAAGGCGTAGGCGGCCACGATGAATGCCACGCCGCCGACCAGGTTGACCAGCCACATTACCCAGGTCCAAGGTCCCTGGAACATGCCAAATGCCTGGGATACGTAGCTGGCCTCGCCATGCCGCGCCAGCAGCGCACGGTCCTCTGCGCTCAAGGCCTGATCGATCAGTTCATCGAACTTGTTCATTGCCTACTCCTTCCAGTTGCGCGCGAACTTTGCGCCGCGCATGCATGAGCCGGGTCTTGACCGTTCCCGGCGCTACGTCAAGGGCGATCGCGATCTCCGCTACGCTCAGATTTTCCAGATAGAACAGCGCCAGGGCCGCACGTTGTGGCGGCGGCAGCGCCTGCAGGGCGGCGAGCACCTGGGGCAGGTCGGCCACGCTCTCGGCAACGTCGATGTCCGCGACTGCGGGCTCGGCATCCAGCGCCATCTCCTCAGCCATGCGCCGATCGCGTTCGCCACCGCGAAACAGACGCTGGCAGCGCCGCGTCACGATGCGCAAAGCCCAGGCCGGAAACGCCGCGTAGTCATCAAGCCGGCGCAGGCCGCGCAGGATGTCCACCCACGCCTCCTGCACCACGTCCTTGGCCCTTTCCGCATCTGCGAGCACGCGCCAGGCATGCCGCAGCAGTTTCGGCTGCCAACGGACCACCAATCTGGCCCAGGCACCGCGATCGCCGGTGACAGCCGCGGCGATCAGGTACTCGTCGAGAATTCTGTCGCTGTCGCGCTGCACGGTGGTGGTAGACCAGATGACTTTCACTACTAAAGTGCCGCGCCGAAGCCGGTCGGTTCAATCCGCGCGCCAAGTTCGTGCGCAAACGCTATCCGGACGTGTGCGGGAGCAGTGGCTGTTCGTCCAAGTGCACGCGGCGACGAAGTCGCGGCTGTTCGCGCCCGCGTCGAAAAGCCCGGCTGACCCTCACCGCGCCGGTTTGAGCAGCCTCCCTGCCTCGCCCAGGGCCACGGCTTCGATGGCGGCGCGCACCATTCGCAACGGAACGCGCGTGCGATAGTCGGGATTGACGTACGCGAACTGGATCACGCCGGCGGCATCGATCACGAACACGCTCGGTACTGGCAAAATGTGGTGCGTTTCGCCGCTTGCGTGTTCGAGGTCGATCCCGAATCCCTGGTACTTCTCGACGGTCGAATCGTCGACGCGAAAGGCGATGCCGAACGCTTGCAGCGCTTCGGCGTGGCTATCGGAAACCAGCGCGAAGTCGATGTCGCCCTTTTTCAGTGTCTTGCCGAGTTCCTCGGCACGGTCCGGGCTGATTGCGAGCAATTGGAATCCGTGCGTCGCCAGATCCGGGCCGAGCTTGCGCAACTCGCTCAACTGCAGATTGCAATAGGGACACCAGCCTCCTCGATAGAACACCAGCACCGTCGGCTTGCCGCCAAGCTCTGCCGCCAGTGTCGTCGACGCCCCGGAAAGACGGGTCAGTTGCACCGAGGGTGCGGCAGACCCAACGAGAATGGGCCGCACGACTTGCGCCGAGTCAGCAATCTGCGCTTGCACCGGCGAGACCAGCGCAACCGAGCACAGCAGCAGCAGTTTCAGAAGTGGGCTCAAATCCTTCACCTCAAGTCAGGGGTGGTCCGAAGACCGTTCAACCAGGCGTCGGCTTTCAAATGCCGGCGACCGTGGCGCGTGGTCCGTCATCAGTTGGGCTGACGGTCGAGGGTTCTGCGGAACGCCGGCAGGATGGAAAAATTCGCAGGCTGCGGAAAATTTCGCGAAACCAAGGGCTTCCACGGTCCATTCACGGCAACCGCTGCGGTGTTGTTGATGAAGCCCGAGATCAGGGCCACCAGCAGCATGGTGCAGAGCATCAGCAACGGCCCATTGATGCCCACTTTGGTCAAGAACCGCGCCAACCCATTCATGGCGCCGGTTTCCCGCAGGCCCGCGCTCAGCACAAACATGGCCCCGACCGCGACCGTGGCCGGACTGGAAAATCCGCTGATGGCTTCCTTGGGCGTGACCAGGCCGAGCACGGCGAGGCTGCCGAGCACCAGAATCGCGACGATGTCAGGCGGAAAGCGCTCGCGTTGAAACAGCGCGATCGCACCCAACGCGATCAGTCCGACCAGGAGTGCGTCCATGGACGAATACTGGTGGGTGCAACGGCGCTTGGCAAATCGGCTCCGGTCAAGAGCGGGAGCCTCCGCAAGTCGAGCCCCGCTTTCGCGGAGCACACGCGTCAGCTCGCGAACACCGCGAGCAACGCCATCATCAGTGCGTAAATGACGATCAAGAGAACGCCGCGGCCGCGGCCCAGTATCTGCGTCTTTCCGGGCCATACAGCGGCGACGGCGATAACGGTCGCCACAAGGGCGATCCACAACGTCGGTCCTGCGATCGGTATCGGCGTTACCACAGCGGCAATGCCAACCACAAACAGCCCATTGAAGACATTGCTGCCGAGCAGCGTGCCAACGCCGACTTCATCGTTTCCGCGGAAGACCGCCATCAGCGTGGTCGCGAGCTCCGGCATGGAGGTCCCGAGCGCTACCAGGAAACGGGCCAGGGAGGCGCTGGCGGCGGGATCGATCTGGCAATGCGACGCGACGGCCAGGTCACTCTGGGCCTTTTGACGCACCATCAAGCCGCCGCCGTCGTCATCGTGACCACCGGCGATTTTACGCCCGAGGCCAAAGCCTTCGCCGAAGGCAGGACCATCGAGTTGATGGCTGGCCCGGAGTTGCTGCGCAGGGATAGCGTGCGCCCGATTGCGGACCCCGGGATGCGCACCGGATGCAGGATCTTGCGCCGTCGTCGCGCGGGCCCTGATTCGATCCGGGGCGCCGTGACCCCGAGGCCTGGCTTCGGCTACTACAGCCGCCTGGCGGTTAACTTGATCGAAACCATCTCGGCCTCGTTGCCCGCGAGGTCGACGTCATACTCAAACGCCTTCAGCGCAAGACACGTGCCCGCGCTGAAGACGCCGACTTCGCTGGAGCTGACCTGGTAAAACTCCTGCTCATCGACAATCAGGCCGAGGTCCGACGTTGCAAGACCACCCGTTGCATTTTCCAGCGTCGTCTGGTTGCACGCGGCGCTACCCCCGCCGCTGACTGCGAAAAACGTGAACAGATCCAGGATGTCAGGATTGGCGTCGGTCGCCCGGTAGGTCGCGTGATACTCGAACTCATAGATCCCGGCGGTCTGCACGGTGATGATCGTGTAGCCCGGCGCATGGGTGAAGCTGAGGTCCGGACTGGTGTCCGTGAAAGCGCCATTGACCAGGGCCAGAGCGCCGGCGGCTGTGGCAAAGTTCCGCGTATTCCCATAGTCGGTGTCGGTCAGGAAGAGAACGCCGAGGGAAGGACCGGCGGGGCCCTGTGGGCCCGCCGGGCCGGTTGCTCCCGAGGCGCCAGTGGGTCCCGTCGGGCCGGTTGCACCAACTTGACCTGCCGGTCCAATCGGTCCTGAAGGTCCCGTTGCGCCGGTTGCCCCTGCAAGCCCGGCAGGGCCTGCGGCGCCGGTTGCGCCGGTTGCTCCAGCAGGTCCCTGCGGCCCGGCCGGCCCGATCACGCAACTCACGCTGCCGTCGGCATTGATGGTGCGGATCGCCTCGTTGCTGGCGCAGCCGGTGGCGACGCGGCGCTGGATCTGCGCGCTGTTGATGTCGACCGCAGCGATGCTGCCATCGGCGAGGCTGGTGGAGCTGATGCTGCCGGGCGACACCGACACCGCTTCGACCGCCATGCCGGCGACCTGCGCCTGCGGCGTCGGCGCGATCCGCGTGGTCGGCGACAGGATGGTGAAACTCCCGGTCGCGGTACCGGCGCGCACGCCGATCTGCAACTGGAAATCGCCGCTGGTGACGGGCGCATTGAAATCGAGGTCCACGCTGAAGACGCCCTGGACCACGGCGACGTCGTCTTTCAGCACCGTCGCGCCCACCGGCACCCCGTACTGCGTCTGCAACTGGAACTGCAGGTCGTAGCTGTCGTTGGCGGCTTGCCCGGAGTCCTCCAGGCTGCCCTGGTAGGTGAACACGTTCCTCAGCGCCGAGGCCGGGCCGGGCAGCGCCAGCGACAGTGCCGCCAACAGGGAAATGAATCGCGACGAGTGGTTCATCTGGATGCTCCTGGTGAGGGCCGATCAGTTTTCGAAGCCATTGGCGAACAGATCGTCGCCCAGGGCTATCGCCGGAGAGTGGAAGCCGCCGGTCAGGCGGTAGGTCGTGGCGGTCGCCGGAGTCGGATCGACCAGCGCCTGGCCGACCGTTCCGGTGAGCACGAAGGCGCCGCCCTGCGCGCGCTGGCCGCCGCTGGCGATGGCCTGCTTGCGCAATACAAAAGCGCCGCCCGCCGGCGGCGTCAGCGCCTGCGCGAGCGCGGAGGTGCCGACCAGACTGCCCAGCAGGGCAATCGCGATGGCCATCGATCGAGCACGCATCGGCACACGATGCGTGCGGCCGGGATTGAACCGCATGCGCGCAAGTCCGCTTTCGTCGAACATGACGCAAGTGACTGAACAAGAAAATCTATCCGCAACGGACAAAAAGCAGTCAACAAGCGTACCGTCCAGTTCGATGCCGGCAGTACGGCACCAACCGGGACGACCTGAACTCTCATCGCTCATTGCGGACATCGGTACTCCCCTTGATCCAGCCATCGGCGGCGTCGCGCCATCGGCCACGACGCGTGCTTGCAAAGGTCAAGCGCGATCCGGCGAAAAAGTGGCTCATCGCCCACGTGCCGGGTGCTGCGATTCGCTGATAAAGTGCTTCGGGTCCACGGCCGGGCGCGTAGCGAGCGAAATGAGCAACTTCTCGACCCGTACCCTGATGAGATGAGCGATTTTCCGGCTCAAGCCGGCGGCCTCGACGGCCTCGCCGCGGGCTCGGCGATGCGTCCGGCAGAGCTGCTGACCGAGCTCTACCAGAGCCTGCGGCGAATGGCCCATCTACAACTTCGGGCGGAACGCGCCGGGCATAGCCTGAACACCACGGCGCTGGTCCACGAGGCCTGGCTGAAGCTGGTGGCCAGCTATCCGGACATCCGCTTCACCGGGGAACGCGAGTTTCTCGCGCTGTCCGGGCATCTGATGCGGCGCGTGCTGACCGACCATGCGCGCAGCGTGAACCTGCTCAAGCGCGGTGGCGACCTGCTGCGGGTGACCACCCGCTCCGGCGGCCTCGACGCACGCGCGACGGAGGTGGACGCGGACGAACTGCTGGCGCTCGATCTCGCATTGACCCGCCTGCTGGAGATCGATCGGCGCCAGGTCGAGGTGGTGGAGCTGCGCTATTTCGCCGGCTTTTCGATCGAGGAAACCGCCGAACTGATGGAACTGTCGCCGGCCACGGTCAAGCGCGAGTGGGCGATGGCGCGCGCCTGGTTGCGCAGCGCCCTCAAGGAGCAGGCATGAGCCCGGAGCAGTGGACGCGCGCCAAGGCACTGTTCGGCACGCTGGTCGAGCGCGATCCGACCGAGTGGCCCGAGGTGCTGTCGAGCGAAATCGACACGGACGTAGCTGCCGAGGTCAGGCGGTTGCTTGCCGCACACCTTACGGGTGCCGAATTCCTGGATAAATCCCCGGCCGCGGCCGCCGTGGCGACCGACCCATTGCTCGGCCAGACCCTGGGGCCATTTCGAGTCCTGTCGCTGCTCGGCGAGGGCGGTGGCGGGCGCGTCTACCTGGCCGAGCGCAATGACGTCGGCGGCAAGGCCGCGGTCAAGATCCTGCCCGGTCGATTCGCCGATCGGCAGGCGCGGCGACGCTTCCAGGCCGAGCAATCGATACTCGCGCGCCTCGACCATCCGAACATCGCCCGCCTGTTGCAGGTGGGCGTGACCGACGACGGTACGCCGTGGCTGGCAATGGAATACGTGGAGGGGCGGCCCTTCGCCGATGCAATGGCGGCGCTCACCGTGCCGGAGCGCCTGCGCATGATCATCAAGCTGCTGGATGCGGTGGACTACGCGCACCGGCAGCTGATCGTCCACCGCGACATCAAGCCCGGCAACATCCTGGTCGACCCGCGCGGCGAGCCGCGGCTGCTCGACTTCGGCATCGCCAAGCGCCTCGACGATGCGTTCACCACCAACATCGATTTCCAGGCGCGCACACCGGCCTATTCGGCGCCGGAACAGGTGCTCGGGCAACCGATCAGCGCCGCCACCGACGTCTACACGATGGGCGTCCTGCTCTACGAAATCCTGAGCGGACAGCACCCTTGGCTGGGCGCCGGCAAGAAGATCGACGATGCGATCCTCGCAGGCAATCCGCCGTTGCCGTCGAGTTGGCTCAAGGGCGCCGAGCAGCGACGCCTGCAGGGCGACCTCGACGCCATCGTGCTGCAGGCCATGCACCGCGATCCGGCGCGTCGCTACCCGGGCGCGGCGGCGATGGCCGACGATCTGCGGCGCTACCTCGAGCACCGCCCGGTGCGGGCGCAGCAACAGACCTGGCACTACCGCGCGCGGCGCTTCGTGGTTCGCAACCGGCGCCTGGTCGCGGCTGGCGTGGCGCTGGTCGCGCTGCTGTCGCTGGCGCTGGTGCGCGAGCACCGCCTGCGCCAGGAGGCCGCGCTGGAAGCCGAGAAGGCCAACGAAGTCGCCGACTTCATGATCGGCGTGTTCGCCGCGGGCGACGCCCAGGGCACCGGGTTCACGCTGACCAAGGACTCCACGGTCATGGACCTCCTGGCGCGCGGCGCCGCCCGGCTGGAGTCGCTGCAATCGGCGCCGCTGGTGCGCGCCGACCTGGCGCAGAAAATCGGCGAGGTCTACTGGGGCCACTCGGAATACGGCCGCGCCGAGGATCTGTTCAAGCTGGCCCTGGGCCTGCGCCAAGCGCATCTGGGTGCGAGCAACGAGACCGCCGAAAGCCATCTGATGCTCGGGCGCGTCTATGAGCGGACCGGCCGTTATGCCGAGATGATCGAGGAAATGCAGACCTCCTACGATCTGCGGCTGACGGCTTTGGGTGCCGACGATCCGGCGACGATCCAGAGTCTGCACCGCGTCGGCGCGGCCTGGTATCAGCTGCAACAACTCGATCGTGCGGTCGTCATCGCCCGGCAAGCGATCCAATCCTGGCGCGGGCATTTGCCGGCGCACAACCTGGATCTCGCCAATTCGCTGACCATCTACGCGCTCAGCCAATTGCGCATGGGCAACTTCGAAGATGCCCTTGGCAGCATCGAGGAAGCCATGCACCTGCGCGCTGAGGTCTTGCCCGACGATCACAACCTGATCGCCGAAGGATTCACCAACCGCTCCCGCTCCCTGTTCGCGCTGGGTCGGGTGGACGAGGCCATTGCCGACGTCCGCCATTCGCTGGCGATCAATGGAAGCAACTACACGAGCGATCACTGGGATCTGGTCCTGCTGGACGAGAAGCTGGCACGCTATCTGGTCGCCGCAGGTGGCCTCACCGAGGCCGAGACTGTGGCCGACCAAGCCACGGCGATGGCCGCGCGGCTGCATCAACGCAAGGCGAATCCGGAGTTGGTGAATGTTGCAAATCACGCGAAGGTCGTCGTCCTGCGCGGACAGGGCCATTACCAGGCGGCGCTGACGCTGGCGCGCGAGGTGCTGAAATCGCGTGAGCAGAGCCTGCCGCCGCTGCATTCCGATTTGATCGCCACGCGCAGCGTCACCGCTCTGCTGCTGCGTGAGACGGGAGCTGGCGCAGAGGCGGACGCCGTTCTGGTCCAGGCACTCGACAGCTGGCGCCAGCGGCCATACGGCTATACCGCGGAGCTGGACGAAGCGATGGATCAAGCCGCCCGCGCCGGTCACTGTGATTGGCTCAATACCCCGTGGCCGAGCCCCATGTCCGCGCGCATGGGTAACGCTCTGCAGCGCGACCGCCGGATCTGTGCGCCGTGAGCCTTTGCCGCGCGGGGATTGGGTACTCGAATACCTAGCAGCCTGTCGGACTTTCCTCGTGAGTGCGCCGGACGGCCTTTTGGCGCATGGCTTCGATGGAGAATTGGAGTCATTTTGCATTTTTCACTCCG
>Ga0138256_10005605_pt1 | contig 13256 bp, 4 predicted proteins | sample KNB2016incub_MG_FD_105486 | JGI IMG/M metagenome (GOLD analysis project Ga0138256, IMG submission 105486) | Active sludge microbial communities from wastewater in Klosterneuburg, Austria - KNB2014incub_MG | ecosystem: Engineered > WWTP > Activated sludge > Unclassified | place: Austria...
AGTGATCACACACCAATAATCATTTCTTTTGATCTATAATCTCAAACAAGGATACCACAAAGCCTAAAGATTGTTGAATGTAATCTTCAATTCAACCCTTGACACCAGATGCATACAATTCCATATTGTTGAATTTATATGAATCATTAATAAAACATTAAATTTCTACAAATCCAATGCTCCAAGATTATTAACTAAAAACTCTAACTCGAAGGACATCTGGGAAGTTCCAAATTCACATCAATGCATCCTGAACAACAATTTGCAATAATTTCGTCAACAATATCCGTAAAACGAATTTTTGCTTCATCCATTTCGCGCAATTGCTGATCAAGGAATTTTCGAACATTATTTAAATGATAATTGAAGAAGATGGCTAAACCTAATGCTGTTGCTGCCAATGCAGCTAATCCAGCAGCAATAATTGGACCAGCATATGGAATAAATGCAACTGTAATAGCTGCAGCAGCTAAGACAAAAGCTATGGTATAAAAAGTAAGCATCAAAGTAAGCAATTCTCTAATTTTGGACCGATATCGATTTACTCTTTCACACATTAGTAAAATTAAGTTTCGTTGCCTGATTAATTCATTCTGTTTGTCTCTGCACGTTGATCGCTCTTCACACATGACAGGACTACATGGCATTGGAGATGATGCACCGGGCTCAGGTGAAAAATAAGAATTAGATATGGTTACCATCCCAGAATTACAAGTTGTTACTTCTACTTGAAAAGGACATCTTCCACGAGGAATTGCATCTGTAACATAAATCAAAGTATCTGTACAATCTCCATCCCTGGAACCTATATCAGCTCCAAAACGGTCTATTAATCGGACTTTCCGCACACCTTCCGGGTCGCGAACAACGATCGTTACTACTATATTATATCGGTCGGCATCGGAAATTATAGCATGAATATCAGGCATGATCTATACGTTTGATTACAAATATAATAAATTCCTGATTACTATCTCTTAATCTTACAAATAATGATTTACCTGAATTAAATCAATAAATAACAAAGCATGAACAATGGAATTAAAACTAAAGTATAAAATAATAAAAATTCATCCTTAAAAGTTTGATTTCCTCACACCGATCAGAATAAAGTAATATTGGTAAAATTGGATCTTAAGGCATGTTGTAAAAAGCTAAAAAATGATAATATTTTTTTGAAATTAGAATTTAAACTTAGAGAAAATGAAAAGCATTACATCAAAATTAATAAATTATCTAAAATAGATATCATATTATATACTTTTCAAAAACAAAGTAATACAGAACAATGAAAATATTCCATCCAGTAATTTGATATTAAAAAAAAAACAATATAAACATCAATATTTACTTGAATCACAATATTTAAATTTTTGATCCGTTTTTCTATTCATTATAAATGGCAATCAAATGAAAAGTAAATCAATCCTATTTTTAATAAGTTCCATATTTATAATCTTATATACTTGCGATTGTTTTGCTCAATCATCAAGATTTAAAACTGGGGTTGTTGCTGGTTTGAATTTTTCTGAATTGGAGGGTGATGAAATTACTGATTACCTTGGACTTAATGCTGGGTTAATAGGCACAGCAAGACTTTCAAAACACACACAATTAGGAATGGAAATTTTATTTAGCCAAAATGGTGAATATATTTTACCCAAATCATATCCTGGCTTACAATATGGACAGATATGGTTAAATCATATTGAGGTGCCCATTCACTTCGATTGGCTCATTGGTGTATTTCAAAGGGATAAATTTTACGATTGGAATTTAAATATTGGTGTAGCATATACAAGATTACTTAGTTATCAAATTGAAACCAGTGACAAAATAAAGATCAATGATCAAATTGTCTATGAAAATAAAGATGCATTACTCCTACAATTCGGAACAAACTATAATTTTACAAAACATATTGGATTAAATCTCAAAGCAACTCTACCCATTAGAATTGAAGACCTTAGTTGGACTTTAGCAGCAAGAATAGTTTATATGATTTAATACTTTTGAATCGATTAAAACTAAAATAAACACTATTTAGAATATCGAACATCACACCAATTTAACTTCAACTTGAAGTTTAACCAAAGCTTACTTTTTAAAAACATTTACTCTTCAAATCCGAAATCCCAAAGTTGAAATTGACTCTTCTCTTTTATTATAAAGCCCAGCAATTTGCAAAACAAAAAAATAGATACTATACAATTCTATTCGAATAAAACTAAGGACTATGGAAGATATTGAGCCATTTAATTATTTAAATAACATAAAATCCATTCAGGTAAACAACATATTATCTGTTGTTTACCTGTATGGATCCAAATTATTTATTTTAATGTTGAACCACTATTCTTTTCACTAATTGTTCACCTTTTGTGTTTCTTATGACGAATACATAGACCCCATTATTCCAATTAGAAACATCAAATAAGTATAATACACTTTTTTGGTCTTGAATTTTAAGAACTTCATTCCCGTAGATATCATAAATAAATACTGACTGCACATCACCTTGATTAACATGTAATGTGATTTCACTATTTGCAGGATTAGGCAATATATCAACTAAAAACAATGGGTTGATAGGCTGATAAGTTTGTAATTCTGTACTTACCGAATATTCTTCTTGGGACCCAACTTCCTTGGTATCAAGAGGCGCTAAAAATGATTCCAATTCCTCATTCAAGAAATTGCTGAAACTTGTTCCACCATTGATGGATATACAATAATCTTCCACTTCACCATATAATATTTTACTACATTCTCCAGCAGGATAAGTTCCATATGACATCATGACTCGCATTCTTACCAGCCTTGGGAGCAATTTATTTGGAACAGTTACATTTGCGTTTATTGTATTTTTCCCTGATCCTGTTAAAATGAGTTCATTATTACTAAAAAATCCATCCGCATTATAATCGATCCATGCCTTCCAATACACATTGTAGGTAGTTGCTTTAAAACCTGGAGTCAGCCATATAGATGTTTTCTGTCCATTGGATAATTGACCACAATTCGTATTAAAATATTTGTAACCATTATTATCCCCTGAAGTATTATTAATATTTGCTATAGTTACATTTTGAATCCACATCAATTGACTGTTTTCTGCTCTTGTGTTGCAATACTTACTGATCGAATCGCAATCTATATTTACATTGAATTCACAGGTATCTCGCTTTCCATTTTTTAATGCTTCATATTTTATAATAGAATTTCCACAAGGAATTAATGTTCCTCTTTTTGGCCCTGCTATTTGAGTTAAATCGAAACAAGTAAATTCGCAAACAAATTCCCGTGATACTTTTCCATCTTGATCATTCCATGTTCCATCAGGAAACATTTCAATATAATCATCATTAGAAGTTAATTTATTAGGCTCTCCTTTTTTCCAATTGGTGTACACGAAAGGTGTACGATCATGCCATTCAAACACACCTTCAATTCTAGCATCTGTGCCACCGATCCAAGCTGTTTGTCCCATTAATTTTTTTGATAGAAATTGATTTTCTTGTGCATCATTCATGATCGCCAATTTTCCACCATTTAATTCACAAATTAATTTTGCAGTATTCCACGTCTCTGACGCCTTTGAACAAAAATATCGATGACCATTGTATTCGCCCATATAAATAAATCCAGCCATACTATCAATACAAGGAGTACAATACTTCACTGTTGGCAAAGGCCAAGTATAATAAGTTCCATTCAAATAAACATTGGTTCTAAATACTGTTGTATCGTTTGGACAAAATACTTCTATTTCATTTCCATCTACATTTACTAACATACTAGCAGTACTTGTATTACCACATAAATCTGTCGCAGTAAATACAACTTTAGTTACACCTACTAAAAACTTACTTCCTGATGATCTATTACTTGTGATCGTAACACCACCACATTTATCAGTCGCAATGGGATCTACCCAAGTTGCAATTCCATCACAGGCACCAAAAACCTGAATGGTAATGTTCTTCGGAATACTAGTAAATACAGGGGCTATGTCATCTTTATATTCTATGGTTTGGATACACTCACTAAATGTAGTAGGTATGCCAGGAACTGCTGCTCTCCATGTTCTTTCAATTTTTATTGCACCTTTACAAGGTCCCGCATAAATCGTTTTATCTGTATACGTCATAATCGGAGGAAGGCAAGTTGAAATGAGCGGTCTTGCAGTTGCATATCCTGTAATATCAGGATGAATAGATCCTCCAGGGCATCCGGATATATTAGCAGGGCATGTTATGATAGGTTTGTTGTTACAACAATTCTCTGTCACTGTAATGGTGAAACTACAAGTATTTTGATTACCACATGCATCGGTACCCGTATAACTAACGGTAGTTGTTCCTATATTAAATCGATCACCAGGCTTATGCGTTCCTTTAACGGTTACAGGATTACATAAATCTTTTGGTGCAGGTTCAATCCAATTGACATTAACACTGCAATCAGGTCCTGATGCAATCGTAATATTGGATGGACAGGTTATATTTGAATAATTCGGATCTTTAAGATTAATACTATTAATTGGAACGGAAAATTCTGTAATTGAAATTTCCTTTTGATTAGATCCCAATTGACATGTTGACTGTGCGGACACCCGATATGGTATTCGTGTTCCAGGATTAAAACCACATCTTGCTTTGGCCATAAACCGAATATAGAATTTGCTGGAATCCGGATTAATTACCGTATATGGCAGCGAACCATTAACACCACCAAGTGTGTTTTGTCCGGTAGCAGCATTCCACTGTTTAGTTATATCAAATCTATGTATAACACCCAAAGGATCATTTCCTACAATGACAGGGTTGCCAATTTTTCTCCAATTTCCACTTCTAACATTAGGGCTAGGTGGAATTATAGATTTTATCCGATATTCAATATAAGTACTATCCGGTATGTATTCGAATCCCGGTGGAGCTATAAAGTCAAAATCAATGTTTGAAGCATTGGATTGACCAATATTATCGACTTGTACAACAAATTCAATGTTTTCACATAATTTGTAAATTTTAGATGCATTTTCAATGGGCAATAGACTGGTAATACTCATGTTTGTACTAAATGGTTTTATGTACAAGGTATATTCAGCTTTATCACAGAGATCTGCTTCAAATTGTGTTGGATAACCTACACAATTCCAACCGGCATAAACAATAACACTATCTAAATTACATAAGAAATTACTGCTTCCATTAATTTCCAAATTTAATTGTCCACCTTGAGAAGTTAAATTTCCCAATTGGAAAAAGCCACCTGCTGATGCATTGATTTTTGTATTTCCAATTTTTAATTCATTAATAGCAATTTGTCCTGAAGGATTCTTAAAATACAACCAAACATTTCTAGCTTGAGTATTTGCTGCAGTGTTATATATATTTAAAGGCCAATTAAAATTAGAAGTTATCCCGTTAACGGTCTGGTTACTGGATTGCAATGCAAGATGAGGCCGTACAAAAGTCAAATTGAAAGCTGTGTTTGCAGGATCCAACACTTGGTCTTCGTTATCGATAGGTTCTGAATTATTGCCATTGGCTGGAATGTTGAGTAAAAATCCTCTCCGACTTGCAATCGTTCGACCAGAGAATTTTGATATCTTAGGAACTTGACAATCCGGATTAATAAATACCCGAATTTCAACAATAAATGCATCATCAGGATCATCCCAAGGACCATTTGGATTATTTGATTTAAATAATGGTCTTAAATCAAAAACCAGATTTGAAACATTCGGATTAACAGGAGCCACATTAGCTCTAAGGTTAACCGGAATTCCGGAACCCCTCCCCACAGAAAGAACAGCTTCTGAACTTACATAAGAATAACCCGCAGGCAATTTAACTTCCATTTGATCCAATACTATTTGAGGACGATATTCAAATGGAAATAAATTAGAACCTGTAGAAGTACTTGTCGGAATATTGTGATATTCGAAATTCACAGCAACGAAATCATTCTCACAACCTTCGAATACAGCCGGTATACCATTATTCGTTAAATAATAACCAATGTAAATGAATCTTCCAAATCGATTATAACATTGCTTCTTATCTATATCATTTACGGGATCCGGAATACTCGAAACATATAATCGGTTTAACATTAAATTTTCGACTACTACGTTCGGTATATTTTTATTGATTCTGTAAATCACTTTTAATTTAACGGTATCATTTTTTTCATAACCACCAAAACCGGCTAAATTGGGATCTGCACAACCCGCAGCTAAAATGGCTGGTCTACTTAAATCAAATTTCCATACATCATTTCCCAAATATTCTGATTTAATATCCTGACAATGGATAACAACATTACGACTTGCATCATAAATTTCAGCAGATGCATTAGCAACTATCATTTCAGAAGCACTTGGAAAATTACTTTCGGCATATAAATATTGATGCATTGGAAATACATCTACAGTATCCTCTATTACACCACTATAACGAGCTGTAATTTCATCACCTGCCATCGCGCGAATGGTTTTTATTGGGTCGATATTTGGATCTGCAATATTATTATTATCCGGAAGTTCATCATCATTACTATCCTGCAATCCATAGGTAGTCCTTTTAACATCAAAATCATAGAAAAATACTCCTCTACATTGGTCATTATTAATAATAGGGCAGAATATTTCATTGATCACTTTATTCGATGCTAATGGAATTTCACAATCACAATTATTCGGATCAGGAAAAAATTTAACTTCAACGCCAAATTCAGTAAACAATGGATTTGCTGAGCCCAATTGATTACAATCCAATACTAAATTCTTTAATTTGATTTCTGAATTAACTTTTGAAAACAGCATCGTTTGTAATTCTTGAACATTGAATCGCGCTCTAATGATACCATTATTGAAATTCAATGATTTTGTTGGCCAAACTCTTCTTGCAGCATCAGTCCAAATGATATCAGAAATATTTCCAGACCAACTAAATCCTGGAGGTAAAGTAATCTCTAATTCAATCAAAGAATTCGCATTATAATTACTGATAATTAATTCTCTATAAATGAGTGTTAATTCTGAAAGAACTCCATCCCGAAAAGCTCCAGGAGTTTCATTTGAAATTTCTCCTTTAGTAAAAAATATTTGATCAGTTACCAGAGTAGGTAAAATATTATTCAGATTGCCACAACGGTCCATATAATCAGCCTTTATAGCATCTCCACTTGCATTGTAATATCCGGTTGAGGAAGGGCAACATAATTTTTTGGTGTACCTGATTTCTATACGATCATTGGGCCTCATCTCCGGCAACCTTAATGTTGATCCCAAAACAATATCTTGGGTATAACAAGAAAGAAATCCATTACAATTTTTGGTTTGGACTTTTATCGGTTTAATGGATTGAAAACTACCATTATTAATGCTTATTTGGAATGCGTTAGAATCTAAAGATCCACCATTACAATCAGCTAATTGATCTATGGTATTCGACCATAAATAGACATCAAAATCTATATTGGTTGCAATACTGGTTCCTTCATTTTGTACAGTTACTGAATGTTGGTAACTTCTACCTAAGCACAATTCAGATCCAACCTCTTCTGAAATAGTTAATTTAGGTCCTCCAGAAATTTCTATGGATATATTAGGATTTACCGGATCAGAATATTGACAAATGTTACCACCACATCCCCAACCTGCTACAACCTGAGATGATAAACTATTGCTCTTGCAACCATTAATTTCAATCACCTCTGTTATAACTAAACACTCCGCCTTTGAATTAGGATTACCTCCCTCAGGTCCATCAAATTTAGTATTTGCATTTCCTAAATTATTCGTTCCAGAAAGTGTTGCATTGACAAATTCAGATGCAGGAATGGTAATGGTTTGATTTCCGGGTAAGCCAGAAATGTATTGACTTTTTTCAACTCCTCCATTAATTTTTACTCCTTTAATATTGATATCCGAAGCGCCAAAATCATTAATGATAAGTGAATCTAATAAATAGGCATCCACGCCCGTTTGACAAATTGTAAAACTTCTTGTCAATATAGAACCCGGTGATGCTATTGCGGAACCAGGATCAGTTATGGTAAGTTTAGGTTTATTGATAGGTATTGGACTTTCTTCTTTACTATCGAATCCACCTGTGTAATTCATTTTGTAGGACCAATTGAAAACTTCATTAGGATTGGTATTTATTATCTGAATGACTTCGCAATCTACCTTGAGCCCAAAACTAAATTTAATCATAGAACAAACACCTGTTTGCATATCAGGAAAGTCGAATACAATATTTTGTGCTGTTGAAAGATCATTTCTGAATTTTACATTGGATTGAATGCCCGTACACCCTACAGCAAAAAATTGACCAGAAAACCTTAATCCCTTATCTAATGCAATGGATAGCTGCATGCTTGAACTGGTTTTTCCAGTATTTAATTTTACAACATCGATTACCGCCAACGCAGTTTCGCCGCATGCAACGACCTTTGGTAATACAGGATTTATAAAATCAATCTCATTCCCTGGGGCTGCTTGGAAATGTTGCTTGGTAGTGTTCAAATCTAAAGTTGCAGCGGAAAATACTTTTTGGATTTTAGACTGACTACCTATAGGTAATTTAATAAATTCTTGTCTAGCTTGAAGTATAACAAAAAGTAAGCAACAGAATAACAGGCCGGTTAATGTTAATTTAACTTTCATTTTAAAACTATATTTTGCTTGATTAAATGGGTGGAAATTTCAATTCCAGTTCGAAAATTACAACTATTGTATGATTTTTTTTAAAAAATGTTATATGAATAAAAAAAAATGTATAGTCTTCTATAATTGTATTTTTTATCCTTTATATAAAACATTAATATGAATTTATTTTGAACTCAAATTATGAATAATGGTTATGAATTTTTTCTAATTTTCATGATAAGAATTTAGGTATTATTGTTTTAATTCAGCAACCATTTTTTTACTTTGAATTGGCCTCAATAAGCACATTGAAAAGAACGCTAAAATGCCGAAATACTGAGACTTTTTTTTCATTCTGCTAATTTTTGTTATATAAAAAAAAACCACTCCAAATGGAGTGGTCTCGCTTTTCATATCTATTTAAAATGATTTCAATGTTGTATCACAAATCGCTTTAAGATTTGTTCCTTTTGCTCTGTTTCTAACAATAAAAAATACATTCCGTTATTCCAATCATAGGTATTGATTGGTTCAATAAATTCTTGTTCATTTAATTTTTTTAATACCATCTTCCCATCCGAATTAAAAATAGACATGGTACTAAATTGACCTTTACTTATTTTAATCTGTATTTCTTCATTTGCTGGATTTGGAATTACACGAACATCAACAGGCCTTGAAATCAATTCAAGAGGATCAAAAAGATCAATGTTTGCTATATCATCCGGCTGATCACAAATACCTAAACACTTTAATGCTACAGCACCTTCATGGAATGATCCATCGACTTTTAATTCAGTTCCACCATTTAATGAAATACAATAGTCTTCAATTTCTCCAAACAAAATATGACTGCATGCATCTTTTGGATAGGAACCATATGACATAGCTATTCGCATTCTCACAAGATGTGGTACAAATGTTGGAGGCATTTGTATATTAGCACACATCGTTGTGTTACCATATCCATATACGATCTGTTCATTATTGCTAAAGAACCCATCTGCATTATAGTCTATCCATATTTCCAATAAACATTATAAATGGTATTTAAGAATCCGGGTGTTACGCAGAGATTATAATTCTGTCCTGATGTCAATTCACCGCATTGGGTATTAAAATAATGATACCCTCCATTGTCTCCAGATCGATTATCAATATTTGCAAATACCAAACGATCGATCCACATTAATTTACTATTTTCTGCTTTAACATTACAGTACTTAGTAATAGAATCACAGTCCACTTTTATATCAAAACTACAGGTATCTTTTTTACCATCCTTTGAAGCAACATAGGTTATTGTGGAATGTCCACATGGCACCACTGTTCCTCTCGCTGGCCCAGCAATTTGTTTTAAATCAAAACAAGTAATTTCACATACAAATTCACGAGATTCATTTCCATCCTGATCATTCCACGTACCATCAGGAAATAGTTCTATGTAATCATCATTCGCACGAACATGATTCGGTTGACCTGGCATCCAGTTTTGATATTTAAATAATGCGCCATCATGCCATTCAAATAAACCTTCAATTCTTCTATCCGTACCACCTATCCATGCCGTCTGACCATTTAATTTGCTGGCAATAAATTGATTTTCATCCGCATCTTCTATTACTGCCAATTTACCTCCGTTGATATCACATAAGATTTGAGCATTAACCCATGATTCAGGTCCCTTTGAACAAAAATATCGATGCCCGTTATGTTCACCCATATAAATGAATCCTGGTAAAGAATCAATACATGGAGTACAATGTTTGACACTAGGATATTGCCAATCTACAAGAGCGCCATTAATTTGTGGATTAAGACGGTATACTACAGTATCATTTGGACAAGAAATTCCAACTTCTGTATTTTGTACACTTACTGTAAAACCAGTTGTCGCAGAATTACCACAATAGTCCGTTACCGTATAAATAATATTCCAATTTCCTGCTGTAAAAGTAGATCCTGAACTATAATTACTGGTTAATGATGCAATACCACAGTTATCTAATGCCACTGGAATGGTCCAATGTGCTACTGCTTCACAATTTCCATTCGCATCAACTGTAATATTTCTTGGAGTACTCGTAAACTTAGGCACTTGTTGATCACTTAATTCTATTAATTGTTTACATTGACTCGATAATTGTGACAATATGGAATCTTTTGCAATCCATGTTCTCGCTATTTTGAGTGCTCCTGGACATGGCCCTGTAGTGATTACACTATCTCTATAACTTATTACAACCGAACCGCAAAAATCAGATCCCGGTACAGCTATTGCAAAACCTGTTGCTTCCGGTTGAATGGACAAACTAGGACATGCTTGGTAATTGTTTGGACAAACTAAAGTTGGAGGCTTATTACAACAACTATCCGTCACTGTAACCACAAAAGAACAGGTAGAACTATTTCCACATGCATCTGTCGCTGTATAAATAACTTCTGTATTTCCAATATTAAATGGACTACCGATTTCATGATTTGTAGTTATTGAAGTGCTGCTGCATTGATCTATAAAAATTGGTGGTGTCCAAGTTGGAAATGCATCACAATTATAATTTGGATTGATATTAAAATTCGCAGGGCAATTAGTCATCACCGGAGCGACAGTATCAACCAATGCTATATTCTGAATACAAGTTGAAAATAAATTGCTATTTGCAGAATCCTGTGCTGTCCAAGTTCTTGATAGTATGAGTAAACATGATGATATCTTCAAGGTATCATCCCAATAGGTTAACAGCGGCGTTCCACAAGCATTATTTCCTTTAGTCACTAACGGAGTTCCTGTACGGATTGGATCTGTCGAACCCGGACATGAAAAATAATCCGGTACACATGTTATAACTGGTGGTTTATAACAACAATTTTCTATGACATTCACATTAAAACTACAAGAACTTAAATTCCCGCATGCATCTGTTGCGGTATAAGTTACAACGGTTGTATTTAAACCAAAAGAATCTCCCGGTTGATGTGTACTGGTGATCGTAAAAATACTACACTCGTCAGTAACCAATGGTTCACTCCAAAATATTCTTGCAGAACAATTTAAATCTGACATAACGAAAATCTCAGATGGGCAAGTAATATTCGGTCCGTCTTTGTCATACATATCAATGACTTGAGCACACACAACAAATAATTGGGCATCATTTGGATCTGTAGCTCTCCATGTTCTAGCTAAACGCAATGAACATGGTTGTTGATAAATAATTTCATCCGTATAGCTAATAATTGGATCCGGGCACCCTACTTTGGCAGCTCGACCAGTTGCAATACCTGTATTGGAAGGATCAGTACTTTGCGGACATCCATTATAATCTCTAGGACAAACAATTATAGGTGCTTTATTACAACAATCATCCGTCACAGTAACTCTAAATGAACAAGTAGCAGAATTACCACAAGCATCAGTTGCTGTATAAATAACATCTGTAATACCTACTGTAAAGATACCTCCGTTCACATGAGTACTATTTAAAGTTACCCTACTACAATTATCAGATGTGCCCGGGTTATTCCAGCTAACTACTGCATTACATTGCAGGTCAGGTTGAGCAGTAATATTTGCAGGGCAAATAATATTTGGTGATTCTATATCCTTTAAATCAATCGCTTGCACACATGAAGCCAATAAATTAGGATGAATTGAATCTGCTGCGGTCCATGTTCTTTCTACTCGCAATGAACAACCCTGTTGATACATGATTTCATCCTTATAAGTTATAATTGCTGGTTGACAATTTGGATTTAATCTGGTCGAAGTAGCGGATCCCGTAATCGCAGGTTCTATCCCTTGAGGACATCCAAAGAAATCAGGTGGACACACAATTGTAGGATTTTGATTACAACAATTTTCCTCTACGGTAACTGTAAATTGACAAGTAGCCGTATTTCCGCAAGCATCAGTTGCGGTATAAATTACATCGGTATTACCCAGATTTAATTCACTTCCTGAAAGAATTGAACTTGTCAAATTAACACGACTGCAGTTATCAGAAGTAGTTGGCTCCGTCCATTGCACAATGGCTTTACAATTCAAATTAGATTGTACAGTAATATTTGCTGGGCAAATAATATTTGGTGATTCAATGTCATGAAGGTCGATCACTTGATCACATGAAGTGCTTAAATTAATATTAGTTGGGTCTTGAGCTAGCCAAGTACGCACTACTCGCAACGAGCATCCTTGTTGGTATGTAATTAGATCTGTAAATGATATTACTGGCTCTGGACATCCCACTCTATATGGTTTTCCAATAGCATTGCCTGTAATTGCCGGTTCAATTCCTTGCGGACATCCATTGAAATCCGGAGGACATATTATAATTGGATTGTTATTACAACAACTATCTTCAACAGTGATGTTAAATCGACAGGTGGCAGTATTTCCACAAGCATCAGTTGCTGTATAATTCACAGGTGTAGTTCCAATACTAAATTCACTTCCTGAAATTACTGAACTGGTCATTGTCACACGACTGCAATTATCAGAGGTAGCTGGCTCATTCCATTGTACTATCGCTTTACAGTTCAAATTAGATGCTACTGTAATATGAGCAGGGCAAATAATATTTGGTGATTCTATATC
>Ga0138256_10005606_pt1 | contig 13255 bp, 15 predicted proteins | sample KNB2016incub_MG_FD_105486 | JGI IMG/M metagenome (GOLD analysis project Ga0138256, IMG submission 105486) | Active sludge microbial communities from wastewater in Klosterneuburg, Austria - KNB2014incub_MG | ecosystem: Engineered > WWTP > Activated sludge > Unclassified | place: Austria...
CCAGCCGTGCCAGCGCCTGCGCCACCTTGCGGGCGCGCAACTCCGCGTCCCGGTAGGTGTAGCGGTGCAGGTCGCCCTCCACCCGCGTGGAGACGATCTCGGTGTCGCCGGCGTGTCGCGCCGCGTGCAGCAGCAGCGAGGAAATCATCAGCGGCATGCGCATCATCTGGCCCATCAGGCTGCTCATGGTGGTCTTCTCCTTGGGTGGGTACAAAGCAGAGCCGGCCAAAGCGGCCGACCCGTGGGTGCGCAAATATAGGAAGGCTGCCGCCCGGGCCGCTGCCAAGGTTTCCCTAGCCTGCTGTCGCCGCGGCGACCGGCAGCAACACACAGTTCCGCAGCCCGGCGCACTTTCGCACGGTCGTTCAATTTTGCGCCTGCGCTGAGTCAAGGTGCACAGTCTGCGTGATCCACCTCACTGCGGTGAACCCCGCAGGCCGGTCGGCCACCGTGCGCTGGCGATAATCGCCGGCCTTTGTCCGAAGCGAGAACGACACGCCGCCGGGCACCGGTGCCCACCCACCCTCCGACCTGATCACCCTGAGCGATTGATGAAGCTGCTGCTCGACTTCCTGCCGATCATCCTGTTCTTCCTCACCTTCAACGCCGCGGAAAAGCGCGCCGAGGAGGCCGCCGGGCTGGCCACCGACTGGTTCGGCTTCATGGTGTCAGGGGGTGTGGTCGGCCCGAAGGAAGCCCCAGTCCTGCTGGCCACCGTGGTCGTCATCCTCGCCACGCTGGCCCAGGTGATCTACCTGAAGATGCGCCGCCAGAAGGTGGACACCATGCTGTGGGTCAGCCTGGGCCTGGTGACCGTGCTCGGTGGCGCCACCATCTGGTTCCACAGCGAGGCCTTCATCAAGTGGAAGCCCACCGTGCTGTACTGGGTGATGTCGGCCGCCTTCTGGCTCAGCCCGATCCTGGCCGGCAAGAACCTGCTCAAGCTGCTGCTGGGTGAACAGGTGGAGCTGCCCGAATTCGCCTGGAAGCGGCTCAACCTGGCCTGGGTGGGGTTCTTCGCCTTCATGGGCGCACTGAACCTCTGGGTGGCCTTCAACTTCGAGACGTCCACCTGGGTCAACTTCAAGCTCTTCGGCGGCATGGGGCTGATGTTCGTCTTCATGCTGGCCCAGGGCTTCTACCTCAGCAAACACCTCAAGGGCAGCGAGGAATGAAGGCCTCGACCTTGCCCGCGGGCCGCCCGGATGCGGCCCGCATCGAAGCCACCCTGCAACTGCGGCTGGCGCCGTTGAGCCTGCAGGTGATCGATGAAAGCCACCTGCACGCAGGCCACGCCGGCGCGGCCGAAGGCAGCCATTTCCGGGTGCGGATCGTCAGCGACCGCTTCACCGGACTGCCCCGGTTGGCCCGACACCGCCTCGTGTATGATGCCCTTTCGGACTTGATACCCCAGGGCATCCATGCTCTGGCGATCGTTGCCGAGGCACCTTGAGTGCCCGGGCGCAGCGGCCCGGAAACCGGCGCCGCACCGCCCTCCCACCTCGACGGCCTGCAGCCCTCCCAACCTCAGGGCAGGCCAACTGCTCTGTTGAAAGGTTTCCCCTCCCATGAAGAAGCTCCAGATCGCGGCATCCGCCGTCGTGCTGTCGGCGGCATTGGTTCCCGCCCTGGCTGTGGCGCAGAACATCGCGCTGGTCAACGGCAAGGCCGTCCCGAAGGCGCGCATGGACATGATGATCGAACAGGCCACCAAGCAGGGCAACCAGCCCCGCACTCCGGAGATGGAGCGGCAGGTCAAGGACGCGCTGGTGATGCGGGAGATCTTTGCCCAGGAGGCCGAACGGCGCGGCCTGCAGCGCGGCGCCGACTACCGCACGCAGATGGACATCGCCCGCCAGGGCATCCTGATCCGCGAGCTCTTCCTGGACTTCCAGAAGAAGAACCCGGTCACCGACGCTGAAATGCAGGCCGAGTACGACAAGTACAAGGGTCAAGCCGACGACAAGGAGTACCAGGCCCGCCACATCCTGGTCGAGTCCGAAGACGAAGCCAAGGGCCTGATCGCCCAGCTGAAGTCGGGCGCAAAGTTCGACGAACTGGCCAAGAAGTCCTCCAAGGATCCGGGGTCCGGCCAGAACGGCGGCGATCTGGGCTGGGCAGCGGCCAGCAGCTATGTGCCCGAGTTCTCCAAGGCCATGGTCCAGCTGGAAAAAGGCAAGTTCACCGAAGCGCCGGTCAAGAGCCAGTTCGGCTGGCACGTGATCCAGCTGGAGGATGTGCGCCAGCAGCAGTTCCCCAGCCTGGACGAAGTCAAGCCGCAGCTGCGCCAGAGCCTGGAACAGCAGAAGCTCACCAAGTTCCAGACCGACCTGCGCGAGAAGGCCCGCACGGACTACAAGTTCCAGTGATCGATGGACCCGGCCCCAGGCCACGGGCTCTGGGGCCGGATCGATTCACACCCGCAGGGGCACCGTCGGTGCCCCTGTTTCGTTTCAGCCCCACGGGATCTCAATCCAGAACGGCTCTCCTCAGGGCAGATCAGGCAGGGCGGATCTGCTGCCAGACCAGGATCAGCCCCAGCAGCACCGGCTGGTGCAGCAGGTAGTAAGGCAGCGACCAGCGACCCAGCCGAACCAGCGGCTGCCAACGCGGCGACAGCGCGGCCTCACTCCATTCGCTGCGATGCAGGGCCAACCAGCGCTGCCCTCCCATCCCCGCCAGCAGCACCGCAAACCAGGGCAGCAGCGGAACGTAGTCCTCGGTCACCGGCTTGTGGGTGACCAGCCCAACCCAGTTGGTCCAGCGGCTGTCGAAAAAGGGGGCGGACCCCAGCATCGGGGCCAGCAGGCACACCGTGGCCAACACCGCCCAGACCCAGGGCGGACGGCCCGCCAACCCTCGGGCCAGCAACGTCATCAGCGCCAAGGCGTGCAGCACCCCAAAGCTGATCCAGCTGCGCGGGAACATCCACCACGACGACAGCGACACCAGTGCCGCCGCCCCCACCAGCAGCCACCAGCGACGCCAGAAGCGCGCCCAGGGCACCTGCTGCACCTGGGCGATCACCTGGCCGGCCCCGGCACAGACCAGGAACAGCGAAAGGATGCCCACACGCTGCAGCGTCCACAGCGGGTCCTCGTAGAAATTCTGCTGCGGGATCAGCCGATGCAGGTTCAGGTCAAAGGCGGCGTGGAAGCCGGTCATCCACAACAGCGCCAGGCCTCGCAGGGCATCGAGCCGATCGTGGCGAAGACCGACCCGGTGGACCGGTTGGCCGGGGTGGCCGGGGACAGCGGAGACAACGGGGTCGGCTTTTCGCGTCGGATCGGGCATCGCGCAAAGATAGCCGAACCCGGTCCACCATCCAGCCCCTACCTGGATCGATCCGGGATCGTCCGGCGCTTCCCGGCCTGCTGTCCTGGGGCCGACAAGCCACAGGCAGGACGTAACATGCGTGGCATCCTGTGCCTGCCCGGCGGACCACGCCTCCGCCCCCATCCCGCCATGACTCCTGCGCCCCCGCTCCGCCGCAGTGCCCAAGAACAGAGCCTCCTGGACGCGGAGCTGCGCGAGCTGTTCGAGCGGCGCATTACCTTCAACGCCGAGCTGGGCCTGCGGGTGCTGTCGATGGATCCGCGCGACTTCCGCATGCAGCTGGACATGCGTCCCCAGCTGGTGGGCCACTACCTGTACGGCCGTCTGCACGGCGGGGTGATCTCCGCCACCCTGGACGCCACCGGAGGCAATGCGGTCATGTTGGCCATTGCCGAAAAACATGCCGCCGAGGCGGCCGAGCAGGTGATGCACCGCTTTGCCCGCCTGGGCACCATCGACCTGCGGGTGGACTACCTGCGCCAGGGCATCGGACAGCACTTCGTCGCCAGTGCCGAGGTGCTGCGCCTGGGAGGGCGGGTGGCCTCGGTGCAGATGCGGCTGACCAATGAAGCCGGCACCCTGATCGCCACCGGCGCTGCCGCCTACATCGTCAGCTGACGGACCTGTCACAGCCGCACACGACAGAGCCGACGGTCGGGCTTGACTCGGGAGGTTCTGTGAAATACTTCACAGGCGCAGCCAACCCAACCTGAGAACGCACCCAGCGCCCTGCAACCGCAGGGGTGGCGCCCCGAGGCCCGGGGTACGCCGACCCTTGCTCCGGGGAGCTTCAACCGCGGTCGAAGGCGGCCCAATGCGTGCATCGCAGCCGACGGGCCCCGAGCAACCCGTCAACACCACCGCCAGCCCCCTCGCCCGCGCACCACCACAGCCCCACCCCGACCGTTCACGACCCTGGCCGTGCACACACCCCCGCTTCCCCCCTTCGCCCACCCAACCGACCCGGCCCGCGAACAGGCCGCACGGGTGGTGGACCGGCTGCTCAAGCGCTTCAGGGCGGAAACCCACCTCCCTGAGGCCGCCCATGCACCGGTGCGCGACGCAGCGTTCCACCAGTGGCTGGCACAGGCCAGCGGCATGCTGCCGGGCAAGCTGGAGTGGGTGCGACCGGAGCTGGCCGATCTGGACTTGGTCCCGATCGAAGAAGGCCGGCAGCGGCTGTGCCTGGCCCTGCGCGGTGAAGAACCGGTGGTGGGCCTGGTGCTGGCCGACCCCTTCGACCGCACCACCCGGCTGTGGCTGGAGGCCCGGCTGCGCGACTGCGGGCACCCCCGCACGCGCTGGTACGTGGCGCCGGCCGATGCCCTGCTGGCCTTCTACGACCGGCTGGCCCAGGCACAACGTGAGCGCGCCGCCGAGGACAGCCGGACCGGCCCCATCGAGGTGCCCCCCCCTGCCGGTGTTGACCGAGACGGTTGCTGCGCCGGCCGACGACAGCCCGGTGCTGCGTTTCGTCGGCCGACTGCTGCAGGACGCCCTGGCGGCCGGTGCCAGCGACGTGCACCTGGCCAGCACCGCCGGTGGACTTCAAATCCGCTACCGCCTGGACGGTGTGCTCCTCCCGATGGACAGCGTGGACGGCCGCGACTTTGGCGCCCGGGTGATCCGCCGCCTCAAGGTGCTGGCAGAGCTGGAGCCGACGGTGAACGGGCGGCCGCAGGACGGGCGGCTGGAGCTGACCCAGGGTGAACGCCGCATCGACGCCCGCCTGTCCGTGCTGCCCTCGCGCCACGGTGAGGACGCGGTGCTGCGCATCCTGGACCGCCAGGGCCTGCTCAGCTCCGGCCGCATGAACCTGGCCGGCCTGGGCCTGGACGCCGTGGCCACTGGGGCGATCCGCCGCCTGGTGCAGCGCCCGCACGGGCTGCTGCTGGTGACCGGCCCGGCCGGCAGCGGCACCACCACCACCCTGTACGGGCTGTTGGGCGAACAGCCTGCCGGCGAGGACAAGCTCATCACGCTGGAAGATCCGGTGGAGGCCCCGCTGGCCGGCGCACTGCAACTGGCGGTGGGCGACAGCGCCGGGCTGGGCTGCGCGCATGCGCTGCGGGCGGCCCTGCGCCACGACTCCGACCGCCTGATGGTCGGCGACCTGCGCGACACCGAAACCGCCTGGCTGGTGGTACAGGCCGCCCTCAGCGGGCAGCGGGGGTATGCGGGCGTGCACGCCGGCCAGGCCTTCGACGCCATTGGCCGGCTGATCACGCTGGGGGTGGATCCCTACGACCTGGCCGCGGCACTCAACGGTGTGGTGGCGCAGCGGCTGCTGCGCCGCGTCTGCCCCCACTGCGCCGAGGACGATCAACCCACCCCCGAAATGCTGCAGGCCAGCGGGCTGCCGAAGGCGGTGCTGGAGGAAGGCTGGACCTTCCGCCGCGGCCGCGGCTGCGACGATTGCCGCGGCAGCGGCTACCTGGGTCGCCAGGCCATTGCGCAGACACTGACGCTGGACCCGGAACTGCGGGGCCTGATCGCCGAGCGGGCTTCGCCGGCCATGCAGCGGGCTGCCGCCGAGCGCCGCGGTCTGATCACCCTGCGCGACGCAGCCCTGGAACTGGTCTGCGCCGGCATCACCACCCTGGAGGAGGCCAACCGTGTCACTGCGGTTCAGGAATGAGTTGCGCATGGAACTGCGCATGCGAAGCTGCCAGGTCGAGCTGCTGGGGCGGGGCTGGAACCGCCCCCCTCTGGCGGTGGCCAACGGCACCGGCAGCGGCGTGGCTGCGCTGAACGCAGCCCTGCAGGCGCTGCAGTTGACCGAGGTGGATTCCCTGCCCTCCGTGGCCCGCCTGACCGTCGCCGACGAATACGTGCACCACGCCCTGGTGGAGGCCGATGGCGGTGCCGACCAGGCCCTGGAGGCCGCCCGTGTGCACTACGCGCAGGCGCTGCAGCGCGATGACCTGCGGGTGCAGGTCATTCCATTGGAGCGCAAGGGCCGCTGGCTGGCGGCCGCCGTGATTGACACCGACCTGCAGGCCTGGCGCCAGACCCTGGAGCAGGTCGGCCTGCAGCTCACCCACCTGCACACGGCGTTGGTCGAAGACCTGCGCGAACTGGCACCGCAGATCCCCGAGGACGACGCCGTGATCGCCCTGCTGCGCGAGGAAGGCATTTCGCTGGTGCGCCTGAAGGAAGGCCTGCCGGTAGCCCTCGCCTGGGAGCGCCTGGACACCTCCCTGCCCCAGGCTCTGGACGATCGACTGCGGGCCTTCGTGCGCGAAGCCGCCAGCCGGGTCGGTGTCGGCCACCCGTGCGTCATCTACCTCTTGCCGGAGAGCCGGGCACTGTGCCGCTGCGTCTGGGACGGCCGGGACCTGCCCGGCCTGCTGCCGCTGCCACAGGAGGCCAGCGGCAGTCGCCTCATGACCACACCGCCCCCCTGGTCGGACACGGCGCAGATCCCGATGGATGAACTGGCCGGGCAACTGCGTGAAGCGGCACGCGGCCCCTCGCATTCACCGCCTCAGCCCTCGCAACAACCATGAAGTCCCTGCCGGTTCTGGATCTGCTGGCCCCGCCACCTCCGCCACGGGCCGGCCAGGCGCTGTTGGGACTGGGCCTGCTGCTGCTGGCCCTGGCGCTGGGCTGGCCCAGACACCCCACCCCGGCGGCCAGCTTCTCCCTGGATGCGCAGACTCGGCCCACCGAGATCCATCGCATCGCCGCAGGGGCGTCGCCCTTGGCGCTGGCCTCGGTCGCAACGCCCGCACCCGATGAGACGGTCGCGCCCGACTGGGCCGATCTGTTCGCCTTGCTGCAACGCCATGGCCGCGGCCCGGTGGCGCTGCTGGAACTGAGCCCCCGGACCCGCCCGGGACGGATCGAACTGGTCGGGCAGACCCCTTCACTGCAGTCGATGGTCGAGTGGCTGCAGGAGTTGGAAGCCGACCCGCAGCTCAGCGACGTCACCCTCACCAGCCACGCGGCACGCGTGGCCGGGCAGGCGCAACCGGCGGGCGGCGCAGCCTACCGCTTCGTGGTGCAGGCGCGCTGGCACGCCGCTGAATCACCGGCCCCGGCGCCCAACTCAACCAGACACCGTGTGCAAGGCGACAATATTGCGGTCTCCCCGGGCTGAGCCACTGTTCGGCGTCGGCAAGGGCGACGCCCACGGAGACCGCCCTGCTGCCCCACGACCCCTCATCCCGTCACCCGCCACACAGCCTTGCACCCTCCAACGCCGCCGCCGCCGAGTGGGCGGCGCCCGGTGGGAGGCTGCCCGGGCCGGGGCTGGCGAGCGGGTCGCGGCTGCGCCGGGGTTGGCAGCGGCACTTCGGCTGGCGCGGCAGCCTGGGTCTCGCGCTGCTTTTTCTCGCGGCAGCGGTGTGGTGGTTCAAAGGGCTGCCCGCCACACCGCACTCCAGCCCCCGGCCTACTGCGCGCGAGGCTGCCGAACAGCGTTTTCCGCAGGGCGGCGCGCGGCAGCGCACCGAAGACCTGAGCCGTCTGCTGGCCCTGGCCCAGGCCCACGGTGTTGATGTACCGCTGGCCCGCTATGAAGTGGCCGACGGACCCGTCGCTGCCTCGGACGCCCCCACAGCAGCGGCATCGTCTGCGCCGTCCAGCTCCAGTGTGCGCCTGCAGGTCAGCCTGATCGGCCCGACCCAGGGGGTGGAAGCGATGCTGCGCGAGTCGCAGCGGCTGCTGCCCCATGCCTCCACGGAACACCTGGGGCTGGAAACGGTGCCCACCGCGGGAGCGACGGCCGCCAGCGGCCTAGCATCAGCCCCTTTCGAGGGCAGCATCCGGGCGCAATGGCGCCTGCTGCTGCGCTATCGGTCGGGCCCTTGATGAAAGGACCGGCCCGCCTCGACCCGGTCAGGAAGATGGAGCGTCCAGCGGTCGCAGCGTCAGCAGCACCCCCTCCGGGGTGATCTGCAGCGCGTCAGGTTGCAGGCCGGCGCGGCGCAGCCGGTCCACTTCAGCGGGTCTCAGTTGGTGCACCACCTCCCCCTCCAGCAGTTGCTCGGCGAGCCAGCCGCCCCACTGTTGCAGCATCTGCGCCAACGCCTGGGGCAGGCCATCGATGAACAGCGACTCGGTGCGCACCGACTTCAGCCGCACCGCCTGGGCTCCCCGGTCCAGGCGCAGTCCGGCGCTGAACTGGACGTTGCCCTCCAGCGCCCGTTTGAGCAGCGCGTTGGTGACCGTCACGTCCAGTCCGATGGCGATGCGTTCACTCTCGGGCAACAGGCGCAGCCGCGGTCGGTCGAAGCTCAGCTCCAGGACCTGCGCCACCTCGCGCCGCGCGGGGAATTGCCGCGCCACGGCCGCCAGAAGTTCCGCCTGGCTGATGCGAATCTCGCGGGGTGCCAGAACAGCGCAGCCACCCAGACCCATCCCGCCTGCCAACGCCATCCAACCCCAGCGCAACAGGCGCCTGCGGCCAACGGCCTGCGTGGAAACGGTATCCAATGCGCGATCTCCTTGAGAATGAAGCAGCACCCGACCCCTTTTCGGAGGGGGAGGCCGACCCGACGGATGCCGGCCGGTGCGCCATGATGCTTCAATCGAAGGACGGCACCTCCGGACGCTGCGCCGGCAGACCCGCCGCCACCCAGGCGTCGTAACCCCCTGCGATCGACTTCACATCCAGGTAACCCATTTCCAGCATGGCACAGGCGGCCAGCGCTGCACGGCCACTGGTCTTGCAGTACAGCACCACCTTCAGATTGCGTGCACTCAGCGCAGCGGTGGCGCTGAGCTTGAACTCCAGCATGCCGCGTGAAAGGTGCATCGCCCCCGGCAGGTGGCCGGCAGCGTATTCGTCGGCTTCACGCACGTCGATCAGCACGTCGGCCCGGCGGATCGCGGCTTCGGCCTCGGCCAGGGACAGTTCCTCAACACGGGCCTTGGCGGCCAGCACCAGATCGTGGGCAGTCTTCATCGGTGGTCCTCGCAGAAAACCTCAATGTACATCCGCAGGTATCAAGATCGGCAGCGCACCGGCCATGCGTCAGCGCCCCAGGGGCGGCCGGTATTCCTGCACACCCGCTCCCAGGTCGCCGGCCCGAGGGCCACTCAGCGGCTGGCTACAGTGGTCAGCCGGCAGGCCACCGATGCCTGCGTGCCACACCCGTCACTTGCACCGCCCTCGTTCCACCCGATGTTGACCACCCTTGCCCACCGGACGATCCAGCCTGCCCGGGCCTGGCTGATCCTGACCCTGCTGCTGATTGCGCTCAGCCTGTACCTGGCGCTCACGCCTCATCCTCCTCCACCATCCAAGCTGATGTGGGACAAGCTCAACCATGCGGTGGGGTTTGCCGGGCTCACGCTGGCCGCCTGTCTGGCATGCGGCCGCTGCAACTCGGGCCACCTGGCGCGCCTGCGCGACACGATGCGGCCGGCGCTGCTGATGCTGGCCTTCGGCGCGTTGATCGAGGTGCTGCAGTCCTTCGTGCCGGAACGCTCGGCCGAATGGGCCGATCTGCTGGCCGACGGCATCGGCGTCGTGCTGGGCGCCCTGCTGGCCCGCGGCCTGCGCAGACTGGCGGCAGACCGCTGAGGTTGATGGCCCGGACGCACCCACATTCTTGATCCGGGTTTGTACCAAATCAAAAACTAACCAGTTCGTACACAATCCGCTCCATGCCGCAGCCGAACAGGGCTGCCCCGCCCCTGGAGTGCGCAAGTGAACAAACTGATCAACGGCTACTGCCGTCTGCTGGAAATCGCCATCACCTTGATGCTGGCGGTGATGGTGGTGCTGGTGTTCGGCAACGTGGTGCTGCGCTACGCCTTCAACTCCGGCATCACGGTGTCGGAAGAGGTGTCACGCTGGCTGTTCGTGTGGATGACCTTCCTGGGTGCCATCGTCGCGCTCAAGGAGCACGGCCACCTGGGCACCGACATGCTCACCTCCCGCCTGCCGCTGCCGGCGCGGCGCTTCTGCGTGGCCATCGCCCAGGTGCTGATGCTCTATGCCACCTGGCTGCTGTTCTCCGGCAGCCTGGCGCAGGCACGCATCAACTACGACGTCGAGGCACCGGTCACCGGCGCCTCGGTGGCGATCTTCTACGCCTCCGGCGTCGTCTTTGCGGTCTCCAGCGGCCTGCTCTTGCTGGTGCAAATGTGGCGCACGGTTTCCGGCAGCGCCAGCGCGGAGGACCTGCAGATGGGCCAGGAGGCACCGGACATCGCCGGCGTCGAGGCCCTGCACCTGGCCGACACCCCGCCGTTGGGCCAGGGCCCGCACTCACACACCTTCCGCCGCTGATTGCCGCCGGAGTCATTCGATGACCCTCTTCATCTTCCTCGGCTCGCTGCTGGCGGCCATGGCGATCGGCGTGCCGATCGCCTACTCCCTGCTGCTGTCCGGCGTCGCCCTGATGTGGCACCTGGACCTGTTCGATGCGCAGATCCTGGCGCAGAACGTGATCGAAGGGGCCAACAGCTTCCCGCTGCTGGCGGTGCCCTTTTTCATGCTGGCCGGCGAGATCATGAACGTCGGCGGCCTGAGCCGGCGCATCGTCAAGCTGGCGCTGACGCTGGTGGGCCATCGCCGCGGCGGCCTGGGCTTCGTGGCCATCCTGGCTGCCTGCATGCTGGCAGCGCTGTCGGGCTCTGCGGTGGCTGACACGGCGGCGCTGGCCGCCCTGCTGCTGCCGATGATGGTCAAGGCCGGCCACGACAAGGCCAAGGCGGGTGGTCTGATTGCCTCGGCCGGCATCATCGCGCCGGTGATCCCGCCCTCGATCGGCTTCGTGATTTTCGGCGTGGCCGCCAACGTGTCGATCTCCAAGCTCTTCCTGGCCGGCATCGTGCCGGGCCTGCTGATGGGCCTGTCGATTGCCGCTGCCTGGTGGTGGGTGGCCAAGAAGGAGAACATCACCCCGCCCCAAAAGGCCACAGCGGCCGAACGTTGGGCGGCGCTGAAGGAGTCCACCTGGGCGCTGGTGCTGCCGGTGATCGTGATCGTCGGCCTGAAGATGGGCGTGTTCACGCCCACCGAGGCGGCGGTGGTCGCTGCGGTCTATGCGCTGCTGGTGTCCACGCTGGTTTACCGCGAGCTGAGCTTCAAGCAGCTGCACGAGGTGTTTGTGGCCGCAGCCAAGACCACCGCGGTGATCATGTTCCTGGTGGCCGCTGCGATGGTCAGCGCCTGGCTGATCACGGTGGCCGACATCCCGAGCAAGATGATCGCGCTGCTGGAGCCCTTCATGGACAACCAGACCCTGCTGATGCTGGCCATCATGCTGCTGGTGATCGCGGTGGGTGCGGCGATGGACATGACCCCCACCATCCTGATCATGACCCCGGTGCTGATGCCGGTGATCAAGGCCGCGGGGATCGACCCGGTCTACTTTGGCGTGCTGTTCATCATGAACAACGCCATCGGCCTGATCACCCCGCCGGTGGGCACGGTGCTCAACGTGGTGGCCGGCGTGGGCCGCATGAAGATGGACGAAGTCACCAAGGGCGTGTTGCCCTTCATGACGGCGCAGTTCGCGATCCTCTTCCTGCTGGTGTTTTTCCCATCCATCGTGACCGTTCCGGCCAAGTGGTTTGCGAACTGACACCCACCCCCGTTGCGGCCCCTGCTGGCCGAACACCTCTTTCCTCGCCGGGTGACCCCGTACGCCCCACCCGGCCCCTCCCGATGCGTACATCCCTTCTGAACCGGAGACATCCATGAAGCGTCTGTTCATCAAGACCGTGCTGGCCACCGTCGCCCTGGCCGCCTGCGGCTTTGCTGCTGCCCAGGAGCGCAGCTTCAAGTTCGCCCTGCAGAACCCCAAGGGCCACCCGCTGGAAGTTGGTGCACAGAAGTTCGCCGAGCTGGTGGCGGCCAAGTCCGGCGGCAAGATGAAGGTCAATGTCTTCGCCGGCGGCACGCTGGGTGGTGACGCGGCCAACGTGTCGGCCCTGCAGGGCGGCACCATTGACTTCGTGCAGCTGAACTCGGGCATCCTGGCCTCGCAGGTCAAGCCCTTCGAGGTGTACGACTTCCCCTTCATGTTTGCCAACGCCAAGGAGGCCGACGCGGTGGTGGACGGCCCCTTCGGCCAGAAGCTGCACGCGATGCTGGCCGACAAGGGCATCATCGGTCTGGCCTATGTGGAACTGGGTTTCCGCAACATCACCAACAGCAAGCGCGCCATCAAGACGGTGGAGGACGTGGCCGGGCTGAAGCTGCGCGTGATCCCCAACGCCATCAACGTCGACTGGGTCAAGGCCCTGGGCGCCAACCCCACCCCGATGGCCTTCCCGGAGGTCTACGCCGGCCTGGAGCAGAAGGCCATCGACGGGCAGGAGAACCCGCTGTCGGTGATCCTGGCCAACAAGTTCTTTGAAGTGCAGAAGCACCTCACCGTCACCAACCACCAGTACAACCCGCAATCGATCATCTTCAGCAAGAAGGTCTGGGACAGCCTGTCCGAGGCCGACCGCAAGGTGCTGAAGGATGCCGCCGTCGAGGCCTCCGCCTTCCAGCGCAAGGTCAACCGCGACAAGTCCGCCGACGACCTGCACGAGTTGCAGAAGGCCGGCATGCAGGTCAGCGAGTTCTCGCCCGCAGAGCAGGCCAAGCTGCGCGAGAAGCTCAAGCCGGTGGTCGAGAAGCATGGTGCCGCAATCGCCTCCACCGTCGCGGAGCTGCAGGCCGAGCTGGCCAAGCTGCGCAAGTAAGACCCGGTCCCATCCTCCGTTCCCTGCCCTGCACCGGACCGCCCCGAGCGGCCCGGCGGGCGATGTCGCCCCTCCACCATGACTTCCATGCCTGATGCCGCCTTCGAGCCGGCCCGTCCCCAGGTGCTGCTCGGCCTGATCGGTGCCGGCATCCAGCAGTCGCTCACCCCGGCGATGCACCAGGAAAAAGCCCGCCACCACGGCCTACGCCTGCACTACCAGCTGATCGACCTGAAAAAGTTCGGAAAATCGCCCGCCGACCTGC
>Ga0138256_10005607_pt1 | contig 13255 bp, 7 predicted proteins | sample KNB2016incub_MG_FD_105486 | JGI IMG/M metagenome (GOLD analysis project Ga0138256, IMG submission 105486) | Active sludge microbial communities from wastewater in Klosterneuburg, Austria - KNB2014incub_MG | ecosystem: Engineered > WWTP > Activated sludge > Unclassified | place: Austria...
CTCTTGACGGGTCAAGCCAGAATGCCAGGCGCGATGAACCGTCGACGCCAAGGTAACTCAAAGTCCCCCAGCCGCGCTGCCGGAGCGCGACTTGCAGCGCATCGCGCGTCTGTGCCGGCACGCCGGCAGAAATGGCTGGCGGTGGCGTGCCCATCAGAAGCGGGTCATGCGGGCCAGCCCAGATGCTCTGGCCGTCGCGCCGCCGCAGCAGCCCGTAGCTCCAGCGGGGTTTGTCCTCGCCGGAATACTGCCGCCCAAGCGTGCGCAAAACCACGCTACCCGAGTATCATCATGCACAATGGCCCAGCATTCTGCGGGCGCGGGCCTCTTTGTCAGCGCCAAGTGCCGCGAAATTCCAGGCGGGGTCAAATGACATGCGATCAGTGAAAGTGGGCTCGCCGCCAATCCAGATGTTGAAGCCCGCTGCGCGAAGGCGCGCGTCGTGGTCCTGAATCGCGTGGTCGAAGTCGGGGTTCATGGCCGGAACACTGAAGGGTGCAGCCGCCTGCGCCGCATTACTCATCACTGGGAGGAATGCGCTTGCCAAGATCGAAACGACGCAGGTCAATCGAGTAAGGCTGCTCAGGATGGGGGCCTGTGGACCTGGCTTCAGCGGGCCAGGGCATGTGGCCCAGCGTGGTGAATCGCTGAGCGCGCCGCGCGGCAGCTTCAAATGCGGTGAGCGGCGGCTCTTCAAAGCCGCAGCCTTCGGGATGCCATACGTGATAAATGGCCGCACCCAGCGAACGCTTGCCCCAGGTATCAATCACGTCAAAACGTAGCGGATGGTGTACGCCAATATGTGGTTGCAGGCAATGCGGTGGCTGCCAGGCACGGAAGCGCACACCGGCCACGCCTTCGCCGACTTTGCCCGTGCTGCGCAGGGGCAGCTCCCAGCCGTTTACCGCAATCACGTGGCGACCTTCAGTCAGGCCGTCCACCCGCACCTGCAGGCGCTCGACGCTGGAGTCAACGTAGCGCGAAACCCCGCCGCCGCTGGGTTGCTCGCCCAGCACGATCCATGGCTCAAGTGCCAGTCGCAGCTCGATGGTGACGTCGTCGAGCGTGTGACGTCCCATCACCGGGAAGCGATAATCAAGCGAGGGCCGGTACCACTCGGAGTCAATGGGCAGGCCGTGCTCGCGCAGGTCGCGCGTGATGTCTTCGAAGTCGCGCCATATGTAGTGCGGCAGCATGAACTGGTCATGCAGGCGGCTACCCCAGCGCACCAGCGGGCGATCATAGGTTTCAGCGGCAAAACGGGCCGTCATGGCGCGAGCCAGCAGCATCTGCGCGGCCGCCATGCGCTCATGGGGCGGCATCTCAAAGGCCCTGAATTCAACGAGGCCCTGGCGGCCATGACTGCCATCAGGCGAGTAGAGTTTGTCGATGCAGAACTCGGCCCGGTGCGTGTTGCCTGACAAATCGGTCAACAGGTTGCGCAGCAGGCGATCCATGAACCAGGGGGCGCCATAGGCGCGCTTTTCGACCAGCCGGTTGAGCGCGATTTCGAGCTCATACAGCGAATCCATGCGCGCTTCATCCAGCCTTGGTGCCTGCGACGTGGGCCCGACGAACAGCCCCGTGAACAGGTAGCTGATGCTGGGGTGGTTTTGTGCATAGCGCAGCAGGCTCGAAAGCAGTTCAGGCCGCTGCAAAAACGGACTTTCCAGGGCGGTAGGCCCGCCAAGCGTCAGGTGGTTGCCGCCGCCGCTGCCCGTCTCACGTCCGTCAAGCTGGTACTTCTCCGTAGTCAGGCCGGCGTGATTGGCTGCGTCGTTGACGGTCTCAACGAGCCGCGCGTAATCAGCAAAGCGCTCACTGACTGGCAAATTGACTTCAATGACTCCCGGATCAGGCGTCACCAGGCACTCGCGCAGGCGCGGGTCACGCGGCGGCGGGTAGCCTTCGAGACGCACCGGCTGGCTGGTCTGGGCGGCGGTTTCTTCGATAGCGGCAATCAGGGCCAGGTAATCGTCCGCGGCGACCACGGGCGGCAGGAAGATATGCAGCACGCCTTCGCGAGGCTCAATGCAGAGCGCGGTTCTGAACTTGCTGCGTCCATCGGGCAATTGGCCCGGCGCGACATCAAGCAGGCCTGAGTCGCGGGTCAGCTTTGACTGCCTGGGGTCATCAAGTGGCGGCTGAGGCGTGGTTACGTCAGCTTCGTAGAGCTCGTCGGGCCCGCCGGCCAGGCGGTCGAGCGGCAAACGCAGGCCCATGGGGCTGTCGCCGGGTATCAAGAAGCAATGGCGCCGACGAAATTCCCAGTCAGCGGTGATCCACTTGCCATCTGCTCGCTTGAGCGGCAAAGCGTAGCCAACGACTGAGTTCAGGCCGCGAGTCAGCGCGCGCGCGAGCTGGCGGCGCTCTTCGTCTGACTTCAGGTCAGTCTTCAGGGGGTCAATGTCGGTGGGCAGGTTCTCTTCGCGGGTGATGAAAACCCAGGGGTCTTCGTAGCCGGGAATCAGGTTGGCTTTCAGGTCAAGCTGGCGGGCAAGCGCCTCGCCAAATCGCTTGGCCAGAGCGAGTTCGGTTTGTGTGCTGATGCGTGAACCTGTGCCGGGCTGGCGTTCACTCAGGTCAAGTAGCGACTCGCGGGTCCAGACCGGCTTGTCATCAGCGCGCCAGAGCAGGCGCAAAACCCAGCGCGGCAGGCTTTCGCCGGGGTAGAGCTTGCCCATGTGTTCCATACACAGCGTGCCCACGCCAAAACGCTTGCGCAGTTCGCGTGCGAGATTGAGGCCGGCTTGCCACTTGGTGGCGCCGAGCGCCTCGTTGTTCCATTCGGGCAAATCGGGGTGCTCGCGCGAGGTCCATGTCGGTTCGCCGCCCATGGTCAGTCGCAGGCCGTGCCCAATCAGCGTGGCGTCGACCTTGTCGCCTGCGGCCTTGATCGCGGTCCACTGCTCGTCGGTATAGGGCACGCGCGGGCGGGGTTCATGTCCCAGCCGCGCCACTTCCATAATGAAGGCGAAGTTTTTGGCGGGGTTGCTTGTCGTGCCGCTGACTGGTGCTGCCAGTTCAGGGTTCACTGCGCTGGCCAGTGGAATGTGGCCTTCGCCGCACAGCAGGCCGCTGGTGCCGTCAAGGCCAATCCAGCCAGCGCCGGGCATGAAAACTTCGGCCCAGGCGTGCAGGTCAAGCACGTCCTTCATGACGCCTTTGGCGACGTCGGGAATGTTGCCTTCGTCAGCCAGCTGCACGAGGTAGCCGCTGCAGAAGCGGGCTGCCAGGCCCCGCGCCCGCAGGCAATCAACCAGCAATACCGCACTGTCGCGGCAGGAACCTGAGAGGAGCTGGAGGGTTTCTTCGCTGGTCTGGGTGCCGGCCTCGTTGCGAATGATGTAACGGATTGACTTTGCGACGTGGGAGTTCAGCGCCACCAGGAAGTCGGTCGGGTTGCCCTTGAAGGGCACCTGCTCGACGAACGCTTTCAACCGGGGCGAAACTTTGGCGTGGTTCAGGAACGGCGCAAGTTCCTGTTCCAGGCCGTCGGGATACTTGAAAGGCAGCTCGCTGCAACGATCATCAACGAAGAAATTGAACGGGTTTACCGGACGGATTTCAAAGGCCGCGTCAACGGTCAGGCGAAACTCTTCGGGTTCAACGCCCTTGGCGAAGGTCAGGCGGGCAATGTGATTGCCCCAGGGATCATATTGCCAGCGCACCTCGCACTCCGGCGAGATGTCGAGATTGTACGAGAGCAGGCGGGCACGGGCATGCTCAGCCGGGCGCAGCCTTACAAGGTGGGGCCCCAGCGCAGTTTTCTGGCCGTAGATGTAACGTGTTTCGTGCTTGATGCGAATGCGCATGAGAAACGGATTCCAGGTTTTGGGTTTCAGGCTTCAGGGGCGGTGCCCTGAAAACTGGAACCTAGAACCCGATATCCAAGAAACCTAATACTGCTGTTTTGGACGGGTAAGGTTACAATCCTGCCACACCACACCCAAGCATGACATCTGGAGCCTTCGTGGCCGAGAGCGAAACCAATACCCCCAAGCGAGGCACACGCCGCACCACACGGCGTGTGTTCAAGGCCTACAAGCCAGCCGAAGGCTGCTACGACGAACTGTTCAGCGCTGATGGCGTGCCGCGTCCGGAGTTCGCCAAGATAGTCGACATAATCGACACCATGGGCACAGGTGAATTTCGCGCCCGGCAGAAATTGGCTGACGCGGCCTTCCTTAAAGGAGGGGTCACCTTCTCTGTCTATTCCGACAGCCGCGGTGTGGAGAAGATATTCCCCTTTGACCTGATTCCGCGCCCCGTGGCGGCTGCGGAGTGGGTCAAGCTGGAACGGGGCCTGGAGCAGCGTATCAAGGCGCTCAACCTGTTCCTGGCTGATGTCTATGGGCCCCAGCGCATCCTGAACGAAGACGTCATCCCGCGTTCGCTGGTCGAGGGCAGCAAGGGGTTCCTCAAGCAGGCCATGGGCATCAAGCCGCTCAAGGGCGTCTATGTCCATGTGGCGGGGATTGACCTGATTCGCCGCCCCGATGGCAGCTTCTGCGTGCTCGAAGACAACATCCGCACGCCCTCGGGTGTTTCATATGTGCTTGAGAACCGTCGGGTCATGAAGCGCGTGTTCCCCCGTATTTTTGAAGAAGCCAGCGTGCGGAGCGTGGACGAGTATCCCATGCGGCTGCGTGAAGCGCTCGATAGCGTGGCGCCCACAGAGGGCAAGCCGCGTACCGTCATACTGACGCCGGGGCCTTTCAACTCCGCTTACTTCGAGCACAGCTTTCTGGCGCGGCGTATGGGTTGTGAGCTCGTGCAGGGCCAGGACCTGTTTGTGTGGCAGGACAAAGTGTTCGTAAAGACCACCCAGGGTCCGCAGCGAGTAGACGTGATTTACCGCCGCGTAGACGACCAGTTCATGGACCCCAAGGTCTTCCGCGAGGACAGCATGCTGGGCGTGCCCGGCATCATGGGTGCCTACGCCAAGGGCAACGTGGCACTGGCGAACGCAATAGGTAACGGCGTGGCCGACGACAAAGCCGTCTATCCCTATGTGCCTGACATGATCAAGTTTTACCTGAGTGAGGAACCGCTCCTGGCCCAAGTGGAAACGTTCATCTGTGCCCGCGAGAAAGACTGCAAACATGTGCTCGCAAACCTTTCGAACATGGTTGTAAAGGCCGTCGATGAAAGCGGCGGCTACGGCATGCTCATGGGACCGCAGGCCAGCAGGAAGCAGCTCGACGAGTTCAGTGAACGCGTGAGCAAGAACCCGCGCGGCTACATCGCCCAGCCCCGCATCGAGCTGAGCACCTGCCCGACCTGGGTGGAGAAAGGCGTGGGCCCAAGGCGAGTCGACTTGCGGCCTTACATTGTGACCGGCAAAAGCACATGGGCGCTGCCCGGGGGCCTCACGCGTGTGGCGCTGGTGGAAGGCAGTTATGTCGTGAATTCAAGCCAGGGCGGAGGAAGCAAGGACACCTGGGTTATGGGATAGGCGTGCCTCCAGCGTTCCTTGATGCGGGTTAGGAATTGGCGTGCGTTTGTCCATGTTTCGCGGCGGCGAACGCGCAAGGCCCCAATGACGCACTGGTCTAGGAAGTTCGAAAGGTCACCGTGATCTCAAGGGTTGCCGAATCCTGCTTCTGGCTCTTCCGCTACATGGAGCGCGTGGAGAATGTCGCGCGTCTGCTTGACGTCAATTTGCTGCTGGTGCTAGACGCCAACTTGAAAGAGCAGGAGCGCTGGCGGCCAGTCCTGATTGTGGCTGGTGAAGAGCCGCGCTTTGTGGAGCTGCATTCGGCCAGGGAGGCGGACAACGCCGAGCGGGTTCAGGAGTACATGACATTCGATGAGCAAAACCCCGTATCGATTGCAAGCTCGCTGCGCTGGGCCCGGGAGAATGCGCGTGGTATTCGCGAGGCCATCAGCCTCGAGATGTGGGAAGCGCTCAACGCCTTCTGGCTCTGGCTGGGCGAGACCGGCAAGCGACGCTTTGGTCGCGACCGGCACGACTTTTACTCGCGGGTGAAAGAGCAATGTGCGCTGTTTCACGGCCTGACGCACAACACCGTCATGCACAACGAGCCCTTCAACTTCATGCGCCTGGGCATGCTGCTGGAACGCGCTAACCAGACGGCCCGCGTGCTTGACGTCAAGTACCACGCACTGGGGCCAACCCTGGCTGATCGAGAGTCACTCGCCGAAAGCGCAGAGTGGCTGGCCCTGTTGCGTTCCTGCTCAGGCTACGAGAGTTTTTTCAAGCAGCCGGGCGCCCAGCTTGCCGGGCCGGCCATTGCAGGCTTCCTGATGCTGGAGCAGGATTTCCCGCGTTCGGTCATGTATTGCATCAGCCGCGCCGTGAACTTCATGCGCCGCGTGCGGGGGGACGGGGCAAGCCCCATCGGCGAACGTTCTGCGTTTGCGTTGAATGCCTTGAACGACCACCTTGCGCAGGCTGCGATTGCCAAAATGGTTGGTGTTGAGGCGGGTATTCACAAAGAACTGACACACATCGTTGAAGAATGCGCGACTATCTGCGATGCGATCCGCGTTGATTACTTTGATCCGCCCATTCCGCGTATGACGGAACTCATGACTAAGGGCTCGATCGCGCAGCGGCAGAGTTAGGCCCGCGCGGCGTGTCCCTTTTTGTGCCAGAATCGCGTAGAATCGGCCGGTCGGAATTTACACGGAGTCTGATTGAGTCAACTTCTTGCAATGTCCTTTGACGGTCTTGCGTCGCCGTCAATCACCCTGAAACCCGCACAACGGCAAGTCAGCGACGAGCCCTTTGGCTGGGGCTTTGCCTGGTATCCCCGCGGCGACAATGCCGCAGTTGTCATCAAAGATCCCACCAGCATCGGCGAAAACGCCATGACCAAGGTGCTCCGAGACTGGGAGCGCTTTCAAAGTTGCGTCTTCCTTTGCCATATCCGCGGTGCCGCTCAGCGCATAACCCAGCAGGACACCCATCCCTTCGAGCGCAGCTTTGCCGGCCGTGACTGGATCATCGCCCACAACGGAGATCTCGAGGGTGACCTCAATGGCGCGTTCCCGCTGGAAGTCAATTCGCCTTTTGAGCCCATTGGCCTGACAGATACCGAGCATGTGTTTTGCTGGCTTCTGACGCAGGTTCGCGCCATGAGCGCCCGCTGCCTGGCTGATGTCGGCTGGCACCGGCTGTATGCCTGGTTTACCGAACTGAACAAGCATGGCACTGCGAATTTCCTGCTCACCGACGGGCAGGATCTGGTCGTGTATCACGACAGGAACAAGTTCAACGGCCTGAACTGGACGCGCCGGCTGCCTCCGCACAAAAGCAACAAGCTGGAGAACGACGAAGTCGCGCTCGACTTCACCGATGAAATGGACACCAATCGCACCGTGGTTGCGATCAGCACAACGCCATTGGCCGGCGATGAAAACTGGAAGCCCTTTGAAGGCGGACAGATGCTGGTGCTGCGTCGCGGCGCCATTGTCTGGAATAGCCAGGGTGCAGCCCTCACGGGCGTGCTGGCGGGCGCGGGCGCAGATACATCGATCCGGTCGGTTCGTCCCACCGGGCGCGTACAGGTGCCGGTGGGGGCGCAAATGCCTGCCCGCAAAGGCGCGCGTTCGCACTCCGGGCGGCTCAAGGCAGTCAACACGGACCAACGTGTTTTCGACATGGTTCACGAGACGGTCTACAAGTATGTCAATCCCGTAGAGCGCTCCAGCCATGTGTTTCGCCTCAAACCCGTCGTGGATTCAACGCAGCAACTGCTGCGTCATTCCCTGCAGATCAACGTGAACGGCCTGCGTCGTGAGTTCGACGACGTGTTTGGTAATGCCGGCACCAGCCTTGAAATCGAAACGCCGTTTTCCGAAATGCGCATTGCCAGCCGCTCATTGGTTCGCATCGACGGCGCCGGATTCTCACTGCAGCGTTCACCGGCGCGAAGGCTGACTATTCCGCTGGTCTGGATGCCCTGGCAGCGCCAGATGATGATGCCCTACCTTCTGCCGCCCGAGCTGCCGGAAACTCAGCTTTCCGAGCTTTCCGATTTCGCGATGAGTTTCGTCGAGCGCCAGGACTTTGACCTCCTGGAAACGCTGGTCGATATGAATATGACGATCTATCGCGACTTCCGATATGTCTCGGGCAGCACCCGCAACGAGACAACTCCCTTTGAGGTTTACACCGAGCGCAAGGGCGTGTGCCAGGACTTCGCCAACCTGCTGATCTGCCTCGCGCGCCTGCTCAGCATTCCAGCGCGCTATCGCGTCGGCTACATCTACACCGGCGCCAATTACCAGAACAAAGTTCAAAGCGAAGCCAGCCATGCCTGGGCTGAGCTCTACTTGCCCTGGGTCGGATGGCGCGGCTTTGACCCGACAAACGGCTGCGTGGTCGGCAGCGATCACATTCGCGTGGCCTGCGGCAGGAACTACCTTGACGCCACGCCCACCAGCGGGACGATTTACGCCGGTGGAGGCACGGAGACGCTGAGCGTAAACGTCAAAGTGGAAGTCGCCACAGACGCCGATTTGGCTGAGTTGCCGGGCGAAGAAGGGTAGGGGCGAGTTTTCAGGGCGCCCTGCACCTGCCGGAGATTTTCTTGAGTCTGAACGGCCAGCGGCGCGTCAGGCAACTGCGGTTCTGAGGTGCAGCTTTCCATGTCTCGAACCGACAAACACCCGCTACAAGCTGCGCTGGCTGACGCATATTCCCGTGCAAAAAAGCTCACGGGCGGCCATGTCGCCGATTACATTCCGGAGCTGGCCAAGGCCAAACCGGGCGCGCTGGCTCTTGCGGCCTGCACGTCCAGTGGCGAGATCTTTGCACTTGGCGATGCGTCGCTCGAGTTCACAATCCAGTCCATCAGCAAACCCTTCGTTTACGGTTTGGCGCTGGCTGACCACGGCGTAGACGTCGTTCACAGGCGTGTGGGCGTTGAACCAACCGGAGATGCGTTCAACTCAATCATCCGGCTCGAGCAAAACACCAATCGCCCGCACAATCCCATGATCAATGCCGGCGCCATTGCAGTCACCAGCATGATTGAGGCAAAGGGCGGCAAGCCGCCGCTGGATCGCCTGCTTGACCTGTTTGCGCTGGCTGCCGGCCGCGACAATCTTCAGGTCGATTTGCCGGTGTATCTTTCAGAGGCGGCCAGCGGGCACCGCAATCGCGCCATCGCGCACCTCATGAAGCACTTTGGCATGCTGCATGGCGACATTGACCGTACTTTGGAGCTCTACTTCCAGCAGTGCTCCATCCTTGTGACTACCGGCGATCTGGCGGTCATGGCCGGAACTCTTTCAAACAAGGGCGTAAACCCAGTGACCGGCAAGCGGGTGCTTCCCGCTGACGCCGTCAGTCATGTACTCAACTTGATGCTGACCTGCGGGCTCTATGACTCGGCGGGAGAGTTTGCATTTGAGGCTGGCATACCCGCCAAGAGCGGCGTTTGCGGAGGCGTCATTGCCGTGGCACCCGGCAAGTCCGGAATTGCGGCGTTCTCGCCCGCGTTGGATCAGCGCGGCAATTCCCTGAGGGGCCTTGCTGCACTGCGCGAAGTGTCGCAGTCGCTGGAACTGCACGCATTCGCGGTGCCGGCGAGGAAGGCTTCAAACTCGGGGCGCCAAGCGGCGATTTCGGCGCGAAGGGCCGCAGCCCGCGAAAGCACAGGCAAGCTGCAGAAGTTGATCGACGAAGTTCACCGCAGGCACCGAGGTTCAGCAGGCGGTGCTGTCGCCACGTACATCCCGGAACTGGCCCGCGTGAACCCGAAGTTGTTCGGTCTGGCCATCTGCACGGTCGATGGCGAGGAATTCGGCGTTGGCGACACGGACTGTGCGTTTACGCTGCAAGCGGCAGCCAACCCGTTCACCTATGGGCTGGCGCTAGAGGCCGTCGGCGTTGAGGGCCTGCACAGCAAAGTCGGATTTGAACCCAGCGGCAACCCGTTCAACGCCATTGTGCTGGACCCGCGCAGCAATAAACCGTTCAACCCGCTGAGCAATGCTGGAATGATAACGGTGTGCTCGACGATTCCCGGCGACGGCGCGACCGAGCGTCTCAATCACCTGCTTGCCGGGCACGGGCGTTTCGCGGGGGAGCCGCACCTGCGCGTTGATTTACAGGTGTTGCTTGCAGAGCGTACGGCCGGTGAGCGCAACAAGGCCATTGCCTGCCTCCTTCGCAACTTTGGCGTAATAGACCATGAAGATGCGGCGCTGGAGCTCTACCTTCAGCAATGTTCCATCAGTGTGAATTGCCGCCAGCTGGCAGCCATGGGTGCCACGCTGGCCGCGGGCGGGACCAACCCCGTGAGCCGGGCGCAGGCCGTCTCGCCGTCACTGGTCAAACATGTGTTGGCCCTGATGTATATGTGTGGCCTGCACGATGGTTCAGGCCAGTTCGCCTTTGATGTGGGCATGGCCGCCAAGAGTGGTATTTCAGGCGGGCTCGTGGCCGTTGTCCCGGGCCAGTTTGCAATCGCCGCGTTCTCACCGCCCGTTGATGCCAAAGGCACCAGCGTCCGTGGCGCGCTTGCCATGCGCGATATTTCTGCGGCACTGGGCGTGGGCTTGTTTGGCTAAGCGCGCTATATTCGCGCAATGCTCTCGACATTCATATCGGTCAAGACCCGCTTGCCGGACCTCTGCACGGACACGTGGAACTACGCCTTTGAGCTTCGGCGCGGCCGCGATCCCGGCAAGGCTGACGTAATCAAGACCAAATTGTCAGGGCTTTTCCGGTTGCTCGACAAGCAGGCAAAAATGGCGGGCGTCGAGCAGGCCGACGTGCAGCAGGCCAAATTCGCGCTGTGCGCCTACATTGACGAAATCGTGTTGGGCTCTGGTTGGGCGCTGACCTCGGCCTGGACTCCCCTCTGCCAGGATTATTACGGCGAAGCCGCTGCGGGCGACAACTTCTACACGCGGCTTGAAGGCCTGCGTCATTCAAAGGAAACGCGCAAGCGAGACCTGCTCGAGGTCTATTACCTCTGCGTGGCGCTTGGCTTCACGGGAAAGCTCAGCGATGCCAAGGGTCTCGAATCGCGAAAAGTTCTTCTGGACGGCATCTGTCGCGAGTTGCGCGGCGAGGGCAAGCCCGCGCTGTCAGTCCAGATCAGCTCGCCTGATAACCTTCCGGGTATGCGTCGCAAGCGGCCCGGCTGGCTGGTTCCGGCGGCCTGCTTGGCATTGCTGGTGGCGCTTTATGTGGCGCTCTCGGTCACTCTGTCGAGGCTCGTCACTTGAACCTGCGCGCCCTGGCATCGGCATTCGTCAAAGAAGGCGGCATCGGGCTGGCGCTGTTGGTGCTGGTCGTCCTGCTTGTGTGGCTTGGCGGCGACTACCTTGGTTTGAGTCCCGCCATTGGCCAAGCCGTAATCGTGGCGATTTTCGCCCTGGGGGTAGTGCTGTTCGTGGCACGTCGAATCATGGCGCGCAAACAAGTTCGGGCGCTGGCTTCGAAGTTCGAGGAGCTGGCGGAAGAAGACGCCGATGCGACCCTGCCTCAACGCAAACAGAAGCAGCAGGAGATCGCCGCACAGCTTCGCGAGGGCGTGGCTCACCTGCGGCTGTCCGAACACGGCGAAGCCTCAGTCACCACGCACCCCTGGTATCTTGTTGTGGGTCCGTCTGAGGCCGGCAAAAGCAGCCTGCTTGAAGCCTCGGGGCTGGGTTTTGCGCAGATGGGCAGAAGCCGCAAGCCCGTGGCTGAAGCCGGGTCCACCAGAGACCTCGACTGGTGGGTGACTAACTCTGCGGTGTTCCTTGACGTTCCCGGGAGGTTCATCTCGGATTCAGATTCCCCCTTTGAATGGCCCGCATTTGTCGGCGCACTCAAGGAGGCCCGCGCGGATGCCCCCATCAGCGGTGTCATCGTGGTCATACCGGTTCCAGAGATCGTTGCGCTCAAGACTGATGAAGTGGAGCCCTATGCCAAAAACATCCGTGATCGCCTGGACGAATTGAGCAACCAGTGCAAATGGGTGTTCCCGGTGTATGTCGCGTTTTCCAAGTGCGATCGCATCAAGGGGTTCAAAGAGGCCTTTGGCAGCCTGGCTGAAGAGGAGCGGCGCGGCCTCTGGGGCACTACCCTGCCGTTTGCGATTGACGAGAATCGCAACTACCGCACTATTTTCCATGACGAGTGCAATCGCCTCGCCGATCCATTGCGGCAACAGATCTTGGCAGCGCTGGCAAGCGATGGTCCCCCGGCAATCAAGGAGCAGACCGCTCTCTTCCCCCGGCAGATGTTTCTGGCCCAGCGGCGCATGGGCGAAGTGCTGGGCGCTGTCTTCAGGCCCAACCCATTTATCGAAACCGGCCTTTTACGCGGCTTCTACTTCGTGAGCGCGACGCAAGGCGGTCCCAGCCTTGACCTGGTGCTTGAATCGACCGCCAATGAATCCCCCATCGCCACGTCCGAACGCGCGCCGTTCTTCATCTCACAGCTGTTTGCCGAAATCCTGCCTCCGGATCGCTATCTGGCGAGGCTCTCAGTCAAGGAGGGCAAGCGCCGCCGCGCGCTCAACACAGCGGCAGCGACCTTTTCGATCGCCGCGTGCATTGTGCTGGCGGCCCTGATGACCATGGCGTTTGCAGACCGGCAAGAGAGCATTCAACGCCTGCAGGCTGCAAGTGGCGACAACCTGGTCCAGGTTGATGCGTTGCGCCAGGCTTTGGTGGCCGCCGATGACAAAAGGCCGCTGACCACAAGCCTTGTGCCCTTCCCTGGAAATCCGGAAGCAAAGGCCGTGAATGCTGGGCGCGTGAGTTACTTCAAGCGCTTGCAGGCCATACTCATCCAGCCCACGGCCAACCGGCTTCAGGAAGAAGCGGGCAGCCTTCGCAATCGCTCCGAAAAGTCCATCAAGGACTACGACGTTCTGTTAGCCAAGCTGCTTGCCTTGCGCATGCTGAACGGCCGGCTTGAGCCCCGGCCTGAAGTCCTGCGCCCGGAGTTCGATGCCACGGCAGCAGCATTGGCCGCCGATGCCTCCAGTCGCCAACTGCTTTTCCAGCAGGCTGATTACCTGCTCTCACAACCGGAGCGTTTCAAGGAGTATCCGGCCAGCACAGATTCGCAATTGCTGGAAGCTCTGCAAACCCAGCTTGCCGGCGCGTTATGGATCGAGGCCGCTTTTAGTGACATTCTCAAGGCTGCCCCTGCGGACTTGCCCGCCCTCGCCCGGGACGACCTGGTCGCTGGGCCCGGGCGGGATTTTGTTCAACTCAGTAGGGCAGTTCCCGGCCTTTTCACCCAGCAGGGCTATGACAGCTACGTCGCGGGAGC
>Ga0138256_10005608_pt1 | contig 13253 bp, 23 predicted proteins | sample KNB2016incub_MG_FD_105486 | JGI IMG/M metagenome (GOLD analysis project Ga0138256, IMG submission 105486) | Active sludge microbial communities from wastewater in Klosterneuburg, Austria - KNB2014incub_MG | ecosystem: Engineered > WWTP > Activated sludge > Unclassified | place: Austria...
ATGCCGCCGCTCTGGCCCTTGAAGAGCTCCTGCAACTGCACCGGGTCGATGCCCGGCACGGGGATGTGCCCGCCGATGCGGTAGACCACGAGCGCAAGCAGCAGGAAGACGATGCGGCGACGGAGGTCGCCGAACTTCCCGCTCTTGGCCAGCTGGTTGGCGGAAGTCACCACGGGATTGCCTTCCCTCAGGCGCTCTTGCCTGCCGCGACTGCCGAGGACTTGGCGCCCTTGCCAACCAGCTTGCCCGGCTTGACTGCAGCTGCCGCGACGGCCTCGACCGAGCCACCGGCCGCCTCGATGGCGGCCTTGGCACCGGCGGTGGCAACGATGCCCTTGAGCGCCACCTTGCGCGTCAGCTCACCCGACTTGATGACCTTGACGTGCCTGATGATCTCGCGCACCACCCCGGCGGCCTTCAGCGTGAGCAGGTCCACCTCGCCGGCGCCCAGCCGCTCCAGGTCGGTCAGCGTCACTTCGCCGTTGTACTTGAGCTGCGCCGACTTGAAGCCGCGCTTGGGCAGGCGGCGCTGCAACGGCATCTGGCCGCCTTCGAAACCGACCTTGTGGTAGCCACCCGCGCGCGACTTCTGGCCCTTGTGGCCACGACCGGCGGTCTTGCCCAGGCCGGAACCGATGCCCCGACCGACGCGGCGGCGGTCCTTCTTGGAGCCGGCACCCGGCTTGATCTGATTCAGTTCCATCACAGCACCTTGACCAGGTAGGCGACCTTGTTGATCATGCCGCGCACCGCGGGCGTGTCTTCCAGCACACGCTCGCTGTTGGTCTTGCGCAGGCCCAGGCCGCGCACGGTGTCGCGGTGCGACTGGCGCGTGCCGGCCACGCTCTTGACGAGCTTGACCGTGAGTGTTGTCTTGTCTGCCATCGGTTTTCTCCGCCGCGCGCTTCAGTTGAAGAGGTCTTCGACCGATTTGCCGCGCTTGGCGGCCACTTCGGCCGGCGTCGTCGAGCGGCGCAGCGCGTCGAGCGTGGCGCGGACCATGTTGTAGGGGTTGGACGAGCCCAGGCTCTTGGCCACGATGTCGGTGACACCCATGACCTCGAACACCGCGCGCATCGGGCCGCCGGCGATGATGCCGTCGCCGGGCTTGGCCGGCGCCATCAGCACCTTGGCCGCGCCGTGCTCGCCGCGCACGTTGTGCTGGATGGTGCCGTTGCGCAGGCTGACCTTGGTCATGTTGCGGCGAGCGGCCTCCATGGCCTTCTGCACCGCCACCGGCACTTCCTTGGCCTTGCCCTTGCCCATGCCGATGCGGCCGTCGCCGTCGCCCACGACGGTCAGCGCCGCGAAGCTGAGCGTGCGGCCGCCCTTGACGACCTTGGTGACGCGGTTGACCGCGATCATCTTTTCCTTCAGGCCGTCGTCGCTGCCTTCGGCCTGCGCGCGGGGAGTGAACTTTGCCATTTTGCTGATCTTCCTTGTCGTGCGCCGGCGTCAGAACTGCAGGCCGGCTTCACGCGCCGCCTCGGCCAGCGCCTTGACGCGACCGTGGTAGGCAAAACCCGAGCGGTCGAACGCGACCTTCTCGATCCCCGCTGCCTTGGCCTTCTCGGCGATGCGCTTGCCGATGATCGTGGCGGCGGCGGTGTTGCCGCCCTTGCCGGGCGAACCCAGTTGCTCGCGCACCTCCTTCTCGGCGGTGGAGGCGCTGGCCAGCACGCGCGCTCCGTCGTCGGAAATGATGCTGGCGTAGATGTGCAGGTTGGAACGGTGCACCGCCAGGCGCGCCGTCTGCTGCAGCGCAATGCGCAAGCGCGTCTGGCGCGCGCGGCGCAGGCGTTGATCTTTCTTGGTCAGACTCATTTCGGTGCTCCTTACTTCTTCTTCGTCTCTTTCAGCACCACGCGCTCATCGGCGTAGCGGATGCCCTTGCCCTTGTAGGGCTCGGGGGGACGGAAGGCGCGCACCTCGGCCGCCAGTTGGCCCACCACCTGCCGGTCGGCGCCGGAGATCAGGATCTCGGTCTGCGTCGGCGTGGTCACCTTGATGCCCGCGGGCATCTCCTTGACCACCGGGTGCGAATAGCCGATCTGCAGGTTGAGCTTCTGGCCTTGGGCCTGGGCCCGGAAACCCACGCCCACGAGCGTGAGCTTGCGCTCGAAGCCCTTGCCAACGCCACCCACCATGTTGGCCACCAGGGCCCGCAGCGTGCCGCTCATGGCGTCGGCGGCCGAAGAATCGTCGGCCGGCACGAAGGTGATGGCGCCAGCTTCGTTCTTCACGTTCACCAGCGGGTGCAGCTTGCGCGTCAGCGTGCCACCGGCACTCTTGACGGTGATCTGGTCGCCCGCAATCGCCACGTCCACGCCTTTCGGCACGGCAATGGGCATTTTTCCTACGCGTGACATGTCGCTAGCCTCCCTTAGGCCACGTAGCAGAGGACTTCGCCGCCGACGCCGGTGGCGCGCGCCTTGCGGTCGGTCATCACGCCCTTGGGCGTGGTGACGATGGCCACCCCGAGCCCGTTCTTGACCTGCGGAATGGCGTGGCGACCTTTATAGATGCGCAGCCCGGGGCGGCTGACACGTTCGATGTGCTCGATCACCGGCCGCCCGGCGTGGTACTTCAGGGCGATCTCGAGCTGCGGCTTGCCGTCCTCGTTGCGCACCTGGTGGCCGTCGATGTAGCCCTCGTCGTGCAGCACCTTCGCGATCGCGATCTTCAGCTTGGACGACGGCATCGTGACGACCGCCTTGTCCACCGCTTGCGCGTTGCGGATGCGGGTCAGCATGTCGGCGATGGGGTCACTCATGCTCATGGGTGTTCTCCTGATCTTCTCGCCGGACTACCAGCTGGCCTTGACCACGCCCGGGATCTCGCCCTTGAAGGCGAGTTCACGGATCTTGTTGCGGCCCAGGCCGAACATGCGGAAGGTGCCACGCGGGCGCCCGGTGATGGCGCAGCGGTTGCGCAGGCGCGTCGGGTTGGCGTTGCGCGGCAGCTTTTGCAGTTCCAGGCGGGCCGCGTAGCGCTGCTCGTCGGAATGCTTGGCATCGTCGGCCACGGCCTTCAGCTCGGCGTATTTCTTGGCGTACTTGGCGACGAGCTTCTCGCGCTTCAACTCACGCTGCTTGAGGGATGTCTTGGCCATGTCGGAAGCCTTCAGTTCTTGAACGGGAATTTGAAGGCGGCGAGCAGTGCCTTGCACTCGTCGTCGGTCTTCGCGCTCGTGGTGATGCTGATGTTCATGCCGCGGATCGCATCGATCTTGTCGTAGTCGATCTCGGGGAAGATGATCTGTTCCTTGACGCCGATGTTGTAGTTGCCACGACCGTCGAAGCTGCGCCCGCTGATGCCGCGGAAGTCGCGCACGCGCGGCAGCGCCACGGTGACGAAACGGTCCAGGAATTCGTACATGCGCACGCCACGCAAGGTGACCATGCAGCCGATGGGCACGCTCTCGCGGATCTTGAAGCCGGCGATCGGCTTCTTGCTCTTCGTGACCACGGGCTTCTGGCCGGCGATCTTGGTCATGTCGCCGACGGCGGAATCCATCACCTTCTTGTCGGAGACGGCCTCGCCCACGCCCATGTTGAGCGTGATCTTCTGCAGGCGCGGCACCTGCATCACCGAGGTGAAGCCGAACTTGGCCATCAACTCGGGCACGATCTTCTCGCGGTAGATCGTGTGCAGGCGAGCCTGGGGCGCGGGGCCCGGCGACGTGACTGCGGCGGCAGCTTGTTCTTTCTTGGCCATGGTCGGTTACGCCTTGATCTCTGCGCCGGTGGATTTGTAGACACGCACGCCGTTGTCGCGCGTCTTGCGGGCCGCCTGCTCTTCCTTGCTCAGCAGCTTGATGCCGACCTTGTCGGCCTTGCCGGCAGCGGCATTCCAGATCGCCACGTTGCTCTGGTGGATGGGCATGGTCTTGTCGACGACGCCGCCGGTGGTGCCCTTCATCGGGTTCGGCTTGACGTGCTTCTTCACGACGTTGACGCCCTCGACGACGATGCGTTCCTCGTCCACACGTTGCGTCACGGTGCCGCGCTTGCCTTTGTCGCGGCCGGTGGTCACGACGACCTGGTCGCCCTTGCGAATCTTGTTCATGGTGGGTCCTGACGGGTCTGGAGTCAGAGCACTTCGGGTGCCAGCGACACGATCTTCATGAAGCGCTCGGTGCGCAGTTCGCGCGTGACCGGGCCGAAGATGCGGGTGCCGATGGGTTCGAGCTTGGCGTTCAGCAGCACGGCGGCATTGCCGTCGAACTTGATCAGCGAACCGTCCTGGCGACGCACGCCCTTGGCGGTGCGCACGACCACGGCGCTGTAGACCTCGCCCTTCTTCACGCGGCCCCGCGGGGCGGCCTCCTTGATGCTGACCTTGATGACGTCGCCGATGCCGGCGTAGCGCCGTTTCGAGCCGCCGAGCACCTTGATGCACATGACGGACTTGGCGCCCGTGTTGTCGGCCACGTCGAGCCGAGACTGCATTTGGATCATGTTCTGTCCCCAACTTGTACCGCGCTGCGCCGCCTGGGGCGGTTGCCGCTCGATCAGTCTTGGGCCCGTGGATGGGTGGAACCGGACCGGGGTCTTGTGCAGTGCACAAAACCAGCCGAACCGGCGAAGCCTGTGATTATGTTCGATCTAGCGTAGGCGCGTCAAGCATCGGCGAGACGAGTGTCGCAAGAGGGAGCGGCTCAGGCCTTCAATGCCTTGGCCTGCGCCAGCAGGGTGCCGGCGTCGCTGACCTCGAACTTGCCCGGGGCCTCGATGTTCAGCGTCTTGACCACGCCATCGACCACGAGCATGGAATAGCGCTGCGAGCGCAGGCCCATGCCGCGCGCGCCCAGGTCCAACGTCAGGCCGGTGGCCTTGGTGAAGTCGGCGCTGCCATCGGCCATCATGCGCACCTTGCCTGCCGTATGCTGGTCGCGGCCCCAGGCGCCCATCACGAAGGCGTCGTTCACCGATACGCACCAGATCTCGTCCACCCCGGCAGCCTTCAGCGCGTCGGTGTGCTGCACGTAGCCCGGCACATGCTGCGCCGAGCAGGTGGGGGTGTAGGCACCGGGCAGCGCGAAGATGGCGATCGTCTTGCCGGCCGTGGCCTTGCCGATGTCGAAGTTGTTGGGGCCCAGAGTGCAGCCCCCGCCTTCGACCTCGATGAATTCCTGCAGACTGCCCGCGGGCAGCTTGTCTCCGACCTTCAGCATGGTTTGACTCCTGTACTCAAAAAGAAAGCGACCGAAGGCTGGAGTCTCCAGCGTTCGACCGCTTCGTGCAGAAACGGGGTTTTCGACCCCGCTGCGGTGGTCAGACCAGCTTGGCCTTCTCGATCAGCCGCGTCACGACCCAGGACTTGGTCTTGCTGATCGGGCGGCCTTCGGCGATCTCGACCATGTCGCCCATCTTGTACTCGCCCTTTTCATCGTGGGCGTGGTACTTGCGGGACTTGGCAACGATCTTGCCGTACAACTCGTGCGGCGTGCGGCGCTCCACGAGTACGGTCACGGTCTTGGCGCGCTTGTCGCTGACGATGCGGCCGACGAAAGTACGCGTATTCTTCACCGGGGCCGCCGGCGCGGCCGCGGCTTCGGCGCTTGCAGCTTGGGCTTCGCTCATTTGGCGGCTCCCTTCTTCTTCTCGGTCAGCACGGTCTTGACGCGTGCGATGTCGCGCCGCGTCTTGCCCAGTTGCGAGTTGTTGGCGAGCTGCTGGGTCGCGCGCTGCATGCGCAGGCCGAAGTGGGCCTTCAGCAGGTCGGAGACTTCCTTTTCCAGCGCCGCCACGTCCTTGGTGCGCAGTTCAGATGCTTTCATGCTTGTTTCCTTCGCGTCACGCGCCGACCTGGCGGGCGACGAATGTGCAGCGCAGCGGCAGCTTGGCCGCGGCCAGCGTGAAGGCCTCGCGCGCCAGCGCCTCGGGCACGCCGTTCAGTTCGTAGAGCATCTTGCCGGGCTGGATCTCGGCCACGTAGTACTCGGGGTTGCCCTTGCCGTTGCCCATGCGCACCTCGGCCGGCTTCTGCGAGATCGGCTTGTCGGGAAAGATGCGGATGAAGACGCGGCCACCGCGCTTGATATGGCGGCTGATGGCGCGCCGTGCGGCCTCGATCTGGCGTGCCGTGATGCGGCCGCGCTCGGTGGCCTTGAGGCCGAATTCGCCGAACGACACCTTGGCGCCACGCGTGGCGATGCCGGTATTGCGGCCCTTCTGTTCCTTGCGGAACTTGCGACGTGCGGGTTGCAGCATCCTTATTCTCCTTTGGTCTCGCCGCCGGCCGGGCCAGCCGGCGGGGCGGCGCGGCGCACGCGCTTGACGGCCGGGCCTTTCGGGCCACTCGGGCCACCCGGGGCTTCGCCGGCCGGGCGATCGCCGGCGGCTTGCACGAGGTCGCTGCGCGGCATCGGGGGACGGTCGGCACCGGGGCGGCCGCGGCCACCCGGCGCACCCGGACCACCGGGGCGCGGACCGCGGCGGTTGCGGCGGTCGTCGTCGGCACTGCCGTCGCCCTTGCCCAGCGTCGGCGCCTCGCCGTTGGCCAGGCGGTCACCTCGGTAGACCCAGACCTTGACGCCGATGACGCCGTAGGTGGTCTTGGCTTCCGAGAAGCCGTAGTCGATGTCGGCGCGCAGCGTGTGCAGCGGCACGCGGCCTTCGCGGTACCACTCGCAGCGCGCGATCTCGATGCCGTTCAGGCGGCCTGAGGACATGATCTTGATGCCCTGCGCGCCCAGGCGCATGGCGTTCTGCATCGCGCGCTTCATGGCGCGGCGGAACATGATGCGCTTCTCGAGCTGCTGAGTGATGCTGTCGGCGATGAGCTGGGCATCGACCTCGGGCTTGCGCACTTCCTCGATATTCACGGCCACCGGAACGCCCAGGCGGCGCGTCAGCTCGGCCTTGAGGTTTTCGATGTCTTCGCCCTTCTTGCCGATGACCACACCGGGGCGCGCCGAGAAGATCGTGATGCGGGCGTTCTTGGCCGGACGCTCGATGAGGATGCGCGAGACGGCAGCGCTCTTCAGCCGCGTCTTCAGGTAGTCACGCACCTGCAGGTCTTCGGCCAGCATGCCGGCGAAGTTGCGGCTGGTAGCGAACCAGCGCGACGACCAGGCGCGGGTGACCGCGAGGCGGAAGCCGGTCGGGTGGATTTTTTGTCCCATGTGTATTTCCAGCTTCAGTTGCCGACGGTCACGTAGATATGGCAGGTGCCCTTGATGATGCGCGCGCCGCGGCCCTTGGCCCGCGCCGAGAAGCGCTTGAGCACCGCACCCTGCTCGACGTAGATCGATTTGATCTTCAGCTCGTCGATGTCGGCGCCGTCGTTGTGCTCGGCATTCGCTACCGCGGAGTCGACGGCTTTCTTGATGATGCCGGCGGCCTTCTTCTGCGTGAACTGCAGGATGTTGAGGGCCTGGGCGACCGATCTGCCACGGATCATGTCGGCCACCAGCCGGCCCTTGTCGGCCGACAGGCGCACGCCGCGCACGATTGCTTTGGTTTCCATTTGCCGGGCTCCTTACTTCTTCGCCTTCTTGTCCGCGGGGTGACCCTTGAACAAGCGGGTGAGGGCGAATTCGCCGAGCTTGTGGCCGACCATCTGGTCGGTCACGTAGACGGGCACGTGCTGCTTGCCGTTGTGCACGGCCACCGTCAGGCCGATGAATTCCGGCAGGATGGTGCTGCGGCGCGACCAGGTCTTGATCGGCTTCTTGTCCTTGGTGGCGGAGGCCTTCTCGACCTTGGCCATCAGGTGGTGGTCCACGAAAGGACCCTTCTTGAGTGAACGCGTCATGGTGGCTGTGTCCCTCGGGCCTTACTTCTTGCGACGCGAGACGATCATCGTCTGCGTGCGCTTGTTGCTGCGGGTGCGGTAGCCCTTGGTCAGGGTGTTCCACGGCGACACCTGCGGCTGGCCCTCGCCGGTGCGGCCTTCGCCGCCGCCGTGCGGGTGGTCGACCGGGTTCATGGCCACGCCGCGCACCGTCGGGCGGATGCCGCGCCAGCGCGTGGCGCCGGCCTTGCCGTACTGCTGCAGGCTGTGCTCTTCGTTGCTCACTTCACCGATGGTGGCGCGGCAGTCGATGTGGATCTTGCGCACTTCGCCCGAGCGCAGACGCAACTGGGCGTAGATGCCTTCGCGCGCCATCAGCGTGACCGACGTACCCGCGGAACGCGCGATCTGCGCGCCCTTGCCGGGCATCATCTCCACGCAGTGCACGATGGAACCCACCGGGATGTTGCGGATGGGCAGCGTGTTGCCGGCCTTGATCGGCGCCTCGGCACCGCTGAGCAGCGTGGCACCGGCATCGACGCCGCGCGGGGCGATGATGTAGCGGCGCTCGCCGTCGGCGTAGCACAGCAGCGCGATGTGGGCGGTGCGGTTGGGGTCGTATTCGATGCGCTCGACCTTCGCAGGGATGCCGTCCTTGTTGCGCACGAAGTCGACCACGCGGTAGTGGTGCTTGTGCCCACCGCCCTTGTGGCGCATCGTGATGTGGCCGTTGTTGTTGCGGCCGGCATTCTGCTTTTGCGGCTCGAGCAACGAGGCTTCGGGCGCGCCCTTGTGCAGGTGCTTGTGCACCACCTTGACGACGGCACGGCGGCCGGGCGAGGTGGGCTTGACTTTGACGATGGCCATTTAGGAGGCCTCCCCGGAGAAATTGAGCTCCTGGCCGGCCTTCAGCGCCACGAACGCCTTCTTGACGTGATCGCGGCGGCCGATGGCGCGCCCGAAGCGCTTGACCTTGCCCTTTTGCACGGAGGTCGACACCGATGCGACCTCGACCTTGAACATCAGCTCGACGGCAGCCTTGATCTCGGGCTTGGTGGCGTCGCGCAGCACCTTGAACATGACCTGGTTCTGCTTCTCGCCGATGCGGGTGGCCTTCTCGGAGATGATCGGTGCCACCAGCACCTGGGCCAGGCGCCCTTCGTCGTATTTGCGCTGCGCGGGGGATGGGTTGATGCGGCTCATGCGTACATCTCCTTGAGCTGCTCGATCGCGCCCTTGGTCACCAGCACCTTCTTGTAGAAGACCAGCGACAGCGGATCGGCATAACGCGGCTCGACCACCAGCACGTTGGCCAGGTTGCGCGAGGCCAGCGCCAGGTTGTCGTCAATCTGGTCGGCAATGACCATCACCGAGTCCAGCCCCATGGCCTTGAACTTGGCCGCCAGCAGACGGGTCTTGGGAGCGTCGACGCTGAGCGAGTCCACCACCGCCAGGCGGCCGTCGCGGGCCAGCTGCGAAAGGATGGACGCCATGCCGGCGCGGTACATCTTCTTGTTGACCTTTTGCGAGAAATTCTCGTCGGGACGGTTCGGGAAGATGCGGCCACCACCACGCCAAAGCGGCGAGCTGGTCATGCCGGCACGGGCACGGCCGGTGCCCTTCTGGCGGAATGGCTTCTTCGTGGAGTGCTTGACCTCGCCGCGGTCGAGCTGGGCACGGGTGCCCTGGCGCGCGTTGGCCTGGAAGGCAACGACGATCTGGTGCACCAGCGCTTCGTTGTAGTCGCGGGCGAAGACGGTGTCGGGCGCGTCCACCTTGCTGGTGGCTTGGCCTTGTTCGTTGAGGAGCTCGAGCTGCATGCTTAGGCTCCCTTCTTCGCGGCGGCGTCGGCGCCGGCCTTGACGGGACGCGCCTTGATGGCCGGGCGCACCACGACGTGGCCGTTCTTGGCGCCCGGAACGGCGCCGCGGACGAGCAGCAGCGAACGCGCTTCATCGACGCGGACGATGTCCAGGTTCTGCGTGGTCACGGTCTCGTCGCCCATGTGGCCGGTCATCTTCTTGCCCGGGAATACGCGACCCGGGTCCTGCGCCATCGAGATCGAGCCCGGCACGTTGTGCGAGCGGCTGTTGCCGTGCGAGGCGCGCTGCGAGCTGAAGTTGTGGCGCTTGATGGTGCCCGCGAAGCCCTTGCCGATGGAAGTGCCCTGCACGTCCACCTTCTGGCCGGCGGCGAACACGCTCACCGGCAGCACGGCACCCGGCGCGTACTGACCGGCGGTTTCGGCGCTGACGCGGAATTCCTTGAGCACCTCGCCGGCTTCGACACCGGCCTTGGCCAGGTGCCCGGCGGCGGGCTTGTTCACGCGGCTGGCCTTGCGGGCGCCGAACGCCACCTGCAAGGCGTTGTAGCCGTCGGTGGCGGCGGTCTTGACTTGCGTGACGCGGTTGTTGGACACGTCGAGCACGGTCACGGGGATGGTGTCGCCATTGTCCGTGAAGATGCGCATCATGCCCACCTTGCGGCCCAGCAAGCCGAGCTGTTCGCTCAGACTCATGGTCTTTCTCCAGCTCCGTCGGAGGAGCCTTTGTTCACGATCCCGACATCGATTGGTCGGGGTGGTTTTTTCACTCTCCCGACCTGTCCCAGGGACAGGTCGGGGAAGCGGAATTCCTGGCCGGGAAAACCCGTTCAGAGAAAAGCCTGTGATTGTAGCAGTGCGGGTAGAACCCGCAACCGCCACGTCACTCGGCGTGCACTTACTGCAACTTGATCTCGACGTCCACGCCGGCCGGCAGGTCGAGCTTCATCAGCGCGTCCACGGTCTTGTCGGTGGGATCGACGATATCCATCAGCCGCTGGTGCGTGCGGATCTCGAGCTGGTCCCGGCTTGTCTTGTTGACGTGCGGCGAGCGCAGGATGTCGAAACGCTGCATGCGCGTGGGCAGGGGCACGGGACCCCTGACGATGGCGCCGGTGCGTTTGGCGGTATCGACGATCTCCAGCGCCGACTGGTCGATGAGCTTGTAGTCGAAGGCCTTGAGGCGGATGCGGATCTTCTGTTTGGTCGACATGTCCGCCCCTTACTCGATGATCTTGGCCACGACGCCGGCGCCCACGGTGCGGCCGCCCTCGCGGATGGCAAAGCGCAGGCCTTCTTCCATCGCGATCGGGTTGATCAGCTTGACCGTGATGCTGACGTTGTCGCCCGGCATCACCATCTCCTTGTCCTTGGGCAGCTCCACCGCACCCGTCACGTCCGTCGTGCGGAAGTAGAACTGCGGCCGGTAGTTGTTGAAGAACGGCGTGTGGCGCCCGCCTTCTTCCTTACTCAGCACGTAGATCTCGGCCGTGAAGTGGGTGTGCGGCTTGACGCTGCCGGGCTTGCACAGCACCTGGCCGCGCTCGACGTCCTCGCGCTTGGTGCCGCGCAGCAGGATGCCCACGTTGTCGCCGGCCTGCCCCTGGTCGAGCAGCTTGCGGAACATCTCCACGCCGGTGCAGGTGGTCTTGACCGTGGGGCGGATGCCCACGATCTCGATTTCCTCGCCGACCTTGATGACGCCGCGCTCGACCCGGCCCGTCACCACCGTGCCGCGGCCGGAGATGCTGAAGACGTCTTCCACCGGCATCAGGAAGGCGCCGTCCACCGCGCGCTCGGGCGTGGGGATGTAGCTGTCCAGCGCGTCGGCCAGTTTCATGATGGCTTGTTCACCAAGCTCGCCCTTGTCGCCTTCCATCGCCAGCTTGGCGCTGCCGTGGATGATGGGGGTGGCGTCGCCGGGGAATTCGTACTTGTCCAGCAGTTCGCGCACTTCCATTTCCACCAGCTCCAGCAGCTCGGCGTCGTCGACCATGTCGCACTTGTTCAGGAAGACGATGATGTAGGGCACGCCCACCTGGCGCGCCAGCAGGATGTGCTCGCGCGTCTGCGGCATCGGGCCGTCGGCGGCCGACACCACCAGGATGGCGCCGTCCATCTGCGCCGCACCCGTGATCATGTTCTTCACGTAGTCGGCGTGCCCGGGACAGTCGACGTGCGCGTAGTGGCGCTTGCTGGTCTCGTATTCGACGTGCGCGGTGTTGATGGTGATGCCGCGCGCCTTTTCTTCAGGCGCCGCGTCGATCTGGTCGTAGGCCTTGGCCTCGCCGCCGAACTTCTGCGCCAGCACCGAGGTGATGGCCGCCGTCAGCGTGGTCTTGCCGTGGTCCACGTGACCGATGGTGCCCACGTTCACGTGCGGCTTGGTGCGTTCGAATTTGCTTTTTGCCATTTCGGTTTCTCCGGATAAAGAGCGATGCCAGTGGTGGGTTTAAGGTTTCCGGCGGGTCGTCGATTCGCATGTCACTGGCAACACGCGGCGACCCGCCGAAGACCGTCGAAGGAAAGGGCTCGCGAAGCGACTGCCCGCCACTTCTGTCTGTGTCTACTGCCCGCTACTTCTGTCTATGACTACTGCCCGCTACCAGTTCACTTTCCGCGCGCGGTGATGATCGCGTCGGCCACGTTCTTGGGCGCCTCGGAGTAGTGCTTGAACTCCATCGTGTAGGTGGCCCGGCCCTGGCTCATGCTGCGCAGCGTGGTCGAATAGCCGAACATTTCCGACAGTGGCACCTCGGCCTTGATGATCTTGCCGCCGCCGGGCATGTCGTCCATGCCCTGCACCATGCCGCGACGGCTGGACAGGTCGCCCATCACGCTGCCGGCGTAGTCTTCCGGAGTTTCCACTTCCACGGCCATCATCGGCTCCAGGATCACCGGGCTGGCCTTGCGGCAGCCGTCCTTGAAGCCCATGCTGGCCGCCATCTTGAACGCGTTTTCGTTCGAGTCCACTTCATGGTACGAGCCGAAGGTGAGCGTCACCTTCACGTCCACCACCGGGTAGCCCGCGAGCACGCCGTTGGGTAGCGTATCTTCGACGCCCTTCTTCACCGCCGGAATGAATTCGCGCGGCACCACGCCGCCCTTGATGGCGTCGACGAACTCGAAACCCTTGCCCGGCTCCTGCGGCTCGATCTTCAGCACCACGTGGCCGTACTGGCCCTTGCCGCCGGACTGGCGCACGAACTTGCCTTCGACGTCGGACACCGGCTTGCGAATGGTCTCGCGGTAAGCCACCTGCGGCTTGCCGACATTGGCCTCGACGCCGAATTCGCGTTTCATGCGGTCGACGATGATCTCCAGGTGCAGCTCGCCCATGCCGGAGATGATGGTCTGGCCACTCTCCTCGTCGGTGCGCACGCGGAAAGACGGATCCTCCTGTGCCAGGCGGCCCAGCGCGATGCCCATCTTCTCCTGGTCGGCCTTGGTCTTGGGTTCCACGGCCTGGCTGATGACGGGCTCGGGGAAGACCATCTTTTCCAGCGTGATGATCGATTCCGGGTCGCACAGGGTTTCGCCCGTGGTCACATCCTTCAGGCCCACGCAGGCGGCGATGTCGCCGGCCAGGATTTCCTTGATCTCCTCGCGCTGGTTGGCGTGCATCTGCAGGATGCGGCCGATGCGTTCCTTCTTGCCGCGGATCGGGTTGTAGACCGAGTCCCCCGACTTC
>Ga0138256_10005611_pt1 | contig 13251 bp, 10 predicted proteins | sample KNB2016incub_MG_FD_105486 | JGI IMG/M metagenome (GOLD analysis project Ga0138256, IMG submission 105486) | Active sludge microbial communities from wastewater in Klosterneuburg, Austria - KNB2014incub_MG | ecosystem: Engineered > WWTP > Activated sludge > Unclassified | place: Austria...
AATATGGTGGACTGTGGCATCTTCGCGATCCGTGAGCTCATGAGCCTTCATCCGGAAGCCCTACTGTATGGGCAGGATGTCGGGCGCCGCTTAGGTGGTGTTTTCAGGGAAGCAGCTACGCTGGCTGAGCAATTTGGCGAAAATCGCGTATTTAATACACCGATACAGGAAGCATTCATCGTAGGAAGCACGGCAGGAATGTCTGCAGCAGGATTGAAACCGATCGTCGAGGTACAGTTTGCTGACTATATCTGGCCGGGATTAAATCAATTATTTACCGAAGTCAGTCGCTCCTGTTATCTCTCCAATGGCAAATGGCCGGTCAGCATGATACTGCGTGTGCCGTGCGGAGCTTATGGCCAGGGCGGCCCTTATCACTCATCCAGCGTAGAATCTATCGTCACCAATATACGCGGACTGAAAATCGCTTATCCTTCGAATGCAGCAGATTTCAAAGGGCTCTTCAAGGCGGCTTATTACGACCCTAATCCGGTAATCCTGTTTGAACATAAAGGCTTATATTGGGCTAAGTTGCCCGGTACTTCGCCGGCGAAAACAACGGAACCATCCCCCGACTATATTATTCCCTTTGGCAAAGGCTTAAAGATACTGGAAATAAACCCGGATACAGAAAAGCAAAGTCAACTGACCATAGTCACCTATGGAATGGGCGTACACTGGGCACGTGAGGCATCAGCCGCCTATCCCGGCAGGATAGACCTGATCGATCTGCGCACATTAGCGCCCTGGGACGAAGGGATGGTCTATGAATCAGTAAAGAAAACCAGTCGCTGTCTCGTAATTACAGAAGAACCGGTAGATGGCGGATTCGCACAGAGTATAGCTGCCAGAGTACAGGAGCACTGCTTCGAATATCTGGACGCACCGGTAAGGACTATCGGCGCTGAAAATATGCCGGCAATACCCTTAAATGAAATACTGGAGGCGACGATGTTGCTCTCTATCGAGAAGGTAAGACAACACATTGATAAAATCTTACTTTATTAAATCAGACAAGTTATAAAGATGCATCACGATTTTTATCCATTAAAAATAAAAGATATCCGGCCGGAAACCGAAGACAGCAAGGTCATCAGTTTCGAGATTCCTTCAGATCTTAAAGCGGTTTTTCACTGGAAATGCGGACAAAATATAACCATCCGATTTTATCAGGATGGCAAGGAACAGCGCAGAAGCTACTCGATCAACACTATTCCATCAGAAGGAAACCTGGAGATCGGTGTCCGCCGAATCGATGATGGTTTGTTCAGCGATACTGTGATAAACACACTTCAACCGGGGATTACACTTGATGTGATGCCACCGACAGGTAATTTTGTATTGGATAGTAATAAAGACGAACTCAGTCATGTCGTCTTTTTTGCTGCAGGAAGCGGGATCACACCGATCATTGCGCTAATCAAAGAGTTATTACTGCACCATACGAATACACGTGTCACGCTGATCTATGGCAACCGGACACACCAGAGTGTAATGTTTCTCGAAGAACTCGAAAATCTGAAAGATGACTACGTAGGACGACTACAATTGATCCATCTTTTCAGCCGCGAAGCCGTAGAAAATGAGCTTTTCAATGGCCGGATCAATAAAGAAAAGGCCGCTGCAATATTAAATTCACTGGTGTATCAGGCACACGAAGCACAGTATTACTTATGCGGGCCCCGTGAAATGGTCATGGAGGTTAAAGACCTGTTGATCAGTGACATGGCGATTCCTGAGAGAAGAGTACATTTTGAACTTTTCTTTGTAGGTGATCTACAAAAATCAACATCCGGTACTGTAAGTCAGAGCGAAGAGGGTATGTCCAGAGTAACCATACTGCTCGATGGAAAAGAAACTGAGCTGGATCTGGCTTATGATGGAGAGGTCATATTGGATGCGGGAATTGACGAAGGATTGGATCTGCCTTATGCCTGTAAGGGTGGCGTCTGTGCTACCTGCAAAGCTAAGCTCATAAAAGGAGAGGTAGAAATGGATAGTAACTTCGCATTGGAACAAGATGAGCTCGATGCGGGTTATATACTTACCTGCCAATCGCATCCGCGTACACCGGAGGTTTATGTGAATTATGATTATTAATAAAAAAATAAATGCCAGGATCAAATGAGTGAAATGGAGTTACAGGAACGATTCGATCGTCGCATCGCCGATGAAGACAAGATAGAGCCCAATGACTGGATGCCGGAAGCATACCGGAATACCCTGATACGTCAGATTTCCCAGCATGCACATAGTGAGATCGTAGGCATGTTGCCTGAGGGCAATTGGATTACACGCGCACCCTCACTGAAGCGAAAGGCCATTCTATTGGCCAAGGTACAGGATGAAGCCGGACATGGTTTGTATCTCTACAGCGCTGCTGAGACACTGGGCATAGATCGGGACACATTGGTAGAAGAATTACATTCAGGTAAAGCCAAGTATAGCAGTATATTTAATTATCCATCGCTCACCTGGGCGGATATGGGTGCGATCGGCTGGTTGGTGGATGGTGCGGCGATCATGAATCAGGTGCCGCTGTGCCGTAGCAGTTATGGACCCTATTCCAGAGCTATGATCCGGATTTGTAAAGAAGAGTCTTTTCATCAGCGTCAGGGATATGACATCATGCTCACACTATCCAAAGGCTCGCCTGCGCAAAAAGCTATGGCACAGGATGCACTCAACCGTTGGTGGTGGCCATCACTGATGATGTTTGGCCCTTCAGATGCAGATTCTGTGCATTCAGAACAAAGTATGAAATGGAAGATTAAGCGGTTTTCGAATGATGAGTTGAGACAACGATTTGTCGATATGACCGTGCCGCAGGCGGATCTGCTGGGTCTGAAGATCCCCGATGATCACCTGAAATGGAATGAAGAGCGCCAACATTACGATTTCGGACCAATTGACTGGAATGAATTCTGGACGGTCGTCAAAGGAATGGGGCCTTGTAATAAAGAAAGGATGGAAGCCCGAATAAATGCCTGGGAAAAAGGCGAATGGGTCCGTCGTGCTGCCCTGGAATATGCAAAACATCGTGTATCCACTAAAAACTAAACAATGAGTAGTAGTAACTGGCCTCTGTGGGAGGTATTTATTCGAAGTAAAAATGGTCTGCAGCACCGGCATGTAGGTAGTCTTCATGCACCTGATGCGACTACAGCAATTGAAAATGCGCGGGATGTCTATACCCGGCGAATGGAAGGTACCAGCATCTGGGTCATACCCTCTGCTGAGATTACCGCATCTGATCCGCAATATAAAGCGGAGTTTTTCGATCCTGCTGAATCCAAGATTTACAGACATCCGACATTTTTCGTATTGCCGGATGAAGTAAAGCACATGTAAACCATTCAATGACTGATCAATGTTAGAAGGAAAAGGCCCGCTGTTTGAATACTTGATTTATCTGGGTGACAATTCACTGATACTGAGCCACCGGCTATCCGAATGGTGCGGTCACGGACCCGTGCTGGAACAGGATATCGCACTAACCAATATTGCACTGGATATATTGGGCCAGGCGCGGCAATGGTATCAATTAGCTGCCACGATCTCAGGTACTGACCTGGATGAAGACAAGATTGCTTATCTCAGGGATAGCAATGAGTTTAGAAATATTCTCCTTGTCGAGCAGCCAAATACCTCCTGGGGACACATGCTAATCCGGCAATTCATCTACTCCAGCTACATTACACCCTATCTGGATAAACTAAGGGGTTCATCACATGCAGAGATAGCCGCCATCGCTGCCCGATCCTATCCGGAAAGTACCTATCACTTACGCTGGTGCAAGGATTGGCTGCTGAGGCTGGCTAAAGGTACGGAGGATGGCCAAGCAATCATGCAATCGGCGCTGGATCATCTATGGGACTATCAGTCAGAATTTCTAAAAGCCGGAGAATTTGAGGCGACAATGGCAGCGCAGGCAATTGCTCCTGATTTACAGGATTTCACCCCATCAGTTCCTGCAGAAATAATCACAGGTTTAACTGAAGCAGGTTTAACCATCCCGGCACAGAACAGAAATTTATCCGGTGGAAAGAAAGGTGTACATACAGAACATTTGGGTTATATTCTCGCTGAAATGCAGTTTCTGCAAAGAGCCTATCCGGGGCTGGAATGGTAAGCAAACAGGAAATATCTGATCTGCTTTCACAGGTCAAAGATCCTGAGATTCCTGTCCTGAGCATCGACGAGATGGGAATCCTCGAAGATATCAACATCACTGATGATAAAATAGAAGTTCGCATCATCCCAACTTATCTGGGCTGCCCGGCTATGGAGATGATACGTCTGCAAATTCATCAGGTGCTGTACAGCGCCGGCATCCGTGACTTTACCATACGACAACTGAACACTCCGGCATGGACTACTGACAGAATCAGTGCTGCAGCCCGACAGAAAATGATGGATTATGGGATCTCCCCTCCCATAGATGGTGAAAACATTGACAAACTGCTCAGTGAATCGTCACATATCCCTTGCCCGAATTGCGGCAGCACAGCAACTTCAGTGAAAAGTGCGTTTGGCAGTACAGCCTGTAAAGCGCTGATGGTATGCTCAGTCTGCAAAGAGCCCTTCGAATACTTCAAGTGCTTCAAGGCTGCAACACGGGATACCCATTTCAATTAAATATTCCGAAAATTTTAAACTATTGTGCTGTGACAATCTGATTCCTCAGGTCATTCACCCATTGTAAAATTTCACTTTTATCCGTAGCTGATAATTTAGCTTCTCTATGTATGATTAAATAGGAGCTCAATGGCATTTTATCTTTTTTAATAACTTTCTCAATCTCATCCAATTTATGGAGTTTGTCCTTCACTGAATACTGATAAAATTCGTCAAAATTTAATTCACCTTTCCCTTCGTCTATATGATGGCCCAGCCACCACTTAACAGGCTGTACATTACTGTACCAAGGGTAATTAGTATTGTTTGAATGACAGTCATTACAACTCGTTTTTAATATTTCCATCACACCTGCAGGTGTATTGTAATGTTTCCCAATTGCATTTTCTGACGCAACAGGGTTATGATTTTTATTCGTTCCGAAAAATTGAATAATAACGAAGAGCAATAAAATGACTATTCCAGCTCTCTTAATGAATTTGTTTTTCATGTTTCAATATTTTGATAAAATTAATAAATAATATTTAAGGCTATCTCTCTGTTTTCTTTTTTTTAATTACGTAATCTAATAAACATTGCTCCTATATGAGAATATATAAACATTAATGGTTCTATTTTTTGCATTGATGAATATTTTGATGGGAATACTAATTTTACTAGTTTTTACTTAATTAGAAATAAAATTGTTTCACATATCATTCTTCACTTTTGTTCTTAAGTGCCATTAATAATGTATAAGCTCCTTTTACGGCAATAGTCTCATTCTCCAATTGCTCTGAATCGGTGATTGCAGTATACCCATTTTCTGTATCTCCTATCTTTACTTCCCGCATTTCAAATATGTTCTTTTTACTAACAATAAATACATAATGTTTATTTTCAAATCTAACAACTGCATCTTCCGGCAATACCGATGATTTGTATGCTTTTAATTCGACATCTGCATTCATAAACATTCCTGGCAAAAGCGATTTGTCAAATTGTTCAAAGTGGCAATGAACTTCAGCTGCATTTTTATTAGAGATAATTTTACCGATTAAAATAATCTTACATGTATATTTCTTGTCTGGATTGTTATTAGTATAAGCGTAAAGCATTTGGCCAATTGAAAGTTTATTAATATCTTTTTCAAAAACAGTCAGCATCAAATGTATATCAGTAGGATTGACGAGCTCGAACATCACTTCATCCGGGCCTATGTATTTTCCAATATTTACATTTACAGCAGACACATAACCTGTGATAGGCGAAGTAATATTAATACGATTTGAAATGCTATTTATATTCACATTTGACGGATTTAAACCAATAAGCTTCAATTTCTCTTCAATTGATTTAATCAAAACTAATTGTGATTGATAATTCGCTCTTGATAATTCAAGCTCTTTATCACTGGAAGCTCTACCCCGATTTAGTTCTTTTTGGCGACTGTATTCCTTTTCTGTCAATGTAAACTGAGTTTTTGCAGACAAATAATCTTGTTGAAGTTGTATATATTGAATATCCTCCAATACTGCCAAAACTTCACCTTTATTTATGTGCATTCCATTTAATAATCTTGTTGACTTCAGATACCCACCAAGAGGAACACTAATAGATATCATGCTTTGGGGCGGAACATCAATTTTTCCATTTAACTTCAAAACAGACGATATATTTCGCATACTCAATTTTCCTGTATCGATACCGGCATTTCTATACTGTTCATTCGTAAGACGCACATAATTTTCTCCGATACTATCTACTTTTTGTCCTGAGGTATCCTGATTACTATTCCCACAAGAAAATAGCAATATTGTTATATTTATTATTAATATCTTATATTTCATTCTATTATAAAATTATTTGTTGGTATAAAAATTTAATTCGATGTATGCATTATTTCTACTGTTTAATGCCTCTATGTATTCGCTTTGAATGGAAATCGCCTGATTGACCAGAAGCACCCATTCCAGATAATTTATATCACCATTCAATAGTTGAATATTTGCAGTTGCGGTAATAATTTCTGCATTGTTCAATATGACTGTTTCGTAGTATCGAACCATTTCATTACATTTCTGATATTGAATAAAGGATATATGATATTTGCTTTTAAAAGCTTGCAACTCCTGTTCGTATTCATTTGCGATTATGTTCTCTTTCACCTTTGAAGCATCGATTCTGGCTTTTTGACTACTCCTGAAAATTGGAATATTGAAAGTAATTTGAGCGGAGTGAAATCGAAGTGTGCTATTGTAAACTTTATCATCTGCACCCATTCCCCGCATGCTCATTAAATTGTAACCGAGGGTCAAATCAGGTAATAGTCTCGCCTGTTCTAATCTTGTAGTTGATGCTGCAATTTGCCTTTGCTGTTCCCAGTATTGGATTTCGGGATGCACAAACAATATGCTACTGTCAGCTTCGAAAACAATACTTTCTGGAACACTATTTTTTGCAGGCCTAAAAATGGTCTCTGTATTAAGTAAAAGTTGAAATTGTACTTGTAATATTTCAATATCCTGATCTAACTGTATAAGTTGCACTTCAATTTGGTTCCGCTGATTCATGGCAGCCGATTTTTCCAGAATGTTTATTTCGCCTTTATTAAACCGCAAGGTAACTTTATCCAGCAGTGTACTAATTAGTGTATCGGATTTCTGCAATAACTCTCTTTTATTCTGCAGATAAATCAACGCAAAATAAACTTTCGACACATCTCTCTTTAGTTGTGCCTTTTGCAAATTTATATGCAGAACACTACTTTTCCATTCCTCATTCAACAAATTTTTTTGCCTTTTATATACTACAGGAAAATTGATATTCTGCGATAAGCCAAGCTGAGCATCCGCATAATAACTATTTATCTGACCATATTCACCTGTAATATTAGTACCCGGGATATTAGTACCTGATTTAAGAAGCCTTTGCTGATACAAACTTTTCAGGCGCTCACTTTTCATAGAAAGGTTATTGGCCAGTGCAATATCTAATGCTTGTTTTAAATTAATTGGTTGCTGTGCATTTAGTACTTGAGAAGAAAAGAGAGGTATAAAAATTAATAGTATAAATACTTTCTTATTGACAAGTTTACCCCGGTGTGTCATCAAATATAAAATTGGTAATACGAAAAGTGTCAGGAAAGTTGCTATCAATAGTCCTCCGATTACAACAGTCGCCAAAGGCCGCTGAACCTCTGCACCTTCACCTTGGCTAAGAGCCATAGGTAAAAATCCAAGTGAAGCTACCAGGGCCGTCATTAACACTGGCCTCAGACGGGTTTTGGTCCCCATTAATACTATTCGTTTTAAATCTGTGTAGCCTTCTTTCTCCAATCGGTTAAACTCAGCTACCAATACAATTCCATTCAGCACAGCGACACCAAACAGTGCAATAAAGCCTACGCCAGCACTTACGCTGAATGAAATACCACGGATTGATAAAGCAAAGATTCCCCCTATAGCAGAAAGTGGAATTGAACTGTAAATAAGTAAGCCTTGTTTTAATGATCCGAAAGCAAAATAAAGTAAAATGAAAATCAGCGCTAATGCTAACGGAACAGCAAAATATAATCGCTCCTTTGCTGCTACCAGGTTTTCAAAAGCCCCGCCATAAGTAATATAATATCCGGTGGGCAATTTAATTTCCTTTTCGACTTTTTGCTGTAATTCATGTACTGTTGTCTGGATGTCTCTACCCCTTACATTAAAACCAACTATAATTCTTCGTTGTGAATTCTCTCTTTGTATTTGATTGGGTCCGTCAATAATTTCTATATTAGCCACAGTGTTCAAAGGAACTTGAGTGCCTTGTGCTGTGGAAATTAATAACTGCTGCACATCTTCAAGTTTCTTTCTTTTTTCACCATCGAGTCGTACAACCAGATCAAATCGCTTTTCTCCTTCATACACAACCCCACTCTTTTCGCCGGCAAAAGCAGAATTCACTGTCCTGTTTATGTCACTTATATTTAATCCGTACTGAGCTATAGCATCACGATTATAACTTATTACTATTTGTGGCATACCGGTCACTACTTCTACATATACAGCTTCACTTCCTTCTACAGAATTACATATTCTACCTACTTTAGCCGCATAAATTGCTAATGAATCCAAATCTTCACCAAATATTTTACATGCCACATCCTGCCTCACTCCTGAGATCAACTCATTGAAACGCATTGCCACTGGATATTGAAAGCCAAATGAGACTCCGGGGATAGCCTCTAATTCTTTGGCAATCTTTGCCTCCAGATCGGCATATGATTTTGACGACACCCAATCTTTTCGGTGCTTCAGAATAATCATCATATCCGATGCATCAACAGCCATCGGATCAGTGGGTACTTCACTACTTCCGGTTTTTGCTACGATTTTTTCTACTTCAGGAAATTTATCTAAAATGATTTTAGATGCCTTTGAAACTGCCTCAATAGATGTGTTTAGATTACTTCCGGGTAAAACTCTGGTATCCACTGCAAAATCTCCTTCAGGTAATGCCGGAATAAACTCACCTCCTAATCTTGTCATTGCAAAAACGGCAGCTAGAAATAAACACAGGACGATCGCAAGCACTGTTTTTTGATAACGCAGCACTTTGGATAATACTTTTTGATAAATGCGCTCAAGCCGATTCATCATCCGATCTGACAAAGTTTGTTTATGCGATATCTTTTTACTCAATATCAAGGTGCTCATCATTGGAATATATGTGAGTGACAGCAGAAATGCTCCGATCAATGCAAAGGCAACAGTTTGAGCCATGGGTATAAACATTTTACCCTCAATTCCCCTCAATGTAAAAATGGGCAGGTAAACAATCAGAATGATAATTTGTCCGAAGACTGCGCTATTCATCATTCCGGAAGCTGAAATTCTTACCTCTTTATCCATTTCGGACTGCAAAAGTCTATTTACATTTCTGAATACATTACTGTGTGTTAATTTGTGCAAAACTGACTCTACAATTATAACTGCCCCATCTACAATTAATCCGAAATCTAAAGCGCCCAGGCTCATCAGGTTACCACTTACTCCAAAAGTATTCATCAGAATTACCGCAAAAAGCATTGAGAGTGGAATCACTGATGCTACCAACAAACCTGCCCTGAAATTTCCAAGAAATAAAACTAGAATGAATACTACAATTAATGCACCTTCCAACAAGTTCTTACTAACTGTACTAATTGCATTATTTACCATCTTTGTACGATCGAGAAAAGGATCAATTGTAACTCCCTCGGGTAACGTTTTTTCTATCAGCCTTATCCGTTCCTTAATATTTCTGATTACCTCATTGCTATTAGCACCTTTCAGCATCATTACCACTGCACCGGATACTTGTTCCTCACCATTATATGTCATAGCCCCGAAACGAGGTGCATGCCCAAAACGGACTTTAGCTACATCCCGGATCAAAAGAGGTAAACCATTAGGTAGATTTTTTATAACAATATTTTGTATTTCTTCCAAATCGTCCACTAATCCTTCGCTACGAATAAATAAAATGGTAGGACCTTTTTCGATGTATGAACCCCCGGTATTCTGATTGTTCATTTCCAAGGCTTTGAACACATCTCCAATATTAATGTCGTATGCCATAAGTTTCTCAGGTACTATTGAGACTTCATACTGTTTGAGTAGTCCGCCAAAACTACTTACCTCTGCAACTCCTTTCACATTTAATAGTTGTCTTCGGACTATCCAATCCTGAATAGTACGTAATTCCATAGCATCATACTTGAGCTCATATCCCTTCTTCGGCCGAACTGTATATTGATATATTTCACCCAGTCCCGTTGTGACTGGCGCTAAAACAGGTGTTCCGAATCCTTTTGGAATTTGCTCCTGAGCCTGTTGTAACCGCTCTGCAACCTGTTGCCTGGCCCAATAAATATCAATCTTGTCTTCAAAAACAAGTGTTACAACTGACAAACCAAAACGTGAGAAACTACGAAGCTCGTGAAGCCCTGGAATACTGTTATTAACCTGCTCAATGGGGAAAGTAATCAATCGTTCGACATCAGGGGCCCCTAATGCAGGCGAGATTGTAATGACCTGTACTTGATTATTTGTAATGTCGGGGACAGCATCTATTGGTAGTTTTTTTAATTCGTAAATGCCATAGCCAATGAAGCCAATTAAAAAAAGACCTATTAAAAGTTTGTTCTTTATGGAGAACGCTATTATTTTATTTAACATACTAAATAGTTAATCTTAGCTAATTAATGAATCTTGTAGATATGTTACTTCGCAACTTTTATCACAAGACAAAGCACATTCATCCAGTTATAAAAACAAGATGAATAAACAGATTAACTAAAAACGGGGCGGTTGCCAGATATTTTTCAATGAAGGATTTAGGTAAAATCGCTGATCCTCAGAAAGTATATTTCTACTAAATTTATTAATAATCCGGAATGATATTTTAACAAATACAGATGAAATGTTTGGTAGGACTGTCAGTGAGTGTACTATATTTGCTTTAAATGGTAAATTATCGTGATCATGGTTATCCGTACTATGGTGATGATTGAAACTCCCTATATAGTGCTCAACAAAAAACTTGATAACCGAATTTACTTTATCCTCTCTTACATGCTCAACATAATGGTGAATAAGGGCAGGCACCTTTAAAACTTCTCCGAATACCGTATTTGTACTCAAAAAAATAAATAGTAACATTATTGAAAAAACCTTCTTCACTTTAAAAAGTTAAATTCTACTTCACCTCTAATAAAAGAAATCCATCAAAGATTAATATAGGTAAACGCATTTATTGCTAGCAAAGTTTAAAACTTTCTAAATATTTTATCACTTACCATGTGTGGCTTCGGCCAAACATTTCACATTTACCAATTGCATTTCAATAATATAAAATGGTGCTATTTGAAATTAGGACAACCGAATTTACTATAGTTTAGCCTAAAATGAAAAGCATTTAGATATAATTTTGAATGAATCCATATTTTTCACTACCTTAAAAATTCTAAATAAGCATACTCCTAAATAAAATGGAGGGTATTGTTGTAACTGTTTTTCCAACACAAAAGCGAGTTGAGTAGTTGAGTTAATTATCCGGTCTATTATAAACTGGAATTTGTCATTTTTTTACAGCTGGTTTAAAACACAGGATTCATAAATAATTTGAAGTGAAAAATTACAGCATTTTAACTTTAGTTTGTGCATATATTTTTGATTAAATGCAAACTAATTAAGTAGTAATTATCTGGCATACAGCAATAAAATAAATGAACTTGCATCCTTTCTCAAAACTAACCACAATTGGCTGAAATCAATATTGGTGAGCGCATTTGTTTAGTTTTTATCTAAATTGTATTTAAATTTGATATACAAACATTGGCACACACTTTGCAGATCATTGAAGAAATATCAGGTAACCGGTTATTATGAGCTCTAATTTTTTACTGTTTTCTTGCATAGCAATCTACATTATGCGGGCATTGAACCTGAAGGTGGTTAACCCTGCATGGTCATCACTGCTTAAGTGGGCAGCCATTGTGTCTCTACTGCTTTTTATTTTGTCGGGCTTTATTCATCAGGCAGGGAATCTGACCGACTCGCTCTCAGTAATTGCATTGACCGGACTGACTTACCTGCTTTACTCGCAACCAGTTTTCAAACCGCTCCGATATGTTTTAATTGCCATTGCACCTTATGTCATCATATCAGTACTTGAAGTGTGTCTGAAATTTATCTTGCCTTCCTTTTTTGCCCAATGGAAAAATACCATAGACAATATCAGCACTTTTAGTGTATTCTGGGGGATTGGTGTCTGGGTCATTTCTATGCGTCAGCGAAAGGAACTGGATAAGGCAAACAAGAAAGTAGCCGCACAAGAAAAGGAAAACCAGTTAATGTCACAGATGAAAGCAGAGCTGGAGATTCAGGTGACTGAGCGCACTGCTGAGATTACCAAACAAAAAGATGAATTGGAACATACGCTGAATGAATTGAAGGCTACACAAAATAAACTCATCCAGTCAGAGAAAATGGCTTCACTGGGAGAGCTTACTGCCGGTATCGCCCATGAGATTCAGAATCCATTGAACTTTGTCAATAATTTCAGTGATGTAAACAGGGAAATGATTGATGAAGTCATACAGGAAATCAATAAAGGAGATTTGGATGAGGCCAAAAACATCCTGAATGATATTCAGTCGAATTCTGAAAAAATAAATTTCCACGGCAAGCGGGCTGATGCAATCGTGAAGAGCATGTTACAACATTCGCGGAAGAGTACCGGACAAAAGGAACCTACGGACATCAATGCGCTCTGTGATGAATACCTCAGACTGAGTTATCATGGCTTACGAGCCAAGGACAAGTCATTCAATGCTGTGCTGGCAACAGATTTTGATACGAATATGAAGAAGGTAAATGTAGTGGCGCAGGATCTGGGTCGCGTACTGCTGAATTTATTCAACAATGCTTTTTTTGCAGTAAATGAAAAAAAGAAAACAGCCGAGAAATACTGTGAGATTATCACTCAGAATATTGGAAAGTTTGGAATTGCAAAACCATGGAGATATATTATAATCCCAACAGAGAAGATAACAGTTAGCTCAACGGTGGAAGGGCTGTTGAAATAAAAGCTAAAAAAATATTA
>Ga0138256_10005612_pt1 | contig 13250 bp, 10 predicted proteins | sample KNB2016incub_MG_FD_105486 | JGI IMG/M metagenome (GOLD analysis project Ga0138256, IMG submission 105486) | Active sludge microbial communities from wastewater in Klosterneuburg, Austria - KNB2014incub_MG | ecosystem: Engineered > WWTP > Activated sludge > Unclassified | place: Austria...
CCCGGGCTCGCCGCGCGCACCCGCGGCCAGATCTCGTCGACGAACCGGCGCTCGCCCCGCCGGTTGGGCTCCCAACCGGCGCTACCGAAGAGCACCACCGCGGGGTTCCCGGAGAGACGCTGCGCGGCGCCCTCGAGGCGCTCGGGAAAGGGCGGCGCGAGAACCTCGACCGTCGCGCCCTCCGGTCCCAGATTGCGCAGGCGTTCGCCATCCGCCGCCGAGAGGGCGAGGGTTGCCGTCGCCGCGCCGACCGCGGCACGTTCGGCGCGGGCCAGGCGGCGGGCCTCGCGCAGCAGCAGGGTGCGAGTGAGACCGCGGCTCGCCTCGCCCAGCTGGCGCCAGAGATCGCTCTCGACGTTCTGCGCACGGAGGAGCCGCGGAATGCCGGCAGAGACGGCGGGGGTGCTCTGCGCAAACGCCTGGAGCTGCTCCGCCACCACCAGGTCGAAGGGCGCCCGCCGGGCACCGGCGAGCTCCCGCGCCACGGCGCGGGTCAGGGCAGCGCGCTGATGGCGCACCACGGAGTAGGGCCTGCCGGAGAGCGTCGCGGCGAGGGCGGCGAACGCCCGCGCCCGCGGCCGCACGGCCACCAGCCGGGGGGTGCAGATGCCGGCGAGCGCCGCCTCGGCGGCGGCGCGCTCGTCCGGAGCGATCGGAGCGATGGGAGAGATGGGAGCGAGGAGCGTGACCTCGACGCCCGGCGCAGAAGCGGCGGAGAGCTCGGCGAGCGCCTTCAGGGACTCGAGGAGGAGGAGACGGCCGCCGTCCGCCGGCGGCCACGGAGCCTTGGTTGCGATCCAGAGCAGGCGCAACGGCGATGCGCTCCCCGCGCTCAGACCAGCTGGAGGAGGTGCCCGAGCTTCTCGCGCTTGGTGCGCAGATAGTCGCGGCTGTCGTCGCTGGGCGGAATCTCGAGCTGCACGCGCTCGACGATTTCGAGGCCGTAGCCGGAGAGCGCGACGTATTTGCTGGGGTTGTTGGTCATCAGGCGCATGCGCTCGACCCCGAGATCGCGCAGGATCTGCGCGCCGACGCCGTAGTCGCGCTGGTCCGGGCGGAAGCCCAGGCGCTCGTTGGCCTCGACGGTATCGTGCCCGACGTCCTGCAGCTCGTAGGCCTTGAGCTTGTTGAGCAGGCCGATGCCGCGCCCCTCCTGCAGCAGGTAGATCAGCACGCCGCGCCCGGCCTCCTGGATGCGGGTCATGGCGAGCTCGAGCTGCAGCCCGCAGTCACATCGCGTCGAGCCGAAGATGTCGCCGGTCAGGCACTGACTGTGCACCCGCACGAGGACCGGCTCTTTGCCGGAGAGATCGCCCAGGGTGAGCGCGACGTGCTCTTCGCCGGTGAGGTCGGAGCGATAGGCGTGGATGGTGAGCTCGCCCCAGCGCGAAGGCAGCCGCGGCGAGGCGACACGGCGCACCAGCGTTTCGTGCTCCAGGCGGTAGCGGATGAGCTCGGCGATCGTCAGTACGGGCAAGCCGTGCTCGGCAGCGAAGCGCATCAAGTCGGGGATCCGCGCCATCGTGCCATCGTCGTTCATGATCTCGCAGATCGCCGCCGCAGGCAGGAGGCCGGCGAGGCGGGCGAGATCAACCGAGCCCTCGGTCTGGCCGGCCCGCTTTAGCACGCCGCCGCGCTTGGCGCGCAGCGGGAAGACGTGCCCAGGGCGGAGAAGATCGTCGGGACGGGTCCCGGGCTCGACGGCGGTGCGGATGGTGGCGGCGCGGTCGGCGGCAGAGATGCCGGTCGTGGTCTTGCCGCGCGCTTCGATCGAAACCGTGAAAGCGGTGCCGAAGGGGGAGGTGTTCTCGCGCACCATCGGCGGCAGGCCGAGCTCGTCACAACGCTCTTCGGTGAGCGCCAGACAGACCAGCCCGCGCCCGAAGCGGGCCATGAAGTTGATCGCCTCGGGGGTGACCTTCTCGGCGGCGATCGCCAGATCGCCTTCGTTCTCCCGATCCTCGTCGTCGACCAGGATGACCATCCGGCCCGAGCGGAACTCCTCCATCGCCTGTTCGACGGTGGCAAAGGACGGCTCGCTTCCGGACGGCGGCAGGCTCATGGCGTCTGAATGGTAGCCCATACGGTGACGAGTTCGAACCCGGTGTCGAAATCGAACCGGATTCGAAGGGCACTCGCACCTGGCTCCATGAAGTCGCGGCGTTGAGGCAAGCGGCATGAGAATCAGCGACTTCGGGTCCTTTTCGTCCGCCGTCGCATGCTCCACCACGCCAAGGTCGCTCCAGGCGCTGAAGGCGTCTGTCCTCCCCGGCGACCGCTGGAATCTCAGCTGGGTTCGGCGAGTAGGGCGCGCACCCAAGCGGCGATCGCCTCAGGCGAATCCTCCGAGCGGACGAGATGCCGCACCCTTCCGGCGCGATCGACGAGGTAGAGGTAGGTCGAGTGATCGATCAGATAGCCCATCGCCGAGCCGGAGGGCTTCTTCTCATAAAAGGCGCCATAGGCCTTGGCGACGGCGGCGACGCGCTCGGCGCTGCCGGTGACACCGACTCCGCGCACCGCAAAGAAGCCGAGCCACTCGGCCAGGTGATCGGGTGTGTCGCGCTCCGGGTCGACGGAGACGAAGACGGCGAGCAGCTGCTCGGCGAGCGGGCCGAGGAGCTCCTCGACCTGCGAAACTCGCGAAAGTGCGCGTGGACAGACGTCGGGGCAACTCGCGTAGCCGAAGAAAACGAGTTTCACCTCGGAGCCATGGTCGGAGAGGCGAAACACCTTGTCGCCGGCCTGGGTGAGCTCGATGTCGCCACCGATCGGCAGGGGGGCGAGGTCCGTCGCCGGCACGACTCCGCAGGCAGCGACCGCCATCGACAGGAGCGACGTCGCGACGAGTGGGCGCGCGAACATCACGAGCCCGCAGGGGCTCGCGGGTCGCGAACTGGGACCTCGAGCGTCTGTTCCGGGGCGTGCCCGAAGAGCAGCTTGAGATGGACCGGCTTGGCCGGGTCGAGCGGCGCGGTCAGGCCGATCAGCATCAGGTGAGGCCCGCCCGACTTGAGCTCGAATCGGCCGCCAGCCGGCAAGTCGAAGCGTTGCACTTGCCGCATCGTCATCTTGCCGTCGGTCTCCGCCATGACATGGAGCTCGACCGACTGTGCGCAATCGCAGGACGCTCCGATCAGTGCGTCAGGTTCGGCTCCGGTGTTTTCAAGCACCAGAAAAGCGGCCGACATCGGGCTGGAGGGCGGCTGGAGTCGGGCCCAGGGCTCTATAACTTTGATCTCCGCCAGCGCGGCCCCGGCGAACAGGGTAAGTCCGAGACAGAGTCCATAGGGCAAGCTTCTCGAAACGGTCATAGCGAGTTCCTCGATTTCAGGTGAGGTTGGAAGACGCGCGGGAGACTCCCGGGCACGCCGGCCCCAGTAGGCCTTGACCTTCACGCCTGGCACATCCTAGCGGCGCTTCAAGCACTCCAGCCTGCGGTGAATCGTCGCACCCCGACGTGCGATTCGGCCCACCTCAGCGTGCCGATGGCCGCTTGCCGAGCTTGCGTTGCAGCGAACGCCGATGCAGGCCGAGCAGCCGGGCGGTCTTCGAGACATTGCCCTCGCACTCGGCGAGAACTCTCTGGATGTGCTCCCACTCGACCCGATCGAGGCTCGGCACCTGCTCCGCTACCGCGACGTCCCCCTCGGCCACCTTCGAACGGTCGGAGCGTAGCGCCGAAGCCACGCGATCGGGGTCGACCGGCTTGGCGAGGAAATCGACGGCTCCCAGACGCACGGCCTGCATGGCGGTCGCGATCGAGCCCCAGCCAGTGAGGATGACGGCGCGCAGCGCGGGGGCCATCCGCAGCAGTTCGCCCAGCAGATCCAAACCCGAGCCGTCGGGAAGCCGCAGGTCCAGAACGGCGTTGCCGGGCTCCGACCGGCGCGCCTGCGTGAGAGCCTCGGCAACTGTTCCGGCCTCGACGACATGGAATCCCCGGTGGCTGAGCGCCCGACCTAGCGCCGCACGGAAGACCGCATCATCTTCCACCAGCAGGAGTGTGTCGGCAGCGTTTGCGGTCATCGGGACTTCGGCAACCCTTCGGAGGGTGCGGTGAGCGGCAGCTTCAGCTCCGCGATGGCGCCGCCGCCGGGGCGCGCCGCCAGTCGAAGCTCGCCACCAAGCAGAGCCAGCAGACGCTTGGCGGCGAACAGTCCAAGGCCGAGGCCTTCGCCTTTCGTGGTGAGGAAAGGCTCGCCGACGCGCTCGGCGAGGCCGCGGCTCGGCCCGGGGCCCCGGTCGAGGACGGCCACTGAGGCCCAGCCAGCTCCGCTGGTCACCCGGACATCGATCGGCTCCTCGGCACCAGAGGCGTCGAAGGCGTTGCGCAGCAGCGTCACCAGCGCGCGCACCAACGCGCGTCGCGGGACGTTCAGGACGACGCCCATCGCTGCGGTCGCTTCGCCATCGAAGCGGACGCAGCGCCGCTCCACGGCGCTCAGACGACCCAGGGCATCCCTCACCAGTTCATGGGGGGCCGTCGGCAGCGCGCTCTCGCCCGCCGTCTCGCCGGCCCGGCCGGCGAGGTCATCCAGGATGACCCGGCAGCGCTCGACCTCACGCCGGATGGTACGCAGGTCCCGGCGCACGATCTCGTTGGCGCCGCTCGCCGCATGCGTCTCGGTCTCGGCGGCGACGAGCGCGATCGTTCCCAACGGCGTGGCCAGTTCATGCGCCGCTCCAGCGGCGAAGGTCGATAGGGTCGCCAGGCGGTCATAGCGCAGCGCGAGGTCGCGAAGGCCGGCGAGCTCGCGATCCCGGCGCTCGAGCGAACGGCGCAGAAGGGTGACGAACAGGGCGGTCGCCAGAGCGGCGAGGACGAAAGCGGCCCACATGCCGCGCAAGTGCGACGCCATGTTCATCACCATGCCGTGGGCGGCATGCGGATCGGCGCGCGGCGAGAACCAGAATAGCGACGAGAACCCGACCACACTCGCGGCGGCCATCAGCCAGGTCCAGCGCGGCCGGAGAACGAGCGCCGAGAGGGCGATCTGCACGAGGTAGAGAATCGTGAACGGATTTGCCGCGCCGCCGGTCGCGGCGAGAAGTGCGGTCAGGAGGACGATGTCCAGCAGCAGGAGTCCCGCAGCGACGGTCGCCGCGGAGAGTCGCCGGGTGAGGGCGCGACCCGCGACGTTGCTCGCCGCGACGACTGCGGGAATCGCCACAACCCAGGCCGGAATCGACAGACCCAGCCAGGGGCGCCCGGTGCCCACGAAAAGCAGTTGACCCGCCAGAACGGCCCAACGAAACCGGAGCAGCCAAGGCAGAGCGACCGTGGCCGTGTCGTTCGTCTCGACCGGGTCGTTCGTGCCTCCGGGACGAACACCGCCAGTGGATCCGGAGCCGGCCCGTTCTGTCGGTCCGGTGGGGACGGAAGTGGAGTCCATTCCTGCAGTCTAGAGAATCAGCCGCCCGTGCGGGCGGCCCTCTCGCCGTCGCGGCAACTTATCCGACCGGCTTCTTGGCTGCCGGCTTGGCGGCGCCACCGCCCTTGGCCGCGGCATCATTGGCGGCCAGGAAGTCGTAGATCGCCTCGGCCTTGACGCGAATCGCTTCGGTGTCGGGCGTACCGTCCGGCTTGAGCGTCAGGGCTCTGAGCATCGGCGCCATGGGTATGTTGTTGAATTCGGCGAGGAGCTTCTTCGCCTGCGGATCCGACCGCAGCAAGGCCTCGGGGTCGGAGATCCAGCGCACGATCCACTCCCGGGTACGGCCAGGCCGTTGAGTGACTCCGAGTAGCGCCGGGCCGACCTGATACGACTCCCGCTTCGCGGTCAGCGAGTGACAGGTGCCACATTGGCTCTCCAGGAACAGCTTCTTGCCTTTCGCCACCGGGTCGGCGGCGGGCGTGACCGCCCCGACCGTCGAGACCAGCGCCAGGCCCAGAGTGCAACCGACGAACAGTCCCCGGCACAGTCGGGTTCCTTGCGTGAGATACATACCAATCTCCCTTGATCTGATGTTGATCGGGCGCCGATCCGACGCCAGCGCCGGCGAATTCGCAATCCGGCGCGATGCCAACGATCATAGGAAGACTTGCCGCTCCCGCCGATGCGGTTTCTTGTCGCATCGGCACGCGCCTCGCCTCGGTCGCACGCTCTGCCCTTCGTTCGATGGCCGCCCCACCTTCCGGCGCTAGTACGAGTACTTCAAACCGACGAAAGCCGACAGCGGCGAGCCCGGATACAACACCGCCGCATTCGGGGAAGCGACGTTGAGCACGCTGACGGTGGCGATGTAGTCGTCGTCGAAGAGGTTGCGTACTTCTCCGAACAGCTCCCAGCGGGGGCCGGAGAATCCGGCCCGCAGGCCCATCAACTCGTAGCCATCGACGCTGTAGGTGTTGGCGAAGTCCACGTACCGCTGGCCGATGAGATCGAAGGTCGGCCCGGCGTAGAAGCCGCTGGCATGGCGGAAGATCACTTCGCCGCGCGCCGCATACTCCGGCGCGGCGGGCAGGTCGTTGTTGCCGTAGATCCGGTCGCCGTCGAACTGGAACTGGTTGATCGTCAGGCTGACCAGCGGCTCGATACGGTGCCCTTCTCCGACCGCGATACTGACGCTGCCCATCGCCTCGAGACCGGCATGGACGGTCTGATCGATGTTCGTGACCAGGCTGTTTCCCGGCGCATCGGGATCGTCGACGGACAGGATCTCGTCGCTGATCCGCGCGTAGTAGGCAGAGACATCCCACATCCAGCGCATTCCGGAGGACCGATCCGTCGTCGAGCGCAGGCCCAACTCCGCGACGGTGCCGGTCATCGGATCGAGCGTGGCATTGCCACCGCGCACGTCGTTCTCCATCTCGAACGTGGTCGGCGCCTCGAAGAGCCGGCTGACGTTGCCGTAGAGCTCCATCGCCTCGTTCAGCGAAGCAACAACACCCGCACGCGGGTTGAACGACGAGTAGCGGAGGTTCGGGCGGCTCACCGCGCCGCTCGCCGCGTCCGTCGTGCGCACGTCCCGTCCGCCATCGACGTACTGGGCGCCGAGCACGATCGTCCAACGGTCCGAAGCGTGCCAGCGATCGGAGAGATACGCCTCGACGCTGTCGGCGTCGTTGTCGACGTAAGAGGTGAGACCGTTCGGCCGGCCGACGTCGTTGCGGTAGTTGCCGCCCTCCACCGTTCCCTTGCCGTAGTTGATCCCGGCGAGCAGGTCGTGTCCGCCGATCCGGTGGTTGTAGCGGGCCATCCCGCCGAAGTCGCGATGATCGGTGTCGATCAGCAGGCTGAACACCTCGACAGGCGGATTCGGTCCGGGCCCGTCGAAGTCCACGAGGATCTTTTCGACGATGGGGTGAAAGAGCGACTGCGCTTCATACGACAGCCCGGCGGTGAACGACCGGTTCTCGCCGAGATTCCAGGTGACCTTGGCAGCGCCGCGCGCCGTGGACACATCCTTCGAACGGTAGGCGGCGAGCGACGAGGGGGCCGCCTGGTCGGGATCGGCCTCCACTTCGGCGCGCGTCAGCGCGCCGGGGAGGAGCTGCTCGTTGTCGACGTACGTGCCGAAGAAGCGGACGTCGACCTTCTCCGACGGACGCCAACCGACGTTGGCGTACGCTCCCCAGCGATCCTGGTTGCTGTGCTCGCGGTAGCCGTCCCACTGCTTTCCCTCCACGGTCACCAGCCCATCCACCGTCTCGCCTGTGGCACCCAAAGTGGCGCGGCCGCTCAGCGAGCCGAAGCTGCCGCTGTTGAAGAGCACCGAAAGTGGCGCACTGGTCTGCGCCGTCGGCGATATGAAGTCGATGGCACCGCCGAGCGTACTCGCGCCATAGGTGAGCGCGTTGGCGCCGCGCGCCACGACGCTGTAACGGGCGCTCAGCGGATCGATGAGGCGGTTGTGGTTGTTGCCGTCGGCCGTCGTGACCGGCAGTCCGTCCTGCAAAAGCTTGATGCCGTTCTTGTCGTAGTCGGTCGCGTCCAGGTTGGAGCCGCGGCTCGAGAAGAACAGCTCATCGGAGCCGCTGACGCTCTCGGCCCAGACGCCGGGCACGTAGCGCAGCGAGTCCGCGAGGCCGTTGATGGGCCGGCGGGAGAGCTCGTCGCCGTCGACGACGGTCACGCCACCCGGGGTCAACGCGCGCTCGGCCTCGAGCTCGGCCTTCACCCGCGCTTCGGTGACGACGAGGCTCTCTTCGAACGCCGGCGCGTCGAGCCGGAGGTCGGCCACCACGGAAGCCGACGCGGCGACGGTCACGCGGACTTCCACCGGCTGGAAGGCCGAAGCTGAGACGCGCACCGTGTAGTCGCCGGCAGGCAGGTCCTCGAAGCGATAGCGGCCCGCGCTGTCGGTGACTGCGGTGCGACTGCGTTCGAGTCCACCGACGAGCTCGACCCTCGCACCGGCGTGGGCAGCTCCCGTCGGGTCCGAAACGACTCCGCTGACGGCGCCGGTTGCCTGGGCCGCGCGGAGCGTTGAAGTTGCAAGAATGATGAGAATGATGGGTGCTACGAAAAAGCGACGAACGAACAGCGCCATGAGCCAAATCCTCCGGCCGGGGAGTATAGGTACGACTCGCGTGCTCCCGCGTGCGTCATGTTGTCGCACCGACGGCGACGCCTGTCGTCAGTCGAGCGTTGCGCGGAGCCCCGGAAGGCGCCGGAGGACAGCCCAGTCGAGCAGCGCAACGACAGCGAGAGCGAGCGCGACGAGCGGCAGGGCGAGACTGAGGAGAGCCGTGGCGAGCCAGACTACCCGCGGAACGCGAGCTGGCGCCGGGGGCGCTCCCAGCCGGCCGGCGCCGGCCGGGCGACGCAGCCACCAGAGCAGCGGCCCGGTGACGGCGAGGAGGAGCACCGAGCTGCAGACCGCCGCCGCCAGCGCGCGATTCCAGGGGCCGAGCTGCCCCATGTGGAGCGGCGTTCCCGCCGCCATCGCCTTGGCGCCGAGCGCATACTCCGACCAACCGGCGCGCCCCACCACGTGGCCTGTCTTGCGGTCGATGTGCAGCGTCAGCTCCTGGCGCGGGTCGGTGACCTGACCGCCGATCGCGGTCTGTGCGACGGTCCAGATGTCGTCGCGGCCTGCAGGAACGCCGACAAAGTAGCGCGCGCCGATGCCATTCGTTCTCCCGATGGCGATCGCTTGGTCCAGAGTCTGCGCCACCGGCGAGGAAGATCCTCCGGCTCCGGGGTGGCCGTCCGATGCGGGCAGCGGCGACTTCTCGAGGTTCCACGGCACGACCTTGCGGCTCTCGCCGTTGAGCGCCTCGTGGTTGTGGCCGCCGCCTCCTGGTCCCCATTTCTCGGCAGGGAAGGCGTTCCAAGCCTGCACCAGCCGCTCGCCCCAGATTCCCGTCCAAGCGAGCCCCGAAACGAGATAGCAGAAGAGCGCCGGCGCCAGAAGGAGGCCGATGAGCTTGTGGGCGTTCCGGACCTTCAGCCGGCTCGTCGGCGCGCCGAGGGCGAAGCCCGACCGCCACTTGCCGGAGCGCGGGAGCCAGAGGTAGACGCCGGAGACGAGCAGCAGGATGCCGAATCCGGCCGCGAGCTCGATCAGGCGATCGCCGATGTCGCCGACGAGAAGCGTGCCGTGGATCTTCTCGGCGAGGAACGGCAATCGGCGGAGATCCGCGACTTCACCCAGCACGCGTCCGCTCTCCCCGTCGACGAAGACCGTATGCGGCTCCCCCGCGACCAGAACCGAGACGCGCGTCGAATCGCCGGGCAGGTGTCCGGGCTCGTAGCGCACGAAGGTCGATTCCGGCATCGCGGCGAGCGCCGACTCGAGCCGGTTCTGATGAGGCACGACGTCGCTGGCGCCTTCGGTGCGGGTGAGCTCGGGAAACTGCCAGCGCTCGAGGCCGTCGCCGAAGAGCATCATGAGCCCCGTGAGCGCCAGCACGACGAGGAACGGCGCCGTGTACAAACCGGCGTAGAAATGCCAGCGCCAGAGGGCAGCGTAGCGATTCCTCGCCCTGTCAGTGGGTGCAACAGATACGGGCTCGGCGTTCAAGGCGCAGTCACCGCCGTGCGCGAGACATGGGGATTCGAGCGATGGAAGTCGAAGCGATCATGATCGTCCTCTGCGGCCTCGTGTGGAATCGAGCGGTGAAGATACCAAGCGCTGGCGTCCCTTTGGCTGCGGCAAAGTGCCGCACCACAGCTCGGTTCCCAGCGCCTCCGGCGCTTCGCTGACGAGGATAGCGACGAGGGCCGGCGAGCGACCGCGGCCCGATGTGCGCGTCCTCTATGTCATCGGCGAAGCGAGTGTCGATGCAGAAAGTGCGGGTGCGGGTGATGCCGGCGCGAGTGACGTCGAAGTTCCAGCAGCCCCGGCGCAGCCTCCGAAGCCGGGGGGTGGATTGCGAAGAATGCAGCCGGAGCGCGGTCGGCGACTTCAGAGCCGCCAAGCGGCGACGAATCGGACGGAGCGCGGCTCTGCCGGGTGGAAATGGACGTCACTGACTCCATCGGCCGGCTCGCCTGGGAGGCGCGAGGGATAGAAGTACTCGATGTCGCTGACCAGCGCGTCGAGCAGATTGAAGACATCGATGCCGAGCCGCAGTCTCGAAGTGACGTGATAGCCGATGCCGAGATAGACGAGCGACGACGACCGCGAGCTCACGCTGCCGTCTTCGATCAGCGGGCGCGGCCCGAAGTAGCGCAGGCGGAGGCTGCCGTCGAAGTCGTGGAGCTCGGGGACGGTGACGCCGGCCGACAGCGCCTCCTCGATCGAGCCCGGGATGTGATCTCCGACCGGATCGAAATCCGTGAAGCGACTCGACGAGCGCGCGTAGTCGGCGTCGACCTGGAGCCACGGCCGCGGACGCCAGAACGTCTGGACCTCGATGCCGCGACGCCGGCTCGGCCGAGACGCTTCGGTGTTGCCCGCATCGCCGGAGAAGACCAGCTCCGAATCGAGATCTAGGTTGAACGCGGTGACCGCGAATTGCAGGTTCGCAAGCGCCGAGGTCCGGAATCCGACGTCGAAACTCCTGGCGCGAACGAGCGGCGAGACGCGCTGCACCAACTCCCCGGTTGCGGGTTCCACGCGGATCGTCGTGCCGCGCGCGTCGTTGCTGTGAAAGCCATCGCCGCAGTTCAGGTAGAGTTCGGTTCGCGCCCAGGGCCCGAGCACGAGCGCGAGCTTCGGCGAGACGATCGCTTTCGACTCCTCGCCGGAGTTGAGCGGGTTGTCGCTCGCGACGCGGAAGCGATAGGCGTCGATCCGCAGGCCCAGGGTCGTCCGTAGCCACGGAGCCCAGGCTAGCCTCGCCTCGGCGTACGGCGCTCCCGAGAGCTGGTGGATCGAGTCCTGGCGCGTCGTCGACAGGTACTGCCGCGCCTCGGTATGGAGCAGGCCGTTCTGGATGTCATCGAAGCGAGCTTGCAGGCCGGTTGTCCATTCGACCCGGCGCCCCGCGAGCGCCGTGGACCACTCATGAGAGACACGAAATCCAGACACCGTGCGGTGGTCGAACTGCTCGAACTGATCGCCGTGTACGGGATCGTCCAGGAAGTAGGTGAAATTGGAGAAGAGCTTCAGCCGGTAGCGCAGAACGTAGGCCGAAGCGCTGGTCAGCGATTCTGCCGAGCCGCGGTGCCACTCGCCGGCGAGGCTGTAACGCGACGAAACGCCGCCGTCCGTCGGATCGAGCGTTCCCAGGCGGTCGATCCGTCCTTCGTCGACGGCGCGCTGCGGGATCTGGTCGCTCGAGCTCCAGTTGCCGTCGTAGCCCATCGCGGTGAGTGTGAAGCCGCTCGCCGCGTCGCCGCGGTGGAAGCGTACGATGGCATTGCTCTTGCGGTAGTCGTCGGGGCGATCCCACGGGCCGTCGTTGTGCAGGTACTCGATGCCACCCAGGAGGTCGCCGCCGGCGAGGGTCGCCGAATCGGCGAAGATCGCGCGCTGGTATCCGCCACCTCCACCGGTGAGCTGGAGGAAACCGCTCTCGAGCGTATTGGCGTAGCTCATCGTCGCCGAACCGGCGGCCGAGAAGTCGCCGACCGCGGCGTCGTACGGTCCCTTCTCGTAGCGCACGGTCTCGACGAGCTCCGGGATCATGAAGTTGAGGTCGGCGTAGCCCTGGCCGTGGCCGTGGGACGGCATGTTCACCGGCATGTCGTCCACGGTGATGCCGAAGTCGGTGCCGTGGTCGAGGTTGAAGCCACGCAGGAAGTACTGGTTCGCCTTGCCGCCGCCAGCGTGCTGCGTGATGATGACGCCAGGCACCGTCTCGAGCAGCTCGCCCGGCCGCAGGATGGGCCGCAGCTGGAGCTCCTGCTTCCCGGTGACCCCCTGGCTCGCCGAGTCGGCGATGCCGACCATGTCGTCCGCCCGGCTCGTCACCTGGATCTCGTCGTAGACCTGGAGCTCCCTCTTGGCGCTTTTCGCCGCGGCGTCCTCGTCCTTTGCCGGTGTCCCTTCGGGGTCGTCCGCCTGCGGCGCGTCCGGCGCCTGTGGTGCCGGGACCGCCGGCGGTGGGCTCGCCGAAGCCGCCGCCGCGATCCGCGGCCCGAGCGCGAGCCCTGCCAGCATGAAGCAGAGCAAGCTCAGGTGGAACGAATGGGATTGCGGTCGCACTTGTGCCTCCTCAAAGTCGGTCGCAGCGCTTCAGCGCTTCCGGCGTGTCGCGGGCCGCGCCGGCATGGCGATGCCGGAGGCCAACGTCCTCGAGACTCAGGGGCTGCACGACAGGACCCCCCAGAGTCCCACTCCAAGCAGCGCGGTCGCTGTCGCCAGATGCGGAGCCTGGTTGGCGAATCCGAACCGAGGCAGCGGCGGCAGCCGCCCTTCGAACCCGCGCAGCGCGAGCGCCTCTGACACCGGTCAGCGCGTTCCCGCCGGGCAGAGGAGTGGGTGCGTCCGAAAGCCGACGAATTTCTCCACGCCGACGGTCGGCGTCGCGGCGGCGGCGATCTTCTCCTCGACCTTCGCCTCCGCCGCCGCCGGCTCGGCGGGTTCGGCTGGCGTCTCGAATCCGGCCAAAGCTCCGGCCAGTGCGACCATGGCGAGCGCACTACTCATGGCTTCCCCTTGCGACGTCGCGACGGCGGGTCGCCGTCGGGGTGCGGATGCGCTTGCGGGTGTGGGTGCGAGTGGCCGTGCGCCTCGCCGTCGCTCTGCGGGCAGTGCGAAGCGAGTCCCGGAGAGCTGACGACGAGCTGACCGTGCAGGACGCCCTTGAGCCCGAGCACGCCGTCGGCGAACTGGCGGAGGCCTGCCGGCTTCCCTCGCAACGCGAGCACTTCGAGGCAGAGCCGCTCGTCGAGGTGAACGTGCATCGAGGC
>Ga0138256_10005614_pt1 | contig 13247 bp, 11 predicted proteins | sample KNB2016incub_MG_FD_105486 | JGI IMG/M metagenome (GOLD analysis project Ga0138256, IMG submission 105486) | Active sludge microbial communities from wastewater in Klosterneuburg, Austria - KNB2014incub_MG | ecosystem: Engineered > WWTP > Activated sludge > Unclassified | place: Austria...
CAATAAAATATTTATTTGTATTCAAATTATCATTCTAAAAAACTCGAGAATAAAATACTAAATCCAAAGTGTCATTCTTAAATAAACGCCTATGTGTTTCAAATAATTAACCAACAGACTCTGCTAATACTGAAAAAACTTGGGCGGGAATTTTATTGAATTAAGAAACATTAAATATTTATATCCATAAATACTGGAATTAATTTGTGTGAAATGCGCAGCATTATTCGTGCATCAGCGGCAAATAACGCTTCATAGAGAACTTTCTGTTATTGCGTCAACTGCTTAGTGCTTTCCTCAAGATCAGAGATAGCGGTTTCTGCTTCATCACGAAATTTACCGTTGGGAAATTTTTCTAAATAACGGTTGTATAAAACCAATGAATATGTCTGTTGTGCTGCTCCAAAAAGTTTTTCTTCTGAATAACCTTTAGTCAATTCTATAACAATTCCCTTTACAGCATTACTTTTCGAGACGTTAGGATATTTAGTTAAAAATCCTTGAAGTTCACTTAGGTTATAAGAATTTCTAATTTTTTTAAATAATTTACCAGACTCTATTTCAGTTATTGTTCCAATCCTTGTATTGATGAGACCAATAAACTTACTATCTGGATATTTTATTCTTGCTGATTTAAGTTCATTTAAATTTGCTTTTAAAACCCAATCTTTTTGTAAAGGATCAATTGATTCATTCTCGGCCTTAGCCACCTTGGGTGGATATTCACTGACAAAGTTTCCACTGCCGTCAATTATAAACTTGCGCTTAAACTGCGAGACAAGATATCGACCGCTATTTAATTCTTTAATATCATCATATAGAGCTTCACTTATATTTCCACTTAATTTAGAAGACAAGCCATATTTACCATCTTTAGTATAAATATTTACCATAGTCATTTTTGAATAAAATGAAAATATAAAATAAAAAACCGGTATTAAAAGAAGAAAAGAATATTTTTTAAATTTTTTTAATACTTGATTATTGCGGTGATTATTTAATTCATTTATTTTTAAAGTGACAACATTATTGTTTTTTGAATTTGGGTATTTGTTGAGAAACCATTTATAATATTTTAGATTATTTTCCTTTATCACTATTGCATAATCAGTATCTTCTATTGCTGCATTCTTCTTTGAAACTTCATCTTTAACTTTATCAGTTTTCTCTTTTAGTTTTTTTAAATGATCTGTAATCTCTGAAATAAAAATACTAAAAGGATATTTTAATATAAATTTTTCAGAATCTGCTTCTTGGTTACTTTGGATCGCTGTTTCATATAAGGTTTTCTCTTCTTTGGTTAATATATAAGTTTTTTCATCATCCGGACCAGAAGGGTGGCCTTCATTGTTGTTTTTATTAATATAATTTATTAATTCTTGTCCATTATTAACTCTTTCAATAGGATCTTTTACAAGACATAATTTTATAATTTTTCTGTAAGGTTCCGGAACGTCTTCAATCGTTTTAGGGATTTCAGCTTTGACTATTTTCTGATAGATAATCAATCTTTTTGCTTCAGTACTTCCATCGTCTTCGGCACCAAATGGTCTTACACCGGTAAACAGTTCAAAGGCTATAACACCAAAAGACCAAAGATCAGAATTGTATTTAAGTGGCTTGCAATACAATTGTTCCGGCGAAGAATATTCAAGCGTGCCTCCACCAAAGCTGTTAGTCATAAATGATGCATCATTATCCACAAATCTACTTAAGCCAAAGTCAGCTATCTTAGGAATAAACTTTCCAAGTGGATCTTTAACGATCATTATATTGCTGGGCTTTATGTCCCTGTGAATTATTTTATAACGATGCAGATATGAAATGCCCTCTATTAGACCATTAACTATGTCTGACTTCTGTTTATTATTTAAAACATTATTTTGTAAAAGTTGCTTTAGATTACCTTCATCATAGAATTGCATGATTGCATAGTCAAACATACCATTCGCCATCTGATATTGATAGACAGCTTCATAATTTGCAATATTCGGATGCGGAGGTAATGCTTGAGTAGCTTCAAACTCAGAGATCAAAGAGAATTTCTTACCATCTATCAATCTTACTTTGGATATCTTGATCGCCTTCCAGGTGCTATAAGTATTGTCATACGCTTTATACACGGTCCCAAAGGTCCCCTCACCTAACCATCCGGTATCGAAATCTATCGTATAACGCTTAAAAAATACTTCCTGAGTCACTACAATTGCTTAATGAGGGATGAAGATAGTAAAAATGGACAAATATCCTGATTACCAGATTTTTACTAAAGCCACATGATTGGAAAGTGTTTTAATTTTGCTTGTAAGGGGTTGTTTGCTAAGATTTATTGACCTTTTAATGACTATGTCTGAATTGAATTGTTTAATAAAGTTGATTAAAACACTTGATTTTATTACATAAGAAACAATATCTGAACCAGTTCGGCCGGAACTTAGAACACCAACAATATTTCCGTTATTGTCGAAAACAGCACCTCCAGAATTACCACCTCTAGCAGGAATTGTGGTTTGATAAACCATTTTATTATTCTTGAGTCCTGATAAAGCGCTTATTTTTCCATCTGTAAATTTGACTTCCTTACCCATTATTATCAGCGCTTCAGGATAACCTAAAGTAAATACCTCGGAACCAACTAATACATTGTCTTTTAATATTGAAAAAGGCAACGCTCCATTGGTTTTAAAGTCGTTTGATATAATTCTTAAAATTGCTAAATCAGTTTCAGAATCTTTGAATACAACTTTCGCTGGAAAAGTTTTTATTTTTCCTTCCCATGTAAATTCTACTTCAACATATCTTGCATCAGTTATAACATGATTGTTTGTAACCATGTAGCCCCTTTCATCAATCATAAATGCTGTTCCATTTCCTAATGCCCCATCACTGTCTAAGGTAGATTCTTGCACCATTTGCATATAATCTGATAGATATGATAAGCTTATATTTGAAATAACAATATCTTTCTTTCCTCCATCCGTGAATACACCGAAGGCACGAGCTTCATCATTTATATTTCTTGATGTATAAACTGTATTGCCATTGATTTTAAAATTTATAATTCCTTCACCCTTTGCTATAGATAGTTTATTAGATTTTCGGTTTTCGTTTACACTTTCGTCCCTTTTGTTTTGAACTTCGAAATCTATTTTGGAATTATCTACATGAAATATACAAAAATTCCCTGAAGCATTAATTCCAAAACATGAATATGTTTCAGCATCAACATAATTATATACCATTCCATGCATTGTGTTTTTGTCACCTGATTCCATATTTAATTCTATCGAAAAAGAATATGCATTATTATAAACATCGAAAATTGGAATAATTTTTTTGTAAAGAGCTTTTTCGGTTGTGCTAATTGAATAACCTTTCCCTTCCTTAAAGGCACCTTCGCTCAATGGGAATTTCTCATCCCACAGCCTTATATTTTTATCATTAGAAAAATCTTCTTCGAAAGAAGTGTAATAAAAGCCATCTCTTTGATTAAATGTTCTTGCGTCTAATTCTCCATCTTTATGAGTAATATTACTTTCGCTAATTGATCCATCCTGATTATATTTCATTAAAATGATAGTTTCAGTGCTGGGAATATATGATATGAATGATTTTATATTTCCGTTAGAATACCATTTTTTTTCATAAATTAAATTTCCCTCAAAATCAGATAAACTCTTAGATTTCATATTTCCTTTCTTGAAATATTCTATTTTCTTTCCCCAATAAATTGATTTATTATCATCATCTTTATTAATTTCTTTGGCCCCATCTATCATGGATAGACCTTCTCCGCTTTTATAAAAGTCTTTTATTTTACCATCTACTTTTCCGGATTTGGTGTAATTAATGACTTTATAATAAGCAGCATCCGCCTTACTAGATGCAAAGCCTTCGTTATCATAATAATAAATTTGTTTGTCCTGGCTTAAGAGGGATATTGACGAGATTAATATAATAAATAGAGTCGTAAATATGTTTTTCATGGCTTAATAAATTTTAAATGGTAAATGGGCAATAAGAAATAATTATTTTAAACTTTCACAATTATTAAGGTGCTGTTATCTTTTGAATCTGTCCGGCATTGATTTTCTATTAGGTCAAGTTTAGTTTTAAAATTTCCATAAGGATTATAGAAATATGCTGCAAAATCACTGTTTGTATAATTTTCCAAAACCCCATCTGTGCATAGAATAAATAGGTCTCCGTTTTTCAAATCCTTTATCTCTGTTATTTGCAATGATTCTAATTCATAAATTGATTTTGATGAGATTGCTTTCGTAATTTTACTTCTATAAGGGTGCGTATTCATCTCTTCTTCAGTTTCTAAAACACCGGCATCAAATAGCTCCTGGACTACTGAGTGATCCTTGGTTACATTCCAAATCTCTTTATTTCTGCTTATGTAGAATAATTTACTATCTCCAACATGACAATGATATGCTTTATCTTGATGGATATATAAACAAACTAGTGTTGTAGCTGTATTAATTTCCTTGATTTTGTTTATCTCAAGGATACAATCATAAACCAACATTTTGAAAGTTTCTGATGTGAGGCTTGCTTCAGCATTCTGGTATTGCCTTTCAAGAATTTCAACAGCCAAACTGCTTGCAACAGAGCCATCTTCTGTACCTCCCAAACCATCACAAACCGCAAAGAATTTCTTATCAGACGAAATTAGAAAAGCATCTTGTTGATCGGATCTTTTGCCGATATGATGAAACATTTCTACTTGCATTTCAGTAGATGCTGTTTATTCGTTCAAAGCGTATTTCAGTCATTCCTAGTTTAATAATGTCCTTATCACTTAAATAAATTGCTTCTTTATTCTCTAAAAGATTTCCATTTACATAAACCTTGTTTTTACTTTCCAGATCACGGATAATAAAGTTCATGCTTTTTCCTTCCAGGTCAAGCACCCCTTTTATTTCACAATGTCTTCTAGAGATAAGCATATCCTTCGAACGTATTTGCACTGTTGCCTGAGCTGGTTGACTATATCGCCCTATTATATGCACTCCACTGCCTATTTCGAACTTTTGCGATTCAGAAAGATGTCCTCGAATTACTGAAAGTTCCGCAAATAATGAGTTTTCGTTTTTACGGAATAAGGTAGTTTTTTCTTCAGCCGGAGGTATTTTAACTTCGAATAGCTGATTACAGGCAGTATTGGTGCAACTTATTCTGACAGTTTTTCCAGAATAGGCAGATACGTTTGACAAAATGGTTTTTTTGTCGCAAAAAGGACATTTTAATTCCATTTTTTGATTATGCTCGTTACCAATTAACTATTCATGTGAATGAAAATCCTCGTGTCCATTATCTAAATGATGATCATTATCAACTATTTTTGTGTCGAATAGATCATCTACATCTGTATAATAATGATGGTGCGTATCATTGTGGTCAACCAAGGTAATCTCTTCATGGCCCTGTGCAAGGTGCATTTTGTTTACATCAACAATGTGCTCGGAATCTAAATCTATTGCATTTGTATAGTTATGTATTTCTTCGTCATGTATTGAGTTATCACTCATTAAATTGTCGGACCCTTGTGTTATATTGTGTTCTATATGTTCATAATTATCGTCTCCTTCATTATGAAAACTATAAGAATTCACTATAATGGTAGCAGGAACATCCATCTCAGGATCTAGATGAGCTGAACCCGGCCCTGATTCTAAGGCCCCATGTCCATATTCAAACGGAATAAATTCGTCTGCCTGGCTTTCTGGTATAAAGGGATCATGCATATGTGGTTGATCATTTATTTCACTAGCTGAAATTTGATGATCTCCATTAGAATCGTGGACAATGGATTTGTCGTAATCTATTTTAGAATCAATTGCAAGGTAATAGTCATGTTTTTGCCCTTCAGACATGGAGTCCCACTCTTCCTTATAAAATGTATTATAATATTTTCCATGATATTCAAAGACGCCACCCTGACCCATTAATTCCCTCTGACTTTTAAAAGCAGGTCCGAAAGCAAGGTTGTCATCAGGATGACCACAAGGTAGACTTGAAGTGAAATCAATATGCAATCCTTCAGGAGAATTGTTATTATTCTTGATTTCAGTCGAATCTCCTTCATCCTTTAACAAGTCTGCGGAATTGACCACAACCTGATCGTCTTGAAATTTATGTTCTCCAGCTACCACTTTTGCCGATACAAAGCCTACAGCTCCCCCAACGGTCGAAAACAGCGCTGACCCCAGGAATATCTTATTGGCATACCATGGTTGATTAGAGTTGGGTGTAAAAAGGGCACTACCAAGGATTTTACCTTTCAGTGAAGAGCTTGTGGTTGTTTTAGGATCTATTGACATAATGAAGTATTTTGCTTAATGACTTATAATGAAACAAATGTATCATATCCTCACCGATAAATAATGAATTGTGTATGAACTTCATCATAAATTGTTTAAACTGCAGAATATCGGTGATTAATCAATGTGAAATATATTTTGCATCGCATTCCTGTCTAATGCAGCGCATCTTCCCGGTCCAATATGTCAGACTGTAATTGATCATTGTCGACTTACATTTCGGGCAAACAAGAATGTCTTCGAATTCCAACCTTAATTGATCAATCTTTTGATTCTTCTTACTTTGTGGTGTCGTGAATAAGGTGGAAACTACGGATAAGAGACCGACAGTAGAAATGATGATATATCTTGTATCAGAATCCGGAATCAGTTTTTTAAAAAAAATGAGCACTAAAATAAAAGCCAAACCCACACCAAGTCTTACGACAAGCCATGTCTTAGGAGGGTCGATAATTTTATCTCTTTGCTTCTGGTAAATACTAAATTTGCGAAGGATCTTTTTGTAATCTTCACTATAATCCGTCCTTTTTCTATCAAAAGCTCTATTTAATTTGCTGTAAAAATCTTCTGAATTTACCTCAACTGTGCCTAAGGTTAACTTATCAGATCTTGTTATATTCTTCCTTTGGATTCTGACTCCATTAACCCAAGTTCCATTATTTGAATTATTGTCAATGATAGTTATATGGTCTTTACCGGTAATCTCTACTTTGCAATGAAATAAACTTATCGGTTTATTGTCATAAACAATCTCATTGGTCAGATCCCGGCCTACGCTCAATTCTATGACTTCCATTTACGCCATACCCATTAAGACCCTTTTCATTTTAGATTCCAGGTTGGCTGAGACGTTCATTTCGTTTAAGCTTCCTTTGAAAACTATTTTACCATTACCGATACTTGCTATATTTCTGATATTGACAATGAGAGATCGGTGCATTCTTTGAAAGTTAAGATCTTTTTCTGTCAAAAAGTCAAACATACCGAGTTGACGGGTTTGTATCATAGATTTACCGTCCAGGGTATAAATCATTGTGTAATTGCCTGAAGCGATGAGGTGGGTGATATTATCGTAACTAATCTTTATGATCTCTTCATTATTTTTTAGGATCAGTTCATTTACAGCAGGTGCAATAGTATAAATATACTTTTTATAGACATGCAACAACCTTTCTGTTTTTAGTGGAATTTCTTCAAAATGAAATAAATCTAACTTCCATGCTTCCAGCGCCTGACTTTCAAGGCTAATCAAACAAATATGAACATTTTTGAAATTAATATTAATGAGCCTCAGACGCATTCGTTCATCAATGGATAATTCATCAGTGGCATAGAACAATAAAGCGTTTTTCTTTTTAGAAAGAATGTTTCCAATCTGGTCATAATTGGTTGGAAAATAAAGGGAGTAAGGCCGAACTAAGGAAAAAGTAAGTTTTTCAACAATTGATTTAAAAGAATCGGTTTTGCTATAAAAGATAAGAGAATCCATAGTTTGGTATCAAATGGTAATGTTGACAGAAACAAATATACTTAAATCCTTTTATTTATTCAATGTGAGAGCGCTCTTATAAGTTGCATCATTGATCTTTAATACATAATAATAGCTTCCTCCGGGATATCCCTCACCACTCCAGTCGTTTTTATAATCTTTAGTATGATAAATCCTGCTACCCCATCTGTTATAAATCCACAATTCTGATTCTTTAATAATTTGTTGACTGTTGAATCTTAGGACATCATTGAATCCATCATTGTTTGGAGTAATTATATTTGTTACATTTATATTAGGCACAACTACATCAACTCTTCTATCTGTCAAAACTTTTAAAGCAGTTTTTTGCTGATAAAAATTACACTTAACACTAGAAGAAGAATATGAAATAAAAGTTGGTTGTGATAAAGAATCTGATATGGTAAAGTTCAAAGCTCCTAAATTATCAACGCTCACATTTGAAAGTATTGAATTATCATAATTGAGTATTTTTAATTCTAAATCTGAAACTGTAATTTCATCGTTTTTAAGAACATTGTAATCATTGATTCCAATCCTAGCTTTTATAGAATCCGGGTTGTGAATGATTTTACAATCGGTAGTTCCGCCACATTCTGTCACCTTGATTTTGACTAGTCTGTTTGACGGACCGCAATAGGTACCAGGATTCATTTCGTAAGAAAAAGTATAGATCCCTGGGTTTTGGTTGAACGGATTAAACGTACCTTGATTAGCAATAAACCCTCCGGAAGAAGGTTGTGCGGAAACTTCTGTCCAGATCCCGTCATTCGGTTCCAATTCTAATCTATCGCTTAGTTTTATATTTTGATTAATGTCACATTTTATAGACAATTCTCCTAAAACTATAATTTCGGGTTTTTCAGCAACGGTTATTTTAAAGAGCGTATCGCATCCCACCTGATTGTTAGAAGACCTATCATAAATTCCTACCGAAAGTGGTTCCCCCTTAAATAAGAATTTTTGTCCCTTGCACACAGTCTCATTGAGTGTGACGTTAATCTTGGGTAAAACATTTACTTTTATTAAATCTGTTTTTGAACAATTGTAATTGTTCGTTACCGTTAGTGCATAATCTTTTGATTGAGTTAGGCTGATGGTTTGCAATGATTCAGTCCCTCCATTTGACCAATTGTATGAATAAGTTATTCCTTGCGCTGGTGGTAATGGATTAATTCCTATTTGTATAGGGGTGTTGGGGCAAACATCTTTATCAGCTCCTAGGTCGAATATAATTTCAGGATGGTTTTTGATGGTAAGATTGAATAATGTGTCACAATTACTAGAATTAGTAATTCTAATATTATTGTAAATTCCTTCAGAATAGAATGTATCGTAAAATTTGTATTTCATTCCAAAACAAACAGAATAGGTTCTGTTCGCTATAACGTCTTCACATGGAGCTGCATCATGGCAGGTACAATCTGCATTTATAAAATCGGATCCATTAAAAATTCCGTCATTACACGGTGCTCCAATTTGGCTAATACTTGGATTATATTGAGAGTGTTTACCCAAATATGGCATTTTGGGATTTGGATCGGTACCAATAGTTGTAGGTACAAAATTTTTTATCCAAGGAGAAAAGCATCCACTTAAATCATTATTGCCAAATAGAAAACTACCATTTTGAACACCACTAAATTTACTTAGATAATCCGGAAGTGGTCCAGTTAATTTATTATTACTTAAATTCAATTGTGTTAATGGACCTGTAAATAAAGGAATTTCGCCAGTGATTTTATTTTTCTGAGCTTTAAACCACTTTAAGGTGGGTATCTTAATTTCAGAAGGAAGTGTTCCTGTTAAGTTATTATTTGACAAATCTATGAAAATAATTACACCTGATTGACATGTTATTCCATTCCAAGAGCCATTGCACGGATCGCTATTAGGATTATTCATTCCTGCTTTCCAACCGGAATTATCAGTCCAATTATCACCATTAGTGCTAAGATATATTTTTTTCAATTCTGCATAGTAAGGGTGTTGACCATTAACACTGAATGTCAATACTAAAATCGTAAATGTTATAATGTACTTCATAATTTTAATTTAAATCAATTACATAACTAAGGTATCCTTCATACCCCAAACCGGACTCGCTTCCCAACTTGCTTATCATATAATCCCCTTTGATACCGATCCTAATCATTCCATCACCTACAAGAGAACTTAAAAAGGAACTTTCATCTAGAATTACGCCTGTCTGAAGGAATATTTCCCCATTAGTCGCACCACCTCCGGCAAGCCAGAATTTCCTGTCTATTTCATATCGGATACTTGCCATAGCATGTATTGCTTTTTTAAAGGCATACATTACCATTAGATTTGGTTCTATGAAACTTGTACTTCCTTGATTTACTTTTCTGTAACCGAAATGTGCTGTGGCATGAGGAGAAGTACGCAGATCTCTTTCGTTAAATATACGCCCCGGAAAAAGTTGATTGCCCGTGAGGCCAAAATAAAAGTGTGACTGCATTTCATATGAACCGGAGCTTTTGTAGAATATCCCAATTGTTGCATTTGGTTTGATGGATGCACTGGACGCATCCTTTAAGTTAGGATCTCCAATGATGCCATCATATGCATTAAGGTTTGATGGATCGAAACGGTATCTTCCGGCCTGAACTCCAAACCCAATACTTAAATAATCTTCATTATATCCAAATAACTGCGGAGAGAAATGATAACCATAAGTAAGGTTTAAACTCAATTTACTGAGAGGTCCTGCTTTGTCATAATCAATAAATCCACCGATGCTTGAACGCACCATTTTTCCGTATTTGACTATCGGAATTTGTAATCCCAAACTAGAATACTGAGGTGCTCCTGCGAATCCAACCCACTCCTGAGCGTGCGTCAAAGAAACTTCAGTGCTAGACCACTTCGCTGTCAAAGCAGGATTCCAAATAAACCCATTTTCGTAGTAACTACTCCAATTAGCTATTTGCTGACCGAAAGCTGAACTGCAAATGATAAACAGTAATATTGTAAATATTTTTTTCATAATAACTTTTTCATAATACAGTTAGTTACCCCGTTTCTCCATACAAAGTTCGATTTGCTCTACTATTTTATCATATTCCTTTTGATAGTTTTCGTTTACACAAAGTTTGATCTTTGTATCGTCCATATCCGGTATTTTTGACGTTAATTGATCAATGGTTATTTTTCCTGAACAATATTGATCAACCGCAGCTTTTAATTCATCTATTATTTTTTTACAAGGAACATCTTTATAGGCAGATTTTTCCAATTCTTCTACTATGCGTTCAGTATGTTTTTTATGTTCTTTTTTTACTTCAACACTAGCAGGGATATTTGCTAAGACCAGGGTGTCATTTTTGATGTTAGTTACCATGCTGTCTATCTCTATTTTAGCGATTTCCTTTTCCTCAGCGGTCACACCTTCATTTCGGCAAGCCATCATGAATATTAAAGAAATAAATAATAGAATTTTTATTGTTTTCATTTAATTATCTTTTATAAATTAAATCTCCCGGAGTTTTTGTGAAGATCTTTATGATTACGCTTCTTGAATAAAGTATGGTGATAAATATGGCTACACACAACATGGCAGGAATCTGATAATTAAAGATGAAAGGCACCTGAAAAACTAATTGTAATAAATAGGATACAATTAAAGAAAGTACCAATCCCACTAAAAATGCAGCCGAATAAACGATAAAAATTACTGTCAGATAATTGTTGACAATTAATGATCCGGGCATACCGTAAGCCAATAACGTTCCTAGGTTTGGTTTGATTTCCTCTATATGTCTCGATATAAAACTATTAGTAAAAATAAATAACATTAATAATGAGAATAATATAAAACCAGCGGCAAGCACTTTTGATATAGCTCCAACCTCAGCGAATAAATGTCTGGATTTAATGATCTGCATATCTGGCTCAAGATTGTTTTGCAAACAAGCTTGCTGAAACACTTGTACGCTATCCAAACTTACAAATTTAAATTCTAAATAATCCGGAGTGAATGTTTTGACTGATTCTGTTTCTACATAGTCCAGCGTATATTTATTGTATAATAAATTCTTCTCTACTTGCTTATTGTTAATCTCTGTCGTGCGGTCCATTTTATCAGTGAAAGACCAGTAATCCGAAAGAGTAAATTCGCAGGAATAAAGTTTGTTGTTTTTGTCTATTTGTAGGATCGTGCATTTTTCTTCCTCTATGTTTTTTAAGATTTGATGAGCCCTTTTGATGATACTGGCAGTATCTAACATGGACATGAGTGTGTATCTGTTACTACTACCCAGCGTCGCAAAATTGGTCTTATCGATGCTTTGATTATTGATGTAAGAAAAATCATCTGACACCATGAAATCTGAATATTGTGGAAGGTTTTTTACCACCGTATGGACAGGAATTAATACGAATTCTTTTGCCTCCAGCTTCATTGGAATCATCTTCACCGTGTAAGGATCATATCCCAGATCTATTACCATGGATTCCGTTACTATGATGCCATATTGTTTATTGACATCGGTTTTTTCTAGCTTCAACGACTGAATGATATTTTCACTAGCGCTACCTGTTAGCTCTTTATAGAGTTGATCTCCCTCCGTAAATGTTCTCCCTTTGTACGTTTTAGCCATTCCTGTCTTGGGATTACTAAATGCTATAAACTCATAATGAAGTTCATTTACTTTTTCGATTTTCAGCCTGCTTTTCAACGGTTCGGAAGAAAATTTTTGTACGATGTATTTAACCATGGCCACTCTGTCCTGATCTACATTTTTGGGCGTGGCGACTTGGATATAGTTAGCAAAAGGGTTATTATATTTTTGATTGATCTTTTGCAGACCAAATATGGATTGGTTCAATGCGATGATCAACAATGCAAAAACAAGACACAATAATATAAATTGATTCTTACTATGACGGACCATTTTAGCGATCTCGTTTTTAACGAAAATATTCCGGATCGCTTTCATAACAAATTTATTATTTCAGATTGATCAATACTTTCATTTGAAATTTCATTAACCCAATCTTGACCTTTTCTTTCAAAAATGTTACCGATGACTCCCATTTGTGTCTCTTCATCTACTTTTAGCATGATGATCCTATTTGCAAAGTTGCATGCTAATGGAAGATCATGTGAAACGATGATGGCTGAACTGCCTGTATTGCCAATATTATCTTTAACCATGGTCATCAGTGCTCTTGCTGTGACCGGATCAAGGTTACCTGTTGGTTCATCTCCAAACAACACAGGTTTTTTACTAAGTAATGCCCTAAGAAATGATATACGCTGACGCTGTCCACCGGATAGCATTCTTGTATTTTGCGCCATAAGATGTTCCGGAAGATGTATCTCCTTAAAAGCATGACGAATTTCATCCATAGCAGTTTTGGAATCCTTTCCGGCCAGCAGC
>Ga0138256_10005616_pt1 | contig 13244 bp, 11 predicted proteins | sample KNB2016incub_MG_FD_105486 | JGI IMG/M metagenome (GOLD analysis project Ga0138256, IMG submission 105486) | Active sludge microbial communities from wastewater in Klosterneuburg, Austria - KNB2014incub_MG | ecosystem: Engineered > WWTP > Activated sludge > Unclassified | place: Austria...
AGAAGATGTCGCACCTGCCGATCGTGGCCGACCCCAGCCACGGGACGGGGCGTCGCGACATGGTCATCCCGATGACCCGCGCCGCCATCGCCGCCGGGGCCGACGGGATCCTGGTCGAACTGCACCCCAATCCGGACCGTGCCAAGTCCGACGGCGCACAGAGCCTGTACCCGGAGCAGTTCGTGAAGCTCATGCACGAGGTGCGACTGATCGCGAGCGCGATCGGCCGGGGAATCACCCCCGCAGTGGGAACGGACGCCGTCGAAAGCCGGTAACACTTGGGACAGGGGGGGAGCTGGCATCGCTCTCCGCTCCCTTACCCGCACATTTTCGCCATGCCAGGAACCGCAGCAATCAAGACGCTAACGGCGTCGCTTGTCGTCGCGCTCAGCACGTCCGCCGTTCTCGTGCGCCCCACCGGTGCGCAGGATCCGGGCGGCGAAGCGATCGACCGAGCGGTCGCCGCCTACGCCAAGGTTCGGACGGCGCGCGCGACCTTCGAGCAGGTCGTGACGAACCCGCTCACCGGGTCCAAGCTGCAGTCGCGCGGCGCATTCGAGCAGGCGCGCCCCGATCGCTTTGCCTTCCGATTCGACGATCCGAAGGGAGACCTCATCCTCTCGGACGGGAAATACGTCTGGATCTACCTACCGAGTTCGACCCCGGGACAGGTGATTCGCGCCCCGCTCTCGTCGGACCTGGAGGGATCGATCGACTTGATCGGCGCCTTCTTCACCAACCCGCGAACCCGCTACACCGTCGGAGACGCCGGGGCGGCGACGGTGGGCGGTCGCCCCGCTCGCGCCGTCACGCTCACGCCCAAGGGCAAGAGCGGAGCGAGCTTCACGAGGGCCAAGATTTGGATCGACGCCGCCGACGGTACGCTGCGGCAGTTCGAGGCCGAGGAGCTGAGCGGAGTGGTTCGGCTGGTGAAGATCAACACCTTCGTCGCCAACGCCGCGGTCCCGGAGGGGACGTTTCGCTTCAAGCCGCCGCGCGGTGTGCGGATCGTCGACCAGTCCGACCTGCCGTAGGTTCGGCGCCGACGAGCGAGCGCCGTTGCCCGGCGAGCGAGCGCCGTTGGCCGGCGAGCGCTCGCCTCAGCGCCGGGACGCGCTCACCCGCGACGCGACCTTGGCCAGCACATCCGCGGGCGTCTTGGCCCCTGCCAGCAGCGACTCAGCCACGCTGATCACGTCGTCGTCGGCAATCGAACGTTCGGCCTCGCCGGCGGCACCAAAGGCGTAGCGCGCCACCTCGCGCCCGATGAGGTGCGAGACGATGGGAGCCGCGTCGTCGTACACGGAGCGATCGAAGTCGAAGCCGCGCTGGCGCATCACGGCCCACAGGCCATCGCGCATCGCAGCGGTGACCTGAAAGGTGGGCGACGCCGGGGCCGACGTGGCCTTCACCCCGATGGCATAGCCGGTGAGCGCATCGCGAAACTGCGGAACGCGGTTGCCGAGGGCGCGCGCGAGCGCGAGTTCCTGGGGCGACTGCACGGTGTCTCCCGCCATGACGTCCGGCGTGATGCCCCCTCCACCCCTGATCTCTCGCCCGCCCTCTGTCCTGAAGCTCGGCGTGCCATCGCCGGAATCGTCCGCGGGCTGGTCGGTCGCAGCGTGGGCGCGCCGGTCGATTGAGCGTCCCGATGGGGTGAACCACTTGGCCGTCGTGAGCTTGAGTGCCCCGCCGGCTGCGGTTGGAAAGACCGACTGCGCGCTCCCTTTCCCGAACGTCGTGCGCCCCACCACCAGCGCGCGATCGTGGTCCTGCAGCGCTCCCGCGACGATCTCGGAGGCACTGGCACTGCCATCATCCACCAGCACGACGAGCGGAAGGGAGGGCCAGCGCTGCGGTTCCTGGTCCGTCAGGGTGGCGTTCGCCTCCGGAATTCGCCCCTTGATCTGGACGATGTCCTGTCCAGGGTCGAGAAACAGGTCGGCGACGCCGACGCCCTGCGCGAGGAGGCCGCCGAGGTTCCCTCGGAGGTCGAGGATGAGCGACGTCATGCCCGCGCGGCTCAGCGAGTCGATCGTGCGGGAGACTTCCAGCTGCGTCGAGTCGGAGAAGACCTTGACGTCGATGTAGCCGACCCCGTCGGCGAGCAGCGCGCTCCGCCGCACCGCGCGACGATGGATTTCGCCTCGCGTAAGTCGTACAAGGAATGGTGCCTGCACACCGGGACGCTCGATCATGGCGTCGACCGACGAGCCGATGCGTCCGCGCAGGAGCGCGCGTACCTCTTCACCGGTCAAGCCTCGGGTGGGCTTCCCCGCGAGCTCGACCATGCGATCGCCACTCTGCAGTCCGGCCCGCTCGGCCGGGCCGCCGGGAAGGGGTGCAAGCACGGTGGGCCACCCGTCGCGCACGTCGATCTGCACGCCGAGCCCGGTGTAGTTGCCGCTGGTGGTCTCGGTGAGCCGCTTGAGGCGATCCGGATCGAGGTAGAGCGTGTGCGGATCGCCAAGTTCGTCCAGCATGCCTGTCAGCGCTTTCTCGAACAGTTCCGGCTGCGAGACCGAGTCGACGTAGAAGCGCTGGACGTGACTCACGACCTCATCGAACAGCTGCTCACCGCTCAGGCCGACCTGTCGCGCCATGCCGCGGCTGAGCAGCCACCCTCCAAACAGGAGGGAGCTTCCCAGCACCGACATCACGACCAGCAGCCTCGAACGCATCGACATGTGGCTAGAGATAAGACTCCGGAACGAGACGAAACGTTTGCGGCCAGCGCAAGGTCAGCTCGCCCCAGATCCGGTCAGCAACCGCATCCTCCGCGCCACGGGCGTCGACCAGCGCGACCGGACCGCATTCGGGATGCGCCGCCTGCCACGCGGGTGCCGCGAAGTCGCGATACGCCCTGGCCACACGAGCGTGGAACGCGTCACCCGACTGTTCAATGCGATCGTGCTCTCCGCGGGCGGCGATCCGACCGAGTCCCTCGCCGTCGGGTAGATCGAGCAACAGGGTCATACCCGGCGTGAGCCCGCCGGTGGCAAAGTCGTTGGCGGCGACCACTCCCTCGGCGCCCAGCCCTCGGCCGGCGATCTGGTAGGCGTAGGTGGCCAGAAAAAATCGGTCGGCCAGCACGAACTCGCCGCGTGCGATCGCCGGCCGGATGACGGTGTCGACCAGCTGGGCGCGCGAGGCCATGAAGAGGAGCGCTTCGGCACGTGGAACGATCGACATGGACGGGTCGAGCAGCAGGCGACGGATGTCGTCGCCGACTGGCGAGCCACCCGGCTCACGGACGCGGCTGTGCGGGATGCCCGCCAGCCGCATCCGGTCCGCGAGTCGACGAAGCTGCGTCGTCTTTCCGACGCCCTCCGCCCCCTCGAGGACGATCAAGGCTCCCTCCCCCGGCTGCGACCTCACGCGCCGGACGGCGTCAGGAGAGGGTGATGATCGGCGAGGCGGCGCCGGCCTTGATGCCGTCGGCGATCCACGCGTTCACCTGCATCATCATCTTGTCGAAGTTCTCCTGTGCCGCGACCGCCTGCTGATAGGCGGTGCTCACCTGCACGCGGCCCAGCAAGTCGTCCATCTCCTGTTCCATCTCCGGCGTCGGTTCCTGCCCCCCTTCGATCAGGCGCTGGGCGTCGTTGCGCAGTTCTTCCATGCGACGCAGCATGGTCACCGCGTCGGGGTCGGCACCGAGGCCGTCGTTGGCGCGCTTGAGCGCCTTGTATTGGTCGCTCTGGCCCAGCATGCGGCCGAGTTCCTTCGCCTTTGCGTCAATCATGAACAAGTCTCGTTAGGTGTGGCGCCGGCCTCGCGCGCAGGGGCGGCGACTCGGTTGGTATCGTCCATGCGGACCGGACGCGAGGTCACCACGTGCGCCGCAGCGGCGCGGCATGGATCGGTGCAGCGTGTCAGTCAATCGAACGGCGACGAGCCAGGACGTAGCGCTCACGTCCAGTGAGATCGTGCAGGACCCGCACCTCCTCGTATGCGCCATCGTCGCGCACCCGTTGCGCCACGCGTTGCGCGCGACGCGAATCGGTCTCGAAGGCCAGCATTCCACCGGCGCGCAACAGGCGGCGCCCTCCCTGCACCACCGCCTGCGTCACCGCCAGCCCGTCGTCCGGACACACGAGCGCCTGCGGCGGTTCCCAGTCCCGCACCCCGGCCGGGAGCGACGCCAGTTCGGCGAACGCAATATACGGCGGATTGCACAGCAGGAGGTCGACCGACTGCGCGAGGTCCTCGAGCGGGGCCAGGGCGTCGCCAGTGCGAAACTCCACGGCGGCGCGCAGCAGGGAGGAGAGTCGTGTGGCGTTGTGACGTGCCACCGCGATGGCGTCGGCGGACAGGTCGGTACCCACGACGCGGGCAAGCTCCCCCTCGCTCGCCAGCGCCAAGGCGATGGCCCCCGACCCTGTCCCCACGTCCACCGCGATGCCACCGCGCCTCGCCTCAGGCAGCGCCAACACGCACTCGACGAGATACTCGGTCTCGGGACGCGGAATCAGGACGCGCTCGTCGACGTAGAGCGTGAGGTGTCGAAAGGGGGCCGACCGGGCCGCGTACGCCAACGGGGCGCCCCGCGCGCGCCGGGCGGTGGCCCGTTCGATGGCCCGCACGTCGGAGGGGGCGAGGTGGGCTGCCGCGGCAACGGACGGCCAGAATCGCGGTTGGTCGAGCACGGCGGCGACGAGTTCTCGGGCTTCGGAGGTCGCCTGGTCGCCGAGGAGAGGGGCGAGTTCGCGGGCGACCTTCTCTACCGTCTCGGCGACCGTCCAGGCGACCGTCTCCGGGACCGTCTGGGACAGCTCCGCCTCGGCCGAGCGCAGCGCGTCGCCCACCTTACGCGACCGACGAATCGCTGGAAAGCTTCTCCTCGGTGTCGGCCACCCGGAGCGCGTCGATGAGCTTGGCGATGTCACCGTCGATCACGCGCGACACATCGTGCATCGTAAGGTTGATGCGATGGTCGGTGACCCGGCTCTGCGGAAAGTTGTAGGTGCGGATCTTGGCCGACCGATCTCCCGTTCCGACCTGCGTCTTGCGCATGCGGGCACGATCCGACTGGATCTGGGAGAGCCGGTGGTCGAGGATGCGGGAGCGTAACACCTCCATCGCCTTCGCCTTGTTCTGGATCTGCGAGCGCTGATCCTGCTGCGAGACGACGATGCCCGTCGGGATGTGGGTGATTCGGACTGCAGAATCGGTGGTGTTGACGCCCTGTCCACCGGGACCGGACGCGCGGTACACGTCGACGCGCAGGTCCTTTTCGTCGATCGAAACGTCGACTTCCTCCGCCTCGGGAAGCACCGCGACCGTTGCAGCGGACGTGTGAATGCGGCCGGCCGCTTCGGTCGCTGGCACGCGTTGGACACGATGCACCCCTGACTCCCACCGCATGGCGCCGAAGGCGCCATCGCCGAGGACCTTGAAGACCACTTCCTTGATGCCGCCCAAGGTACCGTCGGAGTGGGAGATCATCTCGATGCGCCACCCGCCGTGCCGCTCGATGAAGCGCGTGTACATGCGATACAGGTCGGCGGCGAACAGCGCGGCTTCGTCGCCACCCGTGCCGGCTCGGATCTCGATGATGGCGGGGCGGTCGTCGAGCGGGTCGTGCGGGACGAGCAGCGGCTTGAGATCAAGCTCCATCTGCTCCAAGGCGGCCGACAGCCGCTCGACTTCCGACTCGGCTTCGGCGGCCATGTCGGCATCGTCAATTGAAACGAGCTCGCGCGCCTGCGCGAGCTCGTGCTCGTACTTCTCGATCCGTCGGGAGAGCTCCGTCACGGCACCGAGCCGCTGATGCTCTCGACCCAGCGTGGCCAGCTTCTTCGCGTCCTTGGCGGTCGCCGGGTCGGAGAGTTCGCGTTCTACTTCGGCGGCCCGCGCAACGGCGTCCGCCAGTCGGTCGCGGAGACTCAGGCCGACTTTCCGGCGTACTTCTGGCGGAAGCGCTCAACGCGCCCCGCCGTGTCCACGAGCTTCTGCTTGCCGGTGAAGAACGGGTGGCAATTGGAACAGATATCGAGATGGAGTTCGCCCACGGTCGAGCGCGTCTGCCAGGAGTTGCCGCAGGCGCACTTGACGGTGGCGGTGGCGTACTCCGGATGGATGTCGGCTTTCACGGCTGCCTCTGAAGGTGCTGGTAGAGAGCTGGAAAATATAAGCTGGGGGGATGCCAAAGTTCAACTCGGTCCGCGCAAGCTGCCCGACAGCCCCCGGGATCCTACGGGCCCGGTGTGATCCACGACACTGACTGAGGCGGCCACAATCGCGATCTCTTGCAGATTGTCTTGTCGCCAGAGACTCTTTCGCGTCGACGCGTGGACCACGATGAGGGTTTCGCGCGCACGCCGGTGTCCTAGGTTGCGTGGGTCCGGTGGCGTGTCCCACAGCGTCACCGTGACGTGCCGCGGCCCCGGGGCGTCCTTCTGGTTGAAGTCAGCAGGGTCTCGTCAGCATTTCACCCCCGTCGCGCGTCCGTCACTATGGCTCTTCCGCTCGCATTCGCTCCGACACCAGCCCGACAGGCCTCTCGGATGGATATCAGCAGCTTCCTCCGCTCGATCCCGATTTTCTCCAAGCTCGACGACGCCGAACTCCAGCGGTTCGGCGAGCTCACGCGCGAGAAGAACTACCCGAAGGGGAGCGTCATCGTCTTCGAGGACGACCCGGGCGACTCCTTGTACATCGTGCGCGACGGCCGGGTGAAGGTCGTGCTCATCGGGGAGGACGGACGTGAGGTGATTCTCGGGGTACTGGGCGTGAGCGAGCATTTCGGCGAACTCTCGCTGATCGACGACCAGCCCCGGTCGGCGCACGTGATCGCGATGGAAGACACCAACCTGCTGGTGCTCCGTCGCGACGATTTCCGCCGTCGGGTCGAAGCAAACCCTGCCGTTGCGTGGTCCCTGCTGGTAGAGTTGGCGCGACGCCTGCGTCGGGCCGACGCCAAGATCCACGGGCTCGCCCTGCTCGACGTGCCCGGACGCATCGCCCGCCTCCTGCTCGATTTCGCCGATGAGGGGGGCAAGGAAACGATCGAGAAGCCGCTCACGCACCAGACCATCGCCCACATGATTGGCGCGAGCCGCGAGACCGTGTCCCGCACGATCCGCGACTTCCAGAACCAGGGGCTCATCCGGGTCGAGCGTCGACGCATCTCGGTCGCCAACCGCCCCACCCTCCGGCAACTCGCCCAAGCGCGTGTCTGATCGCCGGCGCCGCCCCGGAGCACGGGGCGGCGCGCGCAGGGACGCTGTGCCGCTCCTGCCCCCCGCCCTTCCCATTCATTCCGTCGACCAGTTGTCGTGATGCGCGTCCGATTCTGGGGAACTCGCGGCTCGTGTCCCTCGCCGGGCGCGGCCACGCTGCGCTTTGGCGGGAACACCACCTGCGTCGAGGTGCGAACGGACGATAACCACCTCGTGATCCTTGACGCCGGTACAGGCATCCGGGAGTTGGGGCGGTCGCTGGTGCAGCAGGCGGGCGGTCAGCCGATCAGCGGCGACCTGTTCTTCTCGCACGCGCACTGGGACCACATCCAGGGGCTGCCGTTCTTCACCCCGGCCTTCCAGGCCGGGAACGACTTCACGCTGTGGGGCTCCCCGTCGCTCGAACGGTCGCTCGAGGTCGTGTTGCGCCAGCAGATGAGCCCCGTCGTCTTTCCCGTCGCGTTCGACCAGCTCAGCGCCCGCATGGAGGTGCGCGAACTGGCACAGCATCGGCACTCCGGCCCGGGCTACGAGATCCGCGCCATCAACGTGCGGCATCCCGGGAGCGCGCTTGGCTTTCGCCTGTCGCCCGCCGGCGATCCGTCGCGCGCGGTGATCTTCATTCCGGACAACGAGCTCGATCGCGACGGCGACCAGGCCGACGCGGCGTCGTCACGCGATGCGCTGATCGAGTTTGCCCGCGGGGCCACGGTCCTGATCCACGACGCCATGTATACGGGGGCGGAGTACATGGCGCATCGCGGATGGGGACACTCCTCATACCGCGACGCCGTCGACTTCGCGATCGCCGCCGAGGTGGAGACGCTCGTGCTGTTTCATCACGAGCCGGACCGCAGCGATGCCGCCATGGATGAGATGCTCTCGCTCTGCCATACGATGGTCGACGAGCGCGGCGGGTCGGTGCGGGTCATCGCAGCGGCCGAAGGGATGGAGCTGCAGATCTAGGTTCGCATGCGGCGGGTGCAGCGGGCAGGTGCAGCGGGCAGGTGCAGCTGGCGGCTGTCGAGCCTGGCGGACTACCGACGAAAGAGATATGCGATCTTGAGGAAGATCCCGACGCGCAGCCGTCGCAGGTCCGGATCGTCCGGGTGCCCCGGCGAGCCACACCCGACGCCGTAGCCGATGAACGCAGTCGTCCCCGGCGACGGTTCGTACTGGACCAGCCAGTCGGTGCGCAGCGACCGGAGGTCCGTGGTGCGAATGGGTTGACCGGACGCGCTGTAGATCGGGAGTCCGCTGCCGCGAGCGCGCAGGCTCTCCACGCGATCGGCGCGATACTGCGACACGACGCGAAAGAACAGGGCACGCGTTGGCTGGTACTCGGCCTTGAGGCGGGGAATGACGACGCGCGCGAAGCGCGAACCATCGACGGCGCGGGCAATGCGAGACGCGGTGAGCGTGCCCTCGATCCGTGTGCCCGGCGACGGGCGCAGCAGGAGCGACCCCGAGACACGCAGTTGCCGCCCCTCGATCCCCTCGACGAAGATCGGGACGGCGGAGCGCGACACCGAGGCCGAGGCGTTGAAGCGCCCGAAGACGGGGGTCGTCACACCTAACGAGGTCGCCCACAGGTTGTCGAGGCGCGTGGAGGGATCCCACGGCACCAGCGCCCCCTCGATCGAGGAGACCTGCAGCCCGCTGGCGACGCTCGGGTCGATCACGAAAAACTTCCGGTTCAGGCTGGGATTCAGCGACCAGCCGCCGCGCAGCGTGATGAATCCCGCCAGCTGGTCGTCGCCCTCGAGCGCTGCGCTGCGGGCAATGCTGCCGTAGCGCCAGAGTCGCGTGGGGCCGAAGAAGGTGGTGAAGTTCTGGATCAGGGAGGTCGGATTCCCCAGCCATGCGAAGCGGTTGAAGGCATGGGCATTCTGGAATCCAACGCGCGGCACGAAGCCCGCACTGGTCTCGAAGCGGTCGCCGAATCCGTACGCGGAATAGTTGAAGCCCCAAATGCGTCCGGTGCGATCCAGCTCCGCCTTCCACACGGGGGCGCTCTGCACGCCCGCGCCGGCCGACGTGAACGACTGCCCGAGCTGCGTTTCGAGGTAGTAGACGTCGCGAAAGACCAGCCGGTTGTCGAGCGCCACAACCGAGTTGCTGCCGTCCCCCTGTCGGCGATCGGTGACCGTGAGTCCGAGCACGGAGTTGCCGCCATAGTCACCGCGCAGGCGCGCGATGTTGAAGAGCGCATTGTCGCCCGGCGCGTCGTCGACGGCGGACAGCAGCGCGACCCCGGCGCGCCCGAGCTTCCCGGTGACCTTTCCCCCAGCGATCGGATTGGCGATCTGGCGCGAGTATACGAGTTGGTTCGGGGTGGCGAACAACTCGATCCCCTCCAGGAAGAAGGGACGTCGCTCCGGGAGAAAGAGGGTGAACCGCTCGTTGATCGTCACCAGCCCCGCGTCCGATTCCACCTGCGAGAAGTCGGGATTGACCGTGCCCTCGATGGCAAACGACGAAAAGCCCAGGCGAGCGTTGAGTCCCGCGTCGAACCGGCCGCCATCCCGGCCGAAGCGCCCGTCGGCGTCGCGCGTCCCGGTGACCGATTCGGTGATGAAGGGCTGCAGGTCGGTCACCACGCCGCGCTCCACGTCGTCGATGCCGGCCAGGATCCCGGATTGCGCCAGGAGCGACGATGCGCCGCGCTGGGCGTCCGTCCAGGTGTCCTCGGCGGTACGACTGGGAATGTTGCGTACCACCTGGATGCCCCAGCGCTGTGCGCCGGACGGGAAGCGCAGGCTCTTGAACGGGATGCGCATCTCGATCACGTATCCCGTCGGCGTCAGGCGACCGCTCGTCTCGAAGCGGAAGTCCGGGTTGAGGTCGACACTGCCGCCGAACATGTTGCCCGCGCTCGCCGCCCCCTCGGTGCGCACGCCGTCCACCTGCACGCCGAGCGGATTGGCGCCGAAGAAGAAGGCGCGTCGCTTGTCGTTGAAGGTGTCAAGGTAGATCGTGACGCGATCGTCATTGCTGATGTTGTCGCGCTTGGACCGCGTGGCACGCACCGAACCGGGATCGGCGGCGGTGGCAATGATGCCGAAGAAGATCGCGTCGCGGGCGTAGAGCACGCGCACTTCGGTCGCCTCGACCGCGGGACGCCGGTCCACCGGCTGGTACTGCGAGAAGTCGGTGAGGCGCGCCGCCCGATCCCAGGCAGGTTCGTCGAGCGTGGCGTCCAGCGTGATGGGCTCCGTCACGCGGGGAATCGTGGCGCTCGGGGCGCCGCGACCGGGATATTCACGCGCAGCCTGGGCCTGCAGCAAGGCCGGTGCGAGCGCGAGCAGGAAAAAACGAGCCAGATCGTTCATCCCCGAATGTAGACGGGACGCACGCGCGACGGAGGCGGCGGTGGCCTCAGCGCGTTGGCGCGCCCCACCCCCCGCCGCCGGGCGTGAGGACACTGATGACGTCGCCCGCCACCAGGTCGAGTCGGCACTTGGCCGGTATCGCCTCGCCGTTGAGCAGGTTTTGCCCCGGCGACCCCGGTGCGCCACCGGCCGCGCCTAACGGGGCGTGTCGGCGCCGCTCGGTCACGAGCGTCACCGTGCAGGGCTCGAGGACGCGATAGCGCCGGACCACCCCGTCGCCGCCGTGCCCCTCCCCGGCGCCGCCAGAGCCGCGCCGCACCGCGTACGTCTCGATGCGCAGCGGATACGCATGCTCCAGCGACTCGATCGGGGTGTTGCGCGTATTGCTCATCCCGACGTGCACGGCGCTGGGTCCAGGGCCGCGTGACGACCCGCCCTGGCCGCCGCCCAGCGTCTCGTAGAAGGTCCAGCCGCGGCCACCGAACGTGACGTTGTTCATCGTCCCCTGCCCCTGCGCTGGCACGTCGACACCGGCGTCGGCCAGGGCGGCAAAGATCGTGTCGGTCACGCGCTGCGACATCTCCACGTTGCCCGCCGCCACCGCCGCCGGCCAGCAGGCATTGATCGCGCTCCCGGTGGGGACGACCAGCTCCAGGGCCCGGGCGATTCCGTCGTTGGTCGGCACGTCGGCATCGAGCAGCGTGCGCAGCACGAAGACGGCGGCGGCCCGCGTCACGGCGAACGGCGCATTCACGTTGCCGGCCACCATCGGTGACGTCCCCGTGAAGTCGAGGCGCAGGCGGTCGCCGAGCGCGTCGAGCTGGACGACGATCGGGATGTCGTCGTCGGTCACGCCATCGCCCTCGAGCACGTCGCGGGCCGAGCCGCGCACCGCGCCAAGCTGCGCAATGCGGGAACGCGCCCGCCGTTCCGTGTAGTCGAGCAGTGCGTCGCACGCGGCATCCACCGTCGCGCCGCCTTCGCGCGCACGCAGCGCCAGCCATCCGTCGCGTCCCGCGGCGCACGCGGAGCGCTGCGCGCGCAAGTCGCCAAGGCGCTCCTGCGGGGTGCGCACGTTGGCCAGCACGAGCGACAGGATCTCCTCGTTCCACTCCGATCCCCGGGCAATGCGGACCGGGGGGACGATCAGCCCTTCCTGCACCAGTTCCGTCGCCCCTCGCGGCATGCTCCCTGGCGACATCCCGCCCACGTCGGCGTGGTGCGCCCGGACCGCCGCGTAGCCGACAATGATCCCGTCCTGGGCGATCACCTCGATCATGGTCAGGTCGGGGAGATGCGAGCCGCCGTGATTGGGATCGTTGAGCAGGAAGACGTCGTGCGGCTGCGGACGGCGCGAGCGCACGGCGCGCACCGCCTCGGGCATCGCGCCCAGGTGCACGGGAATGTGGGCCGCCTGGGCGATCATCCGTCCGGCGGCGTCGAACAGCGCCGACGAGGCATCCCGCCGTTCCCTGATGTTCGGCGAGAGCGCGCCACGCTCCAGCACCGTCCCCATCTCCTCGGCAACCATCGCGACCGCATTGGAGAAGACGGTCAGCGCCAGCGCGTCGAAGTCGCGCCGGGGCGTGCTCGGAGGCGCGGGGTCGCGTGAGGGGTCGCCTGTGGGGGTGTGCGGAGGCGTCATTGGCGGGCTACCGGGTCACGTCCATGAGCCACCCCCCCATCGGGAGGGCGCGCGCCGTCCAGCCCGGGGCCACGAGCAGCGTCGCGTCGGGAAGGGCGATCACGGCTGGCCCGTGTACCGTCGCCTCCAGATCGCCCCCCGAATCGACGAACGTCCCGTCCGCCCAGCGGTTCTCCCCGCGTCTCGCCAGGCGCAACCCGGGGGCGGTGGTCGACGTCGTGGCCCGCACGCTCACCACCTCGGTCGTCGTCTCGAGGGTGAAGCCATAGCGGCGCTGGTGCGTGTCGGCGAAGCGTTCGGCGATGACGTCTGGTGCGTCGCCCGGTTCGTACGCGATCTCCAGCTCATGCCCCTGCCCGAGGTAGCGCATGCGGGCCACGAACTGCGCCGTGCCGCGCCCCCCGGCTCGCGCGGCTGCGGCGTGCGCCGCATCGGCCATCGACGCGGTGCTCAGCGCCGAGAGCGGTTGCATGACACTGCCCATGGCGACCCGACGTTCGGGGGCGACGGCGAGACCAAGCGCCGAGAGCACCCCGGCGTGTGGCGGCACGAGCACACGAGACATTCCCAGCGTATCCGCGAGGGCGCAGGCGTGCAGTGGCCCGCCTCCCCCGAACGCAACGAGCACGCAGCCACGCGGATCGACGCCGCGCTCGACACTCACGCGTCGCAGCGCGCGCGCCATCTCGGCGTCGGCGGTGGCGATCATCGCCGCCGCGGTGCGCTCGGCGGTGACTCCGAGCGTCGCGGCCAGCCGGTCCACCGCCGCGCGCGCGCCCGCCACGTCGAGCGCGACGTCGCGCGCCATGCGATCGGCGCGGATGTTTCCGAGGGCGACGTGCGCATCGGTCACGGTCGCCTGCGTGCCGCCGCGACCGAACGCCACCGGGCCCGGGACCGCGCCCGCGCTGCGTGGTCCGACGCGCAGCGCCCCGCCGTCATCGACCCACCCTAACGATCCTCCGCCGGCCGAGACGGTCTCGACGAGTACACGGGGAAGCGCGATCGGGATGCCGGCCACCGAGCCTCCCGCCTCGACCAGCGGTTCCCCAGCGAGGATGAGCCCCACGTCGGCGCTGGTCC
>Ga0138256_10005617_pt1 | contig 13242 bp, 8 predicted proteins | sample KNB2016incub_MG_FD_105486 | JGI IMG/M metagenome (GOLD analysis project Ga0138256, IMG submission 105486) | Active sludge microbial communities from wastewater in Klosterneuburg, Austria - KNB2014incub_MG | ecosystem: Engineered > WWTP > Activated sludge > Unclassified | place: Austria...
CCCATAATAGAAACTTCAAGGCCTTTAACACGTGAGTTTCCTGTATTCACAAATTTAAATCCGGCTAACTGATCGGGTTGCCATAAAGCATAAATATATTCAATGGTGTTGTGATAGCGTTGTTCAAAAACTGCAAAATCGGCAAAGCCAAAGAAGTTTCCAATCTTAAAACCTTGCTTAATTCCTGCTTCGGCATTCCAGCTTGATTCAGGTTGTACCTCTGGATTTGGGAAAACAGAAATTCCACCGGCACCGGTTTCAATATATTTTTCTGCAATGGTTGGATAACGATATCCTTGTCCGTATGAGCAACGAATAAAAGTTCCTTCTGTAAGCTGATAATTTAATCCTGCACGTAAAATAGGTTCTAACTGCGATTCTTTATTGTTCATCTCAAAGTATTCAGTTCTGAAACCTGCAGACACCATCAATTTTTTTATAAGTTTTTTTTCTAATTGTATAAAAGCTGCATAGTTTTCAAGGGTGTTTTTATCGCTTCCACTACCTGCATAAAGTGATGCATGACTGAATGATTGCTGGAAATAAACTCCAGAGGTTACATTTAATCTTCCTAATGAAATCAACTCGCGGTTAAAACGATATTCAGCCAGATAAACATTTGTTTTATTTGATTGATCGTTGCCATTGTCATTGTCGGCATAAAAAATGCGTGAACGCAGTTGATGTGATGAACCTTTTTTTCCGGTCAGACTGATGTATGGGTCAATATAAAATGTTTTAGAATCGGTAAGTGTCATTGTTTTCGGGAAGGCATTGTAAATTCCTGTGCTGTCATTTGCCCAAACCAATGAAAAGTTAGAGTGTGACTGCATAAAATTTCCATTGATACCCGCTGAAAGGCCTTCGACATTTTTAAACCTGTGACGGATGTTGAAATTTAATCTGCCCCAGCGTGATGCAACATCATTGTTACTGATGGTTGTATCCTGAAAAGGTAAAGAACTCATAGCTAAAGGCGGGCCAATAAATCCGTGGTCATACAATCCATTGCCACCAATGATTAAATCCCAACGATTGATTTTCTCACTATGTAAAAAGTTGATGCCTGAAAAAGTTGCAGGGCCATCCCACCATTTTGCATCTCTGTTTGATGGTTTGTCATAAACGCCACCATAAGTTCTTAAATAGGTGTGATAACGCTCTTTTGGATAGGCTGTCCTGAAATTGATTGTTCCACTTAATGCAGACGAACCATATAAAACTGAAGAAGCACCTTTAATTACTTCTATCTGCTCAATATTTTCGACAGGAATAAATTGCCATTCTGTACGTCCTGCATCACCGGTCATAATGGGAAGGCCGTCAATGAGTGTAGCTACTCGACTGCCAACACCAAAACTAAAACCACTACCACCGCGAATTTGTGGCTCCTGATCTAAAATTGTAACACCCGGAGTTTGTTCGAGTACACTAGTAACATTGGTTGTGTTTCTGTTTTCAATAAGTTTTGGACTGATAACTTCCATGCTTACTGTAATATCTTCAATACGTTGTTCGTACTTACTTGCAGAAACAACTACTACATTCAGATTTTTAAGGTTTGATGTAAGATAGATATTGCGGATAGACTCTGTACCATCTTTAATATCTAATGTAAGGGTATCATTTTTTAATCCTGTCAATGTATAAACGATGGTTTGTTTTCCAACAGGGAGATTTATCTCATAACTTCCATCAGCATCAGATGCCACACCTATTGATTTATCATTGACCGGAAAAATACCGGCACCTGCAATAGGTTCACCATTTTGTTTTAAGTAAACATTTCCTCTCAACACACCCATTTGTGCATAGCAGGAAATGCCAAACAAGACATTTGCAATAATTAATAGAAATGATTTTTTTGCGTTATTCAGATAGCGCATATTAATTCCTGATAATTACTTTTCCGTTATTGATAATGCCTGAATTATTTTCGATGATATAAAAATACAAACCATCCAAAGCAGAAACATCTACAGTACTTTGTTGTGAGTTAAGTTCTGTATCTGTTACTATTCGTCCGGCAGTATCAATTAATTTGAATTGATAAACACCGGTATTTTTATAATTAAATCGTATTTTTTCTTTTATGACATTGCCCAGAATGGAAACTTCGTTTTTTGTATCAATTGTATTTACAGAAGAAGGGTTAAAAACCATTGCAATATCATCAATAAAAATCTGACTGTTGACAATAGGTCCGACTCCTTTGCTTGAGGAAAGTATCCATATAGTGTTTGATGGTGTTGCTGTAGAAAGATAATTTACAGCAGCAGCAAATCGTGTGTATGTACTTACTGTGGCATTAGGTGTTTCAAATCTTACATAGCCAATAGTGTCTGTGTTTGTAGTGCCTAACAATTGCAATTCAACAAATCCCTGATCTGTACCGGCAGGTGTATATTTATACCAACCTGTAATACTATCCGGGCGACCGGTAAAGGCAATGCCTCCTGATACGCCATAAGGTGGTGTTGTGATTAATGTGCCTGTACTTGCTATACCATTTGCTATAACATTAAATCCGGGAATTAATTTAGTAGTTAATTTAATTGCATAGCTTCCACTGTGTGCATCTGCACCTGAAGCACGAGCACAAGTTAACACACCTATTATTCCGGTGCTTGGATTCAGATTATTCCAATCGGCAGGGTCAAAACGATTTCCAACCTGATTCCAGTTTTCAAAACCTGCATTAGGCGTTGCATTTTGTGCCTGAAGGCTAATGGCTACTAAAGTTAAAAATATAGTTGTGTAAAGTCTTTTCATTAGTAATGGAGTTTGCATTAACCGGACAAATATAGTGCAATGAATTAAAATTTTATAGTGATAGTAAATTACTTACTCACAGCAGGTTGTAACAGGAAAAACAGATTTTGTTCTATGGTAAGATTCTCTTTTAAGTGTATTGCGCCTAAAAAATCAAGATTGTGTTGAAGGTTATTTTGCTTCATACTGGCATTAAAAACAATGTCACATTTAGGCAGACAAATGTTTTGAATTGATTTCCAAAAAGATTCTGTGAAACAAAACTCAGGAACAGCATCGTCAATAAAAAGGTCTATCAAAATTAAATCATATTCCTCTGTACAATCTTTAAGGTAGTCAACGGCATTAGCTGCATAAATTTTTAATCTATCAGAAGGAGAAAGGTCAAACATTTCTTTTGCAATGCTAATTATCTTCCGGTCAATTTCAACAGTATCAAGTTGTGCATATGTATTGTTTCCTAATAAAAACTTTACAACACTGCCACCGCCCATACCAAGAACTAATATTTTCTTTTTGTTTTTGATGTCAATATTAAAACGAAGCAATGCTTTTATAAAAACACGAAATAGACTTCCATAGCTGTAATTGGCATGAGCAGAATTCAGAACCAGTTTGCCATTTTCCAATGTAGTTTCTAAAATACTATTTACTTCCGATTGATCTTTGTGAATGATAACAGGAGTTATAAAACTAAACAACCATTGAAATACAGAATATCGTTTTGCCATTATGCAAAGATAACTACGTAGAATATTCTATGGAAGCAAAGGGAGTTAACTACTGCCTAAAAAGTAGTTTTATGTTAAATGAGATTGTTCTCTTTTTTAATTGTTTTATTTCTTTCTTACAGTTTGATTGACTGTTGTAACAACCTTGTCAACATTAATATCACCTTCTTCCTGACTTACTAAAATCCCATTTGGTTTAAAGGTGCTGATAATGTTTGAGTGTGAAAAATCAATAGGTGAAATCTTTTTGTATTTCATTGAAAGTACGTTTGCAAATTCTTTTGTTGCGTTTTCAGCAGAGCGTAAGAATGTCCATTGTGGCCCTGTCATTTCGTTTTTAATCGAAAACTCTTTGAGATGTTCCGGAGTGTCTGTTTCAGGGTCAATAGATACTAGTACAAGATTGATTTTATCAATGTCTTTCCGATCAAATTTAGATTCAATCATTTTCATTTTAGCAACAAGTATAGGGCATGCAGTTTTACAGGTAGTGTAAATCATAACTACTACCAGTGTCTTACCCTGTAAGTCTTTTAGCTTAATAGTTTTCCCATCTTGATTTTGCCAGTCGGAAGTAAGATTGAAAATTGAGTTGGATGGAAGCTGCTCAGTAGTTTCTGCACCTTGCTTAGGTTCAGAATTTTCTTTGCATGAAACAAGCATTAATAGTGAAATGCATAATAGTGAAATGAGTTTCATAAAATTATAGTGTTACTGTTTAATAATTGTTGTGTCTTTTGCACAACGGAATCCTAAATTTCCAATAGTGTAATCGGCTTTGATGGATGTACGCAGTGCAAATCTCATATATGCTGCATAATTCATAACATCGGTTGCAGATGTTGCGCCACCTGCACAGAAAAGATTTTTGTCATTATATTCTCCACTTCGCGAATCGCCTGTTGTTAGTACAGCATTAAAATCATCTGTCCATTCCCAAATCAGATCAAACATATTATAAATACCCCAATAGTTTGGAGGACTTTGTTTAACCGATTTGAATTGTCTGTTTTTTTGAAGGTATAAATCAATGATGCTATCTGAATATTTTGGTTTTTTTCTTGCATTGGCTGTTGTTTCATCTGCCATAGCTACAAATTCCCATTCATCTAATGTTGGCAAACGTTTATCAACACTTTGAGCAAATGCTTTGGCAGCAAACCATGATACGTTACATACCGGAGCATCTTTCAATGCATTTTCAGGTAATGTAATGTCTGTAGGCCATGTTTTTAAATAGTTGGTGTCTGCAAACAGTCTTTTAATATTTGATTTTTGCCATTGTGGATTTGCAATGACAAATTCAAGAAATTCTTCGTTGGTCACAGCTCGCTCATCCATTAGAAAAGGAGCTACACTCACCAATGTAGTGTTAGAACCAAAGAATGGTTTATATTCTCCTCCGGGAATATAAACCATCTTAACGGTACTTTGTATGCTTTGTAATGTATCAGTTTTATTGCCCTCTAAGTTTTTGTAAACAGTTTCCTTTTCGGATTCCTTAGAGCAAGATACAATTACAATAGAAAATAAAAGTATGATTAAGTGTTTCACGTTGCATTTTATTGCTTACAAAAGGCGGGTTACTCTTTTGTCAGAGTTTTTGCACTGAATACTTTCTCATTAGGCTCACCGGTAACTTTAAGTTTTCCAATACAGCCTTTGTTAAATGCTCTTGAAAGTGAGTGATCAACCAATACATATTCGCCCGGTACTTCACATTTAAATTCAACGATAGCTGATCCTCCTGCAGGAATCATTGTTGTTTGAACATTATGTGAAACAGTAGATCCACCCTCTAGATAAACATTGTCAAAAATTTCTCCAATTACGTGAAATGAAGATGTTAAATTAGGGCCACCATTGCCAACGAAAAGTCTTACAGTTTCTCCAACTTTAGCTTCAAGCATATTAGCTCCAAGTAATGAACCTTTTTTTCCGTTAAATAAAACATAATCCGGATTTTCAGCAACAGCTTTGTCATTGTCAAATTCCATTAAACCTTGTTTAACTACTGATGCTTTTGTATAGAAATCACCTTGCATAATGTAGTATTCTCTGTCAACAGGCTTTAATCCACCGGCAGGTTCAACCAATATCAGACCATACATTCCATTACCTATATGCATAGGAACAGGAGGTGCAGCGCAATGGTAAACATAAAGGCCTTTATTTATTGCTTTAAAAGTAAACGAAGCTTCTTTGCCGGGAGGCGCTGTGGTTGCTGCAGCACCGCCACCGGGTCCGGTTACAGCATGCAGGTCAATGTTATGCGGCAATATACTGCTGCCATCATTTTTAAGATTTAATGTCACTTCATCGCCTTCTCTTACTCGGATAAAACTTCCCGGTACGGTGTTGTTAAACGTCCAGAAAGTATAGGGAATACTGTCGGCAATAATTCCTTCTATCTCTGTTGTCAATAAATTTACAATGAGCTTTTTTGCAGCTCTGGCACCAATAGGGGCGGGGACTTTTGGTGCACCGGTAACCTCTGCGACTTCCGGATTACCTTCAGCAACCATTGCTAGTGCTGCCTCTGCAGAACTAGTTTCAGGTTTTGTTGTGTTTGTTGAATTACAACTAAGCAGTGCAGTAATCAACAGTGTAGTTGCGCAAATTGTGAAATGTTTGTGTTTCATTTTATTATTAGTTTAAAAATTTGTTTTTAAAAAGTGTGGTGTTACATTCAGCGAAAGCCATAACCATTGCTGATAGTCGTTTGCTCCCGGAGTATTTTTTAAATACTTCAGTGTTGATGTCGCTAAATAAAAAGAGTATCCACCGGTAAAGGTTGCAAATGTATTTACTTTTAGTGAGAATGATAAATCTAACTCCTGGCCAAGATTGCTGTTGTAGTTTTTGCTGTAGCCATCACTGATTTTATTTGGGGAAATAAACTGATGTAAAGTAGCATTCAATGCAAGTTTGCCGGTAGATTTATAATTAACTTTTAAATAGCTGTCTGATATTCCTGCGTTTTTATGTGCGTTGCCGGCATAGTAGTAGTCCATGTTCCCATAAAATTTATGTCCTGTATGAAAGTATGGATTGAATGCATGGTTGATATTGTTTGTTTTTCCAACATCATTGCCACTGACATAATCACTTCCTAAACCAAGATTCAACTTGTTGTTAATTTGTAATGCAGCATTAGCTGTGATTAAAAAAGCATTTGTGTTTATTGTTTGCGAATTATCACAGTATTGATAATAGGCTGCAACATGTATATCAATTTTATTTTTCTTGTAATAGTTGTTCAAGCCAAGCGTTTGAGTGAATATAGTGTTAGTATCTATAGTATTGTAAGTCGCTTGTTGATATCCAAGATTGTTTGCAAGCAATGTAAATCTGTAGTATTTTCCAATTGGAATATTGGCCCATATTGTCTGCATCCACTTATAAGGAAATGCATCGGTTGTGGAATATAAATTACCTGATGCGTTATTCAGATTGTTTGCATACATTACTTTGTAATTCTGATTGAAGGCAAAATATCCACGTAGGTCAAAAGACTTTTTGTGTATGTCAATTGCTAGAGCATCATGTGCGCGACCTCCTTGCGCCCAATCTAATTCGCCAAAGAAACGTTCATCATCTAAAGAAATAATCTGTCGTCCGAATTTTATATTTACACTTGGGGATAGATTGATTTTAGACCAAGCTTCAAATAATGCAAAATGATTACTGCTGTATTCTGCACCTTGTACCATATTTGCCTGACCCCAGATTCCAACTGCCTGTGGTGAAATTTTTACTGTAAGTAAATCTCTATAAGAGTAGTCAAAATTCAGACGAATTCTCTCGCTGACCAATGCTGCCGGCTGTTCTTTTTCTGTGAGCGGCCTGAAGGCGCCATCGCGTAATTCAAAACGTGTTCTTAGCTGACCTCGTATGTCAAAATTGTTTTCTGATTTTAGAGTATCCTGTGCTTGAGAATTTGTAGAAAAAGAAAAGCTTAAAAACAGGACAAAGAGGCCACTATTTATTGCGTTTTTTACTTTATTAAGTGAAAGCATAAATAGTATTTTAATTCCGGTGCAAAGGAACAATCAGACTATGGATTGTGTAATGATTAAGGTCATAGAATGTATGTGATAATTATAATGAGCACAAATGACTTAAGTAGGGTTATGTCCAGAAGTATTGAAAGGATTATTGCTATATATTCCGCCAATTTCATCAAAATTATTTTTTTGTCTTTAGCTTTTTCAAGGGCTTTTGTCAGGTTGATAGTGGTTGTCTATATTAATTATAGGATTGATTTCTCTTTTGATTTCGTATTTTACTATCTCTACAGAAGAAAATGTATTTACTCTTGAAGTGACAGATTTTTATTGAATCATTACCTTTGTTCAAAATTTGCAATCATGAATCTTGAACAAAAAATAATGGCAGAGTTAAAAACTGCAATGCTTGCTAAAAATGAGGCTGCTTTGCGTGCTCTACGTGCTGTTAAATCTGCCATAATATTAGCAAAAACCAGCGGCTCAAATGTTGAATTATCAGAAGCCGATGAAATGAAGTTATTACAAAAGTTGGTTAAGCAACGTAAAGAGTCATTAGATATTTTCACACAACAAAACCGTGCTGACCTTGCAAAAAATGAAGCAGACGAAATTGCTGTGATTGAAAAGTTTTTGCCTGCAATGATGAGTGCCGATGAAGTAAAGGAAGTTTTGAAAGGAATAATTGCTACAATGGGAGCAACGCAACCATCAGACATGGGAAAGGTAATGGGCGCTGCCTCTAAACAGCTTGCAGGCAAAGCAGATAATAAAATGATTAGTGAGCTTGTAAAAAATTTGCTGAGCGGAGGCTGATTATTTTAACAGCGTGACAGTTCCATTATAAGAATGTCCTTTACCGAACTTGTCAGTAATGGAAATGGTATAAACATAAATTCCCTGCTGCAATTCATCGCCTGTATTTTGCATACGGCCATTCCAGTTAAATGGAAATACAGAAGATTCAAATACTTTCATACCCCAGCGGTTGTAAACTACCATTCGCTCAGAAACAATGTTGGTTCCCTGCGATGTAAAAACATCGTTTCTACCATCAGCATTTGGGCTGAAAGAATTAGGCACGTAATAAGAGAACTGATCAGTTACTTCAATTGTTTTTGTAATTGTATCTTCACAGTATGTGTTTGAAGAAACTAATGTTACCTCATAAGTTCCAATTGTAGTATATCTGTTTATTGGATTTATTTCTGATGAAATTATTCCATCTCCAAAACTCCAGCTATATACTGTTGCAAATTGAGATTGATTTTTAAAAGTAACTTCAGGATTCAGCATTGTAGGCTCTTCCGGTGCAAAAGAAAAATCTGCAACAGGACGATCAAGTGCATTAATGCCGTCAGTGTATGTATAAGTAGCTGTACAATTTTCAGGAGCAGGTGTGCTGATGGTAAGTATCGGATAATATAAGCCCGATGTTGCATAAGTTATCTGATAGTTGTTGCCTTGCTGCGAAAGTGTTCCGTTTGAAGTATTCCAGTTATAAACCGAGCCGGCTATTGATTGCGAATTGTCAGTTACATTAACTGTAAGTGGAATACATCCTGTTGTATTCTCAGCAGTAAAAGTAACTATCGGTGTTGGAACTACATTAATTGGAATGATTGCAGATGTTGAATAATTACATCCATCAGTAGCAGTAATGTTTACCGATGTTGATGAAGAATAAGTTTGCGTAAAAGTTTGTTGTGCAGATGCACCATTGTTCCAGTTGTATTGATACTGTCCATTACCGCCTGAAACATTTGCAGTAAAACTTAATGAAGTATTTTGACAGACAGAGTAGGGGTTAAATGTATTTAAAGCTAACTGTGGATAAACATTGATGATTGCAGAGGCCACAGAAGTACAGCCATTATTATCGGTAACAGTTACAGTAAATGTTGTATTTGCAGATGGTGTTGCATACAATGTATCATTAGTCTGACCATTGCTCCATAAAAACTGATATGGCGCAGTACCACCGGATGGTGATGCAATAGCAGTTGATGATTGTAATGAGCAAACTGTTTGTGCAGCAGGCATCGAAACTACAATGGCAGTGGGTTGTGTAATGGTAAAAGAATTTAATACTGTACAGCCGGCATTGTCGGTAACAGTTACCTGATAATTTCCTGCAACTAAATTTTGAACAGAAGATGTTGTCTGACCTCCTGTCCATAAATAATTATAGGGTGCAATACCACCGGTTGCTGTAATCGAAGCAGTGCCATTACTTCCTCCATTACAATCAACATTGGCTTGTTGTGTACTTTGAATTGTAACTGCCGTTGATGGTTGTATAATGGTAGATTGTGTCAGACTGCAATTGTAAAAATCAGAAACAGTAACTGTATAATTTCCGGAAGCAAGATTGTTGATTTGTGCTGTATTTAATCCGTTTGACCAGAGAAATTTATATGGAGATGTGCCACCGGTTGGAACAGCAAGTGCAGAACCGTTGTTAAGCCCGCATGAAGTGCCGACAGGTGTTGTTGCAGAAGATAAAGCAGAAGCAGGTTGCGTAATGGTGTAAGATTGTTGTTTTGTACAATTATTCTGATCGGTTACAGTAACCGTATAATTACCCATAGTCAAGGTTGTTATAGACGAAGTAGTATTACCATTCGACCATAAATAAGATAGTGTTCCTGTTCCACCACTTGACGCAACGTTAATATTCCCTGTATTGTTTCCAAAACACTTCACGTTTTGTTGACTGACAGTTTGAATGGTTATTGCAGTTGGTGAGGTGATATTGTTTGAAGAAGTAACTATACATCCTGCATTGTCAGTAACTGTAACAACATAACTTCCTGCAGCAAGATTAGAAGCACTGTTACTGTTTGAAACATTATTTGTCCATTGATAGCTGTAGGGTTGAATTCCGCTAGTAACATTAATGGTTATGCTACCGTTGTTGGCATTTGCGCAGTTTAAGTTTTGTAAGTTAGTTACATTGATAATAGGTGCTGTTGAAGCAGCAACTGATGCAGTTTTGGTTTTTACACACAGGTTTGCATCTGTAACTGTAAGTGTATAAGTTCCTGATGCAAGATTTGAAATATTTGCATTTACAGATCCATTCGACCACAGATAGGTATAAGGTGTTGTGCCTCCCGTTGCAGAAGTAACTAATGCTCCATTATTAAGACCACAGTTTGTTGCAGTTGGTGTAATACTGCTATTTAGCACTGCAGTAGGTTGATTAATGGTAACTGAGCTATTCTTAGTACATCCATTTGCATCGGTCAATAATACAGTATAGGTGCCTGCATATAAGTTGTTGGCAGAATTGCTATTCCCACCTGCCGGTGACCAAAGGTAGGTGAGCGTTCCAGTTCCACCAGAGCCATTAAAAGTTGCACTGCCTGTGTTTTGTCCAAAACATTTTACATGTTGAACGGTGCCTGAAGTTAATGTCAATTGTGGAGCATTCAAAATAGTTACGGTTGCATTTGTTGTACAACCTGCCTGATCAGTTACGGTTACATTATAATTTCCTGTTGAAAGTGCATTGTTAGAATTAGTTGTACCCAATCCTGCCGACCACAGATAAGAATATGGAGCAGTTCCGCTATTGACAGAAATACTTGCACTGCCATTGCTACCATTATAGCAAGAAACCATTTGCTTAATGTAATTTACTGTGGCAACAGGTGATGTTGATGCTGCTACAGCAACCGTTCTTTTAGCAGTACATCCATTGGCATCAGTAATAGTAACTGTATAAGTTCCTGAAGCTAAATTTTGTGACAATGCACCTGTGCCTGAAGGTGTCCATTGATAACTTAATGCACCGGTTCCGCCTGAAGCATTAACGGTAATTGCTCCATTATTTAGTCCACATGAAGTTGATGTAACCAACGGGCTTGACATTACCGAAGTAAGTGGTTCAATAATAGTAAGATTGGAAAGCGTAGTCTGACAATTTCCGTCAGTAACAGTTACGGTATAACTGCCTGCAGGTATATTCAGCAAATCCTTTGTTGTTGCACCATTCGACCATTGATAAGAAGCACTTGCAGAAACACCGGTAACAGACAATGTTATCTCACCATCAGTACCGTTTTTACAACTCACATTTTGAATGGTGTTTACTGATGCATTGATGTTGTTATTGTCAGGGACATTAAAAGTCTGAGTAAAATCACAATTGTTGTTATCTATAACAGTTAAAGTATAGTTGCCCGGAAGCAGTGCTGTTGCATTAGCGCCTGCACCACCCGATGGTGACCATTGATATTGATAAGGTGCAGCACCTCCGGCTATTGTTGTTGCAATGGAACCATTGGCAGCGCCACATACGGCTGAAACAATATTTTGATTTTGTAAAACCAAATCAGGTGGTTCCGTTACCGTTACTGTGGCTAATGCACTACATGCACCATTAGAAGGAGATACTATTACAGTGTAGGTTCCAGCAGTTACGTTTGTAGCAGTATTACTGCTGCTTACATTGGGCGACCATTGATAAGTAAAAGGGCCCATACCACCTGGCGTCAGTATAATGCTTCCGTCATTATCGCCAAAACAAGAAACATCAGTATGTGCTGCAGAAACTGTTGCACCATTAATGTTGATTGATTTATTGGTTGGAACAGAAATCAGGTTGCCACACAAATCCTGAACCGGACTTACTACTGCAAAGTTGTAAATACCTGCAACTGAAATAGCAGGGGTGAAAGTCACCGTGTAAACCTTACTGTAATCTGCACCACTGGTACATCCTGCAGAATTCACTGCTGTAATCATGTAGGGTCCTCCGGGGCCTGTTAATACAAAATCTGTTGCCTGTACAGAGTTGCATGTTACGTTTTCATTAAATGTCATCGTTAAAGAATTCGAACCGCAGGTAAGGGGAGTTGTCGTTAACAAAAAGGGTGGAAAAACATCAAAAATACTTCCTGTAGAAGCAGTAAAATCAATGGTATAGCCAGATTGTGTGGATGAAAAGTTACTTACATTAATTACATAAGTCTGACCTGGTGTAACAGGAATTATTGGATTGTTTTGTCCACCACATGGCCCTGCTGTTTGATTATTGGGTCCTGTAGTTCCATTGCAACCAAGATTAGGTGCATAATTGCAACTGACTTCTATTGATGGGTTGGTGAAAATATCGGCACAAGTTGCAGTAGTAAGGTTATAAACTGCCCAGTCATAATCGTCAGCAGGATTGTTTGGTGTAATGGTAAAATTAAGATTTCCGAAAAATGGTGTTGTAAATGTGTACCAAACATCATTGCGCTCACCACTTAAAAGACAGGAACTTCCGTTATTAATTTCATTCGGAATATTTCCTGTTCCACTGTATGAAATGACTGTGGAGTAAGTAGTGTTACAGATTGGAATTGCATTCGGACAATCCTGATTTGTAGGAGATTGTGCCTGTGCAACAAAAACGGTTACAGCAAAAATGAATACTGTATTAATTAATTTGGAAAAGGTTTTCACACCACAAATATACAATTTCACTTAATAATCAAACACATTCACCAAAAAATACACCGTTAAATTTTTTAACATTTAGCGTCATGCAACATTTTTTTAAATAATTTCGCCCTCTGAAAAATTTTAATTTAGTATAAAATGAAAGTAACAGTTGTAGGTGCAGGAAATGTAGGAGCTACCTGTGCAAATGTGATTGCTCACCGCGAATTGGTTAACGAAGTTGTATTGCTCGATATTAAAGAAGGTACTGCTGAAGGAAAATCATTGGATATGTGGCAAAC
>Ga0138256_10005619_pt1 | contig 13240 bp, 13 predicted proteins | sample KNB2016incub_MG_FD_105486 | JGI IMG/M metagenome (GOLD analysis project Ga0138256, IMG submission 105486) | Active sludge microbial communities from wastewater in Klosterneuburg, Austria - KNB2014incub_MG | ecosystem: Engineered > WWTP > Activated sludge > Unclassified | place: Austria...
ATTCTGCGACTTAAAATTTTTGTAGATGAAATTTATCGCACAGTTTTTCCATCTAAAAAAAGCAAATAATGAATTCTATTTTTGGCAACTATACATTGCAAGATGTAAAAAAATTAGAAAGCAATACCATGCTTGGTTACCTAGGCATCGAAATAACTTCCATTGACAACAATGTTGTTAAAGGAAAAATGTCTGTTGACCACCGTACCTGTCAACCCATGGGTATATTACATGGCGGTGCCTCTTGCGCACTTGCAGAATCGTTGGCAAGCATTGGTGCATTTCTAACATTAAAAGACAACACATACGTTGCTGTTGGCATGGAAATCAATGCCAACCACGTGCGACCCGTAAAAGAAGGCTTCGTTTACGGCACTGCAAAACCCTTTCATCTTGGAAAAAAAACACAGGTCTGGACAATAGAAATTCTAAACGAAAAAAATCAACCCGTTTGCATCAGCAGAATGACCATTGCCGTTGGACGCTTGCATTTATCGGTTTGAGTATAGAAACTTAAAATGTATTAAAGTTAGAAAGTTCGATTTAAGAATTGTTGCGCTGAAGCTTTAAAAGTTTAGAATTAAAAATCCCTTCAGCAAAATCAATTTGATAGAACTGAAGGGATTTTTTATGAATTTTGATACTGAGATATTTATTTTCCTATTTCTTAAAGATATCCATCAGTCCCCCTAGTGCAGCGTTTTTATCTCCGCCCATCACAGAACCAAGTACATTGCCTATTCCACCTCCGCCATTATTGCCTGTCACAGAACCCAATATACTCGATAAATCCATACCTTGTGTTTTCCCATTACTAAGATGATTAAAAATACCATTCAGATCAAAACTCTTATCGTTTGGATCATTCGTTTTCGAAATCAACTTACTTAGCACAACAGGAATAAGTGACGACACTATAGAACCTGCGCTGTTGCCTGACAAACCAAATTTTTCCATCATCCCCTGTGACACCTGCGATGAAATTGCATTCGTAACCCCTGCAGTTGCTGCATTATTTTGTCCACCTAATAGTTGCGCAACCTCACTAATATTGCCCGATGCCAATTGCGATTTCAATCCACTAATAATTCCTTCCGTAGCCTGATTAATGGCTGCATCGTTTTGTTCGTTCGGTATTGCCTGATTGTTGATGATAGCCTCTCCGGCATTTTCTTTTACCAGATTAAATAATTGTTCTAACATGATTTTTATATTTTAAAAGATTAAGGCTTAAAGATAGATATATCTGTTTATTTTTTTAATGAAGATTTTCAGTTGCTGTAATTTCATGGCTGCAAAACCTGATTAAAGAACAAAATCTCAAAAACGAATAATAGTATTAGCTTTGCGCAAAATTTTCAAACTCATATCATGTCATTACTTGTTGTTGGAACCGTTGCCTTCGATGCAATAGAAACCCCTTTTGGAAAAACAGATAAAATTATTGGTGGTGCTGCCACCTATGCCTCACTTGCAGCATCCTACTTTGCCCCTAAAATAAATCTTGTTGGTGTTGTTGGCGATGACTTTCCCCAAAGCACCATTCAGGATTTCAACAACCACAACATCCGCACAGAAGGTCTGCAGATTATCGAGGGTGAAAAATCTTTCTTTTGGAGTGGCCGTTATCATACAGACATGAACAGCCGTGACACGTTAGACACCCAACTCAACGTCCTTGCCAACTTCGACCCTATTATTCCCGAAAGCTATCAGGACTGCGAATTCCTTATGCTTGGCAACCTTATGCCTAAAATTCAGTTGCAGGTAATAGAGCGTTTGCACAAACGTCCAAAACTTATTGTCATGGACACCATGAACTTTTGGATGGATATGGCAATGGACGATTTGCTAAAGAACATTTCAATGATAGATGTGCTCACCATCAACGATGCCGAAGCACGACAACTCACCAACGAATATTCTTTAGTAAAAGCTGCTAAGAAGATTTTAACCATGGGTCCAAAATATCTTATCATTAAAAAGGGCGAACATGGTGCCCTTCTCTTTCACAACAACGAAGTATTTTTTGCTCCTGCACTTCCATTAGAAGATGTGTTTGACCCCACTGGCGCAGGTGATACTTTTGCGGGGGGCTTCATTGGCTATCTTGCCAAAACACGCGACATCTCTTTCAGCAGTATGAAGCGTGCCATCATCTACGGTTCTGCAATGGCTTCTTTTTGCGTAGAAAAATTCGGTACAGAAAGAATAATGAATTTAGATAGTGATGAACTCAACGAACGCATTCAGGAATTTATTGAATTGGTTCAGTTTGATATTACCTTGGTTTAATCAACACCTTTCAACAATTTATTGTTTGGTATTTTCTGCTGATGCTGTATATAGTTTACAGCGGCATCGCTTACTTTGAGCGTACTATTCGATAGCATGAATATTCTTGATTTGTTTTTAGCAGTGCCATTACTCTGGGGTGCATATAAAGGTTTCACGCGCGGCATTATTTATGAGATTGCCATGATTCTTGGACTCATTGCAGGACTTTATGTTGCTTTCAAATTTTCGGGGTTGGTACAAGGCTGGATATTTCAACTGGTAAACAAAGACAGCGCCCTGCCTGCTTGGGTAGGCTTCTTTATTGTGACTGGAATAATTATGGCCGTGTTTATTCTTTATGCCCGCTTGCTCGAAGGTATTCTCAAAGCAGGTGACCTTAATCTTTTCAATAAAATTATAGGAGGAGTTTTTGGCTTACTGAAATATGCTTTGGTGTTGAGCGTATTCCTATGGCTACTCAAATCACTTGAACCACATCTCAACTTTATCAATACGCAGACTAAAAAAGAATCTAAACTCTACGAACCTGTCCTAAAAACATCAACTTTTCTGACTCCTGCGCTACAGGATATTAAAAACGAATTTCGTCAGCACATTGAAGATGCTAATCATTAATAATACACTAAAACAAAATTAACCTGCCGTAGGAATTTTTAATTTACTTCCAACTTTCAGTGTTGATTGTGGCGTAAAATTATTTACCTCTTTGAGTAGTTCAACAGTAATACCATCATAGCGCTTTGCAATGTTCCAAAGTGTGTCACCCGGCTGAACTAAGTGGATAATATATTTTGATGCAGCACTTTGTGCCTGGCTTACTTGCGTTGTTTTGTTCTCAGTAGTAACCGCATCTGTTTCTGTTTGAGATGCAGAATCTGCCTTAACTGTGTTATTTTCATTTACCGAGTCTGCTTTATCATTAGCAGCAGTTGAAGTGGTATTCTCAACTGGTGTAGATTTTTGCTTTATAGTTGCATAAACAACCAGTTTCTGTCCTGCCTTAATATAGTTTGACCTTAAACCATTCCATTTCTTTACCTGCTTTGCAGAGCAATCATTTCTTCTGGCAAAAGTGTATAAATTTTCCCCCTTACGAACTTTTACATGTTGTTTCACCTGCACATAGCCAACATCATCGGCTATAGCAAATGATGATGGTTGCAACTCTGTGCCGCTAGCAGCATAAAGACTCTCTTCGTTTGCTAAATACATGCTTATCTTTTCTGTTGGAAGATAAAGTCTGTTGCCCTCACCGGGAATCATATTGCGTTTATAAATTGGATTTAAAAATGCAATCACATCATAAGGTATGTTTAGTGTTTGACTTAACTGACGAAACGAGATTTTATTTTTCACACCAACCGTATCAACATTAAAATAGGTGAATGTAGGTGCTATGGGAGTAATGTTATATTCATTGGCATAATACATTACATAGGTAGCACCAATAAAAGCAGGAACATAACCTCTGGTTTCTGCCGGAAGAAAACGACTGATCTCCCAAAAGTTTTTGCTACCACCTGCACGTGCTATGGCACGGTTAACATTACCCGGTCCACAGTTGTAAGATGCTATTACCAGCAACCAATCGCCATAAATAGCATACATATCCTGAAAATAGCGGCATGCAGCATCGGTTGCCAAACGCACATCTCTTCGTTCATCAATATAAGAGTTAATGTTCAGCCCATACATTTTTCCGGTGTTAAACATAAACTGCCATATACCTGTTGCACCTGCTGACGATACTGCTGTTGGGTTTAGTGCCGATTCAACAATTGCCAGATATTTTAATTCAACAGGAAGATTGTACTTGTCAAGCATTTGTTCAAAATACGGAAAGTATAATCGGGACAAACCAAGTACCCGTGATGTCAACTGTGCCCGTTGTGAAGCATAAAGCTTTATATAATTTTTTACCTGATAATTGTAGGTTAAAGGTATGGGTGTCGAAATTTTTGAAATCCTTTCCTGAATAAAAGCATCAGAAAGTACGGCATCGTTTTCACTAAAAACAGGAGGCTGCTGAAAGTTTGTTTCGCTCAGTCGCACAACGTTACGAATAGACACTAAACTGTCGAGCATGGCAGCAATAGGGTCACCGGAATTAGGTTGTGTGTTATCAACTACCTGAGCATTACCTATGAACGGCAATAAAAGAGCAATGGAGTAAACCAGTTTTTTTAGTCGCATGATAATTAATTTAGCAGGCAGAGAGTCCGGAAAATTGCCTGTTATTCAAGTTCGGACGAAAATAAAAAAAATGTTTACTTTTTGGGGAAATGCTTACATAATTATATCAATTTTTCATGTAAGTGAGGCAAATATGGTATCAACGCCCTACTTGGTCGAACTCGGAAATGTTCTGGTACGACCAGTCTGATATTTTAAATAGTAGGGTACTAAGCTCAGAATCAAGGCTAAGGCTGATATAATAAATAACAATGCCATTGCACCAAAGCTGCGTAAGGCCAATGCCACAAGTATAAAGCCAATGTTTACCAAGTAAAGTGTAATAGAAACTTCTCGGTGATTTAATCCCATATCGAGCAACAAGTGGTGTATATGCAGTCTGTCGGCTTGAAACGGTGAACGCTTGTTTAATATCCTTACAATAAATACCCTGAGCAAATCAAATAAAGGCAACACCAAAATAGCAACTGCCATAGCCGGGCTACTCTGAAATGGGAAATTTGCAGGACGTGGAGCAAAACTCATTTCTATAAATTTAATTGTGAGGATAGACAAAATCAAACCTATGATTAATGAACCTGTATCGCCCATAAAAATATTGGCAGGAGAAAAATTATATACCAAAAAGGCCAATAGCGAACTGAATAGAGAAAACGACAGAATACAAAGGGCTATCTCATTATAATTGTAGAAATAAATGCCATAGGTAAATGCGGCAATAGCGCCAATACCGGCAGCCAGTCCGTCAACACCATCAATTAGGTTAAAAGCATTGATGATGAGCAGAATGGTAAACATCGAAAACAAAAGACTGAACCAGTATGGCACCTGATCTATTCCAAAAATACCATAAAGACCGGTTATGCGAATGTTGGCAAACAATACAATAATGACAGCAGCAACAATCTGTCCGTAAAGTTTTTTCATAGCAGGCAACTCCACAATATCGTCTTTTATTCCAATAAAAAACATGACTATTAATGCTGCAATAATGTACTGAGTATCCTGAAGGTTAAATCCTGCTGACCAGAATGTGAATGCAAAAACTACTCCGGCAAAAATGGCTAACCCTCCCAAAGTAGGAACGCTTGCCCTATGCACTTTTCGCCCACCAGGTTCATCAAAAAGGTTTTTAATTACGGCAACCTTTATGATTGACGGTATGGCAAGGAAGGTAATAATAAAAGCGGTAATACAACTAAAAGCAATATTAATCATGGTGCGTAATCTGTTTGGCTCAAATGTATCGGTGTTAAATCAGTACAAAAGTATTATTTTGTCAATAGATACTTTTTTCAGGTAAAACCCTCTTAATTATTGGTGTAATTAAAAATCATGATAGCGGTTAAAAAGTGCTGTCCTGATACTTGCATAAACCCAGTTTGTGGTAGCTACTTCTCCGGACGTTGTCATTCTCCGATAGGTATAACCCAATTCGAAGCACAAATTGGTACGTGGGTTAATTACATATCCTGCTCTGATGTCGCTATAAATCAGGTTATGACGTTGCCCCTGAAGCATTCTGTTGCCGTAAGCAAAAGTGTAGGTCTCATAATTCTTAAAAATGTCATTCCCCAGATTTGAATTTCCTGTATCGCTTGCAGTTTCAGCATAGTTAAACTGAAAACGGAAAATATAATTTTTATACCTGTAGTTAATCAAAGATACCGACTCAATGAAGTTTGATCCTAAAGGATGTGCCAGCGACTGATTGAAATGCGCATAGTTTGTAAACGTTGTCCGGTGCGAATAAGTAAACGGCCTTACATAATTAAACTCCGTTAGCACATCAAGATTTTTAATTGGTAAATCGTAACTCTTTAATCCCAGCTGAAAAGCTTGTTTATTAGCAAACCATCCATTGCCATCTCTTATTTCCGATAGTTTAAACTCATCCAACATCAACTGACCATAAAACACCAGTTTGGAAAATAGCTTTACTTTCAAATTAAAACCCAGCATCATATTATCGGGAGAGCCTATTGAAAACTCCACAGGACGGATAAATACAAAAGGATTCATGTAGTTAATATCAAAACCTTGCCCACGTGCCGAGTCGCCCGACCAAACAACACTTTCTAAAATTCCGATTGAGGCATGTTTACCAATGTTAAGATCGAGATAATGAAATGATGCATATTTTTTTTTGAAAGCAATATCATTAGGTGCTGGAAACTGAAGGTCTGTGAGTACGGTAAACAGATTTACATACTTAACCTTCCATGCCGTAGTGGATATTTTCAGAAACGGATAGCTGTTGGCATTATCAGATAAAAGCAGTGAGCGATAACCATCACCAATAAAATTTTTATCGTGACCAAACTGTACATTAAAATGTCTGTTAATAGTATATGAAATAGTTCCTGTAACGTTGGAATAATCATAGCTGCCATACTGTTTTTTTATACGCCCCTCACCGGGAATAATGTTGAATCGTGTAACAAAAGTATCAATGTAAGCAGGAAACCTTGCCTGATTTTCGAAAAATGTGGTGGAGAAAGAAAACCTCTTTCCTGCAGTTCCGCCAAGCCAGAATCCTCTTGAATTGGTAAACAATGTTTCTGTTTCTGGCAGGTCTTTTCCCAGACGACCTTCAAAAATAAAATCGGCATGAATCAGAAAATCATCATCCTTGATTTGTACTAAATGTTCTTTAAAAATTTTTCGCCCGACCAGGGTTTTTGAAAAACGATTAATCGGGAAGTTAGCGGTATCAATAGAATCAATGTTTGCAACCGCAATAATTTCATCATGGCGATAAGGCTTAATTGATGTATGTACTTTATTACTCTTTGTTGTTTGAAGAAATGGTTCATATCGTAGGTTCCATTCTCTGTTTATCGGAATAAAATAATCCTGAGCACAAACACCTGCCCACATTACAACTAACATTATGGTAAATAATGCAAACCGAAAAATATTCATAGCTCTTTGTTTAATCTACTTCTGTTACACCTCCTGAAATTACAAACTTCATCATCTCTGTGCCTGATGCATCAATCTTCTCTACATTCTCTGCAGGCACTATCAACAACTGTCCGTTAAAACCATAAGAGAAAGGAAGATAAACAGCCATTTTATGACTGCTTATGCCAAGCACCGATAAATCTTTTTGTGTGATGAATCCAATGCGCTGTACACCCGACTCTTTATTTACCGTTACCAACACAGGCTGGTTAAACCGCTTTTTCTCTCCCACAAACGCTTCAATCAGATCTTTTACTGAAGTGTAAATAATTTTTAACAACGGAGTACGCTCAAGGATACGTTCAAGCAAAACAAAGAACGGATTGGCAACAAAAAATTTTGCCAGATAGCCAAAGGCAGTAACCGCAATAACAATAGTAAGAATTCCCAGACCGGGAATACTCACTTCGCCAATGCCGGGCAACTTGACCGGAATCTGAAACGGCAGCAGGTTGTCAATCCAGGTAATGATTTTATAAATTACAAAAATGGTAACAGCAATAGGTATAACAACCAACAATCCCTGAAAGAAATAATTAAGTAGTTTTTTCATTTCAACACATTTTATTTTTTAGTCAATTGAAACAATAGTGGTTTGGAAGGGCTTGCATCATTCTCCAATGCAGTAATCTGAATATTGAGCAAATATAGTCCATCAGCAATATGGTCGGGCACAAAAATCATTTCCGAAATAGTACAATCATAACGAATCTCTTTTGCCGTATTCCAAAATGCATTGTGGGCAAGTAGTTTTCCTCCGTCCTGCTCGCGGTCAACAGAGGGCAGGTCAAGTAGCAGGTGCTTGATGTTTTGTTCTGCCATCCACGCTGCTGCCTCATGATGCAGGTAAGGCGGATTGGTATTTGAATATTGTCTGCTTTGCTTACTGTTGTCATTAGGCAATGTACGAATGACTAATGCCTCGGCACCACAGTTGTTCCAAGCCTGTACTATATCTTCCTTAGTGATAATCATATCACCATCAGAAATTATCGGAAGCACAGTAACCAACTTTGCCGTAAAGAAAAATTGTTTTAAAACGCTATTTAACGAAACCCATTCCTTTGTGATGTGACCTACACACTCTGTATGTGTGCCATGTGCATGTGGATTAAAAAACACATTTCTGAAATTTACTGCCGCGCCCTGTGCAACTTCGCCTACCCAACTATCCATACGCACAGGAACAATTTCCGGTGGAGGAGCATACCATGCATTAACATTATCATTGCCCGAGTGCAATGGAATAGAAATATCTATGGGCTCATTTAGCTTTGCAGTATATTCTTCGTCACCGATTTTTAAATGCGTAATCATTTCTCTTATCTATTTTCCATTGCAAACAATTTGCTGATTAACTGATCGGCTTTGTACCAATGCTGAAAGGGTATAAATATACGAGAACCGTCATGAACTAAAAATTTCTGACTAATCAGCTCATTCATTTCCGTCAGTAAATCCGCTTTGTACATTACAGGCACCAATTCGTCCCATAGCTTTCTATTAATACCTATGGCAGTTCTCAGGCCGGTCATCACAAATTCATTATATCTGTCGGCTTCTGTCAGCATCTCACTTTCAAAAGGAATAACTCCTTTATTCACTGATTTTATATAAGCTGTGTTGTTGCTGATATTCCATTTACGTGTTTTTCCATTAAAACTATGTGCTGATGGACCAAGACCTAAATATACCTCACTTTTCCAATAACTGCTGTTGTGAATTGCAACGTGTCCGGTACTTGCGTAGTTCGATATTTCATAGTGATGATATCCCGCATTACTTAACTGCTGATGCGCCAATAAAAACTGCTCTTCTGATATAACATCATCTAACTCTCTGATTTTTTTCTTCGCAACCTGATGATGATAAACCGTTCTTTCCTCAAGTGTTAAACTATATGCAGAAATATGTTGTGGTCTTAAACCAATCATCTTCTGTAACTGCTTTTGCCATTCATCTGTTGACATTTCAGGTAATGCAAAAATCAAATCGGCACTTACGTTAAATCCCATTTGCATTGCATTTTCAATAGCTGTAACTGCCTGTTGTGCATTATGACTTCTGTTCATCCATTGCAGACGATGCTCTTCAAACGACTGCACACCAACACTCAGTCTGTTAACAGCTGTTTTCTGCAACTCTTTTAAATAGGCTGTTGTCAGATTATCGGGGTTAGCCTCTAAAGTAATTTCTTTAACATCAAGTTTAAATACACTGTTCAACTTTTCAATGATGCAGTCAATCTCCACTCCTGTGAGTAATGAGGGTGTTCCTCCACCGAAATATATTGTAGTAACAGGTTCATCAATATAACCTGCTTGCAGCACTATCTCACGTAACAAGGCTTCTACAAAAGCACTTTTGTTCTTTATCTGAGTCGAAAAATGAAAGTCGCAGTAGGTACAAGCCTTTCTGCAAAACGGAATATGGATATAAACACCTGCCATTTGAAAAGTATGACAAAAGTAGCATAAACATACAGCCCTATTCCTCAATATTTGTATAAAGAAAAAATCGGACTCATGAAATTGAAAAAGTCTATTGGAACACTGCTGTTAATGATGATAACTACATGTCTTCTGGCAGGTGATAAGGTAATTTATACTGTAAACTTTAAAAAAAATGAGACTTTTAAAGTTTCAGGTGGTGTTATTAATGCAGAATATTGGGAAGTGCGTAACGACTCTGCTATATTTACTTCAAACAACAGATTGTGTAATGAAAAAGGAAACTATCGCTATCAGGTAGAAGTAACTTTAATGGCAGATGGTAAGCTCAATGCCGGTGACCAGTGTATTATCTACATTATGCAAAACGAAGCCATTGCAAAATCGTTCGTTGTTAAAGGAACTGATATGGCAGAAAGTAAAATTTTTAAATACGAGGTTGAAGGTGAGAAATCGCCTGTTCTGAAAGTAAACATTGTACTAAAATCTTTAGGTGTTGACCGTGCCTGGAGGCTGACGGATGATGCTGTCAAAATCATTGCAATATCCAAAGATGACGACCCTGAATTGAAAGTTATTCAACATGCAAACACATCCAGCATTGTGTGGAAGTGCAAGACTACAGAAAACCATAACTACTTTATTGTAGAACGCTCTGCCAATGGTACCGATTTCAGCGAAGCCGGATTGGTAAAAGCCAACCGTAACAATCAGATAAACTACTATTCTTTTGTTGACAGGACCGATGCAGCCACAACAAACTACTACCGAATAAAACTAAAATCTTTTAGCGGTGACGAAATTCAATATGGCGAAATAGTTAAGGCCGGAAAAGAAGATGTTGCTAATGGTAAGTAGGGGAATATAGTGATGCTGGTATTTAAAAAATCTCCTTTGTGAGATTTTATCAAACAAAATATTTAATCTTTTTAAATGAAGTTATCCGGATGGTGAAATAAATTGTCCCTATTATAAAAAATCGTTGTTGACAGGTTATGAAGCATCCTTCTATCATAAGAACAATGAATTTTTATTTGCTATTTTTCTTAGCTTCACTTTGTAAACTTTTTTTTCTGTGTCCTCTTTATTTGCGGCAGGAGTAGCGACTCTCCTTTAATTTTACTTTCCAGCTAATATCAAAGTTGCTGAATTTTTAATTACAGATATATTTTACCCAAAAGGTATTTAAATTTTTATGCAATATTATTTTAAAACTAACCTTGTTACTTTTTGTGGCAGCTAAATCAACATATTGAGTTTTTTCTTTCGTGAAACAGCAATGAATAGCCCCGGGCAAATACAATGCTGCTGTAACCTTGGCATAATTTTTACAGTACAACCTGCATCTAAAGGTTTAATATGAAACAATCTGTTAAAAAGAAAACCATCAATCCCTTCAATAAAAAAGAGCTGATAGCTTTATCAAAAACATGGAAGCTAAAACTTTCTCAACTAAAAGACCTGATGGGTGTTACAGGGAGTGCACGATTGGATGTTTTGGAAAATCATCTTCGCAAAACAGGTCTGTGGCAGTTATAGCAGCTATTTTTTTCTAATAAATTTAAACTGCTGCAGACGGTTATTCCTAGTCTGTATTTTTAAAAAATAAAGTCCTTCATTTAACATTGAAATATCAACTTTTCTATTTGCACTAATTTTGCCTTGCAAACAACATTGACCATGTATGTTGTAAATAAAATATGTTGATGTTTCTGCATCAAGCTGTAAAAAATTGTTTGCAGGGTTGGGATAAAACCACGCCAGGCTGTTTGTATTTATTTCGTTGACCGAAGTCGGACAAAATGATAAACTGTCAATATAAGTCCATAGTTCATTATCAAAAACGGTAACAGCAGACTGACTGCTATAAGCCGAGTCTCCCATGCGTACAACCACCAGGTTTTCTGATGGCACAACATAAATTTTTTGATCGTTTTTTCCCAATGCAGCAAACAAGTCCGGAGGAGCAGAGGGTAACAACATTCCCGGAAAAACTATTTGCACCTGGGGTATCATAAACGAAGATTTGCCGTTAAGCCACCACAGATAACCATAAGAGTTATTTAAATTTTGTGAAGTATTACTCATAGCAGAAATATATGCTGTGTCTTTCATTATGGTATCATTATTCCAGATTCCTTTACTTAATGTTAGCAAACCAAAACGAGCCATGCCTCTTGTCTTACTGTAAAACACTGCATCATACCATAGTCCACCCATGCCAATTTTAGAACTCAAAAAATTTGTGGTAAAAGCATTGTAAGACATGCCACTTGTTACGCTGATTACATCTTGAAGATGTTTATATGCACCGGAATGATATGCCCATCGTGTTCCCGCATCAGCAAGGTAGTTAAGACATGCTTTTGATGAATCGTTTACATCGCATGGTGGTGGTGGCGAATCATCCAATCCACTTGTCATAGTAAGTAAATGTCGTAATGTGATGAGGCTTTCTTTGGCAGCTGGTGCACTTGTCCATCCGGTGCCGAGATATTGCGATACAGATGATTGAATATTTACGAAACCTTTTTCCTGAGCTACTCCTGTGAGAAAAGCAGTGAGGCTTTTTCCTGCCGATGCCCAGTAATGAATAGAGTCAACAGTATAGCTGCCGAAATATTTTTCAAGAACAATCTTTCCATCTTTAAGAATGATAAATCCTTTTGTATGTCTGTCTTGTAGAAACTGGTATAATGAGTCAATACGTGGTTGACACCAGTTTAAAGCCGAAGGTGATAGTGTGTCCCAATTGTTTCCGGTTAATGGTGGAAAATATAGATTCTGTGCAAAAAGTGATTTTGAAAACAGCAGCCAAATTATCAGTATGCCTCTTTTTATTAAATTATTCATCTGAAAGCAACATTTATTACAAAGATATTTTGAAAATAAGTAAAATATAATATATTTGAAACCTTATAATCCTCAAATTTATGAACAAACGATTTTACTTATTACTATTAATTTGTCTGCCCATGATGTTGTGGGCACAGAATCTTAAACCTGTAGCACAAAAAATATTTTCTGCCAAGCAACAGCAGGCTGTGTTTGCAACGGAGAACCTATTTACTGTTAGTCCGGACAATGAACAACTGAAAAGACAACATGCAGCTACTGCAACCAAAGCAACTTTTGTTGAGTTGAACAAGTCTGCTATTGCTTCTTTAATGAGTCAGCAGCCTGACTATTTATCATTGCGAATTCCTATCAACAATAATACTATTCAGGTTGATTTGTATAAAGCAAACATTTTTACTCCTGATTTTAGTGTTACATCAGCAGGCAGTAATGGCGGGGCTGTGAACTATACGCCCGGTTTACATTATCAGGGA
>Ga0138256_10005620_pt1 | contig 13240 bp, 10 predicted proteins | sample KNB2016incub_MG_FD_105486 | JGI IMG/M metagenome (GOLD analysis project Ga0138256, IMG submission 105486) | Active sludge microbial communities from wastewater in Klosterneuburg, Austria - KNB2014incub_MG | ecosystem: Engineered > WWTP > Activated sludge > Unclassified | place: Austria...
CCGGGACTTCCTGACGCCAGAGCTATGCCTGACTGACCCAGTGGCCCGCCGACCGATCCGGTGGCCAGAGAGATCGCTTCCAAAACGTCAATGTCCTCATCTCGCGGCATCGGAATCTTGGCCCCCTTGACGAGGCCTCCGATATAGAAGTATTCTTCACGGCGTGGCACGTACACAACATCTCCATCGTCAAGCGTGACGTCAGCCTGTCGGAAGGGCAGGCCTTCGCCCGGGCACCCCGTGAGAGGAATTCGGACGACCTGATTGTCGCATTCCCCACCTTCGACATAGCTCGCCGTGCGAACCTGCAGTTCCTCCGCCAGGATCGCATGAGGATCCTGCAATCCGCTGCGTTTGAAGATCCAGATCTCGCGAGCAGCGTCGGTTCCCGGCAATCCTCCGGTGATGGCCAGGGCGTGAAGAAGGTCATTTTCGTAAATTGGCAGGTCCACCACCTCTGCCGAACCGCGATGGATCTGATCGACGACTCCCGGCGTAACAAGCGCAACTGCCGGGGATGGCGTGTCGTCCCGCAGGACAACGATACGGTGTACGCGAGGTGTGATCAGAGTAACTTGGACTCTTTCCGTCTCCTCCTTCGTGATTTGTTTGTCACGGTAGGCCTTCTTGATCAATTCCGTTGCTTCCGGCACAGTCAGTCCTGCCAACGTGGTCTTTCCAATCAGTGGAAGCTCGACACTGCCGGTGTGATCCACTGCCACAGGTACACCTATGCTAGCTCCGATCGCACTGCCGTTTGGCGGATAATACCGCTGATTCACGGGCTGTGTGCGCTGAAGAACCAGGGTTTCCTCGGTTCCCGGCGGAAAGACGCCAAACACATAGATACTCAGTTGGTCACCGGCCCCAATGACATGGGCTGCCGGCTTTTGCTGCCCGAGCGTTGTTAAGGGAAACACCGTTCGTCCTTCACGCGGCTCTGGGGAAAGTTCGCCGGGCAAACGGCTGGCCGGAATGGCATCATGCACATCGGTTATGGCGTGACATCCGACTGAAGTCGCCAACGCTATCGCCCCAAGACTGCCGAGGCAGAAAGAAGCCAACTTGCTGGAAAAAGACCCGTTGTTCATTGGTGCCATCCTTGAAACTGTCCCATCCTGAGTGAAGGGATTTTTAAACACGATCACCTGGAAGGTTGTCCTGATTCGGAGGCAAGGGCCTCACTGCCACTGCCCGAGTCAGATCTACGTGAATTGATAACGACAATAAAGACTGTTTGCCGGAATATCAGAAGCCATTATTCAGTTGTCGAATGTCCAGCATTTAGAACCAGTTGTTGTACCAGAGACTTGCGTGGGGAACTGACTTGCTTCTGTTGAGACTGCTGGATGAGTCTTTGCAGCAATGAAGTCGAATCAGAAGGTTCAGTCTGTTCCGCCGGCGTAGTCTCTGGACTGGGTGCTGCCGGATCCTTCTCATACTCTTCTGCGGATGACTTCTGATCAGAAGATGGCGTCGCAGATGGTTGTTCACCCGCAGGCATTGGAGCACTCTCGACCGGCACTGGCGCTTCACCGTTCGTCGATTCCAGGGCTGCGTCTCCGTGGATATGTTCCATCGGAAACATCTCAGGCCCTTCAACCATTACCTCAGGGCAGCACACGGTTTGTACCGGGCAGCAGACGGCAGGTGGCAAATAGGTTTGCAGATAGTGGTGATTGGGCTCACACTTGCCGCAGGCCGCACCGTCCAGGAATCCACAGTACCAGTCGTCGCGTCGGGACGGGTCGTATTCACAAAACACTGGTGGCTTCCAGTATTCTTTGGGAGCGACGACGGGTGGGCAGCCACTGCCGCCGGTTGCGACATCGTAGTAGCCCGCCTTCCAGCCGTTTTTGTAATCGACTGTAAAACATTCCGTGTGGCAACCATCGAATTCGTGCCACGCCTGCTTTGTACGAATCTTTTGTCCGAGTTCGTAGTTGCAGTCGCTCAGTGTTGTGCATCCGGTAAGAGTGAGCAGCAATGCAAATGCACTCCACCGTCGCCTTGAAACCACCATGTTCCACATCGATGAGACTCCTGTTCTCGATTGGCTAGATTAGCCGACAGTCGTTTCATCGGTTGATTGCTCGGCTGAAAATTATTCCAAGTGGTGTTTCCTTTGGTATAAATCCGACAGCGCGTTCAATCTTTCGGGAGAATCCTTGTAAAATCCGCAATCACCGCAACATGGATGTCTCGCCAAACCGGAAGTCGCCACCCGGACTTCCCAATTTCCACAGCCACTACGACTGGAATCTCGAAGGCAGCACTTCATCGAAAATTTGAATGCAATAGCCCGAAAAAAGAGCAGTTGAGAACTGTTGTCCCCCAGTATTCACTGCATTTTCTGGGTATCTCCTAGTTATCCAACGGGGATTCAAGGCTTACTACCGGCCCGCCACCGCATCGACCGATAGGAATATCAACATCGTTACGATCACGCTCACCGAGTTAATGCAATGTGGCCAGCAGCATTCGAAACTCGTTCGGATATAGAGATGGGTGTTCCTCAACTTCCTTCTTCCTCCGAAACCGGGGGAGAAGGTGGCCGCAGGCCGGATGAGCGATTTTATACTTCACGCGGTCAGGAATGAGGCTGTCAATTCTCGTTCCAGGGCTCCAGCCTTGGAACGCACTGCACTGGAGGCTCCTGCCTCCAGCGACAAGCTCGCGAGGCAGGAGCCTCGGGAGCAGTGTGTTCCGAGGCTGGAGCCTCGGAACAAGGACATCAATTCAGACTGCGTGAAGTATACCGTGGGATTTTGCCACCCAAAAACGCAGTTTTTTCACTCTCAATTTTGTCTAAGCACATTTGTACAGATACGACATCTGGTGAAAATCAACAGTTTAGAGATTTTTTTTCTTTTCTCAGGGTCACCACAACTGTACCGTCGCGACAACTTCATCCGGTTTGTCAAACTGGGATGAGTTCTTGATACGCCACCTTTGACTTTCACCAGCTGTCCAGCAAGGAGCATCTTTAATGCCAGGGGAATCCCAACTCATTCAGCCCTTGTTTTCCAGTGAAGCGTTTTCAACTCTGACCACAGTTGTGCCGGGACTTAGTCAGGACGCAATTGATTGTTCTGAGCTGACCCATGCCCTGCCGTCGCGTACAATTGATGCCTCCCGTTATCGCCAGACAATTCTGACATCAATTCCCCTTGTACTGGGCGATTTCCTGGCCCTTTCAGCCTGTTTTTTGGCCTCAGCCGTTTTGTCCAACTGGATTCTCGGCCCCCAGAACCTTTCATTCGTGCCGAAAAATTTGCTGGCCCTGTGCCTGTGTCATTTGGTGATTGGCGGTTTTCTAGGGCTATTTCCTGGGTCAGGCATCAATCCAGTGCGGGAACTTCGCAACCAGTTGACATCGATTGGCAGTTCGTTCCTGATGTTGATTGCGTTGAACGGTCTACTTGGCCAAGTGACCGACAACGAGGTCTTGACAATTGCGTTTTCCCTCCCGTTGGCCGTTCTTGTTGCCCCTGTGGCTCGATTTAGCATGCGGCACATTTGTGCATCGTTCAAGTGGTGGGGCGAACGCGTGATTGTTGTGGGTAGCAACCAGCACGGAAGAATGGTTTGTGAGTATCTGAAAGGCCATCCACAGCGCGGTCTCAGATTACTGGGAATCGTTGACGATCGCTACAGTGACTATTGGGGCAACGAATTCGATGCACTACCGTTTCTGGGCACTGTGGACAAACTCGTCAGCGTTTGCCGAAGCAATCACTGTCACTGGGTGATCGCAGCCGTCGCCGACAAGACTGACGAGGAAGGGCGCAGAATCCTGACGCAGGGCTGTCTGATCCCGAATCTGATCGTGTTGAATTCCCGACTTGTCATGCCAACGATCTGGTCAGAAGCCTCCGACGTCGCCGGTTTATCAGGAATTCACATCCGGGACCATTTGCTGTTCCCGTTCCAGCGTTTTTCCAAACGAATAATTGATATTGTGCTCTCCGCCTGCCTGATCCTACTATTCAGCCCGTTAATGTTGATCATCGGTGCCCTTGTATGGTTGAAATCGCCTGGGCCGGTCCTCTACCGCCATAATGGAAGGATTGGACGCGAAGGTCACACCTTTGGTGCCTTGAAGATCCGAACAATGGTGCAGAATGCGGATGAAGCTCTGAAGAAATACTTGGCGGAGAATCCCGAAGCAAAGGCAGAATGGGACCGTGATCTGAAACTGAAGAATGACCCGCGAATCATTTCAGGGATTGGTGGATTTCTCCGACGAACGAGTCTGGATGAATTGCCACAGCTATGGAACGTCCTGATCGGAGAGATGAGTCTCGTTGGGCCCCGACCGATTTACACAGAAATCGAGGTCTCCAAATTCCAGGAAATGTATCCATTGTATTTGCGAGTTCGACCGGGACTGACAGGTCTTTGGCAAGTCTCTGGTCGCAACAACACGAGCTATGAAGACCGAGTAAAACTTGACACTTACTACGTTCGCAACTGGTCGCTTTGGCTGGACTACTTTATTCTGTTGCGGACCGTTCGCACGGTTCTGTTTCGCGAAGGCAGTTACTAATGTGACGCTACAGATGCCTGATGGTGACAATAACCCTTGGGGCATCTCTGTTTATGTTTAACGTCTTCAAAAGCAAATCCCGTCTCGGAGGCAGCGTCTTTGTGGCGTTTGCGCGTGTGGTGGGTATCGGAAATACCTTCCTGATCAGTATGTTCCTGGCGAGAGTCGTCACGAAGAATGAATTCGCAGCGATTAGCCTTCTGATGAACACGATTATCATCGCAAGTATTGCAGCCCGTTTTGGATTTGACCGCCTTCTGATGCGTCACATCGCAGAGTCCTTGGCGCACGACGAGGCTGCGCGTCTGCTTAGCTATGTCCGCAATCTGGCTGGTATGGCGATCGTTAGCACTGTGGTAGTTTGCCTGGCCTCGGGATTCGTCCTTTATTTCGTGGATCGCTATTACGGACTTGATGTCACAACCACTTTGCTAATACTCACCATGGCGTCACTAGCCACGATGTCCTTCCTTCACTTGGCCTGCGAGTCACTCCGAGGATATCAGGCATTAGCGATTTCGACCATTTGTGACGCCCAGCGAAGCGGCCCACTTCTGAATCTGTGCTTTTCCTTCCTGTTGATGGGGATTGGATTTTTTTGCCACTTCAATGCAGAATCCGTGTTCAGCGCCTTTCTTGCAAGCCAACTCGTCGTACTCCTATTCGCCATTGTCTTCCTGGCTCGAAAGCTTCGCCGAACAAGTGCGATCGCTGCAACCTTTTGTGGATCTGAACTGCGTCCTGTCCCATCGAAGAGCAGGCTGGCAAAGTCCGCTGCTGGAATTGCTGGGAGCGAAATGCTGGCAGGATGCCTCGGATTCGGTGATCTCTGGATAGCTGGAGTTATGCTTCCTCCTGAACAGGTGGCAACTTGGGTCGTGGCCAATCAGTTAGCGCAGGTTGTCTCGCTCCCGTACACCATCGCAATCTTGACGGCGATTCCACAGATACCAAAATTTTTCATTCGCCGGGATTTGAAAGGCTTGGAGGATATGCTGCGTTCATCAGCCACGATGTCAACAATCGTTTCTCTTTTACCGGTACTCCTTCTTGTTTGCATCCCCACAACAGTACTTTCGTTATCCTATGGAAATGCCTTTGCCGATGCGGCCATTCCCATTGCAATCCTCTGCCTTGGGAAACTAGCTGTCGTATCGACGGGACAATGCGGAGCTTGTCTAATTTTTTGCGGACACGAACGGATCTTATTGATGATTAACATCCTTTCGGCGATTACCTACGTAATTGCGGGGATTCTTTCTGCGCGAACTTTTGGAATCATTGGTCTTGCTGCTACAATCACAACTGTGACTATCGTGACAAATCTACTTTACTTGTTCGCAGTACGTCGGCTTATCGGCATCTGGACGAGCGTGCGTCTTCTCAGGCCCAAGACGGGCCACCTTTAGCGGCGACGCAAATAGTGCCGGAAGTATGAAGGAAATTCGTCCCTCAACAGTCATTGCAGGATGGCTTTGGAACTGTCTCTAGCAACACGCTATGCATCTGGCACGAGCTAATGAAATGAACTATCGTCTCGTCTGCCGCACACACATCTGGCAAAGGATTGCACTGTAAAGTAATGAGACCTCGTTCAACTAAATCGGCGTAATCCAGACTGAACAAGGACTGGGGGCATGGTAGGTTGAAGGACTCCACATCGGAATAATCCCTAATACCCTGCAATACATTCTATCCATATACGACGTGCGGCCACTATAAAAGATATAACACCGAGAGATCAAGCGTCGCGATATTCATGCACACTGAGAGAATACATTATTCACTCCGAATTCACTTAGGTCGTCGGCCAAGCTGCAGGTTCACCCAGATGTCACTATCATCAATACTCGGAGTTGCGACAGCTTTCTATTTTCTGTCGTTTACATATGTTTTGGCGTTTTATTTGCCGCGAGCACCATTTTATTTCGGTGCAACGTTGATTGGCATTGCGATTTCACTGGTCGCATCAATGCAACGTCGTTATGGTAACAGAAAACACACAAGTCGCCGCGCTGTGGTTGCGATCCTGGCTCTGCCTGCGATTATTGCCGTCAGCGGATCACTCAACGCGCGTCATTATAGCACGACGGAAGTGGTCAAGGCGATGGGGTTCTTATCTGTGTTCTTAATCGCAACCTCAGCTGGGCTTTCATTTGACCTTACGGCCTTCAGGGCCTGCGTGCGGGCCTGCTGGGGCGGGCAACTCCTTCTCACGATCATCATATTATTCTATAACAACGTCAACCCGATTCATGGAAGGCTCATGGGGCCATTTGACCCTGTGAGTGGTGGGGAGGTTGGCTTGAGCGGCCCGAATGACGTGGGGAATGTTGCGCTCGTCGCATTTGTTTTGTCACCGATTGCGGGGTGGGGTGGAGTATGTATTTCGCTGCCAATAACATTTTACGCAGCGTATTTGGCAAGTTCCAGAGGAACTCTGCTTGCAATTTTTCTGGCGTTCCTTGTATTTGTTACTGTGCGGGAGTCTATTGCCACTTCAGCCTTCATGAAGGGGCGCGTCAGCCCTCGCGGATTTCTTGTAATGTCGCTCCTCGCTGGTACTGTACTCCTTGGCATTCTGCAAATGCGTGCCTACCTTCTACAAGACATTTTCAGAATCAACGACTCAGATCGAGGTGTTGGCACTGGCCTGACCGGGCGAGCTGATAGGTGGATGATACTTCTGGAAGAATGGAGGAAAAAGCCATTGTTCGGCCATGGATACTCGATTCTAAAAACAGGGGCCATCGAAGATAAGTTACCCTTGGATGGCGGTTATATCATGGTGGCATCGGAACTCGGTTTGTTCGGCTTGTTCTTTTTCCTGATAATCATCGCACAATCGCTGTTCGTCAGCGTCTCCTGGGCCAGCCGAACCAGAAACAATATACCTATAGTGATGCTGTGCTACATGCTGGCGTTCTGTCTTATTAACGTGGTGGAATCCCGGATAGTGGGTGCAACCACGCCGGTGGGTCTGTTTTTTTTCTTCAGTATAGTCTGCATTGCGGAAAGGGCAGAAATTCTTCGAGGCATCGACAACACGTCATTGCTTAACGAGCTGCGTAATCGTTGACTGATGATAATTTTTTGACTTATTTAGGACGTGCAGCACTGTTTAATTGGGTGAAATTCTGGCGCGCTCTCAAGACAGAAACTACTCCTGGCGGTGATTTGGCATTCGTTAAATATTGTGGCAGTTGATTAAGAAACACTGGTGTGTTGACAAGAGTTGGTGATTCAGAACACCGCATGGTTTTCAGAAGAATGAAGGGCTGCGGTGTTCTTCTCGCTAGAAGTATTTGGCTTTGGTGGTTGAACTCCCATGGGTGTGGCTGGCATCTCGCCAAGAACTGAATCCCGATTTGGAAAACTGCGATTGTAGGGGTGTCGCAAAGCGACCCCATAGACAAAACCTAATCGTTTACCCAGCAAGCCATATTTGGGCTGGCGGCTGTCTAACTCCAGGTTTTTGTCGAAACATAATGAATTTAAAAATACAGGGAAAAACGTTTTTTTCGCTCACGGGAGTTGGCAAGTTACCAGCAATACCCGTACAGCGAGTTCGGGCGGGCTCACTGCTGGCCAGAAGGGAAGTTAGTGGACATAATGACAAAAGGAGTATCCCAATGAGCGAAGTTGATGGCGTGGATAAACTCGCTGGGGCGACAAACGGCGATGGTTGTTCTTATGGAGGCGAGTACTTGAAATGGAAGGCTTGGGCTGAAGAAAGCTTCGGCACTCTAATGAAGAAGGACTCCTCGCATTTCTCAGCAGAAATAGGCAAGACTGGGACAGTGTTTGCCCTTGGGTCGAAGGTCTTGGAAATAGGCTATGGCAATGGAAGCTTCCTCGCCTTTGCTAAGGAGAGGCGATGGGAGGTCGTCGGCACGGAGGTGAGCACCGACCTGGTTGAAATTGCGCGTAGGAAGGGCTTCAATGTTCACCACACCGACAACCTGAGAAGTTTCCCTGATGATTCGTTCGATCTTATAGTCGCCTTTGATGTGTTGGAGCACATTCCGGAAGAGAATCTGCCGGAGTTCTTACACCAAATAGTTCGTACACTGAAGAACAATGGGTGCTTTGTTGCTCGTTTCCCAAACGGCGACTCGCCGTTTGGACTGCCGGCGCAAAATGGAGACATTACCCACACGACTGCCATTGGCAGCGGGAAAGTCAGGTACTTTGCCGGCAGTCTTTCGGTTGAGCTCTTGTATGTTGGTGCCGAATCCCAGCCTTTGTTGGGGGTTGGCCTCGCTCGTTTTATTCATCGCCTTGTAGCTCTGCCAGTCAAGAAAATCATAAACACATTTGTGAATATGTTGTTTTTTCGTTCACGTGACATCGCATTTTGTTCTCCAAATCTCATTCTGATTTATAGATCAAGGAAGTCGATTCCGCAGTAATCTTGCTGCAAGACTTGGATTTTGGAATTTTTCAGGTGCAGCGTCGGTTGTAAATGCCGGGGAAATTAGAACCTGACTGGTGTGCAGAAGTAGATTGGTCGGTGAGTCGGATACGTTCGCATCCGACGTCCTCCGGAAACTCGACCGGGCGACCTGCTTCGCGGACAACATTGTATGGCATACTGCCGACTGCGATGATCACCATTTTCAAGTATGCCCGGGTCAGTGCTCGAAACAAAACGAAAAATGACGGCCAGCATGGGCGTAAGTGGAGTACGCCGTCACTTGCGGTCGCGAGGAATGGGAAAATTGTTGCGACTATTGCAACAGCCCAGCGGGCACAGATCGCAAAACACACCTTAGGGATATTTCAGCGGGGCAAATCCAGATTCGACGACATAACTTAAGGTGCGGTAACGTCCAAGCCTCTATAAAAGATATCGGCGAGATCTGTCCCTCAACTCAACTCCTCTCGCTTCGGCTGCCAGCTGCCGATATGCTCCATTCAGTTCTGAGTCACTCTCCCAAATGCAGCTTTCAAAACACTCGTTAATGCGATTCATTTGATTTACGTCTGGATCTGCTCAACGCGGTAAATTTCCGACGAATCGTGAATCTGCCCTGAATCGGATCGGAGTCATTAGAGTATGTGGGAATCGCCAATCCTGATTAACTGTATTCGGATGCATGTTCCAGGCAGTCGCTCCTTTGCTGGGAACTTTTCTCTTTGCATGCACTTGATTCAGGCCTTAGAAAAGCTGAACAGGCTGAACATATATGTTCACGCGGATCCCTATACTGAGCCCTATGTGAGTGCCGCAGTGCCGGCAAATCGAATGATCGTTGAAAAGCGTCCAGTCGATACAATCCTGCAGATGGAATTGGCAATCGCGCGAACCATTAAGGAGGTGAAGCCGATAATTTACCATAAGCCAACAGGACAACTACCGTTGATCCCGGTTCAATGTCGAACTGTATGGGGCGTGGCAGACTTGGGATATCGCCACCTTCCGATGGGAGTCGCCAAGAAGTTCTACAAGCAAATCAGTTATTCAAGAAGCGCAAAACGGGCCACGCACATCACAGCCATCAGCAACGTTGTAAGAGAGGAAATCATTACTGCCTTACACGTTGAAAGAGAAAAGGTAACTACAATCTATTGTGGTACCTCTGAATTGGCCTTGCCTTCCACGCCAATCCCCAATTGTCCATCACTGTTCATGCTGGCATTCGGACATCAGCGACACAAGAATGTGGAAACGTGCATTGATGTCGTTGCCGAGCTTAAACACTCGGGAGTCAATATTCCACTGCTGGTGGCTGGCAAAGTCAGTCAACAGGCGGATCTTGAGGCGAGAGCCCTTAAAGCCAGCGTAGCAGACATGATCAAGTTTTGCGGCCGAGTCAGCGACGGCGAATTGCGATTTCTATACGAACGAGCTTTCTGTCTCCTGTTCTTATCTCGGCATGAAGGGTTTGGTCTCCCTGTACTTGAAGCGATGGCGATCGGATGCCCGGTCATCGCGTCAAACGCATTCGCTTTACCAGAAGTGGTTGGGAAGTCTGCCCCGGTATTCGATTGTGACGATGCCAAAGGGGTCGCGTTCGAGGTAAGGGCACTGTTAGGCGACGAGGCTCTCCGAAAGCAAAGAATTGCAGAAGGGCATAAAAATACCAAAATATTCAGCTGGGAGCGAGCAGCAGAGGAAACAGTCGCGGTGTATGAAAAGGCATTGTCTCGATGACGACGGTTCATTGACAACCTGCACTTTAGGCGGACATTTCATGGTGTGTTGACAGCAGTAGCAACAACGGCCTTGGAGACGAGAACGATTGGCGACAGATCGCAAGTTACCCAGTGTACAACAATTTTGTTCGTTTGGGCGTTGTAGTCAGAAGTCTCAACATGGCCGTAATATGTCCACCACGTTGCGAAACGAATTTAAGAAATTGCAGTGCTGGCTCTTCGAAGCAGCGCTGCCTCGATGGTCAAAGACTGGCGTTGATGATGCCAGGGGCGGCTTCTTTGAGAAGATAGAACTCAACGGTGTTCCTGGCGACGGTCCACGCAGAACCCGCCTTGTCGCCTGGGAAATCTACTCGTTTATCGTGGCTGTGGAAACAGGCTGGTCGGGCTCAGTAGATGAAGTAGCTGCGCACGGACTCCGCTTTTTCCGCGATCGGTGCATCTCAGCTGAAGAGCCGGTGTATTCGATCGTCTCAGTCGATGGCCCGCCCTGACTTTGACTTGTACGATCATGCCTTCGCACTGTTTGGTCTTGCGGCTGCCGCTCGGCGAGGACATGATTCGACTCCACTAGCTGAAATGGCTGTCAGGATTCGGGACGCGAGGATCGCTCGCCACAAATATCAGTCGGCTTGATTTGAAGAGAGCAATCCACCCTCTGAGTCTTTTGGGGCTAACTCATATGCACCAATTCGAGGCGGCTCTCGAGTGTGTTTTGGATTCGTGGATTGTTTTTAGAGTCTCTCTCATTATTTGTTCAATTAAAATCTGTCTTAAACTTGGGAATCTCCTGATTTTGAGTGCATCGTTTGGGCAAAGAAGATGCTATGAATCGGAATCGTTCATTTTCCGCCACAGTCTACAAACCCGCTTATCAAACTCCCGAAATGATGCCAGCCGATCAAGTTCGTCGTCAGTTGATTCTGCCTTCGTGGGAACCATCGGGCGCTTGCTAGGCTTGGCGACAGGCGGCTGGTGTAGTCGAAAGTGCAGAACTTTATTGGCGGAGTTTAATGAAACAGCGTTACCCACAGAAAACCCGGAAGGACCAGTTTTTGTATGCCCACCAAAGTGCTGAGTTGCAGGTGTGCCGCCGGCGCGTTGCTGGTCGCCGTGCCTCATGAAAGCTTGTTCGCACGCAATGTGAAAGGCTGCGGAGCGGATCTCGTTGTAGCCCCGCAGGAAATTTTCCAATTCCTTGTTGCCAGCGAACGTTGCTGCAAGCGTGCTATGCATCAGAGGGCGGGAAGAAACTGTGAAGTGGGCCGGTTGTCAGCAACAATGAGCATAGAAAAGGAGCGTGACCGTATTTGCGGTTGAGGATCGGGACGTCTCGATGCCATGGGCGGTTTGGAGGCGGGCGACATGGCCGCATATTTGAGGATCAAGTCGTAGGAAAACCACCGCGTCTCATGCTCACTCGCCATGGGCTGAGTTATTCAAACTTTGGCGATTGTGTATTTCAGCGAGGAAAACGCCGAGGCGTTGCTCGGGAAGTGCGGTCACACTCATAGTAGAAAGGTGAATGTTGATGAACCTAAAGAAACTTACAACTCTTATCAAGACTGTTTATGGATCGTTTATCTCTGTCAAGCGAGTAGAGCAACTGCTTGCACATAGCGAACTAGCCAGGATAAAAGTTAATCCACGCTATGATGATTCAAGGTCATTAGTTCGATTCGGAAGCAAGATATATTCACAGAATGATGAAGACGGCATTATTCGAGAAATATTTGCACGAATCGGAACGAGCAACAGAACATTTGTTGAGTTTGGGGTAGGAAATGGGTTGGAAAACAATACTATTGCTCTGCTTTTTGAGGACTGGAATGGGCTGTGGATAGACGGATCGACAAGATGCATCAAAGCCATAAACGAGAACCTTCCGAATGTCATAAGTGCTGGCAGGCTCAGGGTCGTCGAGTCGCTAATAACCACTCATAACATTAATGAGTTGATCTCGGAACATATTCATAGTCACGAAATAGACCTCTTGTCTGTAGATATCGACGGAAATGACTATCATGTGCTTAATGCCATAATGTGCATTAAACCGAGGGTAATTGTGATTGAATATAACGCCAAGTTCACACCGCCAGTGTTGTTTTGTATGGATTACGACGGGGCGCACACATGGAAGGAGGATGACTGCTTTGGTGCTTCACTAAAGTTTCTTGAACAGAATGTGCTTGGGTATTGCCTCGTGGGTTGCAGCGTCGTCGGCGCAAATGCATTCTTTGTTAGGGAAGATCTTGTGGGTGATAAGTTCCTAGAGCCCTTTACCGCTGAGAATCACTTTGAGCCAGCCAGGTATTATTTAGGAATGTTTTCCTCCGGCCATCCGGCGAGCTATAAAACACTTGAAAAATCGCTAACAATGCGAGTTGTCTAACTTCAGTCCGGATCAGCAAAATAGTGGCGAATTCAGACTTGAAATGCAACGGGGGGGGGCGAGTAAGAGGCGCAGGCTCGCGAGTCTGGTTAACGTAGGCAGCGACGAAACAAACCATTGCCAATCAGACGAGCCCAACC
>Ga0138256_10005624_pt1 | contig 13237 bp, 9 predicted proteins | sample KNB2016incub_MG_FD_105486 | JGI IMG/M metagenome (GOLD analysis project Ga0138256, IMG submission 105486) | Active sludge microbial communities from wastewater in Klosterneuburg, Austria - KNB2014incub_MG | ecosystem: Engineered > WWTP > Activated sludge > Unclassified | place: Austria...
GAAGGGAAGCGTCGCGTTGTTGAGCGCGTAGGTCGAGGTGCGCGGAACGGCGCCGGGCATGTTCGCCACGCAGTAGTGCACGACGCCGTCGACCACGTAGGTCGGCTCGGCGTGCGTGGTGGGTCGCGAGGTCTCGAAGCAGCCGCCCTGGTCGATGGCCACGTCTACGGCGACGGAGCCCGGCTTCATCCGGGCGACAAGCTCGCGGGGGACGAGCTTCGGGGCCGCCGCGCCGGGGACCAGCACGCCGCCGATCACGAGGTCGGCCGATTGCACGTGGTGCTCGATGTTGTCGCGGTTGGAGAAGACGGTGACGGCGCGAGCGCCCAGCAGGTGGTCGATGCGCCGCAGCGCGTCGATGCTGCGGTCGATCACCACGACGACGGCGCCCGAGCCCACGGCCATCTGGGCGGCGTTGGTGCCCACCACGCCCGCCCCGAGGATCACGATCTTGGCCGGCGGAACGCCCGCCACGCCGCCCAGGAGGATCCCCATGCCGCCGTGGGCCTTCTCGAGGCAATGCGCCCCTGCCTGCACGGCCATGCGCCCGGCAACCTCGGACATGGGCGCGAGGAGCGGCAGCCCCCCGCCCGCCTGCGTCACCGTCTCGTAGGCGATGCAGACCGCGCCGCTCGCGAGGAGCCCCTGGCACTGCTCCGGGTCCGGCGCGAGGTGCAGGTAGGTGAACAGGACCTGCCCGGGGCGAAGGCGCGCGATCTCCGCCGGCTGCGGCTCCTTCACCTTGACGATCATCTCCGCGGCGGCGAACACCTCCCCGGCGCTCGCCAGGATGCGGGCGCCCGCCTTTTCGTAGACGGCCTCGGTCGCACCGATGCCGGCGCCGGCGCCGCGCTCGACGAGCACTTCGTGGCCGAGCGCGGACAGCTCGCGCACCGACGAGGGCGTGAGCCCGACGCGATGCTCGTGGACCTTGACTTCCCTGGGAACGCCGATCTTCATGGACTCTCCGTCGTGGGATGGACGGGCGGCGGCCGCCCGGGCTCCCTCGTGGGGAGTCCTAGGCCGCGACCCGCAAGGGCTCCATTTTACTGACGCCCATGTCCGCGAGCGTCGCGGCCACGGCGGAGACGACGTTCCGCATCTCGTTGGCGTCGATGGCGCCGATGCAGCCGACGCGGAAGGTCTCCACCTGGGTGAGCTTTCCGGGATAGAGGACGTAGCCGCGCGCCTTCACCTTCTCGTAGAAGGGCTTGAAGGCGTAGTGCGGGTCGCCGGGAGCGTGGAAGGTGATGATCACCGGCGCCTGGACCTCGCGCGGCAGGAAGGTGCGCAGTCCCAGCTCCGTCATGCCACCCACGAGCGCGTCGCGGTTGGCGCGGTAGCGCGCCCCGCGCGCGGGCTGCCCGCCCTCGGCGAGGAACTGGTCGAGCGCCGCACGGAAGGCGGCCACCACGTGCGTGGGCGGCGTGAAGCGCCATTGCGTGGTTCTCTCCATGTAGGTCCACTGGTCGTGCAGGTCCATGGCGAGCGAGTGCGAGTTGCCCTGGCTCCCCTCGAGCACGTCGCGGCGCACGATCACGAACCCCATGCCCGGCACGCCCTCGATGCACTTGCCGGAGGCGGCGATCACCGCGTCCACCGGGTACCTCGAGACGTCGATCTCGATCGCGCCGAAGGAGCTCATCGCGTCCACGATGAGGCCCTTGCCGTGGCGCGCGCAGGCCTCGGCGATCTCCGGCAGCGGGTTCAGGATCCCCGTGCCGGTCTCGCAGTGCACCTGCGCCACGTGCGTGATCGCCGGGTCCGCGCGCAGCGCCTCGTCGACCATCGCGCCCGTGGGATGCCGGTCCTCGGCGATGTCGATCGCCGCGTGCGCGCGCCCCAGGTACCGGAGGATCTTCAGGATGCGCTGGCAGTAGGCGCCGTTCTGCGGCACGAGCACCTTGCCGTCCCGGGGCACGATGTTGGCGATCGCGGCCTCCACGGAGAACGTGCCGCTGCCCTGCAGGGGCACGCACACGTGGGTCGCGGAGCCGTGGACCACCTCGACCAGGTCGCGGCGGATCGTGCCGGTGATCGCGTTGAAGCCCGCGTCCCACGAGCCCCAGTCGCGCAGCATCGCCTGCTTGGTGGCGAGCGAGGTCGTGAGGGGGCCGGGGGTGAGGAGGATGGGGTCGTTGCCGAGGATCATGGGTTGTCTCCGCGGTTGCGGTGTCAGGGAACGATCGCCGCGCGCAGCACCTTGCGCTCCTCGGCGTCCTTCATGGCGCGCCCCACCTCGTCCAGCGGGTACTTGCCGTCCACCAGCTCGTGGAACGGGAAGCGGCCGCGGTTGCCGTGCACGAAGTCGAGCGCCTCGACGAGGTTGCGCGGATGGTAATTGTGCACCCCGCGGATCGTGACGAGCTTCCTCAGGATGAGGTTCGCGTCCAGGCTCACGGTCGAGCCGGGATTCACCACCCCGGCGAGCACGTAGCGCCCTCCGGTGCGCAGCATCTGCAGGCCCGCGGGAATCACCTGCGGGTAGCCGCAGACCTCGAGCACGGCGTCCGCCCCGTCCGGCCTGCACAGCTCGCGCACCCGCTTCACGAGCTGCGCCTCGTCCATCGCCGACGGGTCGAGGGCGTGGTCCACCCCGAATTTCGCGCCCAGGGCCCGCCGGGATGCGACCGTGTCCAGCCCGATCACCAGCCGCGCCCCGCGGGCCCTGGCGATCGCCGCGCCGTAGAGGCCCAGCAGGCCCAGCCCCTGCACGACCACCGCGTCGCCCATGCCGATCCCGGCGCGCTCGGTGACGCACATCATCGTGGCCACGCCGCAATTGATCGGCGTGGCCTCCTCGTCGGTGAGGCCGTCGGGCAGCTTGAGGATCCACGATTGCGGAAGCACGTAGCAGTACTCGCCGAAGCCCCCGTGATGGTGCGGCTCGGTGGTGGCGGCCATGTGGCCGTACTTGTCGACGCCAGGGGACTTCTGCGGCAGGTCCAGCACCTCGGTGAAGTAGCTCGGGCCGGGGATGAAGTACTCGCTCCAGGTGATGCGGTCGCCTTCCGCCAGGGGCTCGCCGCGCATGTCGTGGGTGATGCCCCGGCCCAGTTCCACGATGGTGCCGATGATCTCGTGGCCCAGGACTCCCGGGCACGGGTTCGGGCGATGCCCCAGGTACGAGTGGATGTCCGAGCGGCAGATCGTGGACATGCGGATCTTCACCAGCACCTCGCCCGCGCGCGGGGGCCGCACCGGGAACAGGCGGATCTCGAAGGGCTTTCCGGGCGCGTCGTAGACCGCGAGGCGGCCCTGCAGGCCGGGGGCCGTCGCCATCAGCGCGCCGTGCCGTTGAGCGCGAAGTCGAAGAGCTGCCAGCTCTTGAGGATCGCCGCGCCCCCGCGCAGCCGGTAGTCGGCGTTGAGGGGCGCGTTGATGATGATGGGCACCTTCGCCTCCGACACGCCGCCGTGGGTGCGCAGGCGGTGCCCCGCGAGCCCCGAGAGGTCGTGGTCCTTCTCGGAGGCGCCCACGCACACGTTCGCGCCCGCGACCACCACGACGTCGCCCTCGCGGTCGGGCGGAAGGTCGAAGGCCCGGCAGGCCGCTTCCTTGTCGAGCACGGCCTCCAGGCCCGCGAGGCCCCGGATGGCCTCGATGACCTGCGGCGCCGTGGCCTTGCCGCGGCACCAGACGCGCACGAACCCGCCCAGGGCGCCGTGGTGGGCCACGAAGGCGTCCGTGATCGGGCAGACCACCTTCGTGTCTCCCCTGCCGAACCTCGCGTCCAGGATGTCCTGCAGCCAGATCACGTTGGGCTTGCCCTCGGGCGTCGACTTGTCGTTCATGCCGTGGTCGGCCGTGAGCGCCACCACCGCGCCCAGCTGCGCCAGGCGCCCGAAGCGCCGGTCCAGCTCCTGGTAGAAGCGCCTGGCCTCGGCCTCGTGCGGGGCGTACTTGTGCTGCACGTAGTCGGTGAGGGACAGGAACATGAGGTCGCGCCGCCCGGCCTCCAGGAGCTTGATGCCCGCGTCCAGCACGAAGAGCGAGAGCTCCATCGAGTACATGTCGGGAAGCGGCTGGCCGACGAGCGCGAGGACGTCCTCGATGCCGTTCTCGGCCAGCGTGCACTGGTCCGCCTTCTCGGAGGAGAAGCACACGTTGCCGCGCGAGACGTCCAGGCCCTTGCCCAGCTGCCTCCTCAGCTTGTCCTTGGCGGTGATGGCCACGACCTTCGCGCCCGCGTCCGCGAACCCCTTGAGGACGGTGTCCCCGCGCAGAAGCTCCGGGCCGGTCATGACGACGGCCTCGCCCGTGGCGGTGTCGAGGTAGAAGTTCCCGGAGATGCCGTGCTTCGAGGCGGGCGTCCCGGTGACGATCGACATGTTGTTCGGGCAGGTGAACGAGGGCACGGTGCCGTCGGCCACGACCGCGAAACCCTCCTGCATGAATCGCGCGACGTTGGGGATGGCGCCCTCGTGCAGGAACTGCTGGATGTAGGCCGGGTCGCCGCCGTCGATGATCACCACGACCACGGGGCGCTCGGGCCAGCGGTACTTCACCCCGTTCACGACGACGGGCGGTCTTTCCTGGGACATGCGGTGCGACTCCTGTTCTTTGGATGGCGGGCGCTAGATGAACAGCTTGCGGAAGCGGGCGGAGACGACGTCGATCGTGCTCACGAAGGTGATGATGATGAGCATGACCGCGCAGGTCTGCGCGTACTCGAAGCCGCGGATCACCTCGTAGAGGATGACCCCGATGCCGCCCGCGCCGACCATCCCGACCACGGAGGCCGAGCGCACGTTGGACTCGAAGCGGTAGAGCGAATACGAGATCCACAGCGGCATCACCTGGGGGATCACGCCGTAGAAGATCTCCTCGAGCGCCGAGGCGCCGGTGGCGCGAACGCCCTCGACGGGTCGCGGGTCGATGGCCTCGACCGCCTCGGAGAAGAGCTTGGCGAGCGTCCCCGTGGTATGGATCCACAGCGCCAGCACCCCCGCGAAGGGGCCCAGGCCCACGGCCACGATGAAGAGCATCGCGAACACCATCTCGTTGATGGCGCGGCAGGCGTCCATGAGGCGGCGCACCGGCTGGTACACCCAGATCGGGACGATGTTGGAGGACGACAGGAGCCCGAAGGGCACCGCGCAGACGATCGCGAGCACCGTCCCCCAGACCGCGATGTGCAGCGTCACGATCATCTCGCGCAGGTACGACTTCCACTCCCGGAAGTCGGGGGGGAAGAACTCCGCGAGGAAGATCCTCATGTTCCCGCTGTCCTTCCACAGGTCCAGCGGGCGCATGTCGGCGCCCTTCCAGGCCCACATCAGGACGAGGGCAAACGCGGCCCATCCCACGGCCTGGACCAGCGTCCGCTTGCCCTCTCCCGGGGGCGCGAGCGCCCCGTCCGGGATGGTGGTCGCCGCCGTCACTTGGACTGCTTGGCCAGCTCGGCGAGCTTCGCGTCGATGTCCTTGAGCTTCGCGGCCTTGGCCTCGGCCGACAGGGTCGTGTCACCCGCGGCCTTGGCGCGGTCCTTGGCGAGCTCGAGCTGGCGGATGGGGACGAGCTGCGCGTCGGTGGAGGCGCGGAAGCCGGCGATCTGCTGCATGCCCTTCAGGATGTCCTTCTCGCGCTGGTCCTTGCCGTACCCGGTGACGAAGTCCTTGATCTTCTTCTTGGTCGCCTCCGGCAGGTCCTTGCGCCACACCAGCGGGTCGCGCGGGATGAGGGGCGAGGTCCACAGGATCTTCACCATCTCGCGCTTGGCCGGGTCCTTGAGCTTGAGCTTGTCGAGCTCCTCGCTGTTGTTGGTGGCCACGTCGACCTGCTTGTTGAGGACCGCGAGCAGGTTCACGCCGTGCGAGGCCGGGCGCACCACCTTGAAGACGTCCTTCGCCTCGAGGCCGCGCTGCGTGAACACGTAGTAGCCGGGGACGAGCGTGCCGGAGGTCGACTGCGGGTCGCCCGCGCCGAAGGACAGCTCCTTGCCGCGCTTGAACATGTCGTCGAGCGAGTTGAGGGGGCTGTCCTTGTGCGTGATGATGTAGCTGTAGTAGCCGGGCGTGCCGTGCAGGTCGATGAACTGCGCGAAAACCTCGCCGTTGGCGCGGTCGACCGCCTCGATGGCGCTCTTGTTGCCGTACCAGGCGACCTGCACCTTGTTGAAGCGCTGCGCCTCGATGATGCCGGTGTAGTCGGTGGAGAAGAACGCGTTCACCTTGAGGCCCGTCTGCTTCTGCATGTCGTCGATGAACGGGTCCCACAGCGACTTGATGGCCGCGCTCTTGTCCGTCGAGATGATGCCGAAGTTGATTTCCTGGGCCAGCGCGGAGCCGGCCAGGAGCGCGGCGGCGACTCCCGCGAGTGCGCGTTTCACTATGTTCATGGGTTCTCCTGGGGGGTTGGAGTGCGGGTTGGGACTCTTCAGGCCGATGCCGCCGCCGGGGCGAGGCCCGCGGCGACCACCGGGTCGTTCATCACGGCGTCGATCGTCTCGGTGCCGTCCAGCATCTCCTCGACGGCGGCGCCGTAGAGCCGGCGCAGCATCCCGGCCTCGAGGTCGGCCGAGGGCCCGTCGTAGACGACCTCGCCGAGGCGCAGGGCCACCGTCTGCGTGCAGTAGCGGCGCGCGAACTGCACCTGGTGCAGCGACACGAGCACGGTGATGCCCTGCTCGCGGTTGATGCGGGCGAGGATCTCCATCACGTTCCTCGCGCTTTCGGGGTCGAGGGAGGCGATGGGCTCGTCGGCGAGGATGAGGCGGGCGCGCTGCACGAGGGCGCGCGCGATGGCCACGCGCTGCTGCTGCCCGCCCGAGAGCGTGCTGGCCCTCTGCCAGGCGATGCCCTCGATGCCCACGCTCCTCAGCGCGTGCCAGGCCTCGGCCTTCTCCGCCTGGGTGAAGCGGCCGACGAGGCTTCGCCAGCTGGGGATGCGCGGCAGCTGGCCCATGAGGACGTTGGTCATCACGGTCAGGCGCCCGACGAGGTTGAACTGCTGGAAGATGAAGCCGACGTCGGCGCGCAGGTCGCGGATGTTGCGCGCCACGCGGCCGCCCGACTGCATCTCGTGCGCCCCGACGCGCACGCTTCCCGTGCCCGCATCGCCGCCGACGAAGCCCGAGATGTGCCGGAGTAGCGTGGACTTGCCGGAGCCCGAGGCCCCGATGAGGGCGACCATCTCGCCGGGCTTCAGCTCGAGCTTCACGCCCGAGAGCGCCTTCTGCGCCCCCCCGAAGGACTTGCTCAGGCCATCCACGCACAACGACACGCCGCTCGCCATCGGATCTGCACTCCCCCGGTTCCCTTCCGCCGCCTGACACACGCTTGTCACCGGCGGAGACTATGCTTCGTTTGTTGCAGATTGTTGACAATCTACAAACCGGGGCGTTCTAATGTCAAGCACGGCGCAGGAAAAAATGTTGCCGCCACCCCATGACGAAATGACGACAGCCGCCGCCCGCAGCGCCTCCGCGTCCGCCATCGAGCTGCTGCGCAGCCAGTCCCTCGCGACGCTCGTGCAGCAGGAGCTCGAGCGCCGCATCCTGGCCGGGAACATCCTTCCCGGCGACAAGCTGAACGAGAACGAGGTGGCCACGGAGCTCAACGTCTCCCGCGGGCCGGTCCGCGAGGCCCTGCGCGCCCTGGAGCAGGCCGGGCTCGTGCGCACGGAGAAGAACCGCGGCGTCTTCGTCCGCCAGGTCTCCCTCGAGGAGGCCGACGAGATCTACGAGGTGCGCGCGGGCCTGGACGAGCTGATCGGGCGCCTCGCGGCCGAGCGCGCCACCGGCGAGCAGCTCGCGGAGCTGCGCAGCCTGGTCGCGCAGATGAAGGAGGCCGGGCGGCGCAAGGACGTCGACGCCTACTACCCGCTCAACATCCAGTTCCACGACCGGCTCGCCCAGATCGCGGGCAACGGCACGCTGCTCGCGGCCTACCGCCGCCTCATCAACGAGCTGCACCTGTACCGCCGGCGCACGCTGGCGCTCGGCCACGACTCGTTCCCCAAGTCCACCAGCCAGCACGCGGAGATCGTGGAGGCCCTCGCCGCGCGCGACGGCACGCTCGCCGGCGAGCTGCTGTACCAGCACGCCGTCAAGAGCCGCTCGCGCCTGCACGAGGCGCTGGAGCAGGTCGACATCCAGCCACCGCCTGCCCTCGTCCGGGAGACCCCCACGCCATGAGCGCCGTCGCCAAGCCCCCCCAGAGCCCCCGTTTCCGCGCCGAGGCCATGCGCATAGGCGGCGAGCGCGTCGCCACGGGCCGGGTCATCGAGGTATTCAACCCGTGGTCCGGCGAGGTCGTCGGCACGGTCCCCAAGGCGAGCGTCGAGGACGTGCGCCGCGCGTTCGCGATCGCGCGCCCGTACAGGTCGAAGCTCACGCGCCACGAGCGCTCCTCCATCCTGCTGAAGGCCGCCGCCGTCCTGCGCACCCGCGTGGACGAGGCCTCCGACCTCATCACGATGGAGTCCGGGCTCTGCAAGAAGGACTCCGTCTACGAGGTGGGGCGCGTGTGCGACGTGCTCACCTTCTCGGCCATGGAGTCGCTCAGGGACGACGGCCAGTCGTTCTCCTGCGACCTCACGCCCCACGGCAGGAACCGCCGCGTCTTCACGCGCCGCGACCCCCTCATGGGCGTGATCTCCGCCATCACCCCGTTCAACCACCCCATGAACCAGGTGGCGCACAAGGTGGCGCCCTCGGTGGCCACCAACAACCGCATGGTGCTCAAGCCCACGGAGAAGACGCCGCTCTCGGCGATCTACCTCGCCGACCTCCTCTACGAGGCGGGGCTCCCCCCGGAGATGCTGCAGGTGGTGACGGGCGACCCGCGCGAGATCGCCGACGAGCTCATCACCAACGAGCACGCGGACATGGTCACCTTCACCGGGGGCGTGGCCATCGGCAAGTACATCGCCGCGCGCGCCGGCTACCGCCGCGTCGTCCTCGAGCTCGGGGGCAACGACCCGGTCATCGTGATGGAGGACGCCGACGTCGAGGAGGCCGCCACGCTCGCCGCCCAGGGCTCCTACAAGAACAGCGGCCAGCGCTGCACCGCCGTGAAGCGCATGCTCGTGCACGAGGCCGTCGCCGACCGCTTCGTCGAGCTCCTCGTCGAGAAGACGCGGGCCTGGACCTACGGCGACCCGATGGACCCGGCGATGGAGATGGGCACGGTCATCGACGAGGAGGCGGCGAAGCTCTTCGAGGCGCGCGTGAACGAGGCCGTCTCCCAGGGCGCGCGGCTCCTCGCGGGCAACGAGCGCCGCGGCGCGCTCTATTCGCCCACGGTGCTCGACCGGGTCGCGCCGGGCATGACCGTCGTGAAGCAGGAGACCTTCGGCCCCGTCTCGCCCGTGATCCGCTTCTCCTCGCTCGAGGAGGCGATCGCGCTCTCGAACGGGACCGCCTACGGCCTGTCCAGCGGCGTCTTCACCAACCGGCTGGACTACATCGCGCGCTTCGTGGCGGAGCTCGACGTGGGCTCGGTGAACGTGCGCGAGGTCCCCGGCTACCGCATCGAGCTCACGCCCTTCGGCGGCATCAAGGACTCCGGGCTGGGCTACAAGGAGGGCGTGCAGGAGGCGATGAAGAGCTTCACGAACCTCAAGACCTTCAGCCTGCCGTCCTTCTGAGCGCCCGGCCGGCCGTCACGAAACTGTCATAATTGCAGCTTGCGGGCCGGACCAGCCCGCCAAAAGCGAGGTGACCCTTCCCGCGGGCGAGAGCCGGGCGGGAGTCGCAACCGACCGAAGTGCAGACCCTCCTGAACCTCTTCGCCAGCGTGGCGCTCCTCGTGTGGGGCACCCACATCGTCCGCACGGGAATCCTGCGGGTCTACGGGGCGAGCCTGCGCCGCGTGCTGTCCAAGAGCGTGGCCAACCGCGGCTCGGCCTTCTTCGCGGGCCTGGGAGTGACGAGCCTGGTGCAGTCCTCGAGCGCCACCGCGCTCATCACCAGCTCCTTCGTCTCGCAGAACCTCATCGCCCTCGCCCCGGCGCTCGCCATCATGCTGGGCGCGGACGTCGGCACCGCGCTCATGGCGCAGGTGTTCTCGCTGGACCTCTCCTGGCTCTCGCCGATGGCGATCTTCTTCGGCGTGGTCTTCTTCCTGTCGCGCAAGAACACCAAGGCGGGGCAGCTGGGCCGCGTCTCGATCGGCCTGGGGCTCATCATCCTCGCGCTGCAGCTCATCCAGGAGGCGACGCAGCCCATCGTCACCTCGGCCGGCAGCAAGGTGCTCTTCGGCTCGCTCTCGGGCGACCCGATGCTCGACATGCTCATCGGCGCCCTTTTCACCGTGTTCTCGTGGTCCAGCCTCGCGGTCGTGCTGCTGACGGCCACGCTGGCCGCCGCGCACGTGATCTCCGTGCCCGTCGCGCTGTGCCTGGTGCTGGGCGCGAACCTCGGCAGCGGCCTCATCGGGCTGGTGGCCACCCTGGGCATGCCCGGCGCCGGGCGGCGCGTGGCGGTGGGCAACCTCCTCTTCAAGGTCTGCGGCTGCGTGGTGTTCTCGCTGGCGCTCCCCCTCGCCCTGCAGGGCCTCGCCCAGCTCGACCCCGACCCGCGCCGCCAGGTGCTGCACTTCCACGTGATCTTCAACTTGGCGCTGGCCGTCGGGTTCCTCTTCCTCACCGACTCGATCGCGCGCCTGGTCGAGAAATGGCTGCCCGAGGCGGGCGTCGCCGGCGCGCAGGCGGCCGAGCCGCGCCACCTCGACGCGGGGGCGCTCGAGACCCCGGCCCTCGCGCTCGCCAACGCCGCGCGCGAGACGCTCAGGATCGGCGACACCATCGAGCAGATGCTCAACGGCCTGATGGAGGTGCTGCGCACCAACGACGAGAAGCGCGTCGAGGAGCTGATCCGCCTGGACGACGACGTCGACCGCCTCTACACGGCGGTGAAGCTTTACCTCACCCAGATCAGCCGCGAGGCGCTCGACGAGAAGGACGGCCGGCGCTGGGCCGAGATCATCTCGCTCACCATCAACCTCGAGCACGTGGGCGACGTCATCGAGCGCATCCTCCAGGACATCAAGGACAAGAAGATCGCGCACCGGCTCTCGTTCTCCGACGCGGGCATGCAGGAGCTGTGCGACCTGCACGCGAAGCTGGTGGCGAACCTGCGCCTGGGGCTCTCGGTCTTCCTCACGGGCGACGTGAAGACGGCCCAGATGCTGCTCGCGGAGAAGGAGAAGTTCCGCGACCTCGAGCGCTCCTACGCCGCCTTGCACCTCGACCGGCTCTCCGACCAGTCGGTGCAGTCCATCGAGACGAGCTCGCTGCACCTGGACATCATCAGCGACATGCGGCGCATCAACTCGTTCTTCTGCTCGACGGCCTACCCCATCCTCGAGCAGGCCGGCCAGCTGAGGAAGAGCCGCCTGCGCGCCGGCACGGGCGAGGCGACGGGCGCCTTCGCGAAGGGCGGCCTGGCCGCGCGGCCCAAGTAGCCGCGGCGCCGGCCGTCCTCAGGCGCGGCCCGCGGCCGCCCGGCGCGAAACCGTCCACTGCAGGAGGGCCACCAGGCCCAGGAGGCCCAGCCCGATCGCGTCGGTGACGATGCCCGGCTTGATGAGGAGGAAGGCCGCGGCGGCGAGCGCCAGGCGCTGCCACGGCGCCAGCGGGGCGAGGAGGTAGCCGTAGAGCGAGGCCGCCAGGCACATCACGCCGACGGTGGCCGTGGCGGTCGCCAGCGCGATCGTCCCCAGGTCGCCGATCGCGAGCAGCGCCGGCTCGTAGACGAACATGAAGGGCACGATGAACCCGGCGGCGGCGATCCGCACCGCCTCGAAGCCCGCGCGCCACATGTTGGCCTTGGCGAGGGCCGCGGCCGCGAAGACGGCGAGCGCCACCGGCGGCGTGATCGCCGAGAGCACCGCGAAGTAGAGCGCGAACATGTGCGCCGCGGGCGTCACCACGCCCAGCTTGACGAGCGCGGGCACCAGGAGCGAGACCATCACGATGTAGGCCGGCGTCGTGGGCATGCCCATTCCCAGGACGATCCCGGCGATGGCCGTGAGGACGAGCGCGAGGATGAGGCTGTTCTGCGCCAGCGCGATCACGATCTGGGTGAAGGTGATGCCCAGGCCGGTGAGCGAGATCACGCCGATCACGATGCCGGCGCAGGCGCAGGCCATGGCCACCGCCAGCGCGTCGCGCGCGCCGCCCTCGAGGGCCTCGAGGACCGTGCGCCACGTGATCCCCTCGCGCGTGCTCCTGCGCATGAGCGCGACCGGCAGCGTGGCGAGGAGCCCGGCCAGGGCGCACAGCGGCGCGCTGTAGCTCATCGCCATGCCCACCAGCACGATGAGGATGGGGATGAAGAGGTGGCCCCTCTCGCGCATGACCTGCCCCAGGCGCGGCAGCTCCGCGCGCGGCACGCCCACCAGGCCCACGCGCTTGGCCTCGAAGTGCACGGCGAAGAAGAGCGCCACGTAGAAGAGCAGCGCCGGGATCCACGCCCAGACGGTGACCTGGAAGTAGCTCACCGCCAGGTACTCCGCCATCACGAAGGCGGCCGCCCCCATGATGGGCGGCATGATCTGCCCGCCGGTCGAGGCGCTCGCCTCCACCGCGGCGGCGAAGGGAGGGCGGAAGCCCGTCCTCTTCATCAGGGGGATGGTGATCGGGCCGTCCACCATCACGTTCGCCACCGCGCTCCCGGAGATGGTCCCGAAGAGGCTGGAGCTCACGATCGAGACCTTGCCCGGCCCGCCCGCGGTGTGGCCGGTGAGCGACAGGGCGAAGTCCATGAAGAGCCGCCCGGTGCCGCTTTTCTCCATGAAGGCGCCGAAGAGGACGAAGACGATCACGTAGGAGGCCGACACGCCCAGCGTCGAGCCGAAGATGCCGTCCGTCGAGAGGTACATCTGCTCGGCCAGCACCTGCATCTTCACGCCGGAATAGAAGACCGCGTATCCCAGGAACAGGAGCGCGGTGACCGGCAGGGCCCAGCCGATGACGCGCCGCGTGGCGTCCAGCACGAGGACGACGGTGGCCGCCGCCATCACCTTGTCCCAGGCCGTCAGGTCATCGATGTAGATGATCCGGTTGACGATGTACTGGTAGTTGAAAAAGATGTAGCCGATCGCCGCGGCCGATGCGGCGATCATCGCGAGGTCCAGCCAGAGGAGCCTGCGGGGGCCCTCGCGACCCGCGGCGGGAACGAACAGGAAGACGAGGACGAGCGCGAAGAGCAGGTGCGTCCCGCGGAAGATCATCGCCTCGGGCGGCGCCGAGGCGGCGAACCACATGTGGTACAGCGACATCGCGATCGCGA
>Ga0138256_10005625_pt1 | contig 13237 bp, 12 predicted proteins | sample KNB2016incub_MG_FD_105486 | JGI IMG/M metagenome (GOLD analysis project Ga0138256, IMG submission 105486) | Active sludge microbial communities from wastewater in Klosterneuburg, Austria - KNB2014incub_MG | ecosystem: Engineered > WWTP > Activated sludge > Unclassified | place: Austria...
ACCCGCAGCTGCTGAAGGGCGACGCCGACGCCGAGTACGCCGCCGTGATCGAGATCGACCTGGCCGACGTCAAGGAGCCGCTGGTGGCCTGCCCGAACGATCCGGACGACGTCAAGACGCTGTCCGACGTCGCCGGCGACAAGATCGACGAGGTGTTCATCGGCTCGTGCATGACCAACATCGGCCACTTCCGCGCCGCCGGCAAGGTGCTCGACGGGAAGAGCGACATCCCGACCCGCCTGTGGATCGCCCCGCCGACCAAGATGGACGCCATGATCCTCAACGAGGAAGGCTACTACGCCATTCTCGGCAAGAGCGGCGCGCGCATGGAGATGCCCGGCTGCTCGCTGTGCATGGGCAACCAGGCGCAGATCCGCAAGGGCAGCACGGCGATGTCGACCTCGACGCGAAACTTTCCCAACCGCCTCGGCATAGACACCCGCGTCTACCTGGGTTCGGCAGAACTGGCGGCCGTCTGCGCGCTGATGGGCAAGATACCGACGGTGGCCGAGTACCTGGAGCAGGTGAAGGCAGTGAACGCCAAGGCCGCGGACGTGTACCGCTACATGAACTTCGACCAGATCGCGGAATTCAGGGAAGTGGCTGACACCGTGACCGTATAAGCCGCGGTCCCTGCGGGGACCGGCTTTTTCCGCATGCCCCGGCCGCAAGGCGGCGGCGGCTGCCGGTATCGCTACCAGCGTGCCGGCGGCTTGCGGTTGAGCACGATCTGGCGGTTTTCCACGCTGAGATAGCCGCCGGCCGTCAATTCCTTGAAGATGCGGTTGACCATGTCGCGCGAAGCGCCGACACGGTCGGCGATGTCCTGCTGGGTCAGGCGTTCCGGGATCACCAGCCGGCCGTCCTGCTCGACCGCGAGCTTCAGCAGCAATCCGGCAACGCGGCCATAGACATCCAGGAGCGCCAGCCCCTTCACCAGGTCGGTGGCCTGGCGCATGCGGCAGATCAGGGTGGCAATCAGCTGCATGGCAAAGTCCGGGTTGGCGACAACCGCCTCGCGCAAAACCGCCTGGGTGAGCATGGAAAAGGTGGCGGCCTCGGTGCAGATCACCGAGGCGGAGCGTGGCCCGCCGTCCAGCGTCATCTCGCCGATGACGTTGCCGGGCCCGAGCGTGTCGAGGATCATTTCGCGACCGCCGCCATCGGCGACGAATATCTTGACTCGTCCGGACAGAATCACATAGAGCGAATCCCCCGCCTCGCCCTCGTGGATCACCACGGCGTTCTTGCGATAGGCGCGGAGCTGGCCGTGGGCGGCAAGCTGCCGGATCGCCCCTTCCGGCAGGCCGGCAAGCTGCATTGCATCGGGTGCGTTCAATCGGTTCTCCTCGGGTTCCTGCATTGCATGGCGATGGAATGGTACACCGGCGCGACCGGGATGGCATGCCGTTCACACCGCAGTCGATGTCGAATATTCGGCACCACGGACGCCGAATAGGCTGTCGTGCGCCAGATCGCATTCACCGTAAGCTGCGTTCCGCGGTCGGGACAGGTGTCCGGCCCAAAACCCGAAAGGAGCATTCCATGGCACACCGCAATCCTGCACGTCCGCCAATCGCCGAACTCACGCCGGAGGAAAACCACGCGGGCAGCGGCGACATCCTGCCGCTGGTCGCCTACGCCGCAGCGGTCGGTGCCGGCGCCGTCATCGGCTTTGCGATCTGCGCGGTCCAGGGTATGCGCGAAGCGCGCGAGTAATGCGGCACGAGCCGCGGCGTCGCCCCCGCGACCGCCGCGGCTCACCCGCGCGTCGGCAATCGGAATGAAGACCCTCTTTCGCAAGGCAGCCCTCGATGCGCAGCAAGGCGGCCTCTATGGCGAATCCCTGCGCCTGGCGTTTCCCCGCCTGAAGCTCCTCACGCTGGCCGCGGTTTCGGTAGCCGCCGCCATCGTCGCCTTCGCCTTCTGCGGCGAGTACACGCGCAAGGAGCACGTAACCGGCTATCTGTTGCCGACGAAAGGCCTGATCAAGGTCTATACGCCGCAGGCAGGAACCGTACAGGAACGGCGCGTCGGCGAAGGACAGGCGGTGCGCCAGGGTGATGTGCTGCTGGTGATCAGCAGCGAGCGCGCCTCGGCCAGTGCCCCGGCCGCCCACGCCGCGGTGCTCGAGGAGTTGCGCCTGCGACGCGATAGCCTGAAGCAGGAACAGGCGAAGCAGTTGCGCATCGATACGCTCACCGCCGGCGGTCTCGCCACGCGGATGCGTAGCCTGGAGGCCGAAATGGCACAGGCGCGCACGCAGATCGAGCTGCAGCGCAGCCGCGTCGCCAACGCGCAGCGTACGCTGGCCCGCCACGAACAACTGGTCGCGGCGCGCTTCGTCGCCGAAGCCGTCCTGCAGCAGAAGCACGACGAACTGCTCGACCAGCGCAACCAGCTCGCCGCGTTGGAGCGCAGCATGACCGGGCTCGCGCGCGACCTGGCTTCTGCCCGCACCGAGCTGGCCAGTGCAGGGCCGCGCGGCGAGAACAACGCCGCCGCACTGGCGCGCCAGGTCTCCGAACTGGAGCAACAGCTTGCCGACGGCGACGCACGCCGCACGGTGGTATTGACCGCGCCGGCCGACGGCACCGTGACCACGATCCTCGCCGACCTCGGCCAGACCGCCTCACCGGGGGCGCCCCTGCTGGCGATCCTGCCGGCCGGCGCACAACTCGAAGCGCACCTGCTGGTGCCGACCCGCGCCGCCGGCTTCATCCGTCCCGAGCAGTCGGTCGCCCTGCGCTACCAGGCCTTCCCCTTCCAACGCTTCGGCCACCACGCCGGCGTCGTCGCCGAGGTCGGGCGCACCGTCCTGCAGCCGAACGAAGGGGCCCTGCCGGTGGCGATCCAGGAGCCGGTCTACCGCGTCACCGTGCGCCTGGGCGAGCAGCAGATGCGCGCCTATGGGCAGGACCTGTTGCTGCAGGCCGGCATGGCGCTGGAAGCCGATGTGCACATCGATCGCCGCCGCCTGATCGAATGGCTGATCGATCCGCTCCTTTCGGTCGCCGGCCGGGTCTGAGCCAGGAGCCACGCCACAATGCTGGACTTCACCCTCTCCCGCCGCACACCCGTGATCCTGCAAAGCGAGGCGGCCGAGTGCGCGCTGGCCTGCCTCGCCATGGTGGCGGGCCACCACGGCCACCACATCGACCTGGCGACGATGCGCGCCCGCTTCTCGATTTCGCTGAAGGGCGCCACCCTGGCCGATCTGATGCGCATGGCGGGTGGAATGAACCTGTCGCCACGACCGCTCAAACTGGACCTGGAGCATTTGCACGATCTCAGGCTCCCTTGCATCGTGCATTGGGATTTCAACCACTTCGTCGTCCTTACCCGGGTGCGCGGCGACCGCGTCAGCGTGCAGGATCCGGCGAGCGGCCTGGTCGAGATGCCGTTGTCCGATTTCTCCCGGCACTTCACTGGCGTCGCGCTGGAACTGGCGCCGACTGAGGGATTCGTCGTTCGAACCGAGCAGAGGCGCCTGCCGCTGGCGGACCTGGTCGGCCGCCCAGCCGGCGCCGCCGGCATCGTCGTCCAGGTAGTGGCGCTGGCCATGGTGCTGCAGCTCTTCGCCATCCTCGGCCCTTTCTACATGCAGTGGGTGGTTGACCACGCGCTGGTGTCCGCCGACGAAAACCTGGTCACGGTGCTGGGAACCGGCTTCCTGCTGCTCGCGCTGGTCCACGCCGGCGTCACCGCGCTGCGCGCCTGGCTGCTGATGGTGCTGGGCACCACGCTCAACCTTCACTTGTTCGCGCGGCTGTTCCGCCACCTGATCCGGCTGCCAATGGGCTGGTTCGACAAGCGCCACATCGGCGACATCGTCTCGCGCTTCGATTCGCTCAACGCGATCCAGCGCACGCTGACCACCGGCTTCCTCGAGGCGCTGATCGACGGCCTCATGGCCCTGGCAACGCTGAGCATCATGTTCTTCTACAGCGCCCGGCTGTCGCTCGTGGCACTGGCCGCAGCCGCACTCTACGCGACCCTGCGCCTGGCGTTGTACGGTCCGCTGCGCCAGGCAACCGAGGCGAGCATCGTCCGCGGCGCCAGACAACAGAGCCATTTCCTCGAAACCGTGCGCGGCATGCAGAGCATCAAGCTCTTCGCGCGCGAGGAGCAGCGCGCGGCCACCTGGCAGAACCTGGCGGTGGAGCAGTTCAATGCCGGCATCCGCGTCCAGCGCCTGGGCATTCTCTACCAGAGCCTCAACGGCCTGCTCTTCGGCGTCGAGAACGCCGTGACGATCTGGCTCGGCGCCCTGCTGGTCCTCGATACCGGCCATGGCACGGGATTCACTGTCGGAATGCTGTTCGCGTTCGTTGCCTACAAGGTGCAGTTCGTCCAGCGCGCCGCCGGCCTCGTCGACAAGTTCCTCGACCTGCGCATGCTCGACCTGCACGGAGAACGCGTCGCCGACATCGCGCTGGAGCCGCGCGAGAGCGCGCCGGCGGCGGCGGTGCCGGACCACGTTGGCGTAGGGAGCGACATCGAGGTGAGGAACCTCTCCTACCGCTATGCCGACGGCGAACCGCTCGTTTTGAAGAACATCAATCTGCGCATCGAGGCGGGCGAATCGGTGGCCATCGTCGGTCCTTCCGGGTGCGGCAAGACCACGCTGGTCAAGCTCCTGCTTGGCCTTCTCCCGCCGACCGAAGGCGACATCGAGGTTGGCGGCCTGCCACTGCAGCGCATCGGCCTCGCCCGCTATCGCGGCATGGTCGCCAGCGTCATGCAGGACGACCCGCTGCTGGCCGGTTCCATCGCGGAGAACATCTGCTTCTTCGATCCCCGACCCGACTTCGAACTGATCGAGCGCAGCGCGCGCCTGGCCGCCGTGCATGAAGAAGTCGTCGCCATGCCGATGCAGTACAACACGCTGGTCGGCGACATGGGAACCGTGCTTTCCGGCGGACAGAAGCAGCGCATCCTGCTCGCTCGCGCCCTGTATCGCCAGCCGCGCGTCCTCTTCCTCGACGAGGCTACCAGCCACCTGGATATTGCGCGGGAGCACCGCGTAAACGAAGCGGTCCGCACCCTGCCCCTGACGCGGGTGATCATCGCCCACCGGCCCGAAACGATCGCCATGGCCGGCCGCATCATCTCCCTCGACCGATGCGAGGGCGAACACGAACTGCGCAAAATCGCCTCCGCCTGAACGCCGGCGGGAACCGCTCGCGGCCGCCGCGGGTTGTCAACCGCGCATCAGGTCCGCCATTGCTGGCCGCGGCGCAGCGCCGCCTGATTCTCCGCCTTCACGCGGGCACGGTAGGGAATGTCGTAGAGCAGGCACGCGGCCAGGAACACCGCTACGGCCGCCAGCGCCGAATTGAATCCCCAGGAAACCAGCAGTGAATGGGCGGGGTAGGCCAGTCCAAGCGAAGCCACCAGCCAGATGAGTCCGAGCAGCCGGCTGGAGGATTCCGCCGCCTCGTCTTTCTTGTTTGCCATGTTGTTCCCTTCCGTCGTTTTCCGAAGCCAATCAGCCGGGCATTTCGCAAGCCCCGTGCCAACCGCATTTATTCGCTTAACGCCATGTTTTTATTGTTAAATACAGGGCCGGTCTGGGCGCGTTCGGCCGCTGTGCGCCAGAAACTGACGAGAAACGGAAGTCCCGCAATTCCGGCATGAGTGATCGCCGATACAATGCCGGATGGCCAGCATTCCGGCCGGGCAGGACCGGACCGCTTGCGGGCGGCATAACGGTTCGCACCCTCATCCGATTCCTTTCCGCTCGGGGAATAACGTGACTGACAACGAAAGCCAGGACCGCATCGAAGGCCGGCAACTGGACGTCATCCAGCGACTCGGCCGCATCGGCTACTGGGAATTCGCGCCGGCGGCGCGCACCATCGCCCTGCCCGAAGCCTCGCACCGCCTCCTCGCCGAAATCCTCGGCCGCAGCACCGCAGACTGCCCGTCCTTCCTGCAAGCCTTGCCGGATGGTGAGGGCGAACGCTTTCAGCGGTGCCTGGACGAGGCCATTGCCGGCGCGGCTCCGTTTGCCATCGAACTCGACCTGGCGACTGCGTCCGGCGGCTCAGCGCGCCTCAGCGTGCGCGGCAGCACCGTTGGCCACGATGCCGGCGTCGCGTGCGTTGCCGGCACCTTCCAGGACATCACGGACGAAAGGCGCGCCGAAGAACAGCTGCTGCGCCAGCGCGATGTGCTGAAAACCATCATCGACAATTTTCCCGGCGCGATCTCCCTGTGCGATACCGACCTGCGCTTCACCGCCTACAACGAGCAGTTCATCGAACTGCTGGAGTTCCCGCGCAGCCTGTTCGAGGAGGGCTGGGTCCATTTCGCCGACCTCGCCCGCTTCAACGCGGAACGGGGCGAATACGGGCCGGGCGATCCTGAGGAGCAGGTGCGCGCCATGACCGCGCGCGCCCACGATTTCCGCGCCCATCACATCGAGCGCCAGCGGCCGAACGGCCGCTGGCTGGAAGTGCGCGGCACGCCGATTCCCAGCGGCGGCTTCGTCACCAGCTACATCGACATCACTGAACGCAAGCGCGTCGAGGCCGAACTGGTGCGCGCCAGGGAAGCGGCGGAGGCACGGCGCGAACAGGTCGCAAACCTGCTCGACCACTCCGGCCAGGGGTTCCTGAGCTTCGGCAGCGACCTGGTGGTGGATGCCGAGTGCAGCCGCGCCTGCGCGGCCATGCTCGGCGCGTCGCCCGCCGGACGGAGCGCAGCGGACGCATTGTTCGCCGGCGACGCGGCCCGGACCGAACTGCTCGCCGCGGCCGTTCCGATGGCACTGGCCGAACGCGATCCCTGGCGGCGCGACACCGTGCTCTCGCTGCTGCCAGCCGAGTTCACGCGCGGCGCCAGGCTGCTCCGGGCCGAATACAAGCCCCTCGAAAACGGACGGCTGATGGTGGTATTGACCGACGTCACCGAGGAACGGCGCCTCCAGGGCAAGGTCGAGAGCGAACATCGCCGGCTGGAAATGATCGTCGCGGCGGTCACCGACGGCCGCGATTTCTTTGACACGCTCGACGCCTATCGCGACTTCATCGCGAACGGCCTTCCCGCCCTGGTCGAAACGCCGGCGGACGCGGAAGCCGCCGCGCGGGAAGCGTATCGCCAGACACACACCTTCAAGGGCCTGATGAACCAGTTCAGCTTTCCGCGCACGCCAATCGCCCTGCACGACCTCGAAAGCCGCCTGGAGCATTTGCGTACGGAAGCCGGCGGCGCGCCGCTGCGGCGCATCGCCGAGGCGGTCCGGGCCGTTCCCCTCCTCAGCATCCTGGAGGAGGATCTCCAGGTGCTGCGCGACGCGCTCGGTCCGGAATTCCTTGATCGCGGCAATCGCTTTGCGCTGTCCGCCGCCCAGGCGGAGCAGATGCGGCAACTCGCCGACAGGCTGCTGCGCGGTGAGCGGATCGACGCGGCAGCCGGCGGCATGCGCGAGTTCCTCCTGGCAATCCACCGGCTCCATGAGGTGCCGTTCAGGGACATCCTGGCCGGCTTCGACCGCGTGGTCAGGCAGACCGCCGCGCGCGCGGAAAGGGAAGTCGCCCCGCTGACCGTCCGAGGCAGCAGCGAAATCCGGATCGACCCGCTCGCGTACCGACCCTTTCTGCGCTCGCTGGTGCACGTATTCCGCAATGCCGTGGTCCATGGCATCGAGGATCCGGATGCCCGCGCCGCCGCCGGCAAAGCCCGCCAGGGCACCATCTCCTGCACCATCGCCGTTCGCGCGGACCGGATCGAGCTGAGCATCGAGGACGACGGCGCCGGCATCGATACCGAGGCACTGCGCCGGCGCGCCGTTGCCGCGCGGCTGGCGCCTCCCGGCGATGCCGGCGGCGCGCCGGACGAGCACATCCTCGACCTGGTCTTCCTCGACAACCTGGGTACGCGGCCGGAAGTGACCGAACTGGCCGGCCGCGGCGTCGGCCTTGCCGCCGTGCGAAACGAAGTGCTCAAGCTGAAAGGCGAAGTGACGGCGCGAACCACGGCCGGTCGGGGAACGCAATTCCTGTTCACCCTGCCGCTGCAAACCGATATCATCCAAGCATCGGAGACACCATGCCAAGCAGGAAACTGATCGCCGAGGTCGTCGCCTCGATCCTCGCCCGCACGCGGCGCCATTTTGAAGAGGAGTTCGGCATCGGCGTGACCGATGTCAGCCAGGACCGTGGCAACATCGAAATGCTGGAAATCCACGACCTGACCGCAATCGTCGGCGTCGGCGGTCCGGTCAACCTTTTGATCGCCTTCAGTTTCGAGCAACGCCTGGTGGACGCGCTCTACGCGCGGATGACCGCCGACATCGAGGTGCCGCCCGGCGAGGAAGACCTGTATCGCGGATCGGCGGCGGCGGAGATCGTCAATACCATCATCGGCAACTGCACCGCCGATTTCCAGGAGCGCGAGCACGGCATCTCGCTGACGCCGCCGGTGATCCTGGAAAAGGCCAAGCACATCCGGCGCATGAAGAATGCCGTATTCATGAGTCGCAGCCTGGATACCGAATTCGGCCGCGTCGACATCAACCTGGTCGGCCCGACCGAGCTGTTCGACGGCAGCCTCAATTACGTGAAATGAGCCATCGATGGAACAACTGAGAATTCTCGTGGTGGACGACTCGCTGATAACGGTGAAGAAGCTGTCCGCCATGCTCGGCGCGCTCGGGCACAGCGTCATCATGACGGCCGGCACCGGCAGTGAAGCCCTGGCCGCCTACGAATCCTGCCGGCCCGACCTGGTGACCATGGACATCACCATGCCGGACATGAACGGCATCGAGGCAACGCGGCTCATCCGCGAACGGTTTCCCGAAGCACTCATTGTCATGGTGACCTCGCACGGCCAGGAAAAGATGGTGCTGGATGCGCTGCAGGCGGGCGCCAAGGGCTACGTGCTGAAGCCGTTCCGGCAGGAAAAGCTGCAGGAGACCATCGAGAATGCCGTCCGCCGCAACCAGCGCGCGGACCGGCCGCCGGAAGACGGCGGGCCTGCCACGGAAGCGACCGCGAACGAATGACCGGGAACGCCGAAGGAGCCGGAACGCCGCGCCAGGCGGACCTGCGCGGCCGGTTGTCGGCCTGGGACATCCTCGATCTGGCGCCATTCCGGGTCTACGTCATCGACCTCCAAAGCCGCGAGGTCCTTTACGCCAACAACGAACGCCCGGCGGAGCGCGCGCACGCCGGCCTGAAATGCCACCAGCAGATCTACCAGGAAGAGCGCCCGTGCCTGTCGTGCCGGATGCCCGAACTCGTGGACGCCGAGGGTCGCCCGAACGGGAGGATCGTCACCTCCGAGCGCTTCAACGAAGCGGACGACCACTGGTACCAACTCCAGGAAGGGACAATGACCCTGCCGGACGGACGCGCCGCGATGTATTCGATCGCCATCGACATCGGGGCGATCAAGGAGATGCAGAACGACCTGGCCGCCGCCCATGCCGAACTGGCCTTCAAGAACCAGCAGCTCGAAGATCTTTCCGTCACCGACCGCCTGACCGGGCTGTACAACCGCCGGAAGCTCGACGAGGTCCTGGCGCTCGAATGCGAGCGCGCCCGCCGCACCGGCCTGCCGCTGGCGGTGATCCTTGCCGACATCGACCACTTCAAGTCCGTTAACGACACCTACGGACACCCGGCGGGGGACCAGCTGCTGGTCGCCATCGCCGGGGTCCTGCTCCGGGGCGTCCGCCGGGTCGACACGGTCGGCCGCTGGGGCGGCGAGGAATTCATGATCCTTTGCCCCAACACCAACCTGTTCGCCGCCTGCGCGGTCGCCGAAAGCATCCGCGCCTCGATGGAAAACCACGCCTTTCCCGTCGTCGGCCGCAAGACCAGCTGCTTCGGCGCGGCCGAATACCGCACCGGCGAATCACCTGAGGAAACCGTCAAGCGGGCCGACGCGGCCCTTTACCGCGCCAAGGCCGAAGGGCGCAACCGGGTCATCGCCGGCTGAAGCGTACCAGCCGCGCGGCGGTTCGCGCCGAACGGCGACTTAACGATTCCCTTGGGATATTCTGGCTTCGGGCTCCGGGCCGGCCTGCGCCGACGGACCGGCGGCGCAGATCCGAGCCGCCGATCGGGGGCGTCACGCCGCCGGTCGTCCCGCCGCCACGACCACGCGGTTGCGCCCTTCGGCCTTGGCACGATAAAGGGCCGCGTCCGCATGGCGGACGAGGTCCTGCGCCGCGAGGCCATGGCGCGGATACGCGGCGACGCCGGCCGAGAGGGTCGTCGACAGGATGTGGTCGTCGTGGCGCAGGCGCATTTCGGCGAATCGCGCGCGCCACCGCTCGGCGCGCTCGCGCGCCAGGTCGATCGGCATTCCGGGAAGCAGGACGATGAACTCCTCGCCGCCCCAGCGGCAGGGAACGTCCTCGACGCGCGTGTCGAGCCGCAGCAGGGTGCCGAGCGCGCGCAGCACTTCGTCGCCGGCCTGGTGCCCGTGGGCATCGTTGAACTGCTTGAAATGGTCGACGTCGATCATCACCAGCGACAGCGGATGGTGTTCGCGCCGCGCCCGCGCGATCTCGCGGTCGAGCGTCTCGTTGAAGTAGCGGCGGTTGAAGAGGTCCGTCAGGCTGTCGCGGCTGGCTTGCGCCCTGAGAACATCCTGCAGCTGCGAAACCTCGTCCAGCTGGACCTGCAGCCGCGCGCTCGCGTCCCGCGCCGCCGCCTCCGCACGCATGCGCTCGGCGATTTCACGCCCGAGGCGACGGCTGAGCAGTGCGAAGCGCATGGCGGCCAGGGCGAAGGCCAGCGTCAGCAAGGCGATCCCGGCAACCGCCGGCACCAGCCACGGCGGCAGCGGCTGGCGTTCCGGCCCGTGCAGGAGCTCATCGACCGGATAGCCGTGCGGAAGCATCCCCAGTTCCGCATAGGTCTCGCCGATGCGGCGCCAGCGGCCGGGATTGACGTGCCCGATCTCGATCAGGTCGGGCTGCATCAGCCGGCGCATTTCCTCCGCTTCGAAAAGCAGGTGCGCCTTGTCGTGGCGGCGGCTGTATCGCGCCAGGATGAGGTCCGCGACCTCTTCCGGATGGCGCATCGCGTACTGCCAGCCGCGCAGGCTCGCGTCGCGGAAGGCGCGCACCGTCTCGGGGCGCTCGCGCAGCAGCCGACCCGAGGTGAACAGGTTGTCGCCATAGAAGTCGATGCCGCTGGCACGGGGCGAGAAGGCGGAAAAGGCGAAGCCGGCCTGCCGCAACAGGAACGGCTCGTCGGTGGCGTAGCCGGAAATCGCATCGACCCGGCCGGCCATCAGGTCGGCCGGGTCGAAGCTGTGCGGCATCGCGACGATCCGTTCGCGCGGAATGCCCTCCTGCTGCAGGTAGGCAAACAGCTCGCTTTCGTGCGGCAGCAGCATGACGCGCTTTCCGGCGAGCGCGTGGATGGAGTCGATGCCCTGCTGCCGCGCCAGCAGCACCAGCGGCGAATGCTGCAGGATCACCGCCAGCACCACAACATCCTTGCCCTTCGCCCGCTGCAACAGCAGTTCGGAGGCGCCGATGCCGAAATCCGCGGCGCCGCGCACCACCGCGTCGACCGGGTCCTCCTCTGGCTGCGCCTCGACGATGCGCACCTCGAAACCGGCCTCCCGGTAGAAGCCTTGCTCCACCGCGGCGTAATAGCCGGCGAACTGGAACTGGTGCTTCCACTTGAGTTGCAGGGTGATCGGGGCCGGTGCTGCCGCCGTCGGCGGTATCGCCAGCACGAGCGCAAGGAAGACGATCCTGAGCATGGGCCGATTATGGCTCTGTCGGCCACTTCTGGCCAGACAGCGCCGCAAGCGGCCGCCCGCCGCCGCCCGCGCTTCAGCGCAGCATCGTCACGGGGATTGTCGCCAGGCCAGGATGCCGCCAGCGCAGCAGCCTCGCCAGGATCGACCCCGCCCGCGCATGCGTCCTGATGCACGGCGCGGCGCGCGCGGCCTTGCCGCGCGAATCGGTGGTGACCAACCGGGATGGCTTCAGCGCCGACACCACGACCGGCGCATCACCGGCGGCCTGCCAGCGCTGACCGGGGCCGAGAATGATGTCCTCCTGCATGCCATCGACCGTGATCCACAACTCGCCCGTGAGGCAGGCCAACTCATGCCCCTCCATGCAACCGAGGGCCAGCAGCTCGCGCGCCGCCAGTTCAATGCGGGTCTCTTGCACAATCCTCGCCATGATCCTATCCTCCATGCGTTGCAGGCATCGAGTGGTACCTGCATGTGCGCCCAAGATAAGCGGATGGCTCAAGTGCCGCAAACGAGAAACGCGAATCCAATGCATGAGGAATCCGCATGAATAACGACCGGCGCCGGCTCCCTGCCCTCGACCCGCTGAAAGGCTTCGACGCCGCCGCGCGCCACCTCAGCTTCACGCGGGCCGCCGAGGAGCTTTTCCTCACCCAGTCGGCGATCAGCCGGCAGATCCAGACGCTGGAGGCACAGCTCGGGGTCAGGCTCTTCCGCCGCGAAGCGCGCCGCCTGAGCCTGACCCCGGAGGGCGAGGTGCTGCAACGCGCGGTAGCCGAGACGCTCGCCCGCCTCGGCGAAGTCTGCGCGGGCCTCAAGGCAGCGCAGCGGCGCCCGCGCGTAAACGTCTCGGCGGCCGTCGGCATCGCCTCGCTGTGGCTGGTACCGCGGCTGGCCGCCTTCCAGGAAACGGAGCCGGAGGTCGACGTGCGGCTCTCTGCCGACAACCGCATGGTGGATCTCGAGCGCGAGGACATCGACCTCGCCCTTCGCTACATCCACCCCGATGCCGCACCGCCGGGCGCCACCCTGCTCTTCGAGGAGGTGGTCTTCCCGGTGGCGGCGCCGAAGCTCGCCGCCAGGCTGCCCGCCGTGCTGCGGGCGGAAGACCTGGCCAGGCTGACACTGCTGGCCTACGACGACGGCCGCAAGGCGCCCTGGCTCACCTGGGAGCCCTGGCTGGTCGGCCTCAGGCTCGCGCATGCCCGGCCCAAGGCCGTACTCGAATTCAACCAGTACGACCAGCTCGTCCGCGCCGCCGAGGACGGCCACGGCATCGCGCTGGGACGTGGCCCGCTGGTGGCGCAACTGATCGCCGAAGGAAAGCTCAGGCCGCTGGGCAAATCGCGCCAGCGGGTCGCCACGCGCGCCTACGTCCTGGTGCGCGCACCGAAAACGGCGCGACCCGAGGTGGACCGCTTCGCGGCCTGGCTGCTGAAGGAGGCGAGGAAGACGGAACGCGAAGCCGGGGCCTGAGCGGTGATCGGCCTGGAAGCCAATA